>Ga0075426_10001419_pt1 | contig 17027 bp, 13 predicted proteins | sample SoiMethybrSBSTD5_FD_75304 | JGI IMG/M metagenome (GOLD analysis project Ga0075426, IMG submission 75304) | Bulk soil microbial communities from a Populus tree surrounding site in Tennessee, USA - Soil MetaG P. TD hybrid SBSTD5 | ecosystem: Environmental > Terrestrial > Soil > Tree plantation... | reverse complement strand
GCTCCTCCACGAGCTGCTTCCACGTCAGGTTCTCGAGAATTTTCTGCCGCGCGCGCGTCAGCTGCGAGAGCGCGCCGTACTTGACGGTGGCCATCGTGCGATAGCCCGGCGGATCGGCGAACGGTGGGAACACGTGCAGGCAGCGGTTGAAGAAGTAGAGACAGTGCTCGGCGTAGAGCTCCTCCGCCTGGGCGTCGGTATCGGCAACGCAGATGATCTGAGCGAAGGCCGCGCGGTAGGGCGAGTCGTCCTTGCCGCGCTTGGCCACGCGCTCCCAGTAGCCGTCCAGGAGCGATTTGCCGCGCAGGTATCCGAAGAACGAAAGGTACGAATAGTTGTAGTCGTAGTCCAGGCAGAAATCCCACGTCTCGATCGAGCCTCCGCCCGGAATGTAGATCGGCGGATGCGGCTTCTGGATCGGCTTGGGCCAGCAGTTGACCCAGCGGAGCTGATTGTATTTGCCGTCGAAGGCGAACGGCTCCTCGCTCGCCCACGCCTTCATGATCATCTCGTGCGCCTCACGGTACTTGTCGCGCGTGAGGGCGGGGATCTGCCCGTAGCAGAAGTTCGTGTCCATCGAGGTGCCGACGGGGAAGCCGGCCACCAGGCGGCCGCCCGACATGACGTCGAGCATGGCGAACTCCTCCGCCACCCGGATCGGCGGGTTGTACCCCGCGATGGAGTTGCCGATCACGCAGATCGCCGCCCGTGACGTGCGCCGCGCGAGGGTGGCGGCGATGAGGTTCGGCGACGGCATCAACCCGTAGCCGTTCTGGTGGTGCTCGTTGCAGCCGATGCCGTCGAAGCCGAGCGTCTCTGCGTACTCGAGTTGATCCAGGTAAGTGTGGTAGACATGGTGGCCCCTGCGGGGGTCATACAGGGTGTTGGGAATGTCGACCCAGACGGAGCGGTGCGTCTCCCGGAAATCGTCGGGCAGGTATGGCCACGGCATCAGGTTGAACCAGGTGAACTTCATCGCGTCGCCCTCCCCCCGTCGGCCTTCCGCGCCGGCCGGTGCGGCAGGAGCCTACGCCGATCACAACGACAAAGTCCAGCCACCGACACCCTCTGACGTCCAACGTCGGCGGCTCGACGCGAGTCCTGATAAATTGCCGCCGAAACGCCCGACTTCGAGACCCGCGGTTCGGCTCGCTGTTTGCTAGTCGGAGCCGCACTTCAACATCGGAGGTCGTTGCGTATGCGCCTGCGTCTACCGGAACGATTCGTGAACGACATCGGTATCGACCTGGGTACGGCGAACATGCTCGTCCACGTCCGGGGTCGCGGGATCGTCGTGTCGGAGCCCTCCATCATTGCGCTGGATCGCCGGGACAAATCGGTGGTCGCGGTGGGCCATCGGGCCAAGGCTATGCTGGGCCGGACCCCCCAGCACATCGAGGTCATCCGACCGCTCAAAGCGGGTGTAATCGCGGACTTCGACGCGGCCCAGATGCTGATCCGCCAGATCGTCGACAGCCTGCCGGGACGCGGACTGCTGCGGCAGTCCCGCATGGTGATCGGTGTGCCGTACGGCGTGACCCCCGTCGAGGAGCGCGCGGTCCGAGAGGCGGCCACCCAGGCCGGCGCCCAGGCGGTGTACCTGGTGCAGGAGCCCATGGCCGCTGCCATCGGGGCGGGGCTGCCGATCCATGAGCCGGGCGGCCACGTCGTAGTCGATCTGGGCGGGGGCACCACCGAGGTGGCCGTGATCTCGCTCTCGGGCATCGTGCTCTGCCAGACGGGTCGCGTGGCCGGCGACGATCTGAACGAAGCGATCATCCAGTACCTCAAGAAGCAGCACAACATGCTCGTCGGCGAGCGACGGGCCGAGGAAATCAAGCTCACGCTCGGCGCCCGCCGCGCCACCGGCGAGCCGCAGCACATCGAGGTCAAGGGCAGCGACGTCATCGCGCGCGTGCCCAAGGTGATCGTCATCACGGAGGACGAGGTCCGCGAAGCGGTCCAGGACTGCATCGCGGGAATCGTGGCCACCGTTCGGTCGTCGCTGGAGAGGACGCCGCCCGAGATCGCGGCCGACATGGTCGACAGCGGTATCGTCCTCACCGGCGGTGGCGCGCTGCTGACGGGACTCGACGAGATCATCCACAAGGAGACGCACCTACCGGTGACGATCGCCGCCGAGCCGCTCTCGTGCGTCGCGCGGGGGTTGGGCGCGCTGCTCGGGGACATCGGCCTCCTGGAGCGGGTCGCGCTGCACACCTAAGGGACTGGCGCGCACCGATCGTTCGCCGTGTCGAATTTTCGACCGGTTCAGGGCCCCTTCCGCGAATAATGGGTTCATGCGGTCAGTGAACTCTTGCCGATGGGGAGGGGCCAGATGACGAGTGCGCAACGCAAACTGCGGGTGCGGAAGCGGAAGGCCGATGCGAACGTCGCGCGCGCGAAGCGCCACGTCAAGAGGCTGACGCGCCAGCTGCGGAGCGCGAACCGAACGCTGGCGAAGCGGCAGGCCGCGCGCAAGAAGATCAAGTAAGCGTCCGATTACCCGATCGGCCCTGCCGGAGGGCCGCGGGCACGTAGTAAGACGTAATCGGGGGAGCAGGCGGCTTGGGAGGAAGCGCTGCGCTCCGCGTCGAACCTTATCCGCCTCGTTGCTCTCATGACCGTCGCCGGCTGCAGCATCGGCCCCAGCACGGTCTCCCGCGACCGGTTCGACTACAGCGCCGCCATCGCCGAGTCATGGAAGCGGCAGATGCTGCTGAACCTGGTCAAGCTTCGCTACGGCGACCCTCCGGTGTTCCTCGACGTTGGCCAGGTCGTGAGCGGTTACACCGTTCAGAGCACGTTCACGGCGCTCGGCAACGTGTTCAGCACGAACGGGCCCGTCCCCGGCGTGCCAAATAGCAGCGTCGGGCTGAGCGCTCAGGGACAGTTCATCGACCGCCCGACAGTGACGTACGCGCCGCTCATGGGTGAGCGATTCGCGCGCTCGCTGATGACACCGATCCCTCCGCCGGCGCTCATGAACCTGATCCAGGCCGGTAACCCCGTTGACCTGGTTCTGCGGCTCGGCGTGCACGTCGTCAACGGCCTTCGCAACCGTTACGGCGGCGACGTCCGGGCGACCCGTGGGGACCCGGAGTTCTATCAGGTCCTCGAGCGACTTCGGCGGATTCAGCTGTCTGGAGCCGTCGGCATGCGTGTGCAGCGCATCGATCGCGAAGAGGCGCTGGTCATGAGCTTCCGGCGGGGTGCCGATCCGAGCGTCGAGGCGGACATCATCGCCGCCCGCGAGCTTCTGGGCCTCGACCCCACGGCGTCGGACTTTCGCGTCGTCTACGGCGCGGTGGCGGCGAACAACCGGGAGATCGCGATTCTCAGCCGCTCGATCCTCGAAATCCTGGTCGACCTGTCGTCCTTCGTCAGCGTGCCGGACCAGGACGTCGCCGAGCAGCGTGTCAGCGCGACCGCGGAACCCGAGATGGGTCCGGGCGGACCCATTCGGCCGTTGATCCGGGTCGGTAGCTCACCGGATCGGCCCTCGGACGCGTTCGTCGCCGTCCCCTATCGAAACGGATGGTTCTGGATCGACGACCGCGACATCCCGTCGAAGCGACTGTTTGCCTTTCTCATGTTCATCTTCACGCTCGTGGAGACGGGCACCAAGGAAAGCCCGCCGATCATCACGATTCCGGCCGGATAACGCTCGGCGGCCTATGGCAGGTACAGCCGGGCGACGTGAGCATCGATCACTTCGCCGTCGGTGCTGACAGTGAAGCTCGACGTGATCAGGCCGCGCGCGCCGCGAAACGCACCTTCGCCACCGACGACGGTCCAGATGACGGCGCCCATCGTGCGCCCGGCAACGGGGCTGGGCCCGACAGTCCCGCGACCGACGGTCTCGAATGTCACACGCCCGGCGCGGCCATACGTGATCGTGCCGTCCTCCACGAACGTCCCGTCGTCGAAGCGCTGGACGCGCGATTCGAGGACAGCCCGCTCGCCGTCGAGCGCCGTGTGCTCGGCGCGCACACCATCGGCGTCCAGCACCGTGCGCCACACCTGGCTTGGCGCCTCTGTGCGCGCGCGCCGCGTGCCGTCCGGGTCGGCGCGGCCGTGGCCGCGGAACTCGAGAGCGAACACGAGCTCGCGCATCAGAACACGATGAGCCCGCGCGACAGCTCGCCGGCGGCCAGCGCGCGGAAGGCCTCGTTTGCTTCGTCCAGCCCATAGCGTCGTGTGATCAGCTCATCGATCTTCAGCTTGCCGCCGCGGTAGAGCTCGACGAGCCGCGGCAGGTCTTCGCGCGTCCGTGCGCTGCCGTAGCTGGAGCCGCGGATCACACGCTCGCCGGTCACCAGCGGCCTCACGTCGAGCGGCACCAGCGCGCCTGTGGCGGGCACGCCGATCACGACGCAGGTACCGCCTGGCGCCAGCGCGTCGGCGGCCTGGCCGACCGCGCGCGTGTCGCCGACGGCCACGAACGTGAAATCGGCACCGCGCCGCGTGATACGTCGAATCTCTGCCACCGGATCGGTTTTTGCCGCATCGATGGTGTGGGTCGCTCCGAGCGTGCGCGCGTGCTCGAGCCTGGCCGGGACGACGTCGACGGCGATGATTGGTTGCGCCGCCACCATCGCGCCGCCCTGGACGACGTTCAGTCCGACGCCACCGACGCCGAAAACGGCCATGCCGGCACCCGCCGGAACGGCGGCGGTGTTGATTACGGCGCCGACGCCCGTCATCACCGAGCAGCCGATGAGGGCCGCGCGGTCCAGCGGCATCGAGGGATCGATCGCGATCGCCGAGGATTCGGCGACGACGGTCACCGACGCGTAGGTCGCGACGTGGCCGTACTGATAGACCGGCCGACCGCCGAGCGACATGCGTGTGCTGCCCTCCGGCAGCACGCCCTGACCGGGGCGACGCTGCTCACACAGGTTGGGGCGACCGATCACACAGTAGTGGCAGCGCCCACACGTCGGCGCCCACGACAGAATCACGTGGTCGCCGGGCTTGAGCGTCTGCACCCCTGGCCCAACGGCATCGACGACCCCCGCGCCCTCGTCGCCCAGCACGATCGGCATCGGGACGTTCTGCCACGATCCGTCGGCAGCGTGCAGGCAGGAGTGGCAGACGCCGCTCGCCGCCATGCGCACGCGGACCTCGCCGGCGCGCGGCGGCTCGAGCTCGACGTCTTCGATTTTCAGGGGCGTGCGCTGCTCGAACAGCACCGAGGCTCGCATGGGCGCCTCCTGGTTATCGAGGAGCGCCACGGCTCCGCCGGGGCGCTCCGAGCGTTTGGGGGTATGGGGGCCATGTCGGGGCCCCCATTAATAACGAATCCGTGGATCCAGGTACGCGTACAGCAGATCCACGGCGAGATTGACGGTCATGAACATCACGGCGACGAACAGAATTGTGCTCTGCGTCAGCGGATAGTCGCGCTGATAGATCGACCACAGCACCAGGCGGCCGACGCCGGGCAGCGTGAACACCTCCTCGACGACCACGGTGCCGCCGAGCAGAATGCCGATCTGCAGGCCGAGCACGGTGACGATCGGGATCAGCGCGTTGCGCAGCGCGTGCTTGAGAATGACGAGCCGGGGCCGCAGGCCCTTCGCGGCCGCGGTGCGGATGTACTCCGAGCCGAGCACGTCCAGCATGCAGGCGCGCGTGGTGCGCGCCACGTTCGCCGCGCTGGCGGTGCCGAGACACAACGCGGGCAGCAGCATGATCGTCAGATTCCGTCGTGGATCGGCGAAGAAGTCGACCCAGACAACCGGCGGCATCCAGCGTAGGTAAATCGAGAGGAACAGGATCAGCATCGTGCCCTGCCAGAACACCGGCACCGAGAGACCGAGCAATGTGCCGACGCGGGTGACGTTGTCCACCACGCGGTCGCGTCGCGTGGCGGACACGATGCCCGCCGGGATGCCGAGCAGCAGCGCAAAGCCGACGGCGAACGCCGTCAGCTCCAGCGTCACCGGCAAGCGCTCGAGGATCAGCGCGATCACCGGCTTGCCCGTTCGCCACGAGGTGCCGAGATCGCCGTGCGCGAGGCTCCCGAGCCAGCTCGCGTACTGGCGCCACCACGGCTGATCCAGGCCGAAGAAGCGCTTGAGCTCGGCCGCCATGGCGGCGTTCACCACCGCGTCGGCGCCGATGAGCTGCTCGACCACGGTGCCCGGCACCAGCCGAAGCATCAGGAACACCAGCACCGACAGGCCCATCAACGTCAGGGCCATCGAGTACAGGCGAACGACGACGTAGCGTCCCAACGCCCAGCTCGACTACGCCTTGTCGATCGACGCTCCTTCCAGGCCGTACAGCAGCGCCGTCGGGTGCTGACGGAAGCCCTTGACGCTGGCCTGCGTGAAGTCGATGAGGTCGGCGGAGTAGAGCCAGAGATGCGGCACGTTTTCGAGGATCGCGATCTGCAGGCGGTCGTAGATCTCCTTGCGCTTTTTCGGGTCCATCGTTCGGCGACCTTCTTCCAGCAGGGCGTCGACGGCGGGCACGCTCCACGAGTTCCAGTTCTGCCCCTTCGTGGAGTGCAGCGCACGGAAGAACGCGACGTCCGGGTCGGCGTAGCCGGGCGTGCTGTTCATCGTCATGTCGAAGTCGTGGGCCTGCCAGCGCTTGATCCAGATCGCGTACTCGACGTTCTCGATCTCCATGTTGATGCCGATGCGCTTGAGCTGCTGCGCGATGACCGGTGCTCCGGAGACCATCGTCGGAAACGTCGGGATGACCATGCACTTGACGGTGAAGCCGTTGGCGACGCCGGCCTCGGCCATGAGCTTCTTGGCCTTCTCGACGTCGGGCTTGTAGTACTTCATCCACTGCTCTTCGGGCAGCTGCCACTGCTTCATCGGGGCCGTGGCGGGCGCGGTGAGACGGCCAAAGCCGGCCGTGGCGACGCGCATGACTTGCGAGCGGTCCACCGCCCACGAGATGGCCTGCCGCACCCGCACGTCCTTGAGCGGGCCGCGATTCGCGCTCATGTTCAGGTAGTCGTAGCCAAGCCGGGACGACCGATAGGGCGTGAGCGATTTCTCTTCCTTGAGCAGGTTGTAGTTCTTGTTGTCCTCGATGAACGCGTGGTGGATCTGCCCCGTACGCAGCGCAGCGACGATGTTCGCTTCGTCGGGGATCACGCGCACGATGAGCTCGTCGGCGTGGGGCAGGCCTTTTTTCCAGTAATTCGGGTTGCGCTTGAAGACCATCTGCTGCTCGACCTTCCAGTCCTCGAGGATGAACGGGCCGGTGCCCAGCGCGTTCTTGTTGAGGTCGCCGTACTTCTTCACGCCCGCCTCGCTGACGATGAAGCCCCAGAATCCGCCGAGCGCCGCCACCAGCGCCGCGAACGGCTCTTTGGTGACGAACTTCACCGCGTGCTTGCCGGCCGGCTCGACCTTGTCGACCGCGTTGAAGTCGGATTTGCCGGACTGCGACTTCTCGAGCAGGCGATCGAACGTGAATTTCACGTCGGCGGAGGTGAACTCCTGGCCGTCGTGGAATTTCACGCCCTGCCGCAGCTTGAACGTCCACGTGAGGCCGTCCGGGCTGATCTGCCACGACTCGGCCAGCTCCGGCTGCGGCGTCATGTCGGGGTCGAAGCGGACGAGCTGGTTGTACGTCAGCGGCGAGCGGCGGCTGCGCGACAGCGCGGGCACGAGCTGCGGGTCGAGACCCGTCGCTTCGGTGGTTTGGGCGCTGATCAGCGTGCCGCCGGCCTTCGCCGGAGTCTGCGCGTGCGCGGTGCGGCTGGCAACGCCGAGTGCGCCGACGGCGAGGCCGGTGGTCGTGAGGAACTCGCGACGGTTCAGCTCGCGGGGCATGGCGGTCTCCTTGTCAGTCACTGGCTGGGGTCGAGGACGTCGCGCAGGCCGTCACCGATGAGGTTGAAGGCAAGCACCGTCACCATGATCGCCAGGCCGGGGAACACGGAGATCCACGGCGCGGTCTCGAGGTACGTGCGGCCTTCGTTGAGCATGTTGCCCCACGACGGCGTTGGCGGCTGCGCGGACAAGCCGAGATAGGACAGCGAAGCTTCGATCAGAATCGCCTGCGACAGCGCGACGGTGCCCTGCACGACGAACGGCGAGATCACGTTCGGCAGGATGTGCTTGAGCGCGACGGCCACACGCGTGGCGCCGAGCGCGCGAACGGCTTCCACATAGTCTTTGGCGCGCTCTGCCAGCACCGGCCCGCGCATGACGCGCGCGAAGATCGGCGTGTAGACGATGGCAATCGCGAGCACCGCGCTGTTGATGCCGGGACCGCGCATGGCGGCGATGCCGACGGCCAGGAGCAGCCCTGGGATGCTGAAGAACACGTCGAGCACGCGGTTGATGGCGTTGTCGGTCGACCCGCCGACGTACCCTGCCGTCAGCCCGAGCGCGCCGCCGACCACCATCGACGCGACGATCGACGTGATCGCGACGTAGAGCGAGATCCGCGCGCCGTAGATCACGCGGCTCAGCACATCACGGCCGAAGCGGTCGGTGCCGAAGACGGCGGCCGTGCTCGGCCGTGACTCGATCAGGTCGAAGTTCTGCTCGTCGGGCGGGTGCGGAGCGAGTCGATCCGCAAAGAGCGCCATGCTCACGACCAGAATCGCGCCGAGGAGGCCGAGCACGACCAGCACGTTCCGGGTCGCGCGCCGCAGCGAGCGGCCCCACCGCGCGCGCGACGACGCCTCGCGCCGCGCGTCGAGCCCGCCGTCGGCGGCGGCGTCGGCGAGCAGCCCGGGCGGCGCCTGTGCGGTCACGGAATGTTGGGCGGCCGACGCGCGGCCCACGGTCGGGCCGTCTCGAATGCGGCTGATGCCTGAAGCACGGTGAGATCGTCGAAGCGGCGTCCGACGATCTGCAATCCGACCGGCATGCCGGCGGCGGTGAACCCCGCCGGCACCGTCGCCGCCGGCTGGCCCGTGAAGTTGAACGGATACGAAAACGACGCCCAGGGAAACCAGTCCCACGCGTGCTGGGGAAAGTGCGTCGGGTTCAGCCGGCCGACTTCAAGCGCGGTGACCGACACGCTCGGCGTGAGCAGCAGCGCATATCGCTCGAACAGCGGTCGCACGGAGTCCCAGAACGCGAATTTCCGATCGCGCATCTGGATGTAGTCCACCAGGCTCACGCGCAGGCCGTCCTCGATGCACGCGACGAGGCCGGGATCCATCCGATCGCGCCACTGCTTCAAGAACGGGGCGCGGTTGCCCGCCTCGTGCGCGCTCCACATGACGCGGATCATCTCGTGGGTGTCCGCAAACCCCGGCTTCACCTCTTCGACGACGCAGCCGAGGTCCTCGAACGCATGCACGGCTGCGCGCACGAGGGTCGCGACTTCCGGATCCACGCGCAGGCCTGCACCGAGGTCTGGGCTGTACGCGACGCGCAGGCCCCTGAGGTCGCGCTGCAGCTTGCCGACGTAGTCGTCGGGCGCGGCGTCGAGACAGGTGCGATCGCGATCGTCGGGGCCAGCCATCACCGAGACCATGAGCGCGGCGTCGGCCACGGTGCGCGTCATCGGGCCGTTGTGGGACGAATAATCGTTGTTGGACGCCGGCCACATCGGCACGCGACCGTACGATGGCTTGAAGCCGTAGATGCCGCAGAAGCTCGACGGGATGCGGATCGATCCCGCGCCGTCCGAGCCCTGGTGCAGCGGGCCGAGCCCAGCCGCAACCGCGGCCCCCGCGCCGGCGCTCGAGCCGCCCGTCGTCGTTGCCGTGTTCCACGGATTGCGCGTGATGCCCGTGAGCGGACTGTCGCCGAGCGCCTTCCAGCCGAACTCTGGGCTCGTGGTCTTGCCGACAAAGACGCCGCCCGCCTTCTGCAGCCGCGGGATGAACGCCGCGTCGGCGTCGGGCACGCGGTGCTCGAAGATGAACGAGCCGCCCATCGTGCGTACGCCCTTCGTAAAATTCAGGTCCTTGATGGAATAGGGCACGCCGTGCAGGGGACCCAGCGGCGCCCCCGAGATGACGGCGCGCTCGGCCTCGCGCGCCTGGGCGAGCGCGATGTCGGGCGTGAGCGTACAGAACGCGTTGACGACCGGGTTCACGCGCTCGATGCGCTCGAGCACGGCCCGCGTCAGCTCGACCGGCGAGAGCGCTTTCGTCCTGATCTGCTTGGCCAGTTCCGTCGCGGGCGTGAAGCCGAGCTCGGTCGAGCTCATCGAGTCCTCCGGATCGAGAGTGGGCGCTCACGTTACCATGGCGGGCACAGAAGGGGGAACTGGACATGATCGGCGAGTCCCCGAAGAGCAAAGATGCGGTCCGATACCTCCGCGGTCAGGGCCGCTATGTCGACGATCTCACGCGGCCGGGCCTCGTCCACCTCGGTGTCGTACGCAGCGCGCACGCGCACGCCGGCATCGCGGCCGTGGATGGGAAAGCCGCGCGCGCGATTCCCGGAGTGCTCGCCGTATGGAGCGCGGCCGACGTCCCGGCGCTCGGCATCGCGAGCGGCGGCGGGAAGGATCGCGCGTTCGTCGTGCCGCTGCTCGCGGGCGAGCGCGCGCGCTACGTGGGCGAGCCGGTGGCCGCTGTTGTGGCCGAGACGCCGGCGCTCGTCGCGGATGCGCTCGCGGCGGTGCGCGTGGAGTACGCACCGCTGCCGCCGCTGGTCGGCGCGGACGCCGCGCGGCGCGCGCCGACGCGCGTGCACACCGAGTGGCCGGACAACGTCGCGGTGCAGGCGCGCGGGGCGATCGGTGAACCCGATCTCGCTCGGCCGGGTGTCACCGTCGTGCGTGAGCGCTTCCGTCATCAGCGTCTGGCGGCGATGCCGATCGAATGCCGCGGGGCGCTCGCGGACTACGATGCGGAGGCCGGCCTCCTCACGGTGTGGGCGTCGATCCAGAGCCCGTACAGTCAGCGCGATGTGATCGCCCGCGTTCTGGAGCTGCCCGCCGAGCGCGTGCGCGTGATCGTTCCCGACGTGGGCGGCGCGTTCGGGCCGAAGGGACAGGTCTACGCCGACGAGGTGCTGGTGGCGCTCGCGGCGTTCCGTCTCGGTCGCCCGGTCAAATGGTCAGAGACGCGCCGCGAGCACGTGCAGAGCGTTGGGCACGATCGCGAGCAACAGCACGAGGCCGCGATCGCTTTCGAAGCGGACGGGACCATCGCCGCGATCGAGGATCGGTTCCTGGCCGACGTCGGCGCCTATCCCGTCATGGGCAATGGGCTCACCGCGAACACGGTGAACCATTTGCCCGGGCCCTATCGCGTCCGTCACTACCGCGGCCACGGGGACAGCATCGTGACGACCACGATGTTCAATGCCGCCTATCGTGCGGCCGGCCGTCCAGAGGCGAACTTCGTCATGGAACGGCTCATGGATCTCGGGGCGCGACGCCTCGGCATGGATCCCGCCGACGTGCGGCGTCGCAATCTCATCCGCGCCGCCGACATGCCGTACCGTCCGGGCCTCACATATAAGGACGGCGTCGCCGTGAGCTACGACCCCGGCGACTATCCCGCGGCGTTCGAGCGGCTGCTCGCCGCGTTCGGATACGACGAGTGGCGCAAGCGGCAGATGGCGACGGTCGGCTCGCCGCATCCCATCGGAATCGGGATCGCCTGCTACGCGCAGGGCACCGGCCTTGGGCCATTCGAGGGCGCCACCGTGCGCGTCGATCCTCGAGGCAAGGTGTATGTGCTCATCGGTGTCGCGGCGCAGGGCCAGGCGCATTCGACCACGCTCGCGCAGATCGCGGCGGGCGAGCTCGGCGCCAGTCTTGACGACGTCATCGTACAAGGCGGCGACACGGCGCTGATGCCATACGGCATGGGGACCGGCGGCAGTCGTGTCATGGCCAACGCCGGGCCCGCAGTCGCGCGGACAGCCGCGCAGGTGCGCGAGCGGGCGGCGATCGTGGCCGCTGAGATCTTCGAGTGCGCGCCGACGGACGTCCGATTTGAAGGAAGCCGCGCGTTCGTAGCGGGCGTGCCCGACCGCACGCTGCCGTTGGGACGGCTCGCGCAGGCTGCCGTGCGATCCAAGACCCTCGCCGCCAAGAGTGGCGAGCCAGGACTGAACGCGTGCACGTGGTTTTATCCCGACACGGTGACGTGGGCGTTTGGTGGTCAGGTCTGCGCGGTGGAGGTCGATGTCGACACGTGCGCCGTGCGGCTACTCCGCCACGTCGTGCTCCACGACCCCGGTCGGGCCATCAATCCCGCGATCGTCGAGGGGCAGCTGCACGGCGGCGCCGCACAGGCGCTCGGCGCGGCGCTCATGGAAGAAGTCGTCTATGACGCGCAAGGCCAGCTGCTGAGCGGCAGCCTGATGGATTACGCGCTCCCCAAGGCCGACGATCTGCCGTGGCTCGACGTCGTACTGGACGAGCACCCCTCGGTCGTGAACCCGCTCGGCGTCAAAGGCGTCGGCGAGAGCGGCTGTATCGCAGGCGCGAGCGCCGTCGCGAACGCGGTCGAAGACGCGCTGGCCGACCGCGGCGTCGTCGTGCGCGAGTTACCGATCACGCCGGCTCGGCTCTTCGCGTTACTCCACCGGCCCGCGTGACGAGCGCTCCGCGAACGTCCCCAACGCGACGCCGCCGAGGATGAGCAGGACCGCGATCAGCAGCGACGCGCCGGGCCGCTCGCCGAGCCAGAGCGTCGCCAGCACGACGCTGACGACGGGCGTCGCCAACAGGCCGAGCGACGTGGTGACGGCAGGGAGCCGACGACCGGCCATCGCGCTCGCCCAGTAGGCCAGCGCTGAGCCCGGCAGTCCGGCGTAGACGAACAGCGCTCCGAGCGTCGGCGTCCACTCGAACGCGAGCGGGCCCGCGACGACCCGGGCGAGCGGTATCAGAATCAAGGTCGCGAGCAGCATTTCCCATGGCAGCAGATCGAACGGCGTCGATTGCCAACGATGCCCGCGGATATGGAGGATGGCGCCGGCCCAGAGCAATGCCGCGGCGAGGATCGCCCCGTTGCCGAGCACGATCGCCGGCTGCGTCCAGTCGAGTGCCGCTGGATTGAAAAGGACGACGAGGCCGGCGAGACCGATGACGACGCCGAGAAGTCGGCGCCGTATGAGGCGCTCGCCGAGGAACAGGCTCGCGCCGGGGACCACCCACAGCGGCGTCGTGTAGGCGAGCACGGCCGAGCGGCCAGCCGGGACCAGGCCGAGCCCGATAGTCGACAGAGTCGTGAAGCCGACCATGTGCAGCAGCGTGATGCTGACGAGCACAGGCCAGTCCCGGCGCGGCGGCCGAGCGAGGCGGCCCGTGGCGAGCGACAGGATGACGAGGGCGAGCGCGCCGATCGCTGTACGAACGGCCACGGCCCACAGCGGCGGCACGGTCGCGACGATCACCTTGTTGACAGGCCAGGTGAGGCCCCATGCGAAGACCACCGTCGCGAGCAACAGGAAGCCGACGCGATGCGACGCCGCAGGCGTCGCGGCGGTCAGGACGCCCAGGGATTCGGTTCCGCCGCGCGCGCGGCGAGCGCTTCGCGCTGCAGCCAGCTCACGGCGAGCGGCAGGATCAGGAGCGCAGCACCGAGCGCGTTCAGCATGCCGAAGCCCCACGCGCCGAGCACCATACCGCCGAGCGTGCTGCCGACCGCGCCCATGAGGCCCATGACGAGATCGGCGAGGCCCTGAATCGAGGCGCGCTCTTGCGGCGACAGCGCGTCGGTGAGCAGCGCGCTCGCGGAGACGAACGCGAGGTTCCAGCCCACGCCGTTGAGAAAGAGTCCCGCGATCACCACGCCGCCGGCCCGTCCCGGCGCCAAACCCGCGATCGCGAGCGCGGCCAGCAGCACCACGCCACCGGCGCCGATCATCGGCAGCCGACCGACGCGATCGGAGAGCCATCCCGACAGCGGCGAGGTGACGTACATGCCGCCGAGGTGCAACGACACGGCGAGCCCGATCGTGCCGACGGCGTGCCCGTGATCGTGCAGGTGGAGCGGCGAGGTCGACGTGGTGCCGATCATCACGAGCTGGCTCACCATCAGCGTGCCGTACGCGACGAGCACGCGCGGCTCACGCAGGATCGCGCCCGTTGCGCGGCTCCGCGCGTCGGTGCCGTGCTGCGTCGGCGGCTCGAGGCGCCGCGCGATCGCGAGCGGATCGGGACGTAGCAGCGCTTGCACGAGCAGCGCGGCGACGGCGTACCCCGTGACGGAGATGAGAAACGCGCTCGCCACCGACGACAGGCCGAGCGTCGCGCCCACGCGGATGGCCGGGTTCATGAGCATGGGGCCGAGGATGGAGCCGGCCGCTGAGCCCCAGACGATCAGTCCCATCGCGCGACCACGCTGCGCGCCCGGGGTGATGTCCGCCGCCGCGTACCGCGCGAGCAGGTTCGACGTCTGCGCGGTGCCGAACAGCACCATGCCGGCGAGGAACAGCGAGAAGCTCTGCTGGATGACGCCAATAATTCCGAGGACGGCACCAGCGACGGCGATGCCGTAGCCGGCCGCGAGCCCCGGCCGGCGGCCGAAGCGCACCATCAGTCGCGACAGCGGCCACGCGGCGAGCGCGGTCCCGAGCGAGCCGACGGCGACAGGTAGACCCGACCAGGTGTTGGTGCCCGTGATGGCGGCGGCCATGATCGCGCCGACGGCCATGCCCATCGAGAAGCCGGTGCTGGCACACACCTGCGCGGCAAAGAGCGTCGTCATCAGCGCGCCGCGCCGGCGCAGCGGTGAGCCGGCGGAGGGGAGCGAAGTCACGCGGTCATCTTACATAAGTGGGTGACGAGGACAGGCCGCTGAGCGGCGTCGTAGATTGCGACCGGGTTCAATGGATCTGACGTTCTGACGACGGCGAATTCTCCGCGAGCATGGCGCGGCGATCCCCAATTCGGAAATATCACTGTCGACAACTCCGACACTATTCGCCGGCGGAATCGCCGCGTAGTTGTTGCGACGCATCACATACTCTCTGCCCTTATCTCCCGACTATGGCTTAGCTGATCGCGTCGATTGACATCTGGATGACGAACATGCTGGGGTGTCGGTACTTCTGAAAGGTGTTTTTCGTAATTCGCACAAGGCTTGGGCGAGAAATCAACTCAAGTCGTGAGGTGCGGCGCATGAATTGCGGCCTTGATTCCGTAAGATTTCTCGACGCTCGGCTCCGATCATCCCCCATTGGATCTACTCACTAAATCACTGAAATAAAAAGCAAGTTGTCGTGCCTGTCGGTTGGTCTTACAGTTTCGAAAGCCAGTCAGAAGTTTACGCTTAGACTGCATGTCAATTCGTCATGAAAATCGCCGCGTTGCCATTTTTTTGACTCGATGCACAAAACTTGGCGGACCAATTGCTCAACCGTCAGAGCGGTCGCGCCTGCGAAGGGTGTTCGAGCGATTAACCGCTGACAAGGGGGCTTCCGATGTACAGAAGTGATGTGACGAGGAGACTCGCGAGACGCTTGGCCGTCGCTGTTCTGACCACCGCCGTCATCGGGATTGGAACGCTCCCGAGGATGGCATCCGCCGACGTAATCGATACCAACACACTACATGGCTTCTGCGGCGCATCCGCTGCCACGTCCACGTGCAGCGACAACGGCACGATCACGCCGACCAACCAGAACCCCTTGCTGCAGTTCGGGTTCAATCGGAGCCCGGATTCCAACAGCGGCTTGATCGCTCCGGTCACCTTTGAGCTGGTCGTGTTGCTGCCCTCCGCTACTCCTGACGGGCAATCAATCACTTACACTGGGTCTGGCGGCGGCATCTCGGGGACCACCACACTTACTCAACATGCTGGGACCTTCAGCAGCAACGACCTCGACACCTATTTAAGCCTGACGAGCGTCGGCGGCCCTGCGAACCCGATTGGCGGCTTCCAGGCCGGGCAAACCAATCAAGGACTGCCTGCGACTAGTTTTGATGTGTATACCGGTACTTTCGGGACTCCGGACTTTACGCTTGCGACAGATCCGACGTTCGTCCCGGGCGGCGGCTTTAGCGGAACCTTGCCCCAGGGCTCGTTAATCTATGCCCTGCTTCTCGGCCCGAACTCTGGGACCTTCGGTCAGACCAACTGCGCAACGACGGCTTGTCGTCAGGACGCAACGGCCCTGTCGGGCACCCTCATCGTACCAGGGACAACGGTTCCGGAGCCGACGACGCTGCTCCTCATCGGTACCGGCCTCCTCGCGGTTGGCGCGGGAGCGTGGAGACGACGTCAGCGGTAGGTCCTTTTCGATCACGAAGCTAGACGAGTAGGTAGGCGCCCCCCTACCGGATCGTCAAGAGCGTAGAGGCGGCACAGCGACGGGCCGGTACCGGACGCTGTGCCGTCTCTCGGTCTCTTCTGGATCCGCCGCGTGCCGTAGCTTACCTAGCTCGCCTCGAATCTAAAACGGGTAGTCCCTGCGGTCGAGGTCCCCGCTACGATGATGTGGGCTCGCAACGCTCTGCGGTGCGAGTTTGAACCCGCGTCACGTGCGACAGGCGTTCCAGCGAGCCGACGTGGAGGAGGCCCTTTCCATGATAGCGGGGCCCCTGTAAGGTTCCCCGACGTTGTTGAAGACTTAAGCGTGTTCGAACGCAAGCGTAGACGTTTGAAATTCAAAAGGAAGTCTTACACCGTGTCGGCCGCGATTACGAACCCGAGAGAGCGTAGGGAGATGCCAGGATGTCCCTCCGCAACTCTGACGTGAAATATCCACAGCTTGAGGGTGATCTGACTTGATGAGCGCTACTTTGGCCGAGCAATTGCTGGCTCCGTCATACGCTTGCTCATTCCAATGCGCTTTGAAAGGGGATTTTAGATGCGTCGTGTCGTTCAAACTCTCGTCGTCCTCGTACTTCTGGCCGGAGGTGTCCTAGTCGCGGCGCCGCCAGCGCAGGCACTTCTCTTCGATCTCACCAGTAACCACTGCAGCGATGCGGCGGGCTGCGGGGCGCCCGGGACCATCTTTGGTACCGTGGACGTTGAGCAGAATGGCGCCAACGTCGATGTCACGGTCCACCTCAACTCCCCGTACGCGTTCGCGAAGACGGGATCTGCTGACAATCAGGCGTTCAAGTTCAACGCGACGGGCGTTGTGCTGGGGGACATCACGGTCAATCAAACC
>Ga0075426_10001417_pt1 | contig 17035 bp, 18 predicted proteins | sample SoiMethybrSBSTD5_FD_75304 | JGI IMG/M metagenome (GOLD analysis project Ga0075426, IMG submission 75304) | Bulk soil microbial communities from a Populus tree surrounding site in Tennessee, USA - Soil MetaG P. TD hybrid SBSTD5 | ecosystem: Environmental > Terrestrial > Soil > Tree plantation... | reverse complement strand
CGCCGCCAGGAGCTCGAGCCCGCGGGGTCCCGCGTGGCGTCCCGCTCCAGCCACGCCGTCAGGGCCCGACCGGACTTCCCCCGCGGCGGCGCACCTTTGCTCTTGAGCGGCAACCGGTCCGGCACCAACAGCGACGTGCCCAGCGCCTGAGCCGCCCGCCGCTCCAGCACGTCACCCGTCTGATCCTTCATTTCCTTCGTGATGGTCGCCAGGGTCGTGCCTTCCATCTGGCGCAGCTTGATCCACAGCAGCTGCAGGAAGTGCCGGTAGGAATAGGTCGCCGCGGTGCCCCGTCCCTCGGGGGGACTGACGAGGCCCTTCGTCACGTAAAACCGGATCGCCCGCTCGCTCGGCTGCGCCCGGGCGGCAGCGTTGATCGGCGTGATGGCGGAAGTATCGAGCACCGCCCCGACTAACGAAGCCAGATCGCGAAGATTCCAGGGGGCGAGATTGCGGTACTCCCGCAGAACGTGGAGCGGCTCGTGCTGTGGCGCTCCCCCGGCCGTCACGCCTCAGCGCCTCCCAGCTGACGCGCCTCGCCGGCGCGAATGGTCTGGGCAAGCCAATCGAGAATTTCCTGCAAGTTGAACGGCTTCCGAATCACCGGGCACTGGTGGTGCTCCAACCACGTGCGCACCTCCTCCGCCTCCGCATCCCCTGTCATGATCGCGATGCGACCATCGAGCCCCGGCCAGCGGTGCACGATCGCCAGGTACAAAGCGAGCCCCGACATCGTCGGCAGGCGGATATCGAGCAGGATGGCGTCGGGCGCTTCGCTCGCGAGGAGCTCGTACGCGGTCTCGGCGCTGCCCGCGCCGATCATGCGGATGCCGTGGCGCGAGAGCGACCGCTCGAGCACACGACGCAGGGCCGCCTCGTCGTCGACGACGAGGATGGTCCGGGGCGTGGGGGGCGGGGGGGGCTGGGGGGGCGTCATGCCGACGAGACCGACGCCTGCGTCGGCGGCGCGGTCAGGAAATGCTGCACCACGCGCGCGAGCGCGTCGTCCGAGCCGAGCGAAAGCCGCATCTCGCCGGCGGTGAGTCCCAGGTAGGCGCGGGCGTGCAGCTGCAGCGTCTTGGTCTGGGAATACCCCAGCCGCTTGGCTACGTCCTCGATCGTGAAGCCGGGGTCCTGCAGCAGCCGGTGAGCGTAGAGCACGCGCGCGGCACAGAGGAAATGCCGTGGCGACGGGAGTCCGACCCGCGTGAACCACCGCTCGCAGGTGCGCCGGTCGACCCGCGCGCGTGCCGCGACCTGGCCGACCGTCTGCACCTCGCCCGGCGAACGGAGCGCCTCCTCCAGCACCCAGCGCAGCTCGCTTGGCAGGGGCGAAAGCGCCTCGGCCAGCTGGTCCAGGAGTTGGCGAGATGAGGAGCGCGCCTCTTCCTGCCCCAACACCTCGCAGAGCCGGCTCGGGTGATCGTCGTAATTCGCGAAGACCACGTGCTGGATGCCTCGCTGGCCCAACGCCAGGAGCACGCCTGCAGTCTGAGGGGTGAGCGTCGTATAGAGAATCAGCGGGAGGGAGGGAAACAGTACTCGCAGGCGCTCGATCTCTTGCGAGCGCGCATCCCCCGACAGCAGGGGATCCACCACCGCCAACTCCACCGGTCGTCCGCGTATGGCGCCGAGCACGTCGTCCCAGGTTTGAGCCTGGGCGACGTCGAATCGCGACGCGGCGGCCCGGCGGAGCTTGTGGAATTGGATGTCCGAGACGGCGGCTAGTACGAGCATAAATGCCCCAAAACCCCCAAATGTCGCAAAATCGCCCTACGATGCCGCAAAAACGCCCTAAAAACTGGACGCCCTCGCCCTGAGCTTCTGGTGTCCTGTAGCGCTGGCACCACACCCAGGTATTCGGAGGTTCTCATGTCCCGGATTCGCGCCCTCTTCGCCGTGTTGGTTGTCGCCTTCGCCCTCTCGACTGTCGCCTGCGCCGATGCCACCGGTCCCCGTCACGGCTGCGATACCAGCGGCAGCAACACGTGCCACTAGGACTGAAGAGCGAGCTGCGCGAGGGATTTCGAGACCTCGCGCAGCTCCGTGCTTTGCACGACCGGCTCGGCGAGCTGGGACTCCAACGCGATTGCCTGCTCGCAGTCCTGTAGTCCTCCCATGATGCGTTCGATTCGGAACTCGACCTCGTGCAACCCGGCCGTGCTCGCCAAATCGAGTGCCTGCTTCATGAGCGATTCGGCGCGGCGAAACCGTCCGAATCGAGCCTGTCCGACGCCCTGCTTCAGGTAGAAGTCCGCGAGCATATTCGGCGGCATGTCCGCGACGTGCTCCTCGCAGCGCTCGCGCCAACGCGCGAAGCCCACGTGATCCCGGCGGTACGACGCGCAGTGCATCAGCTCGATCAGGGCGTTACCCATGTTGTCCTGCGAACAGCCCCGCCGCACTACTTCGGAGAGAGCTCGCTCCGCGCCGACCGCGTCTCCCACGCTGAGCAACATGATCGCCAGGTCATTGAGAACACGCATGCGCGAGTCGTCTTCCTCATACAGCTCGAATGCGCGCCACGCGTGGAGGATAGCGTCGACGGCCTGTCCCATCCGATGCTGGGCAACCGCGATATCATGCTCGGCTCTCGCTTCGGCGTCTTGCTCACCCGCCGCGCGCGAATCTACGAGGATCCCTTGAAGCCGGCGCTCGGCTTCCGCGAGGTTGCCGCGTCCGAGCAAGGTGTTGGCGCGACCGATCCGCGAAAGCAACGCTGAGTAGCGATCGCCGGCGGTCGTCGCCAGCTCACCAGCCTCCGTGTACGCCGTTTCCGCGTCGTCGAACCGGTTCAGCTTTCGGTTGACCCGGGCGAATCGCAGGTGCGCGGCGACGACGTCGGCCGACGACAAGCGGTTCCCCACCACGACGAGCAGCGTCGTCAGGACGTCGATCGATTCTTCGAGCCGCAGTTCGTCTTCGAGGAAGTGCGCGTACGCGAAAAGCGCAGGCGCGATCAGCTGGGCTTCGCCCAGGCGGTAGGCATCGGCGGCGCTCGACGCAAGGCCGTGGACGTGCGCCCCCTCGGTGGCGACGGCGCGTAGCTCGCGGCAGAATCGGTCCGTGGCGACCCACTGGTAGTGGAATGCATCGGCCGACGCCGGTGCGCGATCCGTTGCAAGGAGGTCCACCAGCCGCAGCGCGAGGAATGCGCCCTGTCCGAGGCGCGCGTCGAGCGTCGTGGCGGTTTGACGACCGGACACGCGTTGCAAAAAGATGGCGTGGGGGAGCGATTCGAACTTGAGGCGCGAAACCGGCATCCCTTATCTCCCAGTAGGCCCGTGGCTTGGTGCTCCCGGCAAGGGCAGGGACCATGCCTCAATGCAACGTACGGCCGGCACTGAAGATAGCGGTTCCCAGCCAGGCGCGTTAGACCGCAGTTTCCGCGTTTTCATGCTTTTCGCCGCACGATTCCGATGCCGCTCTCACGCACGGTCAGCCCTTTATTCGGGCCATGCGCCGGGGAATCACACTTGCCGAAATGGCCGTGGTACTAGCGATTGTGGCGATCGTGACTGCGATCACCTTGCCCCGCCTCGGGGGCCTCCTGGACTGGATGGCGGTGAACGCGGCCGCACAGGAAGTCTCGACGGCTATGGCCGTGGCTCGGAGCCTGGCGGTCATGCAAACCAGTCGCAGCCGGGCTGTTATCGCGGCGGATAGCCTCCGAATCGACCGCTGGACAGGCGATTCCTGGAGGCCCATGGAGCGCTGGCCCGGACCCAGGTCCCACGGCGTGGCGCTCGAGGTGTCCAACCCGGAGATCGTGTTCGACCCTATTGGCATGGGGTGGGGCCTGTCAAACACGAAGGTGGTGCTGCGCCGCGGGGACCGCTCGGAAACGATCACGGTATCCCGGCTGGGCCGCGTCAAGCGGTGGTAACCGCATGCAACCAATTCCGGGACCGAAGCATCATAGGGGTGGACCAGTGAAACATCCGGCAGGGCAGCGCGTATTCAGCTATGAATCATTCGTTGGTCGCGGCCGAAGTGTGACGGCCACTTCGCCCGACCGCCAACCCGGGGAGTTGTAAGCCCCGGGTTTGGTTTTTTGGGGGGATGGGGGCTACTCGGTCCGGATCCCGAGGACCTCGAGGGTCAACGTGACGCGGTCCGCCACCCGGACCGTGCCGGCGGGCCCGCCTCTGTAGGGCCTGATTCCAAAGTCCGTCTGTTTCACCGAGAAACTGCCACTCGCCCGCAGTGTATCGCGTCCGATCGTGGCCGTGACATCCGCACCCACGTCCCGGCTCTGGCCGGCGATCGTGAGCTGCCCCTCCACGTGGAACCCCTCCCCGGTCGGTCCGACGCTCGTCGAAAAGAATGCGATCAGGGGATACTGGTCGACGTGAAGCACTTCCGTGCGCATCGCCTCGGTCACCTTGCGGATTTCGCTCGTGTCCGATGGTGTCATGACTTCGAGGCTGTCGGTGGGAATCGAGACTTCGACCCTCGAATTGGCGGGCGCGCCCGGGTAGTACACGACGCGCCCGGAGAACGCTCGAGCGCGAACGACGTGGCTGTGGCCTGCGAAGCCGAACAGTCCGGCTTTCCCGGTCTTCACCTCGAACCGGCTCGCGGGCGACAGGACGTACACGACGGAGTCCGCCGAGGGCTCCTGGGCGCGCGCGGCAACCGCGAGCAGCGACGTACCGGCGGCCAGCGCCAGGCGACGGACGATCATGCGGCCCGGCCGAGATAGCGTTCGAGTCCCTGCTCGAACGGAAGCGGCTGGATGTCGAACACCGACTCGATGGCGTTAGCGGGCGTCGCCGCGCCCTCGACCAGCATCTGGAGCTGATCGCTCGTCAGCGGCGCGGCCCGTCCGAGCAGGTCGAATACGCGAGCCGCGGCTCGCGCCAAGGCCAGGGGCAGGTGGACGAGCGGCCGGGGATGCCCCGCCGCGCGCCCGATGGCGCGCACGAAGGTTTCGTATGTCATGGGCGCGGGCCCGCCGAGCTCGAAGGCGCCGGTGAACCGATCATTCTCCGCCGCCAGTGCGAACGCGAGCGCCACATCCTCGATCCACACCGGCTGCGTGGCGAACTGCCCGTCCCCGAACATCGGCACCACGGGCGACCAGCGGTGCAGCCGGGCGAGCGTGCGGATCGGAACACTCTCCGGCCCGCTGATGATCGATGGTCGGAAGATGGCGTACGAGAGACCGGAGCCGCGGACCAGCTCCTCGCCCTCCCACTTGGTCCGGTGGTACGGAGTCGCGTCACGCGCGTCACGCGCGCCGATCGCGCTCATGTGAACGACTCGTCCCACGCCCGCCTGGCGCGCGGCGGCCAGGACACGCCGCGTCCCTTCGACGTGCACATCCCGGAAGGTAGCACGGCCCGACTCGACGATGATGCCGACGAGATGGACGACGGCGCTGGCGTCCCGAGCCAGGAGCGCCAACACTCCCGGGTCCGACAGGTCGCCGGCCACGCGCTCGACAGGGACGTTTCTCAAGGCATCGGCTCTGCGGGGGTTTCGTACCAGGGCTCGCACCGAGTGTCCGCGTCGTGCCAGCAGAGCGGCAACGTGCCGTCCCACGAATCCGGTGGCTCCGGTAACGGCGATCAGCACATGCGCGGCGAGACTCAGCCGGAGGTGGTACCGCCCTCGTCGAGGAACACGAGCGTTTTGCGCCGGGCGACCACCGTCGTGAGCGCCTCGTAGACCCTCGGATCGAGCACGGTGCCCGCGAGGTCCGCGATCCGCTCGACGGCCTTCTCGGGTGTCATTTTCTCCTGGTACGCGCGCGAGGTGCTCAGGGCGTCGAACACCTCGGCCGCGCCGATGATCCTGGCGGCAAGAGGGATCTCCTCTCCCCGCAGGCCGTCCGGGTAGCCCGTACCGTCCCAGCGCTCATGGTGGTAGCGCACTGCCGGCATGATGTCGCCAAGGTGTGAGAGGGGCGCGAGGATCTGCGACCCGATTACGACGTGCTGCTTCACATGCTCGAACTCCTCGGGCGTGAGGGCCCCCTGCTTGTTCAGGACGGCCTCCCGCGTGCCGATCTTGCCGATGTCGTGGAGGCGGCCGGCCACCCTCACGTGCTCGACCTCTTCCTCGGACAAGCCGAGCTGGTGCGCTATCGTGGCCGACATATCCGCGACGCGCGCCGAGTGGCCCCGCATGTACGGGTCCTTGGCTTCGAGGGCGTTCACGAGGGCTTCGAGCGTCGCGATCGACAGCCGCTCGAGCTTCATGCGTTCCCGCTGGACTTCGGCGGTCCGGGTCGTCACCTCTTCCTTGAGCCACTGGTTCAGCTGGCGGTTCTCGAGCAGCATCTCCCGCCGCTTCAACGCCCGCTGCACGGCCCGCCCCAGGTCGGCGAGCTCGATCGGCTTCGTCAAATAGTCCATGGCGCCGCGCTGCATGCACAGCGCCGCGCTGGTCGCATCGTTCACTGCGGTCAGCATGAGGATGGCGAGCTCGGGCTCTACTTCGAGCGCCTGAGGCACGAGGTCGACGCCGCTCGTGCCCGGCATGCGGATGTCGCACAGCATGAGGGACACCCGGTGGCGCCGGAGCTGTTGCAGGGCTTCGTCGCCCGTACCGGCGACGTACACCTCGAATTGCTGCTGTGCGAGGAACTTCTTGAGGGCGTTCCGGATCGGCTCCTCGTCGTCCACGACCAGAATCTGGACGAGACCTCCCCCCCCGGGCGTGTCGGCCACTCGCAACTCCTTCCGTGATTCCCTGGGTGAAGATGGGGCTCGCCGGCCTGTCCGGACAGCCCTCAGTCGCTTGCTGCCACGAACTTGAGGTTCACTGGCGCGGCCAATAGACCGGCGCGGTATGCCCGATCGAGCAGCTCGGCAACCGCACGGCGACCGGTCGCCCCGTAGTCCACCGTGTGGTCGTTGACGTACATCCCGATGAACCGGTCGGTGCGCGCGGTGTCGAGCCCACGGCTATAGGCGCTCGCGTGCGCGAGCGCCTCGGCGCGGTGCGCGAGTCCATACTCGATACTGGCCTTCAGGTCGCGGGCGATGTCGCGCATCAGCGGCTCGCCCAGATCGCGGCGCACCGCGTTTCCCCCGAGGGGGAGGGGCAGGCCGGTTTCGCCGTGCCACCATTCACCCAGGTCGACCCAGAGGTGCAACCCGCGGTCGCCGTACGTGAGCTGCCCTTCGTGAATGAGGACGCCCGCGTCGGCACGGCCTGCCGCAACGTAGTCCTCGATCTGGTCGAACGGGACGACGACGTGCCGCACCTCGGGCTGGTACAGCTTGAGCGCGAGAAACGCGGTGGTGAGCTCTCCTGGCACGGCCACGATGCGCCCGGGGGCCGCGAGTGCGGTGCGCGGCTCGGCTGGGCGAGGCGCGGCAGCGACGATCCGGGGTCCGTACCGATCGCCGATGCTCGCCCCGTGAGCGAGCAGCGCATACCGCTCGGCGAGGTAGGCATAGGCATGGAGCGACACCGCGGTCACCTCCAGCTCGCCGGCGAGCGCGCGACGGTTCAGCGATTCGATGTCGCCCAGCTCATGGATGTAGCGCCGGCCCGCCGTGTCGATGCGACCTGCGGCGAGGGCCCAGAACATGAACGCGTCGTCGGCGTCCGGGCTGTGCGCCAGCCGGATCGTGCGCGGCGGGTCAGACACCACGCTTCGGGGCGCCCCCCGTCACCTGCGTCGCCTGTTCGTGAAACGCGTCCAGATTCTGCGCATGCTCGGTGTATTCGGGCCGCTGGCGCGCTCGCTCCCGGGCTTCGTTCTTCAGGAAGTCCGCGTACGCCCGTCGCGCGCCGGCGCTCTGGCGCTCGAGGTCGAGCGCGCGGGCCCGGAGCATGAACCCAAACAGGTGGGTGGGTACGGCGCGGCGGATCGTGTCCGCCTGCGCCAGGGCCGCCGTCGCGTCCCCGGCCGTCAGCTCCAGGACCCCGACGTGATAGCGGGCATCCACGTCCAGGGCGGGAAGCATCGCATACGCCTGGATCGCCATGGGGAGGAAGAACTCGGCGCTGTCCGCTTTGCCTTCGGTGTGCAGCGTCATAACCCGGTTGTACAGGCGCGTGGCGCGCTCTTCGGGCGACATTTGGGAGATGTCAGGAGCAGGGAGCTGGGAGCGGGGAGCGGTGGCCTCCGGAGCATCGCCTCGTCCCTGCTCCCTGCTCCCAGCTCCCAGTCGCAGTGCGACCACCGTCAGCAAAGCCCCCAACGCCGCCCCGGCCACGCCCCACGGAAGACCTGCTCGCCAGCCGGCCGCATCGGTTCGAGCGACCTGGGCACCGCACTTGTGGCAAAACCTCGCCGTCGGGGCGAGGGCAGTTCCGCACGCGCGACAGTTCACTGGGCCGGAATCTAACTGGCAGGAATGCCTGTGGGAGCGCATAGTGTAGCCGCATGAGCGCCCCATTTCCGGGATCGGAACGCGCGAAGCATATGGGCGAGCTGAAGCGCGGCGAGGAGCGCTGGGAGGTGTTCATCGAGATGCAGCCGGACACCGAGGTCGGCGCGGTGCGCGGGCGCGTGCACTTCGTGCACGGGGAGCGACGGCGCACGACGAGTTGGATTTTCCTCGAGCGCACCGAGCGTGAGATCCAGGAGCGCTTCGGGGAATTTTCGGCCGTAGAGCTGTGGCACTTTGTACAGGCGATCGAGGGCTAAATGGTGTGTGGAAAACTGTGCATACAATGCACATTTCGAATCACGGCCCTGCCGTCATGCAAACGCTGCAACGCTATAACTGGTGAGTTGTTGCGCGGATGACACGAAACGGTTGACACTCCGCAACGGCGCCGGTAGCTTCCCGCATGCCGACGCCTGCAATTCCCTTGGAATGCGTCCAGAGCCCGCGGCCCGAAACTCGCCTCGGGCTCTCGTCATTCGTAGCACCGTGTGTGTCCGTCCCTCTCAGCGACAGTTCTAGGAGACCGATCTTATGACCGCGACGTTGGAGCCAGCTACGTCCTCCCCCGGGGCGAAGTCCGCCGCAGGTGCCTCGCCGGCCGACGTGGTTCGGAAAGCGAAGGAAGCCGGCGTGCAGGTGGTGGACCTGAGGTTCACCGATCTTCCGGGCACCTGGCAGCACTTTTCGATCCCGTTGAAAGAGCTCACCGAGGACCTCTTCAAGGAGGGCATCGGGTTCGACGGCTCCTCCATTCGCGGCTTCCAGGCGATCAACGAGAGCGACATGTTGCTGTTTCCGGATCCGGCGACCGCGTTCGTGGATCCGTGCCTCGAGGTGCCGACGCTCTCGCTCACGTGCGACATCGCGGACCCGGTAACCGGCGAGCGCTACTCACGCGATCCCCGGTACGTGGCCCAGAAGGCCGAGCAGTTCCTCGTGAAGAGCGGCATCGCGACGACCGCCTATTACGGCCCCGAGGCGGAGTTCTACATCTTCAACTCCGTGCGCTTCGACCAGAACGCGCACGAGGGCTACTACCACATCGACTCCGAAGAAGGGATTTGGAACTCGGGGACGAACGGCAGCCCGAACCTCGGGCACCGGCCGCGGCACAAAGAGGGGTACTTCCCCGTGCCGCCCGTGGATCGGCTGCAGGACCTGCGGTCCAAGATCATGCTCGCGATGATGGCGTCGGGAATCGAAGTCGAGGTCCACCACCACGAGGTGGGGACGGCAGGTCAGACCGAGATCGACATGCGATTCAACACGCTGGCGCGCATGGGCGATCAGCTCATGATGTACAAGTACATCGTGAAGAACGTGTGCCACCAGCACGGCTACACGGCGACGTTCATGCCCAAGCCGATGTTCGGCGACAACGGCTCCGGCATGCACGTCCATATGAGTCTCTGGAAGGACGGGAAGAACCTGTTCTTCGACGCCAACGGGTACGCGCTGCTCTCGGAGAGCGCGCGTTGGTACATCGGCGGGCTCATCAAGCACGCGCCCGCGCTGCTCGCGTTCGCCGCGCCCACGACCAACAGCTACCGCCGTCTGGTCCCGGGCTACGAGGCGCCGATCAACCTCATCTATTCGCAGCGGAACCGCTCGGCCATCTGCCGGATCCCCGTGTACTCGAAGTCACCGAAGGCGAAGCGCATCGAGTTCCGGGCCCCCGATCCGTCGAGCAACCCGTACCTCACGTTCGCGGCCCTGCTCATGGCCGGCCTGGACGGTATCAAGCACAAGATCGAGCCGCCCAAGCCGATGGACGTGGACCTGTACGACCTCGAGCCCGAGGAGCGGAAGCACGTGAAGAACACGCCGGGCTCCCTGAACGAGTCGCTCGCGGCTCTCGAGGCGGACCACGCCTTCTTGCTCGAGGGCGGGGTGTTCACGCCCGACCTGATCGACACGTGGCTCGCCTACAAGCGCGCGAAAGAAGTGGACCCCGTCGCGCTGCGGCCGCATCCGTACGAGTTCTTCTTGTACTACGACGTCTGAGGTGGAGCGGCGGTAGAGGATGGTAGAGGTCGGTAGAGGGCGGTAGAGGTAATCGCGACCTCTACATCCTCTACCGACCTCTACCGTCTTCTAGCGTCCTCACATATGGCCACCACCAAGACCACCGGCGCTTCTAAGCGCGACATCCTCGAGCTCTGCAAGAAGCAGGGGATCAGCTTCTTGCGCCTTCAGTTCACCGATATCCTCGGCGTCAACAAGAACGTTGAGGTGCCCGACAGCCAGTTCGAAAAGGCGCTGGAGGGCGACATCATGTTCGACGGCTCGTCGATCGAGGGGTTCGTGCGGATCGAGGAGTCGGACATGGTGCTGAAGCCGGACCTCGAGACGTTCCGCGTGCTGCCGTACGACGACGAAGGCGGCCGAGTCGCCCGCCTGATCTGCGACATCTACAACCCCGACGGCACGTCGTTCGCCGGGTGTACCCGCCAGACGTTGAAGCGACAGATCGCGAAGGCCAAGACCCTGGGCTTCCAGATGATGGCGGGCGCCGAGGCGGAGTTCTTCATCTTCCAGCTCGATGCGGGCGGCGACCCGACCACCGACACGCACGACCAGGGCGGTTACTTCGACCAGACGCCGGTCGACCGCGCCGAGGAGATCCGCCGGCTGATCATCCGCGACCTGGTCTCCATGGGCTTCGAAGTCGAAGCCGGGCATCACGAGGTCGCGCCCGGTCAACACGAGATTGATTTTCGGTACACCGAAGCGCTCGAGACCGCGGACAACCTCGCGACCTTCCGGTTCATCGTCCGCAACGTCGCCTACCGCCATGGATTCATCGCGACCTTCATGCCCAAGCCGATCTTCGGTCAGAACGGCTCCGGGATGCACACGCATCAGTCGCTGTTCAAGGGCGAGCAGAACGCCTTCCACGACCCGAAAGGCAAGTGGGAGCTGTCGAGCACGGCGCTGCAGTATGTGGCTGGGTTGCTCAAGCACGCGTGTGGCTTCTGCGCCGTGACCAACCCCCTCGTCAACAGCTACAAGCGACTGGTTCCAGGCTACGAGGCGCCGACGAACGTCGCCTGGTCCATGCGGAACCGATCCCCCCTGGTGCGGATCCCCGATCGCCGCGGCATTGGCACCCGCTGCGAGCTCCGCATGCCCGACCCGTCGGCCAATCCGTACCTCGCGCTCGCGGTCCAGCTCGCGGCTGGCCTCGACGGCATCGAGCGCAAGCTCGTACCGCCCGACCCCGTGAACAAGAACATCTTCACGATGAGCTTCCGGGAGCGGCGCAAGTTCCGCATCGACGAGCTGCCGCGGGATCTCCACGAGGCGCTGAACGAGCTCGAGAAGGACGACGTGATTCGCGCCGCCCTGGGCGAGCACATCTACGAGCGTTTCGTCGAGGCGAAGCGCGAGGAGTGGCAGGAGTACATCGGGCAGGTGAGCGAGTGGGAGTTGAAGCGATACCTCGGGCAGTACTGACCGGCGCGGATCGTCAGTGATCCGCGGGGTGAGCGATCAGCCGCCCGAGCGACTGCATCACGACCGCGAGTCGTTCTTCGAGCACGTGGATCTCCCGCGCGTGGCCCAGGTCGAGCGCCGCGGCGATCCGCAGCTGGGTCAAGGCTTGCTGCGCCGACCCCCGCGCATGTGCGAAAAACCGGCGCCGCTCGGGTCCGGTCCCCCGCCCTGACGCTTCCGCTATGTTGGAGCTGATGGAGAGAGCCGCGCGCACGAGCTGATCCGCCCGGCTCGCGGCGCCGGGTCCCGCCAGCGTGCGGCTCAAGCGAGCCGCCTGCACGGCGACCTCCAGCGCGAGCTCGTGAACCTGCAGACGTCGCCCGTGGGTGCGCGTGGCCATGCGCTACCATACCGGAGGAGCCGGTTGAGAGCGGTATCCTTTTCACGCCCTGGTGCCACGTTCTTCCGCATTCCCGCAGTGCGACGCCTGCTCCCGGCGCTGGCGCTGGTCGGAACAGGGCTGGGGGGAGCCTGCGATCCCACCTCCCGCCCCGGCGACACGCGGGGGTATCAGAGCGCCGCTCGCTGGGAGTGGCATGGCCGGGTGTCGGTCCGGCAGGATACCGCCCTTACCATGACGCGGCTCTCGCTCGACACCACGGCCGGTGGAGGGGATGTCGGCTTCGCCCGTTACGACTTTAACCCGGCGGAGGGGGAGGGGGACGAATACTCATTGACGCTCGCGTTCGACCTGGGGCGGGTGCGCGACCTGCGGCCGGGGGTCCCGTACGCGCTCGGGCCACCGCCGGCCCGCATTCCCACCTATGGCACCGTGACCTGTTTTTGTGGACCGATGAAGCCGGATTCGGTGCGAGGCACCTTCCTGCTCGCGACGCGCGGCCTGCGGCAAATCACCGGCCGGGTTGATGCGACTCTGTATTTTACGGAATGGAATGTCCCCTCGCGGCATGTGACCTACTCGCTGCACCAGCGCATTGACTTGGTCAAGTAGCACGACGGTCCGGCGCACGGGCCGAATTGTCGCGGGAGCGACGGCGGCGCTGCTCGCCGCCGCGACCGCGCGTCGCGTTGACGCCCAAAGCGCGGCCCGCTCCCTCCCGCCTGCCCGACCCACGATCGATACCATCATCATCGTCAACCGGAACATCTTCGACCTGCAGGAGGACGCCTCCAGCTTCCTCGCCCGGCTGGCGAACCGCCTGCACGTGCGCACCCACGCCGGCATCATTCGCCGCACGCTGCTCGTCAATCCCGGTGAGCCCTACGACTCGGCCCGGATCGCGGAGAGCGAGCGGGCGCTACGCAACCTCCACGTGTTCAGCCAAGTGCGAATCGATACGACGCGACTCGACGGGCGACTGGCGCTCCGCGTAGCGACGACGGACGGCTGGAGCACCAAGCCGCAGCTCGGCTACACGTCGGCCGGGGGGGATGTCACGTGGCTCGCCGGCGTCGTGGAGGACAACCTGCTCGGCACGGCCACCCAGTTGGTCGCGGTCTATAACCACACCCCCGACCGTAACATCTTCAATCTTGCCTATGCGAGCCCGCATTTCTTCTCCCGTCGCACCCAGCTACAGCTCTCGTACAACGGCAAGTCGGATGGAAAGGAAGGAACCTGGTTCGTCGGCGCGCCGTTTTACGAGACCGCGGCGCGTCACGCGGTCGCCACCGATGGGGAGGCCGCCGACGAACGCGTCCTCGTGTTCAAGGACGCCGACACCGCTGCGATCGTGTTCCGGCGCGCCCTTGCGGTGGGCGTCACGGCGGGCTGGGCGCCACATGCCACCACGCGGGACTTCGTGAGGCTCTTCGCGAGCGGGCGGTGGCGACGGGAGGACTTCGACTCGACGGACGCGGACCCGTTCCCGAGGTCGGTATTCGGAACGGTCGGTGCGGGCCTGGACGTCGGGCATGTGCGGTTCCAGGTGCTCGAGCGCTTCAATTCGTATGCGCGGCGCGAAGATGTGGATGTGTCGCAGCTGTTCCACCTTGGCGTGTGGGCGGCGCCACGCGCGTGGGGATATCCCGACGGAGCCGCGGGTGTGGGACCGGAGGTGAGCGCGCAGGTAGCGGCCCCGTGGGCCGGCGGGTTCGCGACGCTGCGCGTGGCAGGGAACGGGGTGTTCACGTCGGGGAGGCCTGATTCCGGTCAGGTGTCCGGTGCCTTCACGATTGCGAGTCAGGACCTGGCTCCTCACACCCTGATTCTGCACGTGGAAGCGGCGCGGCAGCGGCGGCCCAAGCCTGGAGAGCAGTTCGACTTGTGGAACACGCGGAACGGACCGCGGCTGTGGGGCATTCATCAGTTCAGCGGCACGCAGATGCTCTGGCTCGCTTTCGAGGACCGGGTACTCGTCGCTGACGACGCCTGGGGACTGATGGGCATCGGCGTGGCTCCGTTCGTCGATTACGGCGGCGCCTGGTACGCCGGGGTCGAGCCGGCGCGGCTCGGGGGTGACGTGGGTCTTGCGCTGCGCATCGGGCCGACGCGCGCCGTGCGCGGCGATGTCGCCGAGATCGCGTTCGGCTACCGGTTCTGGGTGAATGACTTCGTGCGTCCGCCCGGCCGGTGGGGCCTGACGATTCGGAAGGGTGTGGTCTACTAGAAGGAGTCGGCGATGAGCCAGCGCGGGCGAATGGCAGTCTTCATCAGCATCGTCACCAGTGTGTGGACCCTGCTGCACGTGTACGTCGGGGAGCGGATCCTCGGTCAGGAACCCCTCCCCGTCGTGTGGCGCGTGCTCGGGTGGGCCGGCCTCCTCTTGCTCGCGGCGGGCCCTGTGCTCGCGTTCACCGCGGGGCGCTCCCCACGGCTCCCGGCGCGGCGGGTGATCGAGGTTGCCGGCTTCACCGCGATGGGGTTGTCGTCGCTCCTTATCGTCTTTGCGTTCGCCGGGGACGTGCTGCGCCTCCGGGCCTGGCTCGGCGCTGGGGGCTCCACGCTCGCGGTCGTGGGTGGCGCGCTCTTCGCCCTCGGTGCAGGCCTTTGGATCGCGCGGCGGCCGGCGGCGGTGCGCGTCGTCCAGGTGCCCATCACCGGCTTGCCCACCGATCTCGAAGGGTTTCGCATCGTGCAACTTTCCGATCTGCACGTGGGACCCACCCTCCGGCGCGGGTTCGTGGAACGCGTGGTGAACACGGCGAACGGGCTCGCCCCGGATCTCATCGCGTTGACCGGGGACGTGGCCGACGGCTTCCCGCCCGCGCTGCGAGACGAGGTGGCTCCACTCGCGGCGCTCCGGGCGCCGCACGGCAAGTTCTTCGTGACCGGGAACCACGAGTACTACTGGGACGCGGTGGCGTGGGTGCGCGAGCTCGAGGGCCTCGGATTCAAGGCACTCGTAAACGGCCACCGGCTGATCCGTCGCGGGACCGGGCGGATCGTGGTCGCGGGGGTCACCGATCTGTCGGGCGGATGGCTTCCCGGTCACACATCCGATCCGGCCGCGGCGGTCGCGGGTGCGCCGGAAAGCGACGTGAAGGTCCTGCTCGCGCATCAGCCCAAGAGCGCGTTCGCGGCGCGCGCCGCCGGCTATGACCTCCAGATCTCCGGTCATACCCATGGCGGTCAGTACTTCCCCTTCAATCTGTTGGTGCGGCTGTTTCAGCCGTTTGTCGCGGGGTTGCATCGGCTCGAGGCCATGTGGTTGTACGTCAGCCGCGGCACCGGATACTGGGGACCGCCGCTGCGGCTCGGGGCACCGGCCGAGATCACACTCATCCAGCTGACGCGGGCCTAGGCCCGAGGCGAGCGCCCGGCGCCATGCCCTGGCCACTCGTCGCGGAACCGATGTCATTCATCGCAGCCGCGTTCCCCCGTCCGCCAGACGTCGCGTACAATGGAGGGCCGTCCCTTTCCCCTCCACTGGAGGCGAATCGTCCATGCCGCGTCTCGCCGTGCTCGCGATCCTGCTCGGTGTAACCTCTGCCTGCACTCGAACGGAGGATGTGGCCGCAACGCGCGAGGCTCTCCAGAACGCCGACCGCGCCTTCGATCTGGCGACGAGCCAGCGACGGCTGGACGGGTGGGTCGAGTTCTTCGCCGACGACGGCGCGATGCTGCGCCCGGGCGGGGCGGTGACGGGACGAGCGGCAATCCGCGAGCACATGAGCGCCGCGTTGCGCGATACGTCCTTCACGCTGCGATGGAAACCGACGCATGCCGATGCCGGGGCGTCCGGCGACCTCGGCTACACGGTGGGCCGGTACGAAGCGCGGCGGCGTGACGAAAAAGGTGGGACGGCGGTCCGCACCGGGACCTACCTGACGATTTGGAAAAAGCAGGCGGACGGATCGTGGAAGGTCGTGCTCGACACCGGCGTGGAGGATCCGCCGACCGCCGTCGCGTCCGCTCACTGAAGCGCCATTCGTCGCGCCCGCGCCGCCGTTCGGCGCGCGCCGGGCGCGTTTCGTCGCTCGCGGCACGACCCTCGCGATTCGCGGCGGCGGCGCCGTATACTTCACGGTGAAACGACGAAAGGAATTCGTCGCACCGTGACCGTCTTCGGCCCGACCTTCACCGGTCGCCGCACTCGCGCACCCTATCCACGCTGGTGGGTGGTCCTCGCCGCCTGGATGCTCTGGGGGCTCCTGTGGTCCACACAGGTGGCGCTCTATTCGCGGTTGGGCGGCAGGCCCATGCCGTACCTCGAGGCGCTGCGCCTGCAGATGCCGCTCGGCTTCGCGTGGGCGCTGTTGACGCCGGGGATCGTGTGGCTGGGACGCCGGTACCCGCCCTTCGAGGGGCCGCGCTGGCCGCTCGGACTCGCGGTCAATCTGATCGTGAGCATGGTGTTCGTGTATCTGCTGGGGCTCGGGCAGATCGTGAACGAGCGCTCGGTGCTCGGCTCCACGCCACGCGACCTGCCGCTCCTGATCGCCGGGGTGCGATCGTGGCTGTTCTGGCTCAGTTCCGACGGCTTGCTCTACTGGGCCGTCCTCGCCCTCGATTCCGGCGTCGCGCGCTACCGCGAGGCGCGCGAACGCGAGCTCCGGGCCTCCCAGCTCGAGGCGCAGCTCTTCGAGGCCCGATTGCAGTCGCTGAAAATGCAGCTCCAGCCACACTTTCTGTTCAACGCGTTGCACACCATCGGCCAGCTCATCCGCACGGGACAAAATGCCCTCGCCGTGCAGGTCGTAGCCGGGCTCGGAGATCTGCTTCGACAACTGCTGGACAGCGCGACGACCCAGGAAGTGCCCCTCAAGCAGGAGCTCGATTTCCT
>Ga0075426_10001416_pt1 | contig 17041 bp, 12 predicted proteins | sample SoiMethybrSBSTD5_FD_75304 | JGI IMG/M metagenome (GOLD analysis project Ga0075426, IMG submission 75304) | Bulk soil microbial communities from a Populus tree surrounding site in Tennessee, USA - Soil MetaG P. TD hybrid SBSTD5 | ecosystem: Environmental > Terrestrial > Soil > Tree plantation... | reverse complement strand
GCGGCCCATGATCGGCACCATTGGGACCGCCCCCGCAATGGAAGCAATCCTTTCGGGCGGTATGGGGCGACACGGCGGCAATCTGGATGCAGAAGAGGTGTGCGCGGGCAGCACCATCTACCTACCCGTCAATGTGGAGGGTGCACTGCTTGCACTGGGCGATTGCCATGCGATTCAAAGCGATGCCGAGATCAACGAAATCGAAATGCGCAGCGTGGTGACGTTAAGCTGCGATGTGATTCAGGGACGAAGCCCCGTCATGTCGTGGCCCCGTATCGAAACTCCGGAGATGCTGGTTACAGTGGCGGTAGCTTGCCCGCTGGAAGAAGCCCTCCGCCTTGCGCTGCGTGACATGATTCTATGGCTGGAAGAGCTGACGGGCATGAGCAAGCTCGACACTTATTTGTTGTTTGGGATTACAGGGCACGTGCGGCCTGGCCAAGTGCAGGTCCCGCTTTATTCGATGCGCTGCCTGATGCCCAAACAGTTTGTGCCCATTCGCAGGGCAGTAACATGAACACCAAACGTGTCGAGCGTTTGTGAAGCAAAGCGGCTCTGGCGTAATTCCGCACCGGCCTCGGTGGACACCTGAAAACCGGCCAGTCGTGGACACTTCAAAACCGGCCACTGGACCACACCCAGAACAACTTGGTTTTACACTACCGGTGCTGAGTCTGGCAAGTTTTTCTTGATCTGAATCTTCTCGCTACGTTCAGCGGTTTATACTGGCCTCACCTGGGCAGAAGACACGGCTCCGCAGGGATGCGACCGGAGCGCCGACCCAGCGGCCGGAATGGCGAGGCGGCGCCAGCCGCCCCGGCGAACCAATGTTTGAAGGCCGGGTCAAGTGGCGGCCCAGAGTTCAATCGCCATCGGTTCTGGAGCGGTCGTTGCAGTTTGAAAGACCGGAAAAATAGTGACTATAGTGATTAGGGTTAGAATTTTTAGAGAGCATAAAACGGCAGCCATGTGAAGCCTATTCAGACAAAGTCGATGACCAGTAGTCGCGTGCTGGTTCTCATCGTTTTTTTGGTGTTGAGCGCCCGACCGTACGCAGCTGCGCAGAAGGTTCAAGCCTTCAATCCTAAGGATTATCCGTCTGGGACGTTCCAGGTCACCGAGAACCACTACACGCATGGGCAGGTTACCGTGCGGATCCTGCAGGCAAAAAAGGCGACACCCGACGCGTCTTCGCCGCATGCTTGCCGTGCTTGGTTTGAAGTCGAAAGGGAAAACAGGCTGCTCAACAGGCTCTATTATGATGATATCGATGCGTCGGGGTTTAGTTACGGCATTTTTGTTCCGAAGCCATTGCCGGATTACATCGTGGCGATAAAGGAGGGAGACTACGACGGGCGGCTTCTCCTAGTCGCTAAAGACGGCACTCTTGCCAATCTGCCGGGAGGCTTCTACTTTCTGACTAACGACCAACGCTTCCTGGTCGGCGAACACGCCACAGATTCCTCCGGGCTAGTTGTTGTAGATGTTGTACGGCGCCAAGTCGTCATCGATGGGGGCAAGAGCCGAGAGATTCCGCCAGTCGAAAACTGGTATCAGGATGGCGTCGGATATTTTTTCACGGAGCCTGAGGCATCCGACCACGGGTTCCCGCCGCGGGAACAGCAGGGATTCGCTTACCGGCTGGACCTTGAGCACCGCAAAGTCGTAAAAGCTGCCATCACTTCGCGGGAGTTGGCCGCTGCTCGCAAGATTTCCTACGATTTTGATCCCCGGCGAAACGAGGACTGTACCTCGAAGCAACAGTGAGCACTCGCCGATCACTCCGCAGCGAGAGTCAGAAAAAACCGTTGCACCGGTTCTTGAAAGCGGAAATCTGATCGATCCCGCAAGACGCCATGGGCTTCAGGAGTCGGCGAAAACGGCATCCCGGAACCTGGCGTTCCAATGAAACTCTCCACTCAGCCAGGTGACACCTGTCCGGCTTGTCTGAGGGGAGCCATTCTGGCGCGAAAGCGATAAATCCCAGGGGCATGGGGACGGCGTCCCCATTTTAAGAAGAGAGCCTGCTTCCGATTGGTTTTTGCTGGTCCGTCGTGCCACAAGCGAGGAGTCATTGGGCACCTCCGGCCGCCGTTGCCGCCGTCTTAGTACGCCAACTGCGCGGACCGCACTTGAGCACGTGCCCGTGATGCAGCATGCGATCGAGCATGGCGCTGACCGCGGCGACGTCGCTCAACAGCTTCCCCCAGTCATCGACGGGGCGGTTGGAAGTGAGTACTGTGCTGGCGCGCTCGTAGCGGCGCATGATGATGTCCAGCAGATCTTCGGCTGCAGTCAGCGGCAGCTTGCGCATGCCGAAGTCGTCGATGATCAGCAGCGGCACAGTTGCGAGTAACTCCATGAACTCTTTGCGTGTGCCTTCGGCAATCGCATCCGCCAGGTCATCCAGCAGCACATGGGTTTCGCGATACAGCACGCGGTAACCCTGGAGAATCGCGGCTTGGCCGATGGCCTGGGCTAAGTGGCTCTTGCCCGTACCGCCAGGACCGAGAAACAAGGCGTCTTCCCGCTTGCCAATGAAGGAGCAGGTCGCCAGGTCGAACACCCAGACTGCGATTCATCTTGGGATTGAAGGTGAAGTCGAAGTTGTCCAGTGTCTTGTTGGGGTCGCGGAATGCAGCCTGTTTGCGCCGCCGCTCCAGAAGGCGCTCACTGCGCCGGGTCAGTTTGTCGGCGACCAGGGACGAAATGAGGTCGATGGGCGCCATGGCTTCGGCCTGGGCTTGGTGCAGCCGGGTTTCCAGCACGGCGGCCATGCCGCCAAGCCGGAGTTGTCGTAACGCACGTTCTACTTCAATAAGGTTCATAGTTCACTCTCCTTGGTTTTGTTCTCGATGAAGTCGCGGTACAGGGTGAGCTGTCGGATCAGGGGATCAATCTGGCGCAAACTCAATGGCAGTTGTGGATTCCGCTCCAGATAGCGGCGCACAAAATGGTAATCACAGACACCCATTTCCAGAGCGGCGGCGCAGGCATCGTCAACAGTTGCGGCGCCGTACTTCTTGGCCAGTGACAGCACGCCAGAATCCGGCGCACCGCAATCTCTCCGTGCTGGTTGTGCATCGCACGGCAGAGCGCTCGAATCTGCAATCCGGTTTTGCCAGCGCGAATCAGCAACTGGAGCGTGCCCGTTGGCGTTTTCTTGGGGCGGTCTTCCTCTTGGATTCGATGGCGGCCTCGCCTGGCGCAAGTGCTCGCGCAGCAACTGACCGTTGTCCGGGTTCAGCAGTCGCACCACCTGGCTGTCCCACTGCACCTGGACACGCCGACTGATCCAGCCCGGCGGTGCGCTGTAGTACGCGGCTTCGACTTCGACGCAGCCATCCAGATGTACGGTGCGCTCGCCGTACTGGTAGTAGCGGAAGGGTTCGAGGGGCAGCGGCAGCAGGGACGGCCGCTCTTCATCGAACATCGCTGCAACCTGCCGCTTGGTGGTGCCGTGGATGCGTGTATCGGCCCAGCGCGCTTCCCATTGATCCAGGTAGGTCTGGGCTTCCTCTAGGCTTTCGAAGCGAAGGCCCTTCAGCGGTGTTTTCTGGGCGTGAGCTACGCCTGACTTCACCTTCCCCTTTCGATCCGGATGCCCGACACGACAAGGCAGGGGCACGGTGCCGTAATGCTGAAGCACATCGCGGTACAGCGGGTTGAGCAAGGGATCGTAGATGTCGGGCGCGAGCACGCCCTCGCGCAGATTATCCAGCACCACAACGCGGGTGCAGCCACCCAGCCGGCGGAAAGCCTTCTCATGCAGTTCGGCCCAGATCTGCGAGCTGGACCGGAGCACCAGTAACCGAACAGACTTGCGACTGTAACCGAGAGTCAGCACGAACAGCCGCGTGCGGCGGTACTTGCCGCTGTGCGGGTCGCGCACCATTGGGCCTGTGCCGTAGTCAACCTGAAGCTCTTCGCCGGGTGCAGTCTCGATGACTGCGCACGCTTCCGGCGATTGGCTTCCACGAAGCTTCCGAACGAAACGGTTGACACTCTTATACTCCGCGGCGAAGCCGCTGGTATCCACCAGTTCCTGCCAGATCGCCATGGCGTTGCGGCGACGTGAGAGGGCCAACTCAATCACTTCGCGATAAGGTTCGCAGGCGCTGGCCGAGGGACTCCGACCGGGCTGTTGCGCGGGTGCTGGTGCCGTTACACCCCCCGACTCCGCGCCAAAGTCGGTGGTCACCTTCTCGGGACTGGCCGGTTTTGAGTGTACCCGTCGACCACGTGGTGGTCGCAGCGCCACTCCGGCCTCTTTCAGGTAGTTGGAGGTCGTCTCTCGACGAACGCCGGTTGCCTCTTCAATCCGGCGCAGTGACCATCCCAACCGCCCCAATGCTATGACTTGCTGTTTCTTTTCCTCGTTCAAGACATTGCTCACGATGAGGGAGGATAGTGCTCTCCCGTCAAATCAATGTCCTGGATGTTGGTTTGATGGTTTACAACTGGCCGGTTTTCAGCTGACCATCACTGGCCGGTTTTGGGTGTCCACCGAGGGCACCGGAGGGAAATCGACGGATCCCCGTGATTTCCCGGCGGATCCGCCTCTGTGCAGGGACGCGCGAGAATGAGTGAGACAATCCGTTACCTTTCACGTGAAGCGGTCGAGATGCTCGGCGCGGAAATGGCGGAGATTGTGGGCGTGATCGAGGCTGCAGTCAAAGGCAACGGCAACGTCGAGATGCCGGCCAAGCCCGGAATTCACCCCCGCAAGGATGCCTTCATCCACGCCATGCCAGCTTACATTCGATCGAGCGAGGCTGTTGGAATGAAATGGATCTCGGGCTATCCGCAGAAAACGGAAGGCGGTTTGCCTTACATATCCGGCTTGATGATCCTGAACGATCCTGATACCGGCTTCCCGATACCTGTTATGGATGCTGCCTGGGTTACTGCCATGAGGACCGGCGCAGCCACAGCCGTGGCCGCAGGCTCGCACCGACTCGACGACATTGGCCGTCTTGGGGGTGCGGCGTGCAAGGCCGATCGAACCTACAGGCGCTGCAGGTGGTCTTGAAAAACCTGAAAAACGTCCGAGTGTTCGACAGAGAAGAAGCTGCGCTCGCTTTCGCTGCAGAATGTCGCCCCTCTCGCAAGTCTGAATGCACTGTGTGCAGTTCTACGGAAGAGGCGGTCCGTTGGGCAGACGTGGTCGTAACAGCCGGCCCTATTCTGCGAACTCCTTCACCGGTAATGGTTCCGAAATGGCTGAAGCGAGGAGTCTTCGTATGTCCACTAGATTTCCGACTCGTATGTCACCTCCGCCGCTTTTCATGCCGTGGACTTTTTTTAAGTAGTGGGGTCATAGCTATGACCCCACTACCTTTTTTTACCGATGATGTGCACCATCTCCGGTACTATTAGAATGCCGGTACTTCATCGACATTCCCCAACAGCCGGTCGACCTTGGTGATATCGTGGCCGCTGGGTACCGCGCCGAATTTCGCCTGACGAGCGAATGCTTCCGGCATGGCCAATTTCAGAAACCCCTCTTCTCGCTCCCCCGAGGGGCTAGAAGAGAAATTTCAGCGCCAGCTGCATAATGCGCGGATCTCCGGCTGAGAAAATTTGGCCGGTGCTACTTCCTTGGTTGATAGTGGTATAGGGATCGCCGTAGTTGACGTGGTTCAACGCGTTGAAGAGTTCCCAACGGAACTGGAAATACTTTCTTTCGGTGACGTTAAACTTCTTAATCAGGCCGATATTGAGCGAGTTTGTGGCAGGCCCATCGAGTATGCCTATGCCCGAGTTGCCGAACGTATATAGCGGCGGGGCAATGAATGCAGCCGGGTTAAACCAAAGATTGGGCCCGGGTTTGCTGAGTCTCGGGTTGCCGACCAACGTGGGTCGTGTGTCCAGCCCGTTCCCGAGCGTGGCGCCTGGAACGTCAAAAGTGAGCGGATCACCAGACACAAAGGTATATATCCCGCTAAGTTCCCAGCCACCAAAAAGGAAGTTGAGACTAGAGGGGATAGAGGAGCCGTAACGTCGGCCACGCCCGAAAGGAAGATTCCAAACCATCGAAGCGCTCAATATGTGGGTGTGATCCAGCGCGGACCGTCCGTTGTTATAGCCAGGAGGGGCATAGGGTACAGGCGTGTCGTACAAGCCGCCCCCACCACCACCCCCCGCCGCCCCCCCAAACCCACCCGCATCATTGTGGACAAGGCTCTTGGAGAAGGAGTAGTTGAACGACGACACCAGGCTGGAGGAATAACGTTTCTCCCATCTCACCAGCGCACTGTTAAAGTTAGAGGATGAGATGTTCTGGTAAAGCCAGATCAGGCCAAGGGCCGGATATGGTACAGCTGCCTGGAGGTTAGGGTAATTACCTGGGGGAGCAACGTTCAGCGAGTTCGCAACAACTAGGTTTGGCGAGCTGTTGCCAACGTAGGAGACGGTGACAGAGGATTTAAAAGGAAGTGTCTTCTCAATACTGAAGTTCCATTCGTGCGTCTTCATCGCCTTGTCATTCACACCGGCTGCGTAAATGGCGGGCGCTGTGAAAAACGCTGGATTGTTGGGCCAAGCCGTCTGCCAATTTTGAACCTGGCTGGGTCCCCAGTGTTGCGACTGGTAAGCGAAATACGGAGGTCCGATAAGTGCCGAACCCGTTACGTTACCAGCGAAGTTGCTGGCGAAAAGGCCGTAGGCGGCCCGGATCACAAGGCCGCTGGAATCGAAAGGCCGCCAAGCGATGCCGATGCGCGGCTCGATGACGCCATTTGGTCTATAAAGTCCGCGGGGATAACCGACCTTTGAGGCAGGAACCCAATCACCTGCCGTCGCGGCCGCCAATTCAGGAGCCACGACCTGCGCAGTAAGATCGACCTGGCCTTTGTTGTTCTCCCCGGCTACCGCTTTTCCTATGCTAGGGTCAAATGTTACGCCGACTCCCCGAACAAAGGCTTTGTTGCCCCAATACTCCCAACGGAGGCCCAAGTCCAACGTGACCTTAGATGTGATCTTCCAGTTGTCTTGAACAAAGACGCCATGGAATGGGTCGTGTTGAACACCGTACGTCTCGTCCGGATAACTGCGCGAACTTTGCGCGATATCACCAAGAAGATAATCTGCAAAAGCATCACCGGTATACTGGCCATTGAAGTTAAAGCCGCCTCGTGTAAATGCCTCGCCCATGCGGGCATAAACCATGTTCGTAAAGTACTCGTAGCCCGCAGTGACGGTGTGTTTGTTTATAACCCAATTTAGGCTAGTCTTTCCGTTGAGCGTCTCTGAGTTAATGAGATACGGAACGGTAGGCGTGGTAAGTCCCGTGTAAGGAAAAAAATTAATAAAATTTGGCAGGCCAATAGCTATTTCGCGCCCGGCCGTTGCGAATCCCTGGATTCCCGACTCTTCGGTGTAGTTTACTTTGCCGATGTTGGGGGAACCATAGACGTTTTCGCTGAAGAAAGTAGCGCCGCTCAAAGTGAAGATCATGTGAGGAGTGATGGTGTAGTCGTAGCTAAGGCTGCCGTTATACTGCTTAACGTGGTTGTGTTGTGTGATGGAAGGGCTGTATTGCGGGGGCATGCTGTTATCAGAGACTACAATAAGGCGACCATAGATACGCTGGCTATTGGTGATCTGGTGGTCGACGCGCCCAACGTAATTATCATTAGCGTCGGGGTTAGGAAGGACGTTGTGGTAAAGGCCGTCCGGCGCATTGGAGTGCAGCAGATATGGAAAAAAGTAGGCGGAAGAGCTATTAATTCGTGACTTCGGAATGGTGTTATTGGGGAATGGCTGACCTGTCAATGGATCCGTGATTGTTGTCGGAAACGCCCCGCTAAACTGCGCGTCACTCGGAACAACAAATGTTTGAACGGCCTGTTGGCTGATTCGAGTACCTTGGTAACTGAAGAAAAAGAAGGTCTTGTTACGGATCACCGGCCCACCAAAAGTGCCGCCGAATTGATTGAAGTCGAGTTTGGGGACGTTGCTGGCGAAGGTGTTGCGGGCATTGAAATCGTTGTTGCGGAGGAATTCGAATAGACTGCCGTGAAACTGGTTGGAACCGGACTTAGTGATCAGACGAAGCACCACCGGATTGCGTCCGTTTTCAGCACTAAAGTTGGCGGTCTGTACATTGAACTCGGCAATCGAATCCACGTTAGGAAAGCCGCTGCCACGTTCGTCCACAACTGTATTGGAGTTCATGCCATCTAGGAGGAATTCCGTCTGATCCTGACGATGCCCCGCAGGGGTGATGGTCGACTCAAGGTCAAAACCAATTCTTCCGCTATAAAGAACACCTGGAGCGAGGTTAGCCATTCCTATGGGGTCGCGACCATTGAGAGGAAGGTCCTTGATGACTTGCTCCTCAACGACGGTATCAATTGACGCTTTATCCGCCTGCAACAGTTCGACGCGCGCCTCGACGTGCGTCGTTTGGACGACTTGTCCGAGTTCGAGGCGGATCGGAATACGTATGATTTGGCCGATAGGAAGATTAATGTCCGTTACGGTAAGGCGGTTGAAGCCCTTGGCGCTAGCTTCGATGGAGTAGGCACCCGCAGGTAGAGGAAGGATGTTGAAGTTTCCACTGGAATCCGACAAGACAGTCCACTTTAATCCAGTTGCGACATTGGTGGCGACCACGCTCGCTCCTGGAAGCACCGCACCAGTCGGATCGGTTATGGTGCCGACCAGAGATCCGTCGTTTCCGACCTGCGCGAACAAGGATGCTGTCAAATAGAGAAGCAAGCAAACATACTTCATCGCACTAACCATCCCTTCCTAACCATGCAAGAAAAACAACATTCGAGCTGCGGCGACGCAACGGAATAGTTGATAGAGTCTGGCGTTTGTCGATCAGAAAGTCAATGGCCTTTTGTGACTCGCTATTTGTACCCGAAGTTGATACTTCATGGGAGTTGGATTATGCACATTCTGGCAAGCCGACTGTGGGCGGAGTGAGCCGGCGCATCCCGCCCTTTTAGGGATCCTTGCAAGTTGCTGAAGCAATTAGCCTTGGTTATGCATAGGCCATTAAGCAGGATGGCCAAACTGAGGATTCCGGCGAAGGCAAACGGGATTCCGGGGAACGCGAAACGTCAGCCGAGTAAAACCTACTGCTTCCCGCCGAGGTACCCAAGACTCTTCAATTGTTCCAGAGTCTTGGAGTCCATTGTAGCGTTCGAGCCGTGTCCGACCGAGCTCTTGATTTGCCTCTCTGCATCCAACCACCTGCGGATTTCGGTCATCATGCGCTCGACTTGGTGGGGATTTTGCGCCGTGACGTTCTTTGCATCTTCTCGGTCGATGCGACGGTCGTACAGTTCGACGTTGTTCAGCCCCACTTCTCTCCCCCTGTCGCGGTAGATTAGTTTCCATTGGGCATTCAGTAACGCTATCGTATTAGTCCCATTTTCCGGTACAATGCCCTTGGAATGCGGACTAGCATATCGCGAAGTCATCACGGGGCCGCGCCGCTGGAAAGGATGTCCCTTGGCGAACGGCGCCAGGCTCTGGCCCTGCACGATGTCTGGGATCTTGAGATCGAGCAGATCTAGTATTGTCGGCATGGCATCGATCAATTGCACAGGCTCTGCTATTCGCCTGGGCGTGGGGATCCACTTCGGATTCCACATCAGCAATACGCCGTGGGTTAGCTCCGAATAAAGCGACTGGCCATGCGCCGTCCATCCGTGCTCCCAAAACTCTTCGCCATGGTCGGAAACGACCACGATTAAGGTGTTGTCCAAAACGCCGAGCTGCTTGAGCTTCTCGACCAACTGCTCCAGGCTCCAGTCATTGCGCAGGATTTCGCCGTCGTAGCGATCAATAGCCTGGTGGATGAAGCGATCGGGGTCCACTCCATTCCGAAGGCATCCAGCACGGTTAACGACTGCACCCCCACCGTACTCCCTTATATCTACCAATCGCTTGTAAGTACTGTTGAATTCCGCTGTCTCCGCCGGGTTCGCGAACCGCTGTTCAAATTCCACCGGTGCACGGTACGGTGCGTGAGGATCGGTCGTGTGTGCATAGAGAAAAAATGGCTCATCCCGGTGTTGTTCGAGCCAGGGAAAGGCGATCTTATTCACCGCCGCCGAGTCCGTGCCGCGGTCCTCCTCAGTCCAATATCGCTGAATTACCGCCCACTCTGCGACGTAATCGAAGCCGCGGTGCAAGCCGGAGATGCGGCCAGCAAATGGGCTGGCCATAATGCCCGCGGTCACGTATCCCGCGTTCCGCAGTTGTTCGGCTAGTGTAGTCGCTCCTTTGGGAATCGTGTCGTAGTCGTTGATAATCCCGTGAGTGAAGGAGTAGAGCGAAGTTAACAGCGAGGCCGTGGAGGGCTTGGTCCAGGTAGCCTGCACCTGGCAATCTTCAAAGACTAGGCTCTGCGCCCCCAATTTCTTCAAGAACGGAGTGGTGTCGCGCGAGTAGCCGTAGAGACTAGTGTGATCGGCCCGCAACGTATCAATCATGTAGACGAGGATGTTGGGCCGTTTCTTGGGGGCTTTCGTCGTCAGCAGAGGATTGGCCCACAGACCTACAGTCCCCTGCTTTTCTGCACTGGTTTCGAACGCCAGTTTAGCGTTGCGGCCGCCGTAGCTTGACAGATCCACGTCGGCGTCTTCCCACGTATCGGGATCGGTGACGATCTTCGAGTAAAGCTGATTTAAGCCCTCGACGACCACACGGAACCTTATCGGACTGTCTCTTTCGGTGATCCCTACGCCGAAGTGCAAGTGCGCGTCTTTGGGGATGGGTACTTCGAAGGTGATGGTGGATGGTGAGTGTACGTATAGCGTGTTGCGATACTCTTCGCGCTTTCCAATGAACTGGCGTCCCGCTGACTGTTGGAATCCGGCATTTCGCGGAATTAGTGCGATCGACGCTATCGCCACGACATCGAACAGGCCATCGGTAGGCATGATGGCGAGGGGCCGGTCACCCGAATCGTCGATATGAATATCGAACCGATAATCGTGGTACTGACGCAACGCTCCCAACTTCTGCTTGTATTCCTCGACATTTCCGATCTTGATCTTAGCTTCCTTGCCGCCCTCGGCGAGCATTCGGATCTGGACCGCTTCGTAGCGACTCCAATCGATTGAGGGCTGGCCAGGTGCCTGAATCACCGGAGTGCTGCCTTCGCCTTTCACCACCAGATCGCCCCTGCGGAAATCCATGTGTCCGCGCACCAGCTCCCAGGTATTGTTTTTTGAGTTGAAATTGTGCCATACAACCGGATCGGCCATAATCGCCGAGGATGGCGTAGGCGAGGCTGAGACTGTGGCCGATGTCCGAAATTCGTCGTCGAAGCGGTATGGCTTGAAGGCCGCGGCGGCAGACTCAGGCGGAGCTGGTGCCTTTCGACAGGCAACGATGCTGAGCAGACCCGCGAATCCTGTAAAAAAAAGAATCCGCCCAAGATTTCCGTAGTAGACTCGTTTCCTGATCGGCAGCAAATATTCGGTCGAGGTGTTTGCCGGAATGCGCGTGAGACCGTCGCGCGAATCCACGGTTTCAAGCAAAGAGATCTCGCGGATCTGCAAGCGCGCCGCCGATAGTGCCAGAGTGGGCTTGTTGAGGACAATCTGCCGCATATAGAGAGAGCCTAATACAGTTCGCAGATTTCTTCATGAAAATTCTAGAGCTAGGACGATTGGGATATTATGGCCCGAAGGTGAAATGTCCATGACTCCCGTGGTCACACGAGTAGATGTGATTCCGATCCGCGCCCCACGCAAGGAGGCCGTAAGATCTGGTAGCAACGTGGGTGATCCGGTCACTGCCTCGGAATTTGGGATTGTCCGGCTTGAGACGAAGGATGGCTCGGAAGGGTTAGGAGAAATCTCAATTACGTTTCCTCGCGTGGCGCATTCTCTTTGCCACGCAGCCCGTCGTCTCGTCGCCCCGGCGCTGGTTGGCCGTAACCCCTTGGAGACACCAAAGATTCTTGCGGAGATTGACCGCTTACTGGGAGGAGAGCTGAGTGCGCCGTATATACGGGCGGCATTTGAAATAGCACTCTTGGATTTGGCAGGCAAACATTACGGCGTCCCCGTTTATCAACTCCTGGGTGGGCGCATGCGCGATCGTGTGCCGCTGGCCTGGGGCATCTATCAGAAATCACCGGAAGAGATGGCGGTGGATGCGGCTAAAGGCCGGCAGGATGGTTTCCACGCGATCAAACTCAAAGTCGGGAGACAATTGGTTGACGATGTAGCGGCAGTGAAAGCGGTCACCCAAGCCGTAGGGCCGGATGTCCCACTTCGGCTGGATGCGAATGGCGCTTGGCGGTCAGTTGCCGAAGCCGCCCACGCCATGAAGGCCTTCGCTGCCGTGGCGCCGATCGCTTGGATCGAGCAGCCGTTGCCTCGGCGGAACCTCGACGGCTTGCGCACTTTGCGCCAGATGAGCGAGGTGCCGGTAATGGCCGACGAAAGCTGCCAAACGTTACGCGACGCTTACGAGCTCATACGGGCCGAGGCCGCTGACGTACTCAATGTCTATGTGGTCAAGGCGGGAGGCCTACTGGCTGCCTCCCATTTATTTGCATTTGCAGGTGAACTTGACATCCCTTGTATTATTGGCAGCCAGGCCGAGATGGGGATTGGAACAGCCGCCTGCGCTCACCTCGGGGTGGCCGTGCCGAATCTGCCTTATGCATGCGAATGTTTTGGTCCCGTCCGTTATCTTCGTGACATTGTCGAGCATCCTATTCCGATTGCGGCAGGCTATCTCACGCCCCCTGACGGCCCAGGTTTGGGCGTGAAGCTCAACTGGGACACCGTTCGGGAACTCACCTGTGACGCCTAAAAAGATGAAACGCGCTCGTCCCCTTCTTGCGATAATGACGCGCGAAGAGGTAACGCACAATCGCCGAGACGACCATCGTGCTGCCTCTCGGCACCGCGGACGGCTTTGCCCACACCTTTTCAACAGAGACTGATTTCCTTACGTCGACGTGAACCGTGGCCCAGACTTCCGCCGAAGCCTCGGTCATCGTGGCGCCGGCGTTTCCAGTTCGACTCCTCGGATCATCAGTTTATCTGAGGCGACACGCTCTCCCTTCAAACTGATGCTTACTATCGTATCCTCAACGGATTTGAATTGGTCCTTGGCGACAGATGGCTTCCGCCGAATTTTCCTGCTAAACGGCCATGGCGAGAATCACGAATTGGATCATCGCATGAGACGCCCTAATCGAGTTGCAAGCACATCTCGGGTGTCGGTTGCCCGGCGACACAGGGATCTTCGAGGCCTCGATGATGCTGGCGCCGGAGCTTATGCAAACCGAGTGGACCTGCTGAGAAGACGAACGAGATGACGGATCCACGAAACTTCCTATCGGCACGGTTCAAGGAAGGAGATCGATTGTAATTTGGGGCAGCCCGGACAGCGGATCGACCGAAAAAGACCGCCGCTATCACGGTCCGGTGATTGACGCGGTCTCCGAGACCCTAGAAGAGTTTATTCATGCACGACTGATCATTCGCCGGCCAGCCGATGATCGACTGCAAAGTGGCGGCGCGTCCCATAGATGACGAATACACCCGAAGCCAGGAACAGCAGTGCACTAAAAGTCATCAGGCGATTTACCCCGATAGTCTTGCGACTGAGCCCTCCAAGAAATGGCGCAAAACCGGCGACGGTCGCCCCGATCAGATTTAACATGCCAGTTGTCGAGGCGCGTAGTGACGCTGGCACTACATCGAAAGCACACGCCGCTTGGTTTCCAGTGATAAAGCCAACGCCGAAGCCAAAGGCGATAGCGGCCACGCGCGTTAACACGAGAGTAGGAGCGGCGCCCAGCCAGAAGATACTGGGAGCTCCTAGCAGAAAACCTGCACTGACCACCCAAAACCGGCCCGCGTTAGTGCGCTTGTACCACCGATCCGCAATGGCACCCCCAGCCACAAGCCCTAGGGCAGTGCCGATTTGCGGATAGACGCTCGCTTCGAAGCCTGCCTTTGCAAGTCCCAGTCCAAACTTATCGTAGAGAAATGTGGGAAGCCACGTGTAAACCAGAAATAGCCCAAATGTCGCGATCGACGCGAATGCGGTCACGATGCGCAGAGTGGGAATCCGGAACAGAGCAAAGAAGCTTCGCACGGTCGCTTGTTGGATTCGCCTGTCGACTGGTACGTGCACGAAACGTTCGGGCAGGCTACGCAGAAAGATCCACATGGGCCCGGCGAAGAGAATTCCGATCAAGCCCAGGGCCAGAAATGAAATACGCCAGTTGTAGCGCTCGGCGACATAGCCGCTCAACGACCCGCCAAGAGCCACTCCGACGAGCTGGCTGGTCCCAAAGATGCTGATCGCTCTGGAGCGTGTCTTCGGACCGTGGGCGTTGGCCATGAGGGCGTAAGCCGCCGGCATGAACATGGACTCGGAAACACCCAGCAGCGCACGGCATGTGAGGAGGAATGCGCCGTTCGGTGACAGTCCCGAGAGAGCCGTGAAGCTGCTCCACAGACCGATACTCGCAGTGATTACGACAGGCTTGGAAATCCGATCGCCGAGAATCCCGGCAAGCGGAGAGCACAGCCCATACACCCAGAGGAACAGAGCGCCGACAAGGCCAACGACAGCATCAGAGTAGCCAAACTCCTTCTGCAGCGCTGGAAAGAGCGTGTAAACTATCTGCCGGTCTGCGTGATTTAGCAGATAGGAGAACCAGAAGAACCCGATAAGCAGCCACGCAGAACTGACCTTAGACACCCAGCGCAATACGGCGGCAGCATCCTTGCGTCTCTCGACACGCTGGTCTTCCGCCATACGGTTCTGAGCTCACGTTTTCAACGGAAGAAGCCGCTGGAATTCACGAGCCGCTGCGCCAAATGAATGGCGTTCGGTTTACGCGCACGCCGACTCCTTGGCCCACTTGGGAAAGAAGGGCTTCCAGTTTTCGTGGAGGATCATTTGCTGCACCTCCTCGGGAACACGGGGGAGCTGCGTTCCTTCCACGATGCTGTTTATGTGGGTCAGGCCGGCAATGACGTTGTCCATCGTAGCGGATGGAAAATCCGAACCCGGTAGGATCTTGTGCTCCACGCCGTACTCCAGGGCTGTGATCATCGCCTGCCAGTATCGCCACGGGCGATAGTGAACCGCGCTGATGTCCATGTATACGTTAGCGCACTTACGAATCAGAACAATGGCATCGGTCTCCCACGGGTGTCCCATGTGGGCAATGATCATTTTCAAATCGGGAAAGTCCATCGCCACGTCCTCCAATTGCAGTGGAAGGCCCCATCTTAGCCGCGCTGCACTTGGGAAGGTCGTGCCCTGATGCCACATGATAGGCAACTCCAGTTGCTGGCATTTCCGAAACAACGGCCAGTGCTTGTGATCTTGAGGGTCGAAGTGTTGGTACACCGGTCCCAGCTTGAGACCCTTCAAGCCCAGAGTCTTCACGCAATACTCAAGTTGCTCGACGCAGTCCGCCTCGTTCGGATCGACGGATGCCCAACCCTCGATCTTATCGGGGTGCTGTGCCACATATTCGGCAATAATCTCATTGGGCACCCAAATACCACTCGCCTTCGCCTGAATGCCGAATGCAACTACCCTGTCAACCGATGCCGAAGCCTTCCAATGATCCGTGGGCGTTGAGTCGTAGCAATGTTTATCCAATTTTGCCGAATAAGCCAAGCCGTTGGACCTCTTGAGTTTGACCAGTTTGGAGGCTAGCGCCTCACTAGCATATTGCTCGCTCAGATGGTCGGGGTACCACATCAAATGCGTATGGCAATCGATCAACAAATTGGATCACATTCGGTCCAAAACATTGGGACCTCCTCGCTTTTCATGAACGCTCATTAGTTTTCGTACGATAAGCGCTCAATCGCACGGAATCCTCCGCAAGAGTTTTATACACCCCTTTAAAGGCCAAGTCTATGGCTTTTTTGGACTCCGTGCATCTCCAAACGGATGACAATCGGTTTGTCGCGCGTCCTCGCATTCGCCTTCTTGATGTTCACGTGCACTATTCGGGACGTGCCACGCCGGCCCGAAAAGGTTTCACGCCGGTATCGTAAATGTAAAAGCGATACGGTGCTCTATTGACTTCCTGTTATACTACTGGTTCCTTTTTGACAATCTCGCCGGCTACCGGCGAGAATCGCGGGATCTGCAGATGCCAGATGTAAATTGGAATGCTATCTACGGATTTTGGCTGGTGGCTAAGTATGGTTCGTTTGCGGAAGCCGCCCGGGCGCTGCCTAGAGGCACCGTTCAAGCTCTCAACAAGCGCGTGAGACAACTGGAGTCGGCGCAGAACCTGGATCTCAGGCTCTTCCGATCACGTGGCGTAAAAGGCGTCGAACTTACCGAAGCCGGGCTACGTCTTCACGCTCTTCTCGATCCGGTCTTCACGTCTTTCGATGTGCTTGCTGGGGAACTAAGGGGTGAAGACTCCGGTTCACTTGCCCTGGCGACAAACGGTTTTGCAGCCTACAATTACGTGCCCGAGATTCTAACGAGCTTCCACAAAGCATTCCCTATGATCTTGACGAGCCTCCGCGTGCGCAATTCGACGGAAGTGATTTCTCTGGTAGACAAAGGGTTGGTGGACTTTGGGATTGGCGCGATGCCAATCGGCCCCACTAGTTTAGCATCGGCGGCACGGATGCCATCGAGGGTTCGGTTGGTGGCGCTTAGAGGTCATCGTTTGGTGCATGGCTCGATCACTTGGACAGAGGTGGTCCGGGAACGCCTGGTTCTTCATGAAAGAACCAGTATGCTCCGGCAGGCCTTTGAGGATCTTTTACGCCGAAAGAATCTAACCCCGAAGCTCCAAATTGCAGCGGAAGTAGACTCCTCCGAGTTAGCCTTCGAGATGGTGCGCGCGGGCTTTGGAGTCGCTCTTGTACCTATCGGACACCGCGATGGTGCGAGGCTGAAGGGGCTAGCCACGATTCGGCCGCCGCAAGGTCTTCCCGACCTTGATGGCGCAATTCTTTATCGGGCGGATCGATATCTCCCCAAGTATATGACTTGGTTCCTGGAAACAGCCACTAACATAATCCAGAACTCTGCATGAGACAGCGTCCCATTT
>Ga0075426_10001412_pt1 | contig 17063 bp, 19 predicted proteins | sample SoiMethybrSBSTD5_FD_75304 | JGI IMG/M metagenome (GOLD analysis project Ga0075426, IMG submission 75304) | Bulk soil microbial communities from a Populus tree surrounding site in Tennessee, USA - Soil MetaG P. TD hybrid SBSTD5 | ecosystem: Environmental > Terrestrial > Soil > Tree plantation... | reverse complement strand
CTGGTGAGCGCGGAGACCTACAACAAGCTCTTCACCCTCCACGGCGTGATCATGGTCTGGTTCTTCCTCATTCCGTCTATTCCCTCGGTGCTCGGCAATTTCCTCGTGCCGCTGATGGTCGGCGCGCGCGACATGGCGTTCCCGCGCCTGAACCTCGCCTCCTGGTATCTCTTCGTGCTGGGTGGCCTGTTCACGATTGCGGCGCTGATCGCGGGCGGCGTCGACACCGGCTGGACGTTCTACGTGCCCTATTCCACCGCCTTCTCGAACACGAACGTGATCCTCGTCATCGTCGGCGTCTTCATCGCCGGTTTCTCGTCGATCCTCACCGGCCTGAACATCATCGTCACGGTGCACAAGCTGCGCGCGCCCGGGCTGACATGGTTCCGGCTGCCACTCTTCGTCTGGGCGAACTACGCGACGAGCCTCATTCTCCTGCTCGCCACGCCGGTGCTCGCCATGACGCTCGGCCTCGTCGCCCTGGAGCGCTTCTTCCACGTCGGCATCTTCGACCCTGCGCTCGGCGGCGATCCGCTCCTCTTCCAGCACCTCTTCTGGTTCTATTCGCATCCGGCGGTCTACATCATGGTGCTGCCGGCGATGGGCGTGGCGAGCGAGATCATCCCCTGCTTCGCACGCCGCCCGGTGTTCGGCTATCGCTTCATGGCGTACGCGATTTTCGGTATCGCGTCGATCGGGTTCCTCGTCTGGGGCCACCACATGTTCGTGTCGGGTCAGTCGATGTACGCCGGCATGGTGTTCTCGATGCTCTCGTTCCTCGTCGCCATCCCTTCGGCGATCAAGGTGTTCAACTGGACCGCGACGCTCTACAAGGGCTCGATTGTCTTCAGCGCGCCGATGCTCTACGCGCTCGGCTTCGTCGGCCTGTTCACCATCGGCGGCCTGACTGGGCTGTTTCTCGCGGCGCTCGCGCTCGATGTGCATCTGACGGATACCTATTTCGTCATCGCGCACTTCCACTACATCATGGTCGGCGGCTCGGTCATGGCCTACCTCGGTGCGATCCATTTCTGGTGGCCGAAGATCTCGGGCCGCATGTATCCCGAGATGATGGGGCGCGTCGCGGCGCTGACCATTTTCTTCGGCTTCAACCTGACCTTCTTCCCGCAGTATCTGCTCGGCTGGCTCGGCATGCCGCGGCGCTATCACGAGTATCCGCCGGAGTTCCAGCTCCTCAACCTCTTCTCCTCCGCCGGCGCGGCGGTCCTCGCCGTCGGCTACCTCTTGCCGCTCTTCTATCTCACCTGGTCGCTGCTGCGGGGCGTGCGGGCGCCGGCAAACCCGTGGCACGCGACCGGCCTCGAGTGGCAGACCGCTTCGCCGCCGCCGCAGCACAACTTCGAGCGCGAGCCGCGCGTCACGCGCGGGCCTTATGACTACCAGCCCGTTCGATAGCGCCCTCGAGCGGCGCGAGGCGTCGCTCCTCGGCATGTGGGCGTTCCTCGCGACCGAGCTGATGTTCTTCGGCCCGCTCTTCTTCGGCTACGTGCACGGCCGGCTCGTCCAGCCGCAGGCCTTCGTCGAAGGCAGCCACCACATGCACATCGTTCTCGGGACGCTCAACACCGGGATCCTGATGACGAGCAGCCTGACCGTGGCGCTCGGCGTGCGCGCCGCGCAAAAAGGCGGGCGCCTGCGCCTCTGGCTCGCGCTCACGGCATTCCTCGGGCTCGTCTTCCTCGGCATCAAGGCGAGCGAGTGGGTCATGGAATTCAGCGAAGCGGCGAGCGCGACGGGCGGCGAGGCGCGCTTCTATTTCCTGTACTACGCGATGACCGGCCTGCACGCCATCCATCTGACGATCGGCGTCGCGCTGGTGGCATGGCTATGGCTGCATGCCAAGCGCTACAGCAGCGCCTACCACGCGCCGGTCGAGGTGACGGGCCTCTACTGGCATTTCGTGGACATCGTCTGGGTGTTCCTCTATCCGATGTTCTATCTGCTGGAGCGCTACAACGCATGACCTACTTCTTCACCTGGGCAGGCCTGATGATCTGCCTCGCCGCGACGTTAGCGAGCTCCTACGTGCCGATGGGCGCCTGGAACTCGGTCACCAACATGGCGATCTCCGTCGCCAAAGCGCTGCTCATCGCGCTCTTCTTCATGCATCTGCGCCGCTCGGGCGCTCTGCTGCGCATCGCGGCGATCACCGGCCTTCTGTGGTTGGCGCTCCTCTTCGGCATCAGCTGGACCGACTTCGGCACGCGCAGCATCTCGCACGCGCCGTGGTCAGCCCCATGAAAAAGGCAGCATCATGTTCGCGCTGTCGCGCTCCGCACGCTCGGCGCGACGACGCAGCGCGTCGTGGATGCGCGCTGCCAGTGCAACAAGGTCGAAGGGCTGCCGCGCGCTGATGAGGACGACCGGTATCGCCTTCCTTCGACGATGCAGCGCTTCCAGGACCGGGAAGCCATGCTTGCGCGGCTGGCCGAGGTCGAGGAGAACCACCGAGTAGCGCTGCGAGCCGAGCGCGGTTTCAGCGCCGCGGCGCTCGTGCACCCAATCGACGGCGAAACCGGCCTGACGCAGCTCGCGCCGGATTCCGGCGCCGGCGATGGCATCGTCCTCGACCAGAAGTAGGCGGAGCGCGCCATGCAGCGTCGCGGCGTTCCGCGGGGACATGAGGGATTCCTTTTTCTACTGGGTGACCACAGGATAGGACCGCCACATTAAGCGGCCCTTAACGGCGCCGTCGGCACATTGCGTGATTCGCGAGCTGGTCTTATGCACGTCGCCCGAAAGCGCACGCAAGTGCCTCCGGTTATTGCGGCCCTTCGCGGGCTCTACAAGTTGGACTCGCGCGAAATTGCGAGTTCGGCAAAGCATGTAGCGCGACTGTTATTCCGGGGTAGCCGGGCGGCGACACCGCGCTCGCGCTGTCGGCTGGGCGCTAGATGCCCAACGAACGAAGCGTCTGCAGCAGTGTTCCGACTTGGAAAGGCTTCTTCAGCGTCGCATCGACGCCGATCAGTGCGGCGGCGGACAGATACTCGCGCTTCGCGCGCTTTGCGTCGCCCGACATCGCGACGATCTTCGTGCCTGGAAACGCCTTGCGAAAGCCGTCGATCGCTTCGAAGCCGTCGGATTCCGGCATGAAGAGGTCCGTGATGAGGACATCGGCAGGCGCTTTGCGCTGCAGCGCCAGGGCTTCGCCGCCGTTAGCGGCAAGGCGCACGTCGTAGCCATTCGTTTCCAGCGCCAGCTTGAGCGCGCTCCGCAGGCTGGGGTCGTCGTCAGCAATAAGAACGCTGTGCACGTTTCGCACTTCTCGTTTCGATCGGGTGGCTCAAAGAGTAGCTTATTTGCCACCACATCGGGACATAAATGCCGGCAAGGCTGTATTTCCTGGGTCGTCGTGCTCGCGCGCTGCTCGCCGCCTCGGCGCTGCTGCTTGCAGCCGCCGAGGTATACGTGGACTGGGTGACGTGGATCGAGCTCAACGTGGCGATTCTCTACAGCCTGCCACTCGTCGTCGCCGCCGCCGCGCGCAACCGCCGCCTGATCTGGCTGCTCACTTTGCTGCTCTTCGCCGCGAACTTCATCGTGTACGCGCTCCAGTTACCGCCCGGCCATTTCACGCTGCGCGAGCCGTTCTTCGTGGACCGCGTTCTGGCCTGCATCACGCTGCTCCTGTCAGCGTCACTGCTGCACGGGCTGACGCTTGCCGCGGACCGGCTCGACGCCCGGGGGAGGGAAGCGGAACAGGCAAGCACGCGCAAGAGCCGGCTGCTCGCCTCCGTATCGCACGATATGCGCACGCCGCTGACGACGATCAACGTCATGGCCGATCTCATCCGTCATACGGCGGACGATCCCGCGCTCGCCGCGCGAGTGCCCGAGCTCGCGCGCAGTCTCCAGGCGAGCGCACTTTCCATGTCCGACATGGTCGCCGACGTGCTCGACATCTCGGCCATCGACTCCGGCCTCGTCGCCGCCCATGCGAGCGAATTCGTGCTCGACGAGCTGCTCGCGCAGGAGCTGCAAGGTTTCCAGCCTCTCGCGCGCGCGAAGGGGTTGAGCCTTCAGCTCACGCCGCCCGCGGCGCCGATCCGCCTGCGTACGGACAAGGTGAAGCTCGCACGGATCGTGCGCAATCTGGTGATGAATGCCATCAAATTCACGGCCGCGGGCGGCGTCGGGATGACGAGCGAAATCGCGGCGGACCGAGCGGTGGTGATCAGCGTCTCGGACACCGGCATCGGCATCGCGCCGGAGAACCTGGATCGCATCTTCGGGGAGTTTGCGCAGCTTCGCGTGGCCACCGAGGATGACACCCGTGGATGGGGATTGGGCCTGGCGATCTGCCGGCGGCTGGTGGCGATGATGGAGGGCACCATTTCGGTCGAGAGCACGTTGAACCGCGGCAGCACGTTCACCGTGCGCCTGCCGCCGGCGTGCGTAGTGCACTGAGCAGAGCTGGATCAGCTCTTCTTCACGTACGCGATGCACCAGCCTTTCGGGTTGATCGGCCCCTCGACGACCTTGCACGTGCCGTTCGCCTTTGCGTTCGCGCCGGGGACGAACTGCACGCACGTGTCGCACTGCTGGCCGTTGTTCGGCTTGTCCTGGTATTTCATCGCCTGCTTGCTCGCCTTCGCTTGCGCGTGCGCGCTGCGCGCGACCCACGGTGCGGCGACGGCGACGACGGCGATGTTCTTAAGCAGCATGCGGCGGGACGGCATCATCGTGATCTCCTCTGTTATCGAGGATTGACCGCGCGGAACTCGGAAGGTGCGATGCGCCCGTCGCGGTTGCGGTCGATCGCGATCCAGTTGCCGCGCCGCGCCTGATCGGTCGAGAGCTCATCGGCGGTGAGTACGCCGTCGCCGTTGCGGTCGAGCTCGCGGAAGAGGCTCGACGAGGCGCGCGTGTCCTGCGGCGCTGCCGTGCCGCCGGCGGCGGCGGAAGGCTGCCGGCCGACCTCCACCTTCTTGGAAGCGGAAGGCGCGTTCTGCGCGAGCGCGCCCGTGGCTAAGGCGATGAGGAAAGCGGCGAGCGAAAGGCGATTCATAGGGGACCTCGGATGTGCTTAAGACTACGGGAGCAAAAATTGCACCCAGCAGGGCGATGCAAGCATCCGAACGGCCCATCGTGGTGGTCACCGGCGCCTCGGCCGGCATTGGGCGCGCCACCGCGCGGCACTTCGGTGCCCGGAGCTGGCGCGTCGCGCTGCTCGCGCGCGGCATCGACGGCCTGGAGGGCGCGAAGCGCGAAATCGAGATGGCGGGCGGCGAGGCGCTCGTCATTCCCACAGATGTCGCGAGCCACGACCAGGTCGAGGCGGCCGCCGAGCGCGTCGAGCGCGAGTGGGGGCCGATCGACGTCTGGGTGAACGACGCGATGGCGACCATCTTCTGCGAGTTCGGGCAGATCTCACCCGAGGATTACCGGCGCGCGACGGAGGTCACTTATCTCGGCACGGTATGGGGCACACGCGCGGCGCTCGCGCGCATGCTGCCGCGCAACCGCGGCACCATCGTGCAGGTCGGCTCCGCGCTCGCCTACCGCTCGATCCCGCTGCAGGCGCCCTACTGCGGCGCAAAGGCGGCGATCCGCGGGTTCACGGACTCGGTGCGCTCCGAGCTCATCCACAAGCGCAGCCGGGTTCACCTCACGATGGTGCAGCTCTCCGCGTTCAACACGCCGCAGTTCTCCTGGGGACGTACGTGCATGACGCGCCGGCCGCAGCCGCTGCCGCCGATCTTTCAGCCGGAGGTCGCCGCGCGCGCCGTCTACTACGCCGCGACGCATCGGCGGCGCGAGGTTTGGGTCGGCTTCCCCGCGGTGAAGGCGATCCTCGCCACCAAGCTTTTCCCCGGCGTGCTGGACTGGCTGCTCGCAAGCAAAGCGTACAAGGGCCAGCACACGGATGAGCCGTTGCCGCCGCAGCGGCCCGACAATCTCTATGCGCCGGTGCCGGGCGATCACGGCGCGCACGGCCGCTTCGACGCGCGCGCCAAGCCGCGAAGCGCCCAGGCGTGGCTGAGCATGCACCGCGCTGGCATCGTCGCTGGCGCAGCGCTCGCGCTCGGGGTGGCGCTGCTGCGAGGGCGGTCAGCCCGCCTTGATCTGTAGCGCAGTCCTCACGCCGTCCGGCTGCGCGGTCACCGGCGCGGGCGACGCGGCATCGATGCGCGCCGCATCGACGCCGCTGCGCGCGAGCGCATCGCGCACCGCGCGAGCGCGCTGCTCGGCGAGCGCCTGGATCGCATTCGCGGGGAGCTCCGTCTTTTCCTCGAGCGCGGCGAGCAGCTCGCGCGGCTTGAGCTTGACGACGTCCCAGAGATGTCCGCCCCGCGCGAGATACAGGCGCTCGGCCGCACGCCGCATCTTCGGGTCGCGCGCATCGAGCGCGGCGCTCGCACTGGCGCCGGCCGCGGCGCTGTAGCCGGCGCGCTTCGCAAGCTCGCGCAGGAGCGCCGTGCGTTTCAGCGCCTGAGAATCCGCCTGCGGGTCGTAGCCCGCGCGGATGGCGAGCGCGACGCGCGGCCGCTCGGCGAGCGCCTGGGCCACCTGCGCGAGCTTCTCCTGCGCGGGCGGCGAGAGCTCGGCCGACCCGGGCGCAAAGTGGAGCTCATTCAACTGCGGGTTATCGCCGCGGCCGGCGAGCGAGGCGAGCGCGCGAAACGGCGCGCTGACCACGCGCGCGAGCGTGGTGCGCACCGCCTTCGCCATCAGGCCGCCGAGGTCGAAGTGCGGATCGCGCAGGTCGCCGCTCACCGGGATCGCGAGGTTGATGCGGCCTTGCGAATCGGTGAGGAGCGCGACCGCGAGATCGATCGGCAGGTCGAGCGCGCCCGCGCTCTCGACTTTCTCGCCGAGCTTCAGCCGGTCGAACTCGAGGGTGTTCGAGCCCACCAGCCGGCCTTCGCGCACTCGATAGCGCAGCGTCGCCGAGAGACGCCCGGATTCGATCCGATAGCCCGCGAACTTCACCGCGTAAGGCGTGAAGTCGGCGAGCGCGAGGTTCTGCAGCCGCGCCTGCACGTTCGTGCGCGTCGCCAGCGCGACCGGCTCGAGCGCGCCGCGCACGCTCGCCTCGCCGTATTTGCCGACGCGACCGTCGAGCGCGATGCGCGCCGGCGCCTCGCTGACCGTACTGAGGCCACTGACGGCACCGGCGAGATCGTGCACCGTGGTGGAGAACGGCGTCTGCAGCGAACGGTCGGTGAAGTCGACGCGCCCCTCTTCGATGGTCAGTCGATCGACCGAGATCGCCGGGTGCTTGCCTTGCGGCTGCGCGTCGCCGGCGCCGGCGAACGCGCGCGTGAGGTTGAGCTCGCCGTGCTGGCCGATGACCACCTTCGCGTGCGGCGCCTGGGCGATGAGCTCGTCCGCGTGCGCGCTGAAGGGATCGAAATCCAGTCTGAGATTCGTTGTGGCGAGGCTGCGCCAGCCGAGGAGCTCGCCTTGCGGCCCGGCGATGCTCGCATCGCGGATCGTCGCCGCGCCTTCGTAGCGCGGCTTCGCGCCCAGATGCACGGTGCCATGCGCCTGTAGCGTCCCGCCGCCGACATGGACCGCCGGCAGCCAGCGCTGCGCGAGTGCGAGCGGCACATCGCTCGCCTCGAGCGCGAGCTGTCCCTGCATGCCGGGGAGCGCGAGATCGCCGGTCAGTCTGGCTTTGCCGCCTGAGCGCAGCGTGGCTTGCACATCAGCGCTCGATAGCGCGAGCTTTCCATCGGCATAGCGATAGCGCAGCGAGCCGCCGAGCTCGCCGGGCGGAAGCTCGCGCCACAGCTCGGCGAGCGCGGCGCGCTCGACATGCAGCTCCCCGCTCGCTTGGAGCGGCGCGAGGGAAAGCCGGCCTTCGGTGCGCGCGCTGCCGGCGGCCGCGAGCGTGGCCGAGCCGCTGAGTGCCAGGTCGCGCACCTCCAACTCCAGATGCTCGAGGCGCGGAATGTTGGCAAGCGCGACGATGCCGTCCTTCACGGCCAGCTCGTGCACGACGAGCGGCGGCGATGCGCCGCCATTGCCGTGGAGGACCGGAAGCGCGTAGAGCACGGGGGCTTCGAGCGCGACGCGCTCCACGATCCAGGTGCGCTGCCACAGCGAAGCGGCGGCGAGATCGACGCTCGCGCGCTGCGCTTGCGCAAGGCGCTTGCCGTCGCGGGTGGCGAGATGCACATCGCTCGCTTCGAGCGCGAGGCGAAAGGGCTGCGCATGAAGCGCGCCGATGCGAAGGTCGAGGCCGGCGGCGGCCGAGCGCTCGATGAGCGCGTTGCGGATGAGCCGGGGCACAACCAGTGTCCCGATGAGGGCGTACGCGCCCACGAGGAGCGCGACCCCACCGGCCGCAATGGCAAGGCGCTTGCGCGTGATGGCCATGCGCCTCGCACGAGCAAAATCCGGCCCCGCCGCCGCGCCGGGCTTTTAGAGCGCCGCCGCCCAGATCACGTAGGCGGACGCCACGAGCAGCACGGCGAGCATCGGCACCGCCACCGGCAGCCATTCAACAATTCGATCGTCCATGCGGCCAATGTAGGCCGCGCCGCTTAAAGGGCGCTTAGGACTTAAATGGTGACTGTCACCATTTAGAAATGGTGACTGTCACCATTTAAGTGCTGCTTTTGAAACGCACAGTGACGCGCAGGCCTTTGCCGTCCGCGCCGTCGTCGAGCGCGACCTGCGCACCGTGCGCGTCGGCGACCTGGCGCACGATGGCGAGGCCGAGGCCGCTGCCCTCCGCGCTCGAGCCGGGCAGCCGGTAGAAGCGATCGAAGACGCGCGCGCGCTCGGCGGCCGGGATGCCGGGGCCGCTGTCCTCGACGATGACGAGCGCCTCACCCTGCTCGGCGAACGCGCTCAGGCGCACGACGCCGCCCGCGGGCGTGTAGCGGATCGCGTTGTCGAGCAGGTTGCGCACGAGCGCGTGCAGCGCCTGCGCGTCGCCCTGCACGGCGCTCGGCTCGAGGCGCTCGAGGCGCAGCTCGATCCTGCGCGCTTCGGCGAGCGGCTCCAGCCCGCCCACCACCTCGGAAGCGATTTGTTCCAGCTGGACGCACGCGCGGGGGGCGAGTTCGCGCCGCGGCTCGAGGCGCGCCATGGTGAGCATCTGCTCGACGAGCCGCCCGGCGCGCTTCATTCCCGAGCGCAGCGCATCGAGGGCGGCGCGCGATTCCTCGGGCGAGCGCGCGCGCGCCATCATGTCGAGCTGCACCTGCAGCGCGGTGAGCGGCGAGCGCAGCTCGTGCGCCGCATCGGCGGTGAAGCGCTTCTGGCGCTCGAGCGCCTCGCGCAGCCGGCCGAGGAGCGCGTTCAGCTCGCTCACCATCGGCGCCACTTCCTCCGGCAGCCCCGCTTGCGGCAGCGGCTGCAGCGTCCCGGGATCGCGTCGGCGGATGGCACCCGCGATCACGGTCAGCGGCCGCAGGCCCTCGCCGACGATGAGCCAGATGAGAAGGCCATAGAGCGGGATCGACGCGAGGATCGGTACGAGGATGCGCAGCGCCATCGCCGCGGCGCGGCCGCTTCGCAGCGTGACGGGCGCTGCGACCTGGATCGTGCGGTCGGGGCTCTGCAGCGTGAAGACGCGCCAGTCTTCGCCGCCGACCGAGACGGTATCGAAGCCCGCGCTACGCAGCGGCAGCGGCGCGCCATTGCGCGAGTAGTAGGCGAGCATGCCGCTCGCGTCCCAGACCTGGATGGCATAGTCCTGGCCGAGCGGCGGCAGGAAATCCACCGGCGCGGCGAGCGGCTGGTCGCCGAGCGACAGCGCCATCTGCTCGAGGTGGTAATCGAAGAGGTCGTTCGCTTCCTTGCGGACCGCGAACCAGGTCGCGCCGCTCGCCGCGATGCCGGTGGCGAGCAGCGCGCCGAGCAGCGCTAGGAGGAGCTTGCGACGGATCGACAAGGCGCCTCGGCTTCGTCGATCACGTAACCCACGCCGCGCACGGTGCGGATGGCCCGATCGCCGAGCTTGCGGCGCAAGTTATGGATGTGCACCTCGATGCAGTTGCTCGCGACCTCCTCGCCCCAGCCGTAGAGGCGCTCCTCGAGCTGCGCGCGCGAGAGCGTCTGTCCGGGCCGGTCGAGGAGCGCCTGCAGGAGCGAGAACTCGCGCCCCGACACGCTGATCTCGCGCCCGAGGTAGCTCACCTTGTGCGTCGACGGATCGACGCGGAAACCGCCGAACTCGATCACGGCCTGCGCGCGGCCCGCGTTGCGCCGCACGAGCGCACGGATGCGCGCGGCGAGCTCGTCGAGCTCGAAGGGCTTCACCAGATAATCGTCGGCGCCCAGATCGAGCCCGCGCACGCGATCGGCGACCGCGTCGCGTGCGGTGATCACGAGCACCGGCACGCGATTGCCGCGCCGGCGCAGGCTCTCGAGCAGCGCGAAGCCGTCCTTGCCGGGAAGCCCGAGGTCGAGGAGCACGAGGGCGTACGCCGGCTCCGTCTTCAGCGCGAGCTCGGCGGCCGTGCCGTCCTGCACCCAGTCGACCACGTAGCCGTCCTGGCGAAGGCCGGCGCGCACGCCGGCACCGATCATCACATCGTCTTCTACGAGGAGCAGTCTCATGGCGCTATCCGAGGTCCACGGGTACGTAGATGCGGGTGTCTTCGCGCTGTACAAGAAGGGCAATATGCTTGCCCGCCGAGTCGACCTGATGGCGCAGGTCGGCCACGCTCTTCACCGGATGGTTGTTCACCGCGAGGATGACGTCGCCTTCCTGCACCCCCGCCTGGGCCGCCGGCCCGGAGGCATCCGCGACGACCAGTCCCTGGTCCGCTTCCTCCACGGTGAGCCCGAGCTTGCCCGAGTTCGCCTGCGCGTTCGTTTCATCGGCGCTCGCGACTTTTTCGTTCGGCATGCGGCCCACCGTCACGCCGAGCGTCTGCTCGTGACCATTGCGCCAGACTTTGGCCTGCGCGTGCTGGCCGGGCGCCGTGTCCGCCACCAGGGCGGGCAGCTCCGCCGACTCGTCGATCGGCTTGCCGTTCCACGCGAGGATGACGTCGCCGGGCTTGATGCCGGCGCTCGCCGCCGGTCCTTTCGGGTCGACCGAGCTGACGAGCGCGCCCTCGGGCTTCGGCAATCCGAAGGACTGCGCGAGGCTCTGATTCACGTTCTGGATGGCGACGCCGATGCGCCCGCGCGTGACGTGACCGCTCTTTGCGAGCTCGTCCTTCACGTGCAGCGCGACGTCGATCGGGATGGCGAACGAAACGCCCATGTAGCCGCCGCTTCGGCTGTAGATCTGCGAGTTGATGCCGATCACATTGCCGTTCATGTCGAAGAGCGGTCCGCCGGAATTGCCCGGGTTCACCGCCACGTCGGTTTGAATGAAGGGCACGTAGCCATCACCGGGCAGCGACCGCGACTTCGCGGAAACCACCCCGGCGGTGAGCGAGTTCTCGAAGCCGAACGGAGATCCCATGGCGACCACCCACTGGCCGACCTTGACGTTCTTCGCGCTCCCGATCTTCACGGTCGGCAGGTTGGCGGCGTTGATCTTGATGAGCGCGACGTCGGTCTTGGGATCGGTGCCGACCACCTTGGCGGTGAACTCGCGCCGATCGGTCAGCTTGACGTGCACTTCCTTCACGCCGTCGACGACGTGCGCGTTGGTGAGGATGTAGCCGTCCGGGCTGATGATGAAGCCCGAGCCGATGCCATGCTCCGGTGCCTGCCGGGGCATCGGCACGGCGAAGCGCTTGAAGAACTGGTACATCGGGTCGTTCTCGTCCATCTGCGGCGCCTGCGCCGCGACTTCCTTGGTGACGCTGATGTTGACCACCGCCGGGCCTTCCTGCTCGGCGAGCTGGCTGAAGTCGAAGCCCGGTCCGCGCACCATTTGCTGGGTCTGGGCGACAGGGGCGGCCGCCGGCGGGTTCGCCGCGGTGGAAGTCGTGCAGCCGGCGACGAACGCCGGCACGAGGGCAGCCAGCACGGCCGCCCGAAGGGTTGGCATCTTCATCTTCATAAATCGTGTCCTCCGCATCGAAGGTTTTCCATGGCTGCGATGCTAGGAGGCCAACCTTAAGCCCTACTTAAGGCCGTCCGCGGCGCAGATTCTTGTCCACGATGGCGGCGAGGATAAGGACGAAGCCGAGGACACGCAGGAGGAAGGTGTAGCCGACGCGCTCGTCCGAGGCCCCGATCCACGAGGCGAGCGCCTGGTTGAGCGCGAGCAGGGCAAAGGCGATGGCGAAGGCGCAGAACAGCCGGTCGCCCGTGCGCCGCCAGAAGCGCAGGAAGAACACCGCAGCGATGGCGTAGCCCATCATCACCGCGCCCGCGAGGAACTCGATCATTCCGCCTCCCAGATGAAGCCGTAGAGAAGGAAGAGAAGGCCGATGAGCGCGCTGACGAGGCGAAAGAGGCGCAGGTCGAGGTCCGTGAATACGACGAGGTCGAGGAAGAGGAATGCGTTGTTCACCGTCAGGCAGACGAAGCAGAGCCCGCTCCAGAGCAGCAGCCGCACGCCGGTGACGGCATAAGCGCGCAGCAGGAACACCGTGCAGGCGAGGCTCGCGAGTTCCGCGAGCCCGGTAAGGACGAAGTCGACCACGACCATGTGTTATTTCCTCATCAGCCGGAAGGCATCGGCGAAGGACTGGATCTTGGTGTCGCGCAGCGCGTAGATGACCCGGATCAGCGTCACCGGGCGCTCGCTATAGGTCTTGCCGAGCTTGTCGACGTGCCCGGCGAGCGCCGCGTCAGCCGGGTGGAACTGCACGCGCCCGTCCGGCGCGGCGGCGACGAGACCGCTCTCCTTGAAGGCGCCGAAGTGCCGCGCCGCCTCGGTTTCGCTCAGCGTGACGCTTTTGCGCAGCGCCGCGACGGCGTCCGCGGCGCTCCACCAGCGCTCGGGCTCGGCCTGCAGCAGGAGAAGCAGCTCGGCGCCGTCGACGCCGCGCACCGCCGCCTGGAGGAAGCGGCAGAACTCGTCGGAGAAGTCGGCATCCTCCATCCGGCCGATTATGCATAGCGCCCGGGTCTTCCGCGGCACGGCACGCTGTGTGCTTCCAGTTCACCGCACGCGATTTTGCGTGTCGGCTGTGCCGTTCCGTACGCGGCTCTGCCCTTCCCTACGCTTTGGAGGATGAAATATATGCAAACCGTAAAACCCCTGATGGTCGCATTCTCGCTTCTCGCCTTTGCCGCAGCGTCGGCCTATGGCGCCGGTGACGCCGCGAAGAGCAGCTCGAGCGGCGCGAGTTCGCCCTCGACATCGCAAAGCAGCAGCAGCCCGTCGTCTTCCGGCGGCACCTCGTCTTCGGCCACGCATTCGCCGTCGGCCGCGGGCGGCTCGTCGGCCTCGGGCGAAAGCCACAGCATGAAGCACGAGGACTTCAGCAAGCTCGACAAGGACGGCAACGGCCAGATCAGCCGCTCCGAGTGGGACGACTTCTTCAAGAGCGGCGCGTCCGGCTCGAGCTCGAGCTCCAGCAAGAGCCCGAGCAGCGCGAGCGGCGGCTCGAGCTCCAGCAGCGGAGCGATGAGCCCCTCCAGCCCGTCCACCTCTGGTGGCGCGAGCTCCGGTGGCGCGAGCTCCGGTGGCACGAGCTCCGGCGGCGCGAGCTCCAGCCCGAAGAGCAAGTAAGCTAAGTTCGCTCCTGGGTGAAAGCGGGCCAACCGGCCCGCTTTTTTATTTGCGCCCGAGGAGCGGGCTGAGGAGGTCCATCGGCAGCGGGAAAACGATGGTCGAGGCCTTGTCGCCCGCGATCTGCGTGAGGGTCTGCAGATAGCGTAGTTGCATGGCTTCGGTCCGCTTCGCGAGCATTTCGGCCGCGGCGAGCAGCTTCTCCGACGCCTGTAATTCACCCTCGGCGTGGATGACCTTGGCACGCCGCTCGCGCTCGGCCTCCGCCTGGCGCGCGATGGCGCGGATCATCGACTCGTTGATGTCGACGTGCTTGATCTCGACGTTCGACACCTTGATGCCCCAGGCGTCGGTCTGGTGGTCGAGCACGGTCTGGATGTCGGTGTTCAGCTTCTCGCGCTCGGCGAGGAGCTCGTCGAGCTCGTGCTTGCCGAGGATCGCGCGCAACGTGGTTTGCGCGAGCTGGCTCGTCGCCTCGTTGAAGTTCGCCACCTGGATGATGGCGAGCTGCGGGTCCACCACCCGGAAATAAACCACGGCGTTGACCTTGACCGAGACGTTGTCGCGCGAGATCACGTCCTGTGGCGGCACGTCGAACACCCGGGTTCTCAAATCGACGCGCACCATCTGCTGGATCGGCGGCACGACGAAGATCAGGCCCGGCCCCTTCACCTTGTCGAAGCGCCCGAGGAAGAAGACCACGCCCCGCTCGTACTCGCGCAGGATCTTGATCGACGAGACGGCGAGCACGAAGAGCAGGAACACGACGCCGATGGCGAAGTACATGATTCAGTCTCCCTTAGGCTGTGATTCGGGTTCAACTTCGAGCACGAGCCCATGCATCGCCTTGACGCGCAGCTTCTGCCCGCGGTGCACGGCAGCCGGCGTGCGCACTTTCCACTGCTCGCCGCGCACGCGCGCCCAGCCTTCGCCCTCGAAGTCGCCGAGCGCCTCGGCGCGCGCGCCGATCAGGTGCTCGCGGCCGCTCACCGGCACGCGGCGGCGGCTCTTCACCAGCATGCCGACGACGAAAATCAGGAAGCCGGCGCTCGCGGCCGCGACGCCCGCGATGAGCGCGACCGGAATCTCGAAGTCCGGCAGCTCGGTATCCTGGATCAGCATGATCGAGCCGACCACGAAGGCGACGACGCCGCCGATGCCGAGCGAGCCGAAGGCGGGAAAGAAAGCCTCGGCGATCATGAAGCCGATGCCGAGCAGGATGAGCGCGAGTCCCGCGTAGTTCACCGGCAGCATGTGCAGCGCATACGCCGCGATGAGAAGCGCGAGCACGCCGACGACGCCCGGCAGCATGATGCCGGGATTCATGAATTCGAAGAGGAGCGCATACACGCCGAGGAGCACGAGCAGATAGGCGACGCTCGGGTTGGTGATCACCGCGAGGAAGCGCGTGCGCCAGTCGGGCTGCAGCTCCTGCGCCAGCGCGCCCGCGACGTGTAAAACGTGCTTGGTACCGCCCGCCTCCACCGTGCGGCCATCGAGCTTCTGAAGCAGCGCCGGCACGTCCGCCACGACGAAATCCACGACCTTCTGCTTGAGCGCTTCGTCGGCCGGCAGGCTCACGCCTTCGCGCACCGCCTTCTCCGCCCAGTCGGCGTTGCGGTGCCGCAGCGCGGCGAAGCCGCGGATGTAGGCGACCGCATCGTTGGTCACCTTGCGCATCATCCTGTCCTCGCCGCCCTTCTTCTCGTCCTTGTCGCCGCCCCCCATCAGCGCGACCGGAGACGCGGCGCCGAGGTTTGTCCCCGGCGCCATGGCGGCGATGTGCGAGGCATAGACGATGAACGTGCCCGCGCTTGCCGCGCGCGCGCCGCTCGGCGCAACGAACGCGGCGACGGGCACGGGCGACGCGAGAATGCTTTTTATGATCTCGCGCATCGACGTGTCGAGGCCGCCCGGCGTATCGATGCGCAGCACAACGAGGGCGGCTCCGTCGGTCGCGGCGCGCTCGATCGAGCGGCGCACGAAGTCTGCAGAAGCCGGGCCGACCGCGCCCTCGAGCGGCACGACGACCACCGGCGCAGCGAGCGCCTGGCCTGCGAGAAGAACGGCTGCGAGCAAGATTGAGCGCATGCCCCGCCTAGCCTAGCGTGTTTTGGCCCGGCCGGACCAAAGCTGAATGGACGAGCGCTTACATTGCGCGTCCATGCCAAGCTGCCGGCATGTCCGAGCAGGCGGCACGCATCCGCAGCTACTTCGACGGCGAAGCGCCGCAGTACGCGCGCGAGCGCGAGCACCAGTTCTCGTTCAACGCGCAGCGGAGCATCGCGCTCGAGCTGCTGCCGCGCGCCATGCAGCGCGTGCTCGACGTGGGCTGCGGGCCCGCGGTAATGGCCGATTCGCTCCTTGGCCGCGCGGGCGAATACTGCGGCATCGACATCAGTCCACGCATGATCGCCGAGGGATGCGCGCGGCTGCGGCGCCATCCGGCCGGCGGCCGCGCGCACCTTGTGATCGGCGACGCCGACTCGCTCGCCTTCGCCGAGCACTTCTTCGACGCGGTCGTCTCGCTCGGCGTGCTCGAGTACCTCGTGACCTATGAGCGCGCGCTCGGGGAGATCTGGCGCGTGCTGCGGCCCGGCGGCATTGTCGTGCTCGCGGTGCCCAATCGCACGAGCGCCTACCATCGCGCGCTGCGCGTCACGAACCGCACGCGCGCCGAGGTGAAGCGGCTGCTCGGGCGCCCGCCGCGCCGCTCGGAAGTGTTCGCCTGGAACCCATGCGTGCCGCGCCGGCTCGACCAGAAGCTCGCGCGCGCCGGGTTCTCGGACCTGCAAGGCCGCTGCTGCAACTTCATCTTCCATCCGCTGCACGAGCTGCATGCGGGCGCGTCGCTCGCGCTCAACCGGTGGCTTTCGGCGCGCGCGCCCGAGCGGCTTGCGCCCTGGCTCGGCACGCAGTATCTCGTGCGAGCGGTGAAGCGCGCCTAGCGCTCGCGCGCGACGATCCCGCGCTCGAGCTTCTGCGCACCGCGCAGCACGGTGAGCACGCTTTGCGCGCCGATGCGCTCCACCGTCAGCAGGCGATGCAGGTCATCGATGCCGTTCACCTGCTGGCCGCCATAACCCACGATCAGATCGCCCGCCGCGACGCCGGCGCGTGCCGCGGGTCCCGCAGCCTCGACGGATTCGACGCGCACGGCGCGCTCGTTCGCGAGCTCGAAATGCCGCGCGAGGCGCCGCGCGAGCGGCACGGTCGCGCCGGCAATGCCGAGGTAGCCGCGGCGCACTTTGCCATCGCGCAGGAGCTGCACGACGACGGCCTTCACCGTATCGATCGCCGTGGCGAAGCAGATGCCCTGCGCGCCGGGAATGATCGCAGTGTTCACGCCGATCACCTCGCCGCGCGAGTCGACGAGAGGGCCGCCGGAATTGCCGGGATTGAGCGCGGCGTCCGTCTGCAGCACGTCGTCAATCAGCCGCCCGCTCTGCGCGCGCAGGCTGCGCCCGAGCGCGCTCACCACGCCGGTCGTCAC
>Ga0075426_10001410_pt1 | contig 17073 bp, 8 predicted proteins | sample SoiMethybrSBSTD5_FD_75304 | JGI IMG/M metagenome (GOLD analysis project Ga0075426, IMG submission 75304) | Bulk soil microbial communities from a Populus tree surrounding site in Tennessee, USA - Soil MetaG P. TD hybrid SBSTD5 | ecosystem: Environmental > Terrestrial > Soil > Tree plantation... | reverse complement strand
TCCGAGCGAGCGCACGGCGAAGTCTTCGTGGTTAGGAAAGACCTCGATTGAAATCGGAGCGCGCGGCGTGAAGTGATATTTCGCCGTAAGCTTTTTGTGCGCTTCCTCGGCGAGGTCCGCAGCGTAACTCGCAAGCGCTCCGCTTTCGTTGGATGATGACTTGATCAAGAACGGCCCGCGAACTGTATCGACAAAATCTTTCATCGAATCGAGCAGGTCGAGAGTGTTCTTAGCCCACGGGTTGAACGGATCGCCGGCGAATGCGCGCTCGAGCTCGGCGCGTCCTTCTTCGATCTTTCCTACTCTAAGCAATTGAATTCCGAGTTGAGTTCTCGCGCTCCACAGGTTTGGAGACAGCTCAACCGCGCGTCGTCCGAACTCAACGGCATCTGTGTAACGGCGATTGTTGACTGCGAATTGCGCGAGCGTGTCGAAGACTTCGCCGGCATGCGGATTCACTGCAAGCGCGCGTTTAATCTCAGCATCGAGATCGGGCTTACGGTCGGCGAGAAAAAAGATCGCGGCTCGCACGCCCATCGCTTCGATTGAGTTGGGATTGACGGCGAATGCCCTCTCGAGTGATTTCGAAGCGAGTTCTGCCTGATCGGCTTCGAGATTAAGCCACGCTCGCAAAATCAGCGCGCCAACGTGGTTCGGATTGACTTTGAGCGCGCGCTCGGCAGAAGCCATCGCGGCATCGTTCGAGTTGATGCGAACGCTCTCCGCGTAACCGGCTTGCGCATCGGGCGAAGCTTCGTTGATTTTGAATGCGTCCTGGAAAAGGCTGGCGGCGTCTCCGTAGTTGTATTTCTGATTGAACAATTCGCCCTGACCGATGAACGCTTCGATGTAGGTTGGATCGGCCTCGCGAGCGTCTTGATAAAACTCGTTCGCATCTTTGAATTTTTCGAGCAGCGCGAACGCCTTTGCGATGAGCGTCAACTCTTCGGCCGAGCGCGGCTGAACCTCGCTGTAGTAACGACCCACCTCAATCAAAGCAGGCCGTGCCTCATCGGCCTTGCCTTGAGCGATGAGAGATCGCCCGCGCCCAACATAGGCGCGCAACGCGACGGTTCCCTTCACTTCCTTAATCACCCGTTCGAAGTCCGCTGCTGCATCGCCGGAACGGCCGGTTTGATATTCAATTTCAGCCAGCCACGATCGAGCGCCCGCTTCCGAGGGATTCTCGCTCAAGAACGTACGCAGCGTTTTTTCCGCAAGCTGATAATCACCTGTTTCAAAACGCGCGCGAGTTAATCCTTCGAGCGCTTCACTGTCGGTGGGTTTTTTTTGAAGCAGCGCCGAGTAAGCCGCAATGGCTTCTTTGTACGCTCCGTGTTTGAGCAGAACTTTCGCGCGCTCGATTGTAGCTTCCTGAGCGGAGCTCGAGTTGAACGAGCACCCGAACAGGAAAATAATTGCAATAAATAGGATTCGCTTCACTAGTTTGTATGGGCGGCCCTCTGTGGCCGCCCCTTCCTTTTCGCAGGTAAGATCCATCAATAACCTTCCATCGCATCGGGCCCGAAGCCAGTAAACGGGTAGTACTGTGCTTTCGACACGTAGCCTCTCCTAACTGGATTCAGCACGATGTACTCGATAATCTCTTTCAAGTCAGTATCGTTTCTGATTATGTGATCATGAAATGAGTTGTGCCAAAGATGTTTGCCCAGGAAATGCTCTGGATGGACCCGGGGCCAGTTATTAATCTCCATGGATTCCGGTCTGAGTACTGCTTTCCATTCTATGAGCGCCGCCAGAAGTTGTCTCGCTTCTTGACGTCCAAGTCTATCGACGGATTCTCGCGGCAGAGCTAGACACACTGATTCAACAATCTCGCGGGCACGTTTCCAATACAATTGGGTAGTAAAACTCTTGAATGCACCTAGCGTCCCTGACAACGTTTTTCTAGATTCCTTCACTCCGGCCAGTAAGTGGAGGTGATCAGGCATCAGTGTATAGGCATGGATCCGAATCCTCTCCTGGGTTTTGTTTTTGAGCAGCGCGGCCAAAATAGATTTCGCCAGGTTGATGTCCCCAAAAACTGGACGCGAAGAATCGGCATCGATTGTTATGAAATACAAAGCAGAAGTGGAACCGTAGTCGAAGCCGAGTAGACGAAGGCTGTTGTACCGGCGCGGATACGGAAAATCTGATAACGTTGGCATCGTTCCAATCACCGAGGGGCGGCCACGGAGGGCCGCCCATACATTCCTACCTTCGCTTCGCCTTGATTTCCTGACTAACCTTCGCCAGCTCGACCAGCAAACGTTCAAGCTCAGTGTCGTACTCTTCCGGTTTCATCTCTGCCTTGCGAGCCTTGAGCTTCTCAACTTCAGCTTCGAGTCGTTGCCGTTCGCCGATCAATCGCGTCAGCTCTGCGTCACCGGCTGCTTCTTCAATCTGTTTCGAGTCGAGGTAGGAAACTTTCGCGAGTGCGCCGTCTCCGCCGGTCGCTTGTTCGTGACCCACGCCGTCACCGTTGTCGTCGAGCAACGCGTGCTCGGTCGCAAGGCTGTTCTTGGCTTTGTACCAGTCTTCGGTCAGTTTGGTCGCGTAGTTGAACGCTTCGAGCAGTGAGATGCGCCCGTTCTTATCTGCGTCGGCCGCCGGGTCCGTGAGTCCAGTAATGAAGTGCGCTGCGAAAATAGTTGCGTTTTGTTCGTTGCCGCTGCGAGTCGCGGTAATAACGATGCGTCCCGCTGCCGAAAGCGGCTTGATGAATTCGCCGGACGCGCTCGCGCAGTTGATGAAAACGACTTTTCTGGTTGGCAGCGCGGCAATCAACGTCGAATAATCTTTTGCGGAGAGGTCTGGACCAACGAGGTTGAACTTCGCTTGTTGATTGTCGAAAGAACCGTGGCCAATCAGCACGACGAGCGTGAGACTTTCGGCGCTGGCGGCAGACTTGATCGACGAGAAAGCCTTTCGTACTTCGTCGGCCGTCGCAATCTTTGAGGTCGTTCCATCTTCGGGACCACCGGTTGGATTTTCGGTCAGAAGAAAGACATTCTTCTCGTCGAAGCCAAGCTGCAAAGTCAGCGCTTCGTACAAACGCATCGCTTGAGCGGTGAACTTTTTGGTGTAAGCCTCTTCTCCGCCGACGCCCGCAACGACCAGCGCAAACTTGTTGGGGTCGACCTTGGCCTTCTTGCGCACGTCCTGGTTAGCCGAAGTCGGACTTTGCGTTACGGGAGTTTTATCTTGTTGACGTTCGGCGCTCACGCCGCATGAAGAGAGCAGCCAGCAAATCGCCAGCAGCGCGATGATGAGACGAGGTAGTCGAACCAAACTCAGCATAGTCTTAGGTGTCACATCTTCACTACGCATAAAATCTTCGCTACAAGCTGAACGAGTTCAGGCCAGGCCTTTGCGTTTTCGAATGAACCACTCGCCCGCGGCAAGCCCGACGATCAGCAAGAAATTAATCGGCATGTCCCACAGATCATAGCTCATACGAATGGAGCTTGCGTTTTCCGTGTGTGTGAGATCGTCCACCAATTTGCTAGCCTGCGCCGGCGTGTAATATCCTCCGCCGGTTTCCGTTGCGATTCGTTTGAGCAACTCGCGATTCTGACCCGCGTCGTGCGCTTCGCGATTGAGCGAGCCTACCACGAAGCTGGTTTCGGCGGGCGACAGCGTAGCGTTCGATTTCGAATTTGCCCGGCGCGCGCTGACTTCAACTCGATACAAGCCCTCTTCATCCGGATGAAACGCGCTGGCGTAACCTTCGAATCCGCCTTCGATAGTTTGCTTCATAGGAATGTCAACCGCGCGTCCTGAAGGCGACACGATATGCGCGGATACGTTTGCGTCATTTATCTTGATGTATTTTTCGTCGGCCACTTCCGCTCGTATCTGGACTTGCTCGCCGTCGCCGTAGAAGCTTCGTTCAGTTGAAGCTTCAACCGAGTGAGGCGAAGTCTCGACCATATAGCGCATCAGGTTTCGCCAGAAAGTTTCAAACGACTTGTCCTTGAACTCGAGCATCATTCGCCAACGCCAGGTGTCTGAGGCAAGCAATGCCATCGTGTGTCCGCGTCCGTATCTTTCTTCAACGAGCAATGGCCGAACTTGATTCTTTTCTTTCGTGCTGCGAGCTTCGAGAATCACAGAAGCGCCGGGCTTCGTTTCGGTGATGGCTTCCGGCAATGTGATCGCGGGCATCTGCTCCCATGCTTTGGCGTTGGCGTCGGCTTGATCGACCAGCCGCGCGGCTGGATGATCGCGGCCACGATCGGCGGGCGCCGCCTTGAACGTCTGGCTTTCGGCTGCAGTTTCCTTCGAGCCGTTCAAATAGATTGGCAGCAGATCGGCCATCGGCGTGTTGCCGTAGCCACCAGCGTTGAAAGATTTCGTGCCGGCGAGCGCCAACAACGTTCCGCCTCGGCGAGAGACGAATTGCTCGATCGCCTTCAACTGGTCGAACGTGAAGAATGTGGCCTCTACGCTTCCGATGATCAGCGCGTCATACTTGAAAAGCTCTTCTTCGGATTTGGGAAAACCATTGACCAACTCGTCGGCGCTTTCGATTCCCTGCCTATAAAACTTTCCGTCCGCCGAACGCAAGACAGAAACCAGGTCGATGTTCTTTTCTTCTGCTACTGACTCGCGAAGCTTAGCGTACTCCCATCGAGGCTCGCCCTCGATGTACAAAATCCTCGGCTTCCAATCGACCACGTTGACAACAAACTGCTGCGAGTTGTTTTCAGGAACGGGATCGTCCGCCGAAGGCTTCGCCGTCAAAGTGTAGCGATGGATCCCCGGTGATGACGGTGTGAAAGTCACTCGCGCGACAGTGGTCGCATTACCCTGCACCGGAATCTCCTGAGTGCGGATCAGGTGATTGTCTTCCATGAGATCAACCGAGACGCTCTTGCGCGAGCCATTCGCTTTGATCAGAACTTCGGCAGTGACCGGCGATCCGCTGAGAGCTCGACGGGGAGCGGTTGCTCGAACTAGCTCGACGTCGCTGTCGACTGTTTCGGGACCGACTCCGAGAGCGAATACAGGCAGGCCTCTCGATCTGAGAGCGGCAAGCGTGTTAGCGAGGTTAGTCGCTCGCTCCTCATCGCCGGCGCCTGAGTTGTTCGCCCCGTCGCTTATGATTATCACGCCTGACATCGGCAAGCCCGCTGACTCGCGAGATGCTTGCTCGAGCGCCGACGCGATGTTGGTCTCTTCGCCGCTGCCCGTGAGATCACTTGCTGATTGAATGCGCTCTGCGGTGGATGAGAACTTGTAGGCGCGCAGTTTGAATTTATCTGAAAGCGCCGAGTAGAAAGGGCTGTTGGCCGACATCAACATCTTGATAGAGTCGAGCCTCGAAGGATTCGCTTCGTCGGGGAGTTTCATGCTCGCGGAGTCATCCATCAGCACCGCAACATAGCTCGACTGCGGAATCACCGAAGGGACGACGATGACGGGTCTCATCACACAGAAGAGAATGACTGCAACGAGCGCGCATCTTAACGCGATGAGCGCGATCCTCCAGCGCAGCGCGAGCCTGACTGCCGGAACCGCGTACAAGAAGTAAGCGAGCAAACCGAGCCCTGCGATCAAAGCAAAGATCATGAAAATTGAGGGGCGCGCGCCGAGACTGAATTGGCTCTTCGAGAAGAGCGCCTCTCTGTGATTGAACAGAAAACTTACAACCTGTTCCAAGAATCAACTCCCGATAACGAGTGCGCTCTCCATCACGGGGGACGAGCTGCGATGGAGTTATTCTAATTGTTAACGCGTGACGCCGCAAAACGATTTCGAATTGGAATGCGCAGCACCTGTCAACACATCGCGCCAAGATTCGTGATGATGGTCACGTCCCACCGTGACCGGGATCATAGCCACATTGGAAATACTTAAGGCAAAGTGTTATTCGTTGATGTAACTTCTGAGTTGTAATACGCTCGCAACGGTCGATGAACAGGGGGACTCCTTCCCCAAATGCGTCTGTTCTTTTTGCCGCTTAATTAAATCCAGGGGGACAAATGAGTCAGACAAAGTTTTCGAGCAGGATCAGAATAGCGGCGGCGGTGCTGCCGATAATTTTGGCAATCATAATCGGCGTGCAACCAAACCGAGGGTGGGCGCGCGACGCTACTGCGCCGTCAATGACATTCATGGTAACGAATCTCAACGATAGCGGGGACGGTTCGCTGCGGCAGGCGATCCTTGATGCGAATGCGAACCCTGGCGCTGACACCATAGACTTTCAGGATGAGCTGAGCGGCGTGATCACGCTGACGTCGGGACAACTCACGATTACCGATGACCTGACCATCAATGGGCCAGGAATTTTCGTCATCACCATCGACGGCAACCACGCGTCGCGTGTTTTCTCTGTCCAACAGTACGCCTCTGTTACCATTTTCGGTCTGACCGTTAGTAACGGGAGCGTGACGGACAACGCGGGCGGAGGTATTTTTAACGTGGGGAACCTAACGCTTAGCAACGTAGTACTGTCCGGGAACTCTGCAGTAGGCGCAATCTTCGGGGGGGCGGGTGGCGCCCTGTTTAACTCGTCCTTGGGCGACTTAACAATCAACAATAGTGCGTTGAATAACAACTCAGCTGCCCGTGGCGGCGGAATCTTCAATTCCGCTGGTAGGATCGTGATCACAAATAGCACGCTGTCGGGCAACACTTCGGGGGGTAGCGCCAGCGTGTTCGGCACCCAGGGGGGTGGCATTCTCAATTTTTTCGGCACACTGACTATCGTCAACAGCACTCTCTCGGGTAACTCGGCAATCAACGACAATGGTGGTGCCCTTTCGAATGAAAATGGTGGTACGGCAAACATCAGCTTTGTAACCATGTCAGGAAACTCAGCCCGTAGCGGCGGCGGAATTTATAACAATCCGATTGGCGGTCCGACCACTACCGTGAACATTAAAAACTCGATCGTTGCAAACAGCACGTCTGGAGGCGATTGTTCAAACGCGGGGACGTTCAATGCAAGAGGAGCTAACTTCACCACGAACGGAACCTGTCCCGGCTTCACGCAAGTAACGTCGGCGCAACTCAATCTCGGCCCTTTGCAAGATAACGGCGGCCCCACACCGACGCACGCCCTGCTGTCGGGCAGCGTAGCCATTGATGCTGCTCCCGACTGCACCGATGTGTTTAGCAATCCCGATCATCCAAACGCAGTCACTCCAAAAGCCGTTGTCTCTCAAGACCAGCGAGGTGTCAGCCGCCCGCAAGGAAGCGCCTGCGATGTCGGCTCTTATGAACGGGAGGTCTGCATCGCACAGCCGACTGTTTCCTGCCCTGAGAGTTTTTCAGTATCGACAGATCCGAACAAGTGTTCGGCTGTGGTCAACTTTACTCCGGCTATAGCGGATTGTCCGTGTGTCAGTGGTGGAACTACGCGGCCGTCACCTAAACAAGGTGAGACCTGTACGGTGAGCTGCTCGCCGCCTCCGGGCTCGACCTTCCCGAAGGGCACGACAACGGTCACTTGCATGGCGAGCGATTCTTTCGGGAATACATCCGAGCCGTGTTCGTTCACCATCACCGTCAACGATATGCAGCCGCCAACGCTCTCTTGTTCCGACGTCACCGGTGTCGCAGCGGCCTCGTGTCCGATCGGCACCACCGCATCGTCAAGCTTCACCGTCACCGCCAACGACAACTGCGACGGGACCGTGACTCCGGTTTGCATTCCGCCATCAGGTTCAATTTTTCCTGTGGGCTCGACCACTGTTACCTGCACCGCTACTCATAGCTCGGGCAATGTTGGCTCGTGTTCATTCACGGTTTCTGAATTCAGTTTCTGCCTGCAGGACGAGAGCAATGCCGGCAACGTTGTGCTGGTCAATGCTCAAACTGGCGAGTTCAGCTTCTGCTGCGGCGGTGTTCCTATCGCCAGCGGCGCGGGCACATCGACGATTCGAGGATGTATTGGAAGCATCGACGCTACTAAGGGAGACCGACAGGTCCACATTCAGTGGGACACTTCAGCTAACAACGGTGTGGGAGCAGGAACCGCTTACGTGCAGAAGCGCTCAAACAAAGTGGTATGCCAAATCACTGATAAGAATCTCTCGAACAACAGTTGCCAGTGTGGGATTGCGCCACCGTCAGGCAGTCCAAAGAAGCCGTCGAAGAATACGACATACTGACACCTCCGTCGCCTCACGACATTTCAGCGCTGAAGGGCTATTGTCATCCGTCCGCGCCTCGGACTAAACGGGTCAATGCGGTTTCGCGAACTTACCCATTTGCTACGCCATCGCCTACCTTGTTTCTCTTGATAGCATCGGCTCGGACGCCGACGTATCTGTGTAAGACCAAAGATTTTGACGCGCTTCAAAGCTACGACTGCAATTTACTTGATGACCAATATGATAGGCTCTGAGGTTTTGCAGCCTTTCCAAGTGGTCTCTACGCGCGACAAAGCGGCTTAGCAGCAGCTACATGACGATTAGCGGCGTTACAAAGCGACGACGACGCCCTTCAAGAACGGCAAGTCGACCGACAAGGCGATTTGGAGGCTCTACGAAGAGACCAAGCAGCGCTGCTTGGACATAAGCGGCGTTATATAGCGATGAGGAAGCGCGACAAAACGAACCACCTAACCGACAAAATGCCGGAGCTTCGCGTCGAAGTGTCGTACCTAACTGACAAAGTCTGGAAGCGGCGCCGCAAAACAACGATGCAGCGCTACAAAGCCGCCAAGCTAGGCTTCATTTCGGCGAGGCGCGTTGGAAAGCAAGGTTTTCGCGTTTGAGAACCGACCGCGAGTGCTTTCTCGGCGCCGAAGCTAGTTGGCGAAGCTTCCTAGACGGTTTTCTGAGTTCCTTACCTTATTAGCTGACCCGCTTATCCCGGCTTTTTTCTCGCTTCGCTAATTAGCAAAGCCACGAAGAAAACCGTCTTTGATCTCTCAGCTGATCGTCGAAATCACGGAGAAGGGTCTCCGGGTCACTTAGCTAATTAACCAAGGTCCGCGGAAAACCTTCGAAGCTCCGAGGCCTATTATCGAAGCCGCGAAGCAAGTTTGATAAGTTGCGAATAAAACCTTCGCAGACGCTCCAAAGATAGGAGAAACGACAAAGTCAATTAGAAGCATCAGGCGGAAAGTTGGAAAATTCAAACCATTAATTAGAAAAATGAGAAGAAAATCGAGCGATACGACCAGAAGAACTCACCAGTTCGATAATCGCCCTTATAAGATGGCTCGCACGGATCAGCTAAGCAATGCCTTGCGTGGCCCTAGACTTACGGCATTCCAATCCTCGGCGCAGTCTCTGTACTGCCAGTACGCCCACCACCAATTGAGCGCTGAACACAATATCGTTGACGAGTCGTTGGACTTGTAATAGTCTTGGGATTCATTCGGAGAACGGACTAACTCCCGAGGCACGGGTTGTCGAAGTTTCGAGTGGGATTCTCCTTTTGACGACCAGCGGGCCTCCGTCCATTTTGTTATCGAAAGCCACGAACAAGAGCTTTCCCCCAAGCGTCGTGGCTGGTTCAAATGTTTTGACTTGAGTCCCGGCCTTGAACCGAAGAGTTGTTGAACAAATGGGATTTCAACCTGCCGCACCGCTCACCGGACGCTACCATTCTCGAGGAGGCCTAATATGCAACGCAAGAGGAAAGGTAAATTAAACTACGTCGTTCTGAGCATTCTTGGACTGTCGCTACTCGGCATGTTAATCACATCTACGTTGAGTAGCGCGCAGTCGGCGAAACGGCCGGTGACCGCGGCCAGCTCCAGCTCATTTTTCTTCAGCACCGGAATGCCCGACGGACGAATAGGCACTGCTTCGCGGCCGGCAGGAGCGGGTGTCGAGATCGAATCGGCCGATGACTTTATTCTGAACCAGACGACGACGATAAAGTCCGCGACTTTCTATGGCTTGCTACCGTTGGGGGCGCCGCTTTCAAACATAAATTTCGTCGGTGTCGAAATCTACCGCGTGTTTCCGCTGGATTCGACCGATCCTCCATCGGGAATGGTACCCACTCGAGTAAACTCCCCTTCTGATAATGCCTTCGCGAGCCGCGACAGCGGCACAGGTAATTTAGGATTTGATGCTAATATTCTGAGTGCCAGCTTCACGGTTGCCAACTCCGTCGTCAACGGAATCAACAAGAGTCCGAACCAGCATACTGGAGGCGAGGGACCGGTTACCGGTGAGGAAGTGCTATTCAGGATCATGTTTACGACCCCGCTCGTCCTGCCGACCGATCACTACTTCTTCAAGCCCGAGGTTGGTCTTACGAGCGGAGACTTCCTTTGGCTTTCCGCGCCGAAGCCGATCGTTGCGCCAGGCACGCCATTTTCGCCGGACTTGCAAAGCTGGATACGAAACACTCCGCTTGATCCGGATTGGCTGCGGATCGGGACAGACATTGTGGGCAACACAACTTTCAACGCAGCTTTTACCTTGAGTAGCGCTGACTGCACGATCACCTGTCCGGCCAACGTTACCCAACCGAACGATCAGGATCAGTGCGGTGCTGTGGTCAACTATCCCGACCCGATAGCCGATGAGAACTGCGGATCTGTTGAATGCAGTCCAGGCTCGGGAACCTTTTTCCCCGTCGGCACTACCACCGTGACTTGCATGAACACGCCAATGGTTCTCGGTCCCATCCGCTCGCCTAAAGACGTGACGTGCAACCCGCAAACAGTTACGGAGTCGACCACTACTACCGTGTTGCCAAACAATTCTTACACTTGCGACACCGGAGTCAGTTATTGGCGCGCGTTCGATCTTTCGGGGTCTTTCGGAATCACGAACGCCTTTGACGTGCAATCCATCGACATCGGGATCGAGAGCGCGACATCGGGCAACGCGCAGAAGCCGGCATTCAAGGGAGCCAGAATCTCCAGTACCGATAAAACTGGAAAGGTTCACGCTCAGGGAGCGGGGCAGCCCGTGACGGTACGGCTCTACACAGATGGAGGAGGTTTCCCCGGAAGCGCGCGCACGCAAATAGCCTCCGCAGACTTCACAATTGCAGATCAGTCGCTCACGGTTGTGAATCTGCCGATCACGGCCACCGTCCCAGCCGGATCTGAGCTTGTTGTGGAAGTCTTCGCGCCTAACGGGCAGAACCCCGGTAACCTGTTTATATATGGTTCGAATACTGATCCGGAAACCGCGCCGTCTTACGTGAGCGCTCCGAATTGTGAAATCAGCGATCCGACCCCTACGTCCGATCCTAGCGTTAACCCCGATATGCACGATATGCACTTCGTGATGAACGTAAACGGTTGCGAAGAGATCGTGAGTTGTTCGTTTACGGTGACGGTTCAAGATAAGCAAAACCCGACTCTGACGTGCCCGTCCAATCAAGTTCAGTGTAATGACCCTAACCAGTGCGGGGCTGTTGTCAATTATCCGGCTCCGACCGTGAACGACAATTGCCCGGGCGGGTCCTCGACGTGCTCACCTCCGTCGGGTTCATTCTTCCCTGTTGGAACGACGACGGTAACCTGCAATGGAATGGACGCGGCAGGCAATCCAGCTCCTCCCTGCAGTTTTACGGTAACGGTCAACGATTGCCAGCCTCCGACGATCAACTGTTTGCCCGCCGTCAACGGTGCTGGGGGTGCCTCGTGCCCGATAGCGACAAGCGTCCCCGCCAGCTTTACAGTAACCGCGACGGACAACTGTCCTGGAACTGTGAATATTGTTTGCACCAACCAAAGCGGTCAGGTCGTAACGCCCGGCCAGTCCCTTCCCGTTGGCTCTACGACAATCACTTGCACGGCCACCGATGTTGCCGGCAATCCTTCGATGTGCACTTTCACGGTGACGGAATTCAGTTTCTGCCTGCAAGACGACAGCCTTTCCGGCAACGTGGTGTTGGTCAATGCGCAAACGGGAGAGTACTTCTTCTGTTGCAACGGAGTGCCGCTTGCCAGCGGTATTGGCACGCTGGTAACCCACGGCTGTATTGGTAGCATCGATCACATCAAAGGAGATCGCAAGGTTCATATTCAGTGGGATACTTCAGCAAACAACAATACCGGCGCAGGCACGGCGTTCGTGCAGAAGACTACGAGCGGCAAGGTCATTTGTCAGATCACCGACAAGAACATGTCCAACAACAATTGCCAGTGTTCCAGCCCCACGCCTGGCGCGCCGACGAAACCTCCCAAGCAGAAGGCGCAATAAACTTTTCCGGGCAGGTGATATCGTCTTCGACGGTATCACCTGCCTTGGTACAAGGCACGAGTCGTTTCGTTTAACGCAATCGACTCTAAAAACCGCAAGTGACTTCGCCCCCAGTTGGCTTGCGTTTAAACACAACGACAATAACCCGGAGTCAGAGGCCGGGCTTGTGCAGTGTCTCTAACAGGCTGTTCCAGCCATCATCCGAAAGGAGCAAGTTACGATGAGACGAATACTCTACATTTCTGTGGCAGTCGTGGTCAGCACTCTGCCATTGACAATGAATGCCGTGCATCCCCAAACACTTTACGCGTCGTCTTCTGCCGGCGCGCAGTCCGCTACATTGCAAATGGTCAAGGACTCGCCTCCAGACACGACGCCTTACGCTCGAGCTCTGGTACCGGAAGACTTCGCGCCGGGTGGTTTCAACACGCTAACTCCGGATCTTTTCGTGCGAGACGTCGTGGTCAGCAACACCAATGCGAACCTGACCAATACTGACACCTCGAACGATGGCGAGCCAAGCATCGCGATTAATCCCTCCAACACAAACGAGATCGTTATAACCGCGTTCTCCGGCAATTGGAATCCGAATGCGCCTCTCTGGCACTCGCTCGACGGCGGGAGCACTTGGACTGAGCGATTCACAATACCTCCGCCTCCAGGCGTAACGACTGGCAATTGCCCCTGCGATCAAGCGGTTGATTTCGGACGAGCTAACACTACATCGGGAACATTTCTGGTCTCGGACATCTTCAGTGGGACGACAACGAACCCGGCGAATGCCGCGTCATGGAATTGGTTCCTTTCGGGTGGCAATGCAGTGAGGACAAATTCGGTGGGACCGGGCAATGTCGATCAGCCGTGGCTGCTGGTTAATCGCGACACGGCTACCGCAAGCCAGGACAACGTCTACGTGGCTTATGATGACTTCGGCGGCGCTCCCGACATGCGAGTTGCGGTGGCGCTCGGTACGAACCCTCCAAACTTCGTTAGGGACAACCAATCCGGCACGTCGGGTGGAAGCGGAATCATCAACCCGGGTAATCGCCTCGCTGTCGATCCGAGAAACGGCTTCGTCTATGACCTGTTTCAACAAGGAAACGGCAACGGCGCTGGAACCGTCGACAGCAGTGGAGGCTCTTACAACATCAAATACTTTCTTAACCGCTCGACGGATGGCGGTCAAACCTGGAGCCTCAACGGCAACAGCGGCGGCATACAAGTCGCCAACGCGGACAGCAAACAAGGTATCAATCCGGGTGCGACCTTCTCGATGGGAAACTGCACCTCTAATAACACGTACAAGTTCGGCACAGTCAACGCTCTGCTCGGCGGCGTCGATCACGCCGCAGTCGATCCAAGCAATGGTGATGTGTATTACGTTTTTGGAAATCGCGACTCCGGGACCGGAAACAACCGGTTGAGCATCATTCGGTTAACCGACAACGGCTCCGGCGGCTTGAACGTCGGCTCCTCGACTTTTGTGACCGGTCAGGTGCAGGCGGCTTTGCCGTCGGTCGCCGTGACTTCGAACGGAGTTGTCGGCGTCCTTTACACTCAATTCGACGGAGTATCCGGAGGCGGGACGCCGATGTTTTCAACACATCTGGCTTTGAGCGAAGACCAAGCGGCAACCTTTAGCGACTTCGTTTTGGAAAGCTTCTTGTCTTCCGCAAACGACAGCGGCGCCTGCAGGCAGCGAGTGCTGGGAGACTACCAGCAGGTTAAGGCCGTGGGAAACACGTTCTACGGTGTGTTCACCGGGAACGGCGCTCCGTTTGGGCGGCCCTTCTCGAACCACGATCCAATCTTCTTTAAGGTGCAAGCCGTGTGCACGATCACTTGCCCGGCTAGCATCACTCAGTCGAATGATCCTAACCAGTGCGGCGCCGTAGTCAACTATCCGCCGCCAACGGCAGTGAGCTGCGGCACGGTGACTTGTTCGCCTGCTTCGGGCTCTTTCTTCCCAGTCGGCACGACTACCGTCACCTGCACAACCGAGCAACCGCAAAGCTGCAGCTTCACGGTCACGGTAAACGATATGCAACCTCCGGCGATCACTTGTCCTGCGGACATCAACGCGGCAGCTATGGCGTCGTGTCCGATCGCAACAAGTGCCCCAGTGACCTTCAACGTCACCGCAAGCGATAACTGCCCGGGCGTAACAGTGGTATGCAAGGATCAAAACAATCATGTCGTAGTATCAGGTCAGCCGTTCCCGACCGGCACGACGACAGTGACTTGCACTGCGACTGATACAACGGGCAATACCGCGAGTTGCAGCTTCAACATCAACGTCTTCAGTTTCTGCCTGCAGGACGATAGCAACGCCGGCAACGTCGTCTTAGTCAATGCGCAAACAGGTGACTTTGCTTTCTGCTGCGGCGGAGTTCCCATAGCAAGTGGAAGAGGAACGCTGACTACCAGAGCATGCATTGGCACCATCGATCAAATCAAAGCTGATCGACAGATCCACATTCAATGGGATACGGCCGCCAATAACAGTCTGGGCGCGGGGACGGCTTTCGTGCAGAAGTCCACTTCGGGCAAGATCGTTTGTCAGATCACCGACAAGAACATGTCAAACAACACTTGCCAGTGTTCGAGTGGGCCTTCAGCGGCGCCAACGAAACCGCCGAAGCTGAGGACCTACTGATCTGCTGGATTCCAGCACGAGTGACGCCGGAGAACCCGGTGTCACTCGCGACTGGGTCCTCAAGTCGCTTCCACAATGTCACTCGAACGCGCGTCGCAAGGCAACAAGTAATTCCGCACGCTTTGGTCCATCGATAGCAGCTTCAGCGCGCGCTTGAACAGTCGGGTCGTCGCGATAGATTGTCAGCGCAGCGATTGCGGCTGTCGCCAGTCGAACCTCACCCGATTCTAAAACTGACAACAGAAAATCGCGCGCCGCCTCACATCGAGTCAGCGCTATAGGAAGCAGCAAGCTCTGCTTGAACTCTCGATCAAACGTTGAAGTCCATTTCTCTTTCAAGAATTCGAAAACTTCGGGTAATCGTGACTCCGCAAGCGCAAGCGCGGCGTGTTCGTATAGTTCTAAGCAGTTGGGATCGACGAACTTCGCCACGAATTCGAACGACGCTCGATGTGACGTTCTCATAAGCCCGCTCAAACATTCGGCGATCACAGCGGGCTCTTCATCACCGGTCAGCACCTTGAACTTCAACAGCGGCGTCGCCGTCGCGCCGCAGTGAGCGAGAGCTCGCGCCGCTCCGATGCGAGCATCGGCCTGTTTGTCGGCGAGCAGCTCTGACAATTGATCCAGTACATCGGTGGCTCCAACCTGAACCAAGCCCAACCCGCAAAGCGCTCTCAACGCCGCGGCCGTATCGGAACTGCCTCCCCATGTCGGTTCAAGCTGAACGTGACGAATGCCGATTCTAAAAATCTCGTCGTCATCGGAGTCGGCAGCCAGAAGCGCTTTAGCGATGGCGATCTTCGCCGCGCAACCTTTGTCGGTTTTCGCCGGGTCGCGCATGAATCGATGAAACGCGGAAACCAGATCGGGAATGAATTCACCAGTTTCGAGATGCGCAACGATTTCGGCGGCGCGCGCAACTATCACCGACGCTTTGCTCGACAGGTGCTTGCGTATTTGAATGCGAGTCTCGCCCGTGTCGGGCTGCTTGCTAAGTTTGGCGAGTTCGGTGAGTTGTTCTTTTGTTGAGGCTTGCTTGGCCACGTTGTTCGGCTCGGCTCATTCGGCATCATCGACGGCGAACGCGTTGAGGGAGTTTGACGCGTCGATAGATCTGGCTGACCGTCAAAGTCAAGCCCACCGATTCGAGCCGCAACTCCTCGTCGAGTTCCGTCAACAATTGCCAGTTCCATCGGTCGCCTCGTCCGCGACGAAACACCTCGATCTTGATGCGATCCTGAAAAACGATTATGTATTCTTTAAGGCTCTTCACCTGCTTGTAAGCCAGGAGCTTCTCTGACCGGTCAATGCGTTCGGTGCTCGGCGAGCTGACTTCGACAATCAACCTGGGTTGCTTGCGATAGTATGAATCCGCGCCCGGTCCGTCGCAGGCAACAACGACGTCTGGATAGTAGAAAACAGTCTCGCTCACCCACACCTTCATGTCCGAGATGAATGGTTCGCAAGGTCCGTCGCCCAGGTGGTCGTCGAGCCGATTGTAAGAATTTCCCGCAATTCGATTATGCCGATCGCTTGCGCCCGCAATCGCGTAGATCTGACCGTCGATGAACTCGTGCCGGACGGGGCTGTCCTTCTCTGCGTCGAGATATTCATCGACGCTCAACCTATGAAGTCTCTTGGGAACACTCATCGATTCGACCTTGCGAGCAATCCTAGCATAGGACGCTTAGATTCATTCGGCCGCGGTCTCCCATTGAACCACACAAGAATGCCTGGAGTCATTTCCGCCACTCGACAGGAAAAAGTGCACCCGCCTTCTCGGGACTAAGATCCAAGCCGGCAACCTTCGCCGCGCGTGACAAAACAGGATCGAGTTTGGTTGCCAGGTCGGACGCTTTCGGAATCAATAACTCATCCGGAGTTACACCCGCGCGCTCAAGGCTCTTGCCGTCGGTCATTATGATATCGGCGTCTGTAATGCTGACTCCGTAAGGAATCACCGGCCCGGCGCCCACAATGTGATCATAATACCTGGCACGCATAACTTTGCCTGCGGTGCGGTCTCCGATGACGATGCCACGTTTCTCGATTTGAATTACGCGCGCAAAGAGCTCCGACGCTGAACCGGAATCGCTGTCCACCAGCACGACGAGTTGTCCTTTGAAGGAGCGATCGCCGCGTGTTTTTGCGATCAAAGCCTTGGTTTCTTTGCGTCGCTTCAAGTCGCCTACCTTCACATCGTGGTCGAAGAAATTTCCGATCAGCCGCAACAACGTTTCTTCAGAGCCTCCGCCATTGCCGCGCAAATCGATTATG
>Ga0075426_10001407_pt1 | contig 17080 bp, 16 predicted proteins | sample SoiMethybrSBSTD5_FD_75304 | JGI IMG/M metagenome (GOLD analysis project Ga0075426, IMG submission 75304) | Bulk soil microbial communities from a Populus tree surrounding site in Tennessee, USA - Soil MetaG P. TD hybrid SBSTD5 | ecosystem: Environmental > Terrestrial > Soil > Tree plantation... | reverse complement strand
AGGCGCCGCGCGATCCGCGCGAGGTCGTCCGCGGCCCCAGGCCGCGCGTTGCGTCCGAGGACGCTCGCGACCACGCCGAGCGCGACGCTACCGCCGACCCAGATCGACGCCCCGACGAGGTGGACTCCGAGGAGAAACGACGCCCACGGCTCCAACGCGCGATCCCTCGGTGGGGGAGCCGGGAGCCCTTAGGTCCCGCGACGCCGCCTAGCTGCCCCCGGCGGGGCTGGCGGCGGTAGAGCCGGTCGGCGACCGGGCGGGCAGTCCCCCGAACCCGACGAACAACAGGAGCACGCCCACGAACTCAGCGAAGTACAGCGTGATCGGGACCGACACGATGTACAGCGTGCCGGCCGCGCTGATCACCAGGATGCCCGCGGTGACGTAGAGCAGCCGCCAGAGCTTGAGCTTGAACGCCGACTTCAGCGACCCGACGACCATGACCGCGGCCGCGGGTACCGTCACGAGCGAGGAGGCGAGGATGACCGCGAGCGTGGGGTTGCCCGTGAAGACCCCGTCGGAGAGGATGGTTGGGGAGACCGATTGGGTGAACGACAAGTACCCCACCAGGGCCGAGGTCGCCACGACGTAGGCGGCGTAGATCGGGCGGGCCCGTTCGGGCAGGAGGAGCTCCGCCGAGCCGAGCGAGAGCAATCCTACCAGGACGGCCACGAGGAAGAGGTACGACTGCGCGAGCGGTTCCGACCACACGCCGAAGTAGAAGACGGCCTCGAACAGGATCGTCACGACGACGAGCGCGAGCCCCGCGGACCAGAAGAGGTGGGCCCGAAGCCCCCGTTCGCGGTACCGGCGCGCCTCGACGCCGGCGAGGAGGAGGGTCAGCGCAGCGAGCACGACGAGCGCGAGGGAGCCCGCCAGGGGCGCCACGATCATCATGCCAGGGACCCCTCGAGGCGACGACCTTGCCCCGCGACCATTGGCGCGCCAACGAGCCCGCCGCTTCATTACGGGGGTGTTCGTACCCATGGTGACGGGGCCCGCGGTCCGTCGGCGCGGTTCGACGCGCCCAGGGGATCCCGCCCCCTCCCCGCGCGCCCGCTCTCGCCGGCCGGATACGCCCCAAACGGTGTATCCGGCGTGTATGCTGACTTTGCGTTTATGAGGGCTCAGGTCGGAACGCCCGCCGATGGGAGGAGGTCCGGCCTCTCGCCGTTCGCGGGGGCCGACCGAACCGCGTCCGGCGTGGTTGCGGTTTGGGCGGCCGGCCCGCGGCCGGCTTCCCTGGGTCGCCCTGGTCGCCCTCCTCGTCTGCGTTCCCGGTGGCATCACGGTGGGGTTCGGCCATGCCGCCTCGAGCGCCGCCGGGTCGAACGCGGGCTCGCCTCGCGGTTCGGGCTCCCAGGTCGCGGTCGCCGCGGTCGGCGGCTGCCCGACGGCGTCTCCCGCGGGGTGCGGCAGCGACCTCTCACCAGGGCCCTCCTATTCGAACGTCAACTGGGCGAACCTGAGCTCGACGCTCGGGACCACTCCGGACCCCCGGGCGTTCGCGGCGTCCGCGTTCGACGCCAAGCGACAGGGCGTCGTGCTGTTCGGCGGCCAAGGGGCCGATGGCGCGGCGCTCGGCGACACGTGGGAGTTCTCCCAGGGTCGGTGGGACCGCCTGACGGTCGACGTCCTGGCGCCCGCAGCGCGGTGGGGGGCGACGGCCGTCTACGACAGCATCGACGGGTACACGTTGCTCTTCGGCGGAACCAACGGCTCCGTGCTCTTCTCGGATTCCTGGGTCTTCAACCGCAGCGGCTGGCACCTGCTGGCTCCGGCGGTGGCGCCGCCCGCCCGCGCCGACGCGACCGCCTCGTACGATCCGGCGCTCGGCGCTGTCGTGCTCTTCGGAGGCGAGGGGGCCCTGCGGTCGGTGCTCAACGACACGTGGACGTTCCGGGGCGGCACCTGGACGAACGCGTCGGTGACGTTCACCTCGGCGCCACCGGCGCGCACGCTCGCGGCGTCCGGCTACGACCCGACCGACGGCTACCTCGTACTGTTCGGGGGTTCGTCGGGGGTCGGTAGCGCCGACGTGCGCAACGACGTCTGGCGCCTCGACCCGACGGGGTGGCGCAACCTGACTGCGAGCGACCCGACCGCTTCGGGACCGTCCGCGCGGGCGGGGGCCGAGTTCGCTGACGACCCTTCCCTGGGCAACCTCGTCCTCTTCGGGGGCACCGCCGCGCCCGGGGTCGACGCGGACGGCCCGACCGACGCGTGGGTCTTCGCGCAAGGCGCGTGGACGTCGACCGTGGGGTCGCTGGGCCCGGCTCCGGGCCCGCGCGAGGGCGCGTCGTTCAACGGTGACCCGTTCGCGGGATGCTCGCTCCTGTTCGGCGGCGCCACGGCGGCCGTTCCCCGAGGGGACACCTGGTCCCTCGGCGGCACCGTCCTGCAGATCAGCGTCACCGTTTCCCCGACGGCGGGCGCAGCGCCCCTGAACGCCTCCTTCTCGCTGACCGTCTCGGGGGGTATCGGTCCGTACTCGGTGAACTGGTCGTTCGGCGATCGGCTCGACGGGTCCGGCGAGGCCAACGTCTCGCACGTATACGGGCTCCCCGGCAACTACACCGCGACCGCGACGGTGATCGATTCCGCCGGCGACGCGGCGTCCCGGTCGACGCCGATCGCCGTGCTCACCTCCTGGCAGGGGGGGCATCAATGGGCGAGCGTAGGGAGCTCGGAGCGGCCCGCGCCGTCGCCCCGCTCCTCGGCGCAGGCGGCCTACGACCCCTCGCTCAAGGCCGTGATCCTGTTCGGCGGCGAGACGCAGGGCGGAACGGCGCTCAGCGACACCTGGGAGTTCGTCAACAACGTCTGGATCGACCTCACCTCCGCGATGTCCCCGCACCCGTCGGCGCGCTGGGGCGGCGGGTTCACCTACGACACCGTCGACAGCCAGCTGGTCCTCTTCGGCGGCACCGACGGGCAGGGGTTCCTTGGCGACACCTGGACGTTCAACGGGTCGGGCTGGGCGGAGCGCTCGACGACCGGGCCCTCGGCCCGCGCGTTCGGTCAGATGGCGTTCGACACCTACGACGGCTACGTCGTGCTCTTCGGCGGCGCCCAGCAGTCGCCGACCGGCTCCGGCTGGATCGTCGACTCGGACACCTGGGAGTACCGCGCGGGCAGCTGGGCGAACATCACGTCGCAGCTGCCCATCGCGCCCCCGCCCACGGCCGGCGGGGCGAGCGCGTACGACCCGGCCGATGGCGCGCTCCTGCTCTTCGGCGGATCGTCGGTGGCCCCCGGGGGCGCGCCCGGGACCTGCTATCCCAACGGGGCCACCTGGTCGTTCTCGGGCGGCAGCTGGACCTCGGTGGCGGGGTCGACCGTCCCCGCCGGCCAGATGCAGCCGATGGAGGCGTTCGACGCCACCGACCACCTCGTCCTGGTCTTCGGCGGCGCCCAGAGCGTCGGTGGGATCTGCCGCGTGACGGCGGCGACGTGGTCGTACGTCGGCGGCGGCTGGTCGAACCTCTCGGGGCCCGCCGCCGCCTCGCCGGCCGGCCGCGACGGCGGGGCGATCACGTTCGATGCGGCGGAGGGCGTCGTGCTCCTCTTCGGCGGCGACGCGATGGGCCTCAAGCTCAACGACACGTGGGTCTATCCCGCGCCGCTCAACACGAGCGCGACGTCCCAGACGGGTAACGCGACCTCGGGATCGTCGGGCGGGTCGGGCGGCTCGAACGGGAACGGAACGCCCACGAACGGGACGCCGCCCGGCGGCAACGGTGGCGGAGGGGGCGGGACGCCCAGCCTGCCGTTCAACGTCGGCTACACCGTGAGCCAGACCGGCTCCTCCGGACCGATGACCGTCGCGTTCGTAGCGACGGCCGTCGGGGGTCGTGGGCCGTTCACGTTCGAGTGGTACTTCGGGGACTCGTCGTCGGTCGCGGTGGCCCCGCAGGTGAGCCACCGGTACACCGTGCCGGGAAGCTACAACCCGGTGCTCACCGCCACCGACGCCACCGGCGAGACGATCGTTCGCGTCCTCGCGACGATCCAGGTCGCCCCAGCACTGACCGCGACGGCACCGACCGGATCGGATACCTCGTTCGCCGGCCCGTCCGGGTCGGAGATCTCCGAGCTGTTCCTCGGGGCCGGGGCCGTCGTCGTCATCGCACTCGTGGTCGTTTTTCGCCGACAGGAGCGTCGGACGGAGGAGGTAGAGCGTGTCCCCGATATCGAGTAGTCTAAGAACCCGTGGAGCGTATCCCGGAACGAGGGCCGGGGCGTGGGAAGTAGAGCGGAGGCGCTCGACCGTCGGGTGCGCGCCGCGTGGCGCGGCCGCGCGGTGCGCGCGGCAGGGGGCATCGTGATCGTGCTGGCCCTGCGTCTCCTCGCGGCCGCGGGCGCGGTGGGCGTCGCCCCCGCGGCGACGTCGATGTCGTCGGCCGTCACCGTCTCCGCGTCCCCGTCGGCCGGCAGCGTCCCGCTGATCGTCACGTTCACCGCGACCGTCTCGCCGGGCGCACCGTCCGACGTCGCGTGGACCTTCGGCGACGGGGCCTCGTGGAACGGCACCGCGCCGGCGGGACTCTCCGTCGTGCACCGCTACGTCACCGTCGGCGCGTTCACCGCGATCGCGCGCGTCAACGTCGGCGGAGTATGGTCGCAGGGCAGCACGACCGTCGCGGTCCAGAACGGCCCCCTCGTGGCCGCGGTCTCCGCTACGCCCGCGTCCGGCACCGCACCCCTCACGATCCTCTTCCGCGCCGTCGTCTCGGGCGGCACGGGCACGTACACCTCGTTCAACTGGGCGTTCGGGGACACCGGGTTCGGGTCAGGTCCGGTCGTCCAGTACGCCTACCGGACCGCGGGGCACTTCACGATCACGCTTGCGGTCACCGACTCGGCGAACGTGACCGCCCTCGGCACGTTCGCCGTCGACGTCGCGAACAGCTCCGCCCCCCAGGGCCCCACGAACCCGTTCGCCGGCCTCGGCCCTGCGACGCTCGCCACGGCGGGGATCGTCGGGGCCGGTCTCACGTGGGGCGTCCTCTACGCGGGCCGGCGCCGTAGGCTCCATCGCGACCGGTCGGACGACGACCCAGCGGACGTCGGGGCCCTTCCGCCCGGCGTGTTCGGGCCGGCACCGACCGCTCCGCTCGCCGCCGCCCCGGCGTCGTCGGAGTCGTCCGGCTCGACCGCCTCGATCTCCGAGCCGTCGGTCGCGGCCGCGTCCCGGTACACCTCCTCGGTCGCTCCGCCGACGTCCGGCGGGGAACCGGGCGCGTCGATGGCGGTCGCGCTCGCGACGCGGCCGGCCCGACCGGCGGGAACGGAGCCGCGCCGCTGGTCCCGCGACATCGTCGCGTACCTGGGCGCTCTGCCGACGCTCGGACCGGACGACATCCCCACGATCGACTGGACCCAGAAGGGAATGAGCGATCGCCTCGGCACCGGGCAGAACCAGGTGAGCAATGTGCTCCGCCGCCTGGCCGCTTCCGGGTTGGTCGTCGAGGAGCTTCAGCACGTCCAGGGGCAGCCGCGCCGCCTCAAGGTCTACCGGCTTTCCCTGCGTGGCGAGGCCCTCGCCCGCGAGCTCCGGCGGCGCCACCCGGCCACCAACCCGAACTTCCTCCGTCGGGACTGGTAGCGCTCTCGATCGTGGGCGCCCCACTCTAGAGCGCGCACGCCGCCGGGGTCGCGTTGGATGTCCGCGAAGACGGAGCGGCGTATGGGCCCGGTCGAGGGTGAACCCGCGCCGACGGCGGTCGTCACTGGCGCCACGTCGGGGGTCGGCGCCGAGGTCGCCCTCGGGCTCGCCCGTCGCGGTTTCCGCGTCGTGGTCGTGGGTCGCGACCCGTCAAAGTGCGAAGCGATGCGCCGTCGTCTCGCGACGGTCGGGGGCCCGACGCCGCCGCCCGCCGTCGTCGCGGACCTCGCCCGCACCCACGCCGTCGAGGCCGCCGCTCGGACGGTCCGGGCGTCGCACCCGCGCGTCGAGCTGCTGGTCAACAACGCCGGGGCGGTCTTCGCGCATCGGGAGGAGACGGACGAGGGCCACGAACGAACGTTCGCGCTCAACGTGCTCGCCCCGTTCCTGCTCACGCGACGGCTCGAGCCCGCGCTCGTCGCGGCGGGAGGGGGAGCGCGGGTCGTCAACGTCGTCTCCGAGGCGCACCGCCACGCTCACGTCCACCTCTCCGACCTCGAGAGCCGCGCGCGGTACCGCGGGTTCCGTGCGTACGGCCGTTCGAAGCTTGCCCTGCTCCTGCTCACGTACGCGTTCGCCCGTCGATGGCCCCCGGAGCGTATCGCGTTCTTCGGGGTCCACCCGGGGTTCGTCGCGTCCGGGTTCGGTCGCAACAACCGAGGAGCCTTCGGGTTCGCGGTCCGCCTGGCGATGACGTTCGCGATCCCCGTCGAGCAGGGGGCGGTCCCGGTGCTGTTCGCCGCGACCGCCGACCGGTTGGTCGGTGCGACCGGAGGCTACGTGGTGCACGAGACGACCGCCCGGTCGTCGGAGCGCTCGTACGATGCGGCGGCGGGCGAACGTCTCTGGTCCGAGGTCGAGCGGGCGGTCGATCGGGCGGCGCCGACCGGGCCCGCGGGAGCGACGCCCTGACGCGGTCGGTGGGCCGGCCCGCGAGAAACAAATACCCCCGACGGGCTCGGAGGGTCGCGTGCCGATGACCACGCCGGGCCGAACAATCCGGTGGAAGCGGATCAACCCCCAGGTGCTCCAGCGCGTCGTCTTCGAGACCGAGGACGTGCGGTTCGCGCTCTATCGCGTGACGGCGGGATTTCACAATTCCCTCCACGCCCATGATTACGCCCAGATGGGCGTGGTGATCTCGGGTCGCGGCACCCACCGGACGGTCCTCGCCGTCGCGCGCGGCGGTACGGTGCGCCAGCAGCTCCAGGAGCTACCCCTGCGGCACGGGGACTGCTTTTACGTGCCCCCGCGCGCCCCCCACGAGCTCGAGGTCGACGAGGGGAAGCCGATGGTCCTCCTCGAGGTCACCCTGCCGGTGCGGCGGCCCGCCCGCGCCGGTCCCCCGTCGGCGACGCCGAAGGTGCGACGACGGAGGAACCGTGCCCGCTAGACGACCCACCCACGGCCGCCGCGCGCGCTCGTCGGCCCGTCGCCGCGCCGGGCCCGAGCGCCGACCTTCCCCCTCCGACTGGTCGAGCGGCCGCAAGATCGTCGCCGCGACGGACGAGGCGACGTTCGCGCTCGTGCGGATCGGGCCCGGTCGCGCTCCCGAGATCCACTCCCACCAGGAGCCCCAGATGGGCGTGATCATCTCCGGCACGGGGGTCCACCGGATGATCCTCTCCGTACGGCGCGGCCGGAGGACGGTGAAGCAGGTCACCGAGCTGCTCCTGCGACCGGGAGACTGCTACTTCATCCCGCCGGGCGTCCCCCACGAGTTCCAGCTCGAGGGCTCGCGTCCGGTGGTCGCCCTCGACGTGACCCTCGCGAAGCTCCGGCACCGCGGCGGGACGCGGGCCTAGCCCGCCGATCCTCCGCCGAGAAGGGGTTTTGGGCGGTCGCGGCGTGGCGGGCCGATGGACCAGACCGCGCCGATCCTCCCCGCGCCCGGGCGACCGGTCGCGGTCGTCACCGGCGGCGGCACCGGGCTCGGGCTCGCGATCGCCCGCTGGCTCGCCGAGCACGGGTACGACCTCGTCCTCGCGAGCCGGAGCGCGGCCCATCTAGGCGCCGGGGCCTCGACCCTCGAGGGGACCGGTGCGCGCGTCGTCACGGTGCCGACCGACGTGCGGGACCCGGCGAGCGTCGACGCCCTGTTCGCGGCGACGCGCGACCGGTTCGGTCGCCTCGATGCGCTCGTCAACAATGCCGCCGGGAACTTCATCGCCCCCGCCGAGACGATCTCGCCGAACGGCTGGCGCGCCGTCGTCGGGATCGTGCTCGACGGGACCTTCTTCTGCTGCCGCGCGGCGTTCCCCCAGCTCCGCGCGTCGAGCGCCCCCTCGATCGTCAACCTCGTCGCCTCGTACGCCTGGATGGCGGGGCCGGGCACGGCGCACTCCGCCGCCGCGAAGGCGGGCGTCCTCGCCCTCACGCGCACGCTCGCGGTCGAGTGGGCTCCCTACCGCATTCGGGTGAACGCGGTCGCGCCCGGGCCGGTCCACACCGAGGGGACGGACCGCCAGCTCTGGCTCTCGAAGGAGCTCGTCGGTGCGGTCGAGGCCGCGATCCCCGCCGGCCGGTTCGGGACCCCGGAGGAGGTCGCCGAGGCGGTCGGGTTCCTTCTTTCGGACCGCGCCGGGTACATCACCGGGCAGGTGCTGCCCGTCGACGGGGGGCAGTGGCTGGGCAAGGGCGTGCTACCGCTCGAGGGTCTCGCGACCCCTCGGGGCCGACCCTAGCTATCACGGTGCCGCCGCGCTCCGCGCCCCCGGCTCGAGGTGCGCGGCGAAGAACGCCGCGGCGCGGGTCCATGCGGCGAGTTGGTTCTCGCGGCGGACGATCCCGTGTCCCTCGTTGTCGAACACGAGGAGCTCGACCGGTCGGTGGAGCCCCTCGAGCGTCGAGGCGATCTGCTCGGCCTCGTGGACCGGCACCCTCGGGTCGTTTCGGCCGTGGATGACGAGGAGCGGCGAGCGGATCTTCGCGGCGTGGCGCACGGGGGAGATCTCCTCGAGGAACGCCCGGTCCGTATCGAGCCGCCCGTACTCGGCCTCCCTGAGCCGGCGGCGCCACGGACCGGTACGCTCGAGGAACGTCACGAGGTTCGCGATGCCGACGAGGTCGACGGCGGCGCCCCATAGGGTCGGGTACGCCGCGGCGGCGGCGAGGACCATGAAGCCCCCGTAGCTGCCGCCCATGACGCCGATCCGGCCTCGGACGGCCTTGCCCGATCGCACGAGCGATTCGGCGACCTCCGCGAGGTCGCGGACGGAGTTCATGCGGAGCCGGACGTCGTCGAGGTGCGTGAACGACCGTCCGTATCCGGTGCTGCCGCGTACGTTCGGGGCGACGACGCGCCAACCCTCGTGCACCAGGAAGCCGAGCAGCGGGCTGAACCCCGGGCGCGCCTGGCTCTCGGGGCCACCGTGGACGACGACGATCGTCCCGCGGCCCGGACCGCCCTCGGGAGGATACTCCCAGTACGGCACCGTCACGCCGTCCGACGCCCTCAGCCGGGCGAGCCTCGGCAGCGACGTCGGCGCCGGCACCGCGGTGGGCGACCCCGTGAGCCGGCGCTCCTTGCCGGTCGCGACGGTGCGTCGGTAGACGTCGACGCCTCCGACGGAGCTCACGTCGTAGGCGAACGCCGTCCCGTCGGGGTACCACGCGACGGAGGCGATCACGCCGCGCGGCCCAGAGTTGACGATCCGGTCCTCGCGGGTCTGGGGGTCGAAGAGGTGCGTCTCGCTCCAGCCGTCCCGGTTGACGACGAGGGCGAGGAGGTCGCTCGTGGGCGATCCCTCGACGATCTCCACGTCCCCGGGGAACTCCTGGACGAACTCGTGGTGGGTCGCGCCGGGGCGGTAGCGAACGAGCGCGGCGAACTCCCGGCCGGGGTTCGCGGCGGCGTAGACCCCGTCGGGACGGATCGTCGCGGCGAAGACGGTCAGCTCGCCGTCGTGGGGGGTGAGATGGACCGAGCGATCCCCCTCGAGAAGGAAGAGGTCCGTGTCGAGGTTCGTGTTCGACCGGCGGACGAGCACCTGCTCGCCACGCGCGGAGGCCACGGAGTGGGTGCCGTCGCCCTCGAAGACGGTGCGCGGCGAGGCGGGGGCGTCGACGGCGAGCTCGAACACATCGAAGAACCTCGGGTCCCGCCCGTTCGCGGCGTAGAGGAAGCGCGCCCCGTCGTCCCGCCACCGCCCGGGGAGGTGGATCACCCCTGGCGCGTCGGTCAGCGGTACGAGCTTCGGGAGGGTCGGGCCGGGGCGCGCCGAGGCGAGGAGCCCGAGCTGCCAGTGTTCGTCGCCGCCGCGGTCGATGGCCACGATCGAGCGGTCATGGGTGGGGGACGCGAGCACGGCCCCGACGCGTTCGCTGGCGTCGAGCAGCCGGCGCGACGGGCCCCCGCTCCCAGGGACCGTCCACACTTGAGGGAGCCCGCCCGCGTTGCCGAGGTAGACCACCGACGCGCCGTCGTGGGTGACGGACGGCTGGCTTGCGAGCGGAACGTCGAGCCACGCGCGCAGCCGCGCGACGGCGTCCTCGTCGGCCTCTCCCGGCATTCCGCGCCCCGACGCAGGGCGAAGGATAACGTCTGTCGGGCGGGGCGTCGGCGGCGGACGGAGGGCTTTTGCGGGGCCCGGCGCTGCCGCGTCCGATGACGCCCGAACCCCGGGGCTCGGGGCCTGCAACCGCCGGCGACGGCGCCGAGGCGTTCGAGCGGATCCGGCGGGAGCACACCGAGCTCCAGATGCTCGCGTCCCGGTTCCACGAGGTCGCGGCCCAGGTCGAGCGCGGCGAGCCGGTGACGAAGGCCGACCTCGCCGAAGGCGTGGAGGTCCACCGGCGGTTCCTCGTCGAGCTGCACCACCGCCGCGAGGCGCTGATCGCCGACGCCCTGGGGGCGACGGCGGGATCCGCCGTGGCCGCGGCGTTCGCACGGTGCCGGGCGGAGCATCCGAAGGCCGTCGAGTTCGAATCGGCCGCCCAAGCGCTCCTCTCCGCGCCGGGGTTCGGCTCGGCCCAGCTCCACCGGGTGGCCGCGCTCTTCGAGCGGGAAGCGACCCGCATCGTCGAGCATACCAAGGACGAGGACGATGCGATCCATCGGGTCGTCGTCGATGCCGTCCCCCCGAATGTCCGGGCCGCGTTCGTCGAGAAGACCCGCGCTCTCGACAGTGAGGCGGCGGCCGCCGAGGAGCGCCTTCTCGCGTGGAGCTCGCGCTCCAACGCTTCGTCGGACTGACCGGCCGGCGGAGCGACGGCCGATCGTTCTCGCACGTCGATGCTCATCGAACGCACGTTCGCGGTCGGCGGGTGGCTCTGCGTCGCGGCCGCCGCTCTCTACGTCGTTGCGATCGTGGGGGCGGGCGCGTTCGACGCCGTACTGCTCGTCACCCCGGTGCTGTTCTCGGTGATGGGGGCCATGTTCCTCTACGCGTCGGCCCAGGCGCGGGCGGATCGGAGGCGATTGCTCGCTCTCGGGGCCGACCGAACGCCGTCGGAGACGCCGCCCCCGCCGGGTTAGCCGCCCCAACGCAGCCGGCCTGTGCGACGGCCCCTCCTCGGGGCAAAGGCTTTTCATCTGGGGCCGCCGTCCAAGCCTCGCGGCCGGGATGGGGTAGTTTGGCCTATCCTGGGGGACTGTGGATCCCTCGACCCGGGTTCAAAGGGAGGCGGGGTCGTCCCCCGCCTTCGGAGAGTCTCGGTCCCGGCCCCTCCGGCCCCGCCGCGGTCGCTTGGCCGCTCTCGCCGGTTTGAGCGCGCTCTCGACGAGCTTCGGCAGGGCGGCCGGCAGTCCGGCGAGCGAGTACTCCGCCCATCGCGCGCCCCAGCGCGTAAGGTCGTCCGGCGTCAGCGTCCAGCCCGGGAGCTGGGACGCGCGCGCGACGGGCACGACGCCGCTCACGGAGGAGGCGGCCTCCATGTCGAACCGCGAATCTCCGACGAGGAACATCGGGACCCCGGGAAACCGTCGCTGGTACTCGACGAGATGCTCCCGCTTCGTACCCGTAGCGGACCCGAGAACGTCCTCGAACCAGTAGCGGATCCCTTCGCGCTCGAGCACGAGGTCGGCCATCTCGCGCTCGGCGCCCGTCGAGATGACGAGGGTCCACCCGTCGGTCCCCAGCGTCTTCAGCAATCGCGGAACCTCGGGGAACGGCGAGGCGTGCGCGTACGCTTCGCGGATCTTGCGTTCGTGGAACAGCCGCGCGACCTTGGCCCTCTCGGCGACCGGGGCCGCCGGGTAGAGCTGGGCCAGCTGGGCCTCGAACGGCATGCCGGTCGTCGCGAGGTAGTGGATCCGCGCTTCGTCGAACGGCGTCGCGAACGCCTCGTGGAGCACGTTGGCGGCAACGTGGCTGATCAGGTCGAGGTCGTTGAGCACCGTGCCGTCGAGGTCGAAGACGACCACGCCGCGCTCGACGGTCCGCGGGGCCACCGTGGGCTCGATCACGGGGCCGCGCCCGATCTCGGCGTACTGCGAGGTGGCCGGCCCCATTATCGGGAGCCCGCCCCCCGAGGGCGGCTCCGAGGCGGGCCCGTCGCCGCCGTGCCCCTTCCGGTCCCGGCGAGGAGCGTCGGCCACGCCGAGGCGATGGTCCCCTGCACTTAACGCTCCGGGCGCGCGCGGGGGACGGCCTTTTAGCGGGGCCGGCCTAGCTGGGCCAGCGACCGGCCCGAAGGCGCGTCGCAGGGCCCCTCCTTGCATCCGAGCCGCGTGATACGAGGTCGACGCTCGCTCCTCCTCCAGGGCCGGCGCATCGTGGTCGGGATCTCCGGCTCGATCGCGGCCGTCGAGATCGTGCGCGTCATCCGCGAGCTGATCCGCCACGGCGCCGAGGTCCGCGCCGTCATGACCTCGGAGGCGACCCGGCTCGTGACGCCCGAGGCGATCCAGTTCGCGACCGGAGCGCCGCCTGTGCTGCAGCTGACCGGGGACGTCGAGCACGTCTCGTGGCTCGGACCCGGCGAGGGTCGGGCCGACCTACTGCTGCTCGCCCCGGCGACCGCCAACACGATCTCGAAGATCGCTCACGGCATCGACGACACCGCGGTGACCTCGTTCGCGTCGGTCTCGCTGGGCGGCGGGGCGCCGATCCTCCTCGCGCCGGCGATGCACGCGCACATGGGCCAGAATCCGGCGGTCCGCGAGAACCTCGAGCGGCTCCGTGGCTGGGGGGTCGAGATCGTCCACAGCTTTGCCGCCGAGGGCGAGGAGAAGCTGGCGTCGCCCGAGGAGATCGCCGCCGCGGTGCTCCACCGGCTCGGTCGTCCTCCTTGGGCCGGCCGACGGGTCGTCGTGATCGGAGGGGCGGCCCGCGAATCGATCGACGACGTACGCTCGGTGACCAACGAGAGCAGCGGCGCCACCGCGGTGCAATTGGCGACCCAGGCCCACTATCGGGGCGCCGACACCGAGCTTTGGGCGTCGTCGCTCGAGGTCCCGATCCCGTCGTTCCTCGCGGTGCATCGTTGGCGGAGCGTGGGGGACCTCCGGACCCTCCTACGGCGTCGCGCCGCGACGCTGCGGTCCGCGGACGTCGTCCTCGTCCCGGCCGCCCTCGCGGACTACACGCTGCCCCGTCGCGACGGCAAGATCTCGTCGCGTGCCCAACGGTCGTTGACCCTCAAGCTGTCCCTCGCGCCGAAGATCCTTCCGGAGGTGCGACGGCACGCGCCCCCGCCCGCCCGGGTCGTCGGGTTCAAGCTCACCGCAGGGCTCGGCGAGGCCGATCGAGAGGCCGAGGCGCGCCGGCTCCTCGCCGAGGCCAACCTGGATTGGGTCGTCGCCAACGACCGGGCCTCCATGGGCCCGGGGCCTACGGACCTCCTCGTCGTGACGCGGCGCGGTGAGCGCCGTCGGTACAGCGGTGCGAAATCTGACGTCGCGGGCAAGCTCTTGGACGACCTCGGACGGGAGCTCTCGGAGCTCCGTCCCGAGGAGCAGCCGCGACGAGGAGGTCGACGAGCGGTGCCTCGGCCCCGACTGCGCTCGGCCGGACCGACGCGCCGGGCGCGGCGACCTCGCACAGCGCCCTCCTCCGCCCGTTCGTCTTAATAGGCCGTCGACCTCGCGGCCGCGGTGAGCTCGATTGGTCAAGCTATCGGAGTGGCGGGGCAAGGAGATCTTCCGGGCGTACCGCCTACCGGTGCCGCGGGGGACGGTGGTCCGCTCCCCGGAGGAGGCCGTCCAAGCGGTCCGGTCCGGCGCCGTTCCGCTCCCGTGCGTCGTGAAGGCCCAGGTCCTCGCCGGCGGGCGAGGCAAGGGTGGAGCCGTTCGGTTCGCCGCCACGGCCGAGGAGGCCGCCGAAGCCGCTCGGGCGATCCTCGACCTCACCTTCCAGGGTGAGAAGGTCCGCGAGGTCCTCCTCGAAGAGCGGCTCGCGATCGAGAAGGAGCTCTACGTGTCGCTCACGCTCGATCGCAGTCGACGCCTCCCCCTGCTCATGACCAGCGCGGCGGGGGGCATGGAGATCGAGTCCGTCGCGGACGAGGCGATCGTGCGCCAGTGGGTGCATCCGTTCGCCGGACTGACCTCCTACGAGAAACGCGCCGCAGCGAAGTCCCTCGGACTCTCGGGAGCTCTCGCGCGATCGCTCGACGCGGTCCTCGACGGGCTCTGGAGCGCGTTCGTCGGCGAGGACATCGAGCTCGTCGAGATCAACCCGCTCGCCGTCGTGGGGAACGCGGTCATCGCGCTCGACGCGAAGGTGATCATCGAGGACGACGCCGCGTTCCGCCACCCCCAGTACGCGGAGGTCCGCGACGACCGGACGGAGCTCGAGGAGTTCGCCCGGGAGCGCGAGATCGCCTTCGTGCAGCTCGACGGCAACATCGGCGTGATCGCGAACGGGGCCGGGCTCACGATGGCGACGCTCGACGTTCTCCAGCAGTCGGGCGGGCGACCCGGCGTCTTCCTCGACCTCGGCGGGACCGACGACCCGAAGAAGGTCACGGAAGCGTTCCTCCTCATGGCCCGCGCGAAGCCGGCGGCCGTGTTCCTGAACATCTTCGGCGGCGTCACTCGGTGCGACACGGTGGCGAACGGCCTCGTCGCCGCGATGCACCAGGTCCCGGACGCTGAGCGGTTCCCCCTCGTCGCTCGGATCCGCGGCAACAACGAGGCCGAAGGGATCGAGATCCTCCGGAAGGCGGGGGTCACCTCGCTGCGCGACCTCAAGGAGTCCGTCGAGGCGGTCGTCGCCGCGGCACGGGGGGCGGGATGAGCGTCCTCGTCGACGCGGAGACGCGCGTCCTCGTCCAGGGCATCACCGGCCACCAGGGCACCGTCCACACGCGTCAGATGCTAGCGTTCGGAACGCGCGTCGTGGCCGGCACGACGCCCGGCAAGGCCGGTCAGACCGTCGAGGGGGTCCCCGTCTTCGACTCGGTCCGCGACGCGGTCGATCGTACCGGGGCGAACGCCTCGGTGATCTTCGTCCCCGCGCCGTTCGCGAAGGACGCGCTCCTCGAAGCCGTCGACGCCGGCGTGCGCCTCTCGGTCGTCGTCACGGAGCACATCCCGTTCCACGACATGCTCACGATGTACCACTACGCGAAGGCGCACGGCGCGCGGATCATCGGGCCGAACTGCCCGGGGATCGCCGCGCCGGGGAAAGCGAAGGTCGGGATCATCCCGAACGTCGTCTTCCGACCCGGTCGGGTCGGCGTGATCTCGCGCAGCGGGACGCTCACGTACGAGATCGTCAACGGGATCAAGGAGCGCGGACTCGGGCAGTCCACGTGCATCGGCCTCGGCGGCGACCCGGTCGTCGGGACGTCGTTCGTCGATGCCCTCCCGTGGTTCGAACAGGACCCCGAGACCGACCTCGTGGTCCTCGTCGGCGAGATCGGCGGGACCGCCGAGGAGGACGCCGCGGACTTCCTGCGGCACCACTTCACGAAGCCGGTCGTGGCGTACGTTGCCGGACGCTCGGCGCCCCCCGGCAAGCGGATGGGCCACGCCGGGGCGATCATCGCGCGGGGCAAGGGGACCGCGGAGAGCAAGCTCACCGCGCTGAGCGGCGCCGGCGCCCGGGTCGCGACGTTCCCGTACGAGATCCCCGACCTCGTCGCGCGCGCACTCGAGGAGATCGGTACCCGATGAGCGGGGGGGACGCCCCGGTCCGCCTCGCGCCCCGGCGGGCCGCCGCGAGCGAAACGTGCCTCGTCCCGGGATGCTCGGGCGAAGCGATCCGCCACCTCGCGCTCGCCGAAGCGCGCCGGGCGTTCTCGAACCTCCCGGAAGGGGGACGACGGGCGCCGCTCTGCCGCGACCACTACCGCGCGTGGAAGAAGGCGACCAAGGAGACGCGCAAGCTCGACCGCCTCGACTGGCGCTGACGACGCCCTCGCCGCGGCGAGACGCCTACTGCTTGCGCATCTTCTGGGCCCGCATGCGTCGGCGCATCCGCTTCTTGCGCCACTTCCAGCGCATGTGACCGCGCTTCTTCCAAACGCGCGAACTTCGTTTCATGCCACCTAGCGCGGAACGGCGGGGGCTACTTTCGACCCTTTATTAGAGTTGCCGAGGTCGGAACGACGTCCTCGAGGTGAACGGCCGTCGAACGGCCGACGGCGGGCCCTCGGACCTCCGGCCTTATACCGCTCGCTCCCTCCTCCGCGGCGATGGTCGATCTCGCCGAGCTCGAGGTCAACGTGCTCGAGTTCGTGCGGAAGAGCTTCGCCTTCTCCCAGCTCGCGACGGTCGACGGCGAGGAGCTCGCGACGTTCCACCGGACCGAGACGGAGAGCGAGAGCCAGTTCCGCCCGAAGCTCCTCCGCCTCGTCCTCGTCGTGCCGAAGGCGTGGGTCATCTACGATCTGGCGGCCGACCTCCTCGTGCTCGGTCGCGACGGTCACACCCCCGGTCCGCGGGCTGGCGGCCAGGCGGTCGAGGCCGCCGCCGAGACCCGCGAGTTTCGGGAGCAGGGGATCGAGTTCCGCCGGTTCGCCGTCCCCGAGGGTTGGCTCTACGTGCCGGCCGACTGGGTCGACCGGGTCACGACGCCGGCGGCCGTGGCCGCGCTCGGGATCCCGACCCCGCGGCTCTCCTGAGCCCGCCATCGCGCGCGCCCCGAGCGCCCGCGCGTCCGGCGGTCAGAGGACGCCCATCTCGCCGAGCTTCTCGGGGAGGTAGGTGTCGGTGACGTAGTTGAGACCGTACTTGGCGAGGGATTGCTGCTCCGCCTTCTTGCCGTTCTTCAGCATCAGCTCGATCTCGGAGCGCCATTCGGCCGTCTTGAACCTCGGGTCGGTGAGCTCGGCCTGGAGGGCCCGGACGTCCTGGTCGGAGAGGTGGTCCGACGGGAGCTTGTAGTTCTCGATGTCGGAGGCGGTGATGCCGAGGAACTCCGCCGACGGGGTCGCGAGGTACTGGGAGATGTGGGCGGTCTTGATCGCGCCGAACGCGACGCTCGCGAAGATGCGGAACGACCACGGGTCGCCGTCGGTGAAGAC
>Ga0075426_10001405_pt1 | contig 17088 bp, 14 predicted proteins | sample SoiMethybrSBSTD5_FD_75304 | JGI IMG/M metagenome (GOLD analysis project Ga0075426, IMG submission 75304) | Bulk soil microbial communities from a Populus tree surrounding site in Tennessee, USA - Soil MetaG P. TD hybrid SBSTD5 | ecosystem: Environmental > Terrestrial > Soil > Tree plantation... | reverse complement strand
CGTCGTCACTGCGGGCGATGCGCGGCATGCAGCCTGCGATGGCGGACATCGAGGCGAGTTCGTAGAGATTGACGTGGCTGCGCTCTTCGCAAATAACTTCGTCGCCGTGATGCGTCCAGACTTTGATGGCAATGAGATTGCCCATGCAACCGGTGGGAACGAAGAGTGCGGCTTCCTTGGCGAAGATTTCGGCGGCGCGTTTTTCGAGGTGGTTGATGGAAGGATCTTCGAGATAGACGTCGTCGCCGACTTCGGCTTCGGCCATGGCGCGGCGCATCGCCGGTGTCGGGCGTGTGACGGTGTCGCTGCGGAGGTCGACGATGTTCGTGGGTTGGGAGTTGGACATTTCTGCGATTACCCCTGTGCTGGATTTGCTAGCCGAGCAGTTCGACGAAGACTTCGTTCGAGATGCTGAGTTTTTCGGGCGCGAGGCGCACGAGGTTGCCGCGTCGCTCGATGAGTCCGGCGGATTCGAGCGGCGGAAGTTTTGCGCTCAAGGCCGCGGCGTATGAGGGTTCAAATTGATCGAGATTGATGCCGGCGAGTTGGCGCAGTCCGAGGAACATTTCCTCTTCGTGGGCTTGGTCGATTGTTACGGCTTCGAGTTGTTCCACCGGAAGTGTTCCGGTTTCGATCGCGGCGACGTATTGGGCTGAGTCGTGTGCGTTGGCCCAGCGGGTAGTGCCGTCGAACGAATGTGCGCCAGCGCCGAAGCCGAGATAAGGTTCACGGCGCCAGTATTTCAGATTGTGCCGCGAGGCGAAACCGGGCTTAGCCCAATTGGAAATTTCGTAATGTTCATAGCCCGCTGACGAAAGCAATTGGCGGGCGAGATTGTAGCTGTCCGCCATTTGATCGTCCGTGGGGACGGCGGGCGCACTATATTTTGTGCCGAGCGAGATCAGTTCCTTCCCGAGGCGGCTGCCTTCGTCCACTTCAAGCAAGTAAATGGAGACGTGCTCGGGCTTCAATTCGATGAGTTCTTCGAGGGAATTTCGCCAGGAGTCCGGCGTTTGATGCGGTAGTCCGACGATGAGGTCGAAGCTAAGATTCTGGATACCTGCGGCGCGCAGCATCGGCGCGGCGCGATGAACGTCCTCACGGCGATGCATGCGGCCAGAAGATTTCAGTTCGAGGTCGCTGAAGGATTGAACACCGAAACTAACGCGGTTGATTCCTGCCGCGGACCAGGCAACGGCTTTTTCCCGCGTCACGGTTTCCGGATCGGCTTCGAGCGTAACTTCTTTCCAATCGCTTGGGAATGATTCGCGGGTCGCAACGAGAATCGATTCGAGATGACCTGGATCGAGCAGGCTTGGTGTCCCCCCACCAAAATAGACCGTGTCGACGATTGAAATTTCGCTTTCACCCGCCGGAACTCCCGCCCACGCGTAAAGACTCCGCCGATTCAGAATTTCAGACCGAACGGCGGCGGCGTACGGCGCGTATTTTTCAGCGGACACGACGCCCGTATGGAAGTTGCAGTAGGTGCACTTCGTCTGGCAAAACGGGACTTGGATGTAAATGCCGAGAGCCATGGCCGAAGCCCTAATTTTAGCACGCGCCAGCGCGCCTACTGCGGATCGGGAACGATTTTCACTTGCATGGTGCGTTCGCGCGGACCGTCATACTCGCAAAGAAAAATGCCCTGCCATCGGCCGAGAACGAGCCGACCGCGTTCGACAAAAACAATCTGACTGCTTCCAGTAAGAATGGTTTTGGCATGCGAATCGGAATTGCCTTCGGCGTGGCGGTATGGGCCACGATGCGGAACGAGGCGATCCATGAATCCTTCGACGTCTGAAGCCACGTCGGGATCGGCGTGTTCATTGATGGTCACGCCTGCAGTGGTGTGGGGGACGTAAACGTAGCAAGTTCCCTGCTGAACTCCTGACGCGTTTACAACGGCCTGCACTTCCCGAGTGACGTCAACGAATTGAGTGCGGCGGTCTGTGCGGATTCGAAAGCTTTCGAGTTTCGCCATGATGCGGGGAATCGTAACACGCGAGACAAGCGCGGAATCAATGCCTGGGAAAATCAAGGCCTGAAGAAATCAGGGAATGGGAACGAGAAAATGCTTGTTCAAATATTTGCCGGAAGAGTGTTTTTGCAAATCGTCCAGCGCGCCCATTCCCCAGCGGGCAAGGAGCGGCAGAAAATTCAACTCGCGGGATTGCAACGCTTTGTTGGGATAGAGAAGGTTGTTGAGAAATTCCGCGTGTCCGGCGAGCACGCTGGTCTTTTTGTCGCGAGCCCAGCCTGTTTTTTGGCGGAGCTTTTCGGTTTGATAGGAAATCTTGCGCTGGGCTATTTCGAGCGTTGCCTTTAGGGACGGATCGATTTTGGCGATGGGGCCGTCCCAACCATCGAGCAATTTACGAATCTGGCGCGCATCTTTTTCGAGTTTGGCGCTCAGCTTGGCCGGCAGATTGGCGGCACCGAGTTTCTTGCGGACCGTCTGCGAGCCGGCCCAGACATCTTCGACCGTCATGCCGTACTGCTCAAGCAGCCGCTGTGCTTTGCTGTCGACCAGGGTAAAGCCCGCGCGAGGGAGGAATACTGGTTGCCGATGCAGAAGTTTGGAATAGAAAACTTCAGATTGCGCAAAGTAGGAAATTTCCGACGGGCCGCCAATGTACGCAACGGTCGGAAGCAGATAGTCCTGCATCACAGGCCGGAGGAGCGCGTTTGGACTGAATGACTCGGGCGAAGCGGAAATGGCGTTTGCTAGTTCCGGCGCGGACCAGCTTGTCGAATCGGCGTGGAACTGCGAACCGTTCGAACGGATGGCTTCGCGGCCACCATTGCCGAGATAGAAGAGCGCAGTGCTCCGGCCGGTAACTTTCACTTGGGCGGCGAATCCGGCGTGGTCGAGTTCCTTGTTCCGCGCCAGCAAAGCATCGTTCAGCGCGGCACGGTCTTCCGCAGCTTGACGGAGAACGGGCTCCGCGAGCCGATGAAGACGTGGGTCGAGCGCGTCGAGGATGATCAACCCATGTGGTGCAAAGATACGGGCAAAGAGCTTTCCGAATGCCGAAGCGTAGGATTCATCGGGAGCGTAGCTGTCGCGAAGAATCGTGGCCAATTCACCGGCGGCTGAACCGCCGAGCATCACCGAGGCGGCGCGAACCATTTCTTCAATTTGCGAGCCAAGTTTCTGTGGACCGACCGGCCCGGCGGGACCGATACGGGCGGGAAGTGCAAATTTGATCAGCTTGCCGTCGTGGAAAAAGGACGTATGGCGAACCTCGTCGATGTCGTGGTCTTCCGTGGCCATCCAGAAAATGGGCACGGCATCCAAGCCGGATTTCGCGAGCAACCGAACGGTCTCGAGCGTCGAGAGCACTTTGTAAAAAGAATAGGCGGGACCGCCAAAAAGGCCGACTTGCTGGCCGGTAACCACGGCAGCGGAGCCTTGCTCGAACCGCGCAATATTCTGTAGAGCGGCAGGCCCGGCGCCCAGCGATTCATTTTGCTCACGAAGGATTGCCGCAACAGCGCTGCGTCGGGATTGAGGATAGTGAAGCGTGCTGGTGAGACCAACCGCATTTTCCAGCGTCGGCTCGTGCGCGAAAAAGGATTTTACTCGGGGAAAATCGTCAACGAAGGCAAGATGGAGTGGAGGCTGATGAGGAAGTTCGCGAAACGCCAAGGCGCGACATTGCATGGATTCTTAGATGATACCCGCCGAATTAGGTCACAGCAAATAGACGAAAAAGTCAGCAGGAAGGAAGCAGGCACCAGGACGAACCGGTGACCAATTTGGCCGCCCGAGTACTTCTACGCTTTGTTAGTTGCGGCTGCGGGTTCGAGGCTGGCTACGATTTTGGTAATGGCAGCCTTGGCAGCTTCGCTCAGAGGAAGCAGCGGCGGGCGAGGTATACCGCCATGATAGCCGCGCAGGTCCATTCCAAACTTGACGCCAGCGATCCCATTTTCCGACACGACCTTCTTCGAAGCGACCGATAGCCTACCTTGCAGGTCGCGTGCCTGATCAAACATTTTTTGCCGCACGAGCTGATGGAGGGCGACGCACTTTTCCGGAAAAGCGCTGGCGAGGGCGAGAATCGCGCCGACAGCACCGCTCGCCAAAGCCGGCAATATGACGCTCGCCCCCCCAGTCAGCATCTGGAACGAGCGCGGTGCTCCGGCGACAACTTCCACCACGCGCTGAATTACACCGGAACTGTCTTTCATTCCAATGATGTTGGGATGTTCGGCGAGCGCGAGGATTTCCGGCGTTTCCAGGGACACTCCGGTGAATTGCGGGACGGAATAGAGCAAGACCGGGATGGGCGACGCGTCGGCTACCGCGCGGTAGTGAGTCAAATAAACTTCGGGTTTGTAAACGGGCTTGTAGTAGTAGGGCGTTTTTACCAATGCGGCGTGATAGCCAAGATCGGCGGCCCGTTTGGTACGTGCGATCGTTTCGGCGGTGGATTCTGCGCCGGTGCCTGCGAGGAGCCGTTTCTCAGGAGCCGCAGCCTCTTTCGCGGTGGCCAGGATAGCTTCCGATTCCTTCGAAGTTAAGAGAACCGATTCTCCAGTTGAGCCGAGAACTACATAACCGGCCAGGTCCGTCTGATTGTACCGATGGAGATTGTGTTTGAAGTCCGCGGCGGAAAAATTGCCGCTCGCGTCGAATGGCGTCGTCAGCGCTGGATAGATTCCGGAAAGGTCCACAGGCTAATCTCCTGAAACGGCGGAGCCGGAGGCTGGAACTTCGCCGCGGTGCAAATCTTGCAAAGCCGAAACTTCGGTTCCCTGCTCGAGCATCGCGCGAATTCCGCGCGCAGCGGCGTTGGCGGCAGCTAGCGTCGTGATGCACGGAATGTTGTAGCGAATCGCGGCGCGGCGAATGGATTTTTCGTCGTAGAAGGATTCCCGGCCAAGCGGCGTGTTGATGACGAGATCGATCTTCCCCGTCTTCACCAGGTCGACGATGTTGGGGCGGCCTTCATTTACTTTGAAGACGGCTTCGGCTTCGATTCCGGCACCGAGTAGAGTGGCGGCCGTGCCGCGCGTGGCGACTAGCTTGAACCCGAGCGACTCGAGCTCTTTGCCCAGCGAGACGAGATGACGTTTGTCGCGATCGTTTACGCTGAGAAACACCGTGCCCTTGCGAGGAAGGCGCTGGCCCGCGGCCAGTTGCGCTTTCGCGAAGGCCAGACCGTACGAACTAGAGATGCCCATCACCTCACCGGTCGAGCGCATTTCCGGGCCAAGAATCGTGTCCACGCCACGGAATTTGTTGAACGGGAAAACGGGTGACTTGACCGAGTAGAAGTCATGGACTGCAATTTCCGCCACGCCGTTGTGATGAACCAGCGGCAGCTTCATGTCTTTCAGCTTCTTGCCGACCATGATCCGCGCGGCAACTTTGGCGAGTGGAACGCCCGTGGCTTTGCTCACGTACGGAACCGTTCGCGACGCGCGCGGATTCACTTCGAGCACATACACCGTGTCGCGTTGAATGGCGTACTGCACATTCATGAGGCCAACAACTTTCAGCGCGAGCGCGAGGCGCTTGGTGTAATCGCGAATCGTCTCAAGCACGGCGGGCGACAAGCTGACTGGCGGAAGAACGCAGCTTGAATCGCCGGAGTGCACGCCGGCTTCTTCGATGTGCTCCATGATTCCGCCGATAACCACGTCGGTGCCGTCGGCGAGCGCGTCCACGTCCACTTCCGTGGCTTCCTCGAGGAACTGATCGATGAGCACAGGTTTTGCCGAACCCATCAGCGCTGCCTGCGCGACATACTCCTGCACGGTATTCGCATCGTACGCGATGACCATGGCGCGGCCGCCAAGCACGTAGCTCGGGCGCACCAGCACCGGCAAACCAATTTCACCGGCGAGGCGCGCCGCTTCTTCTGGAATGAGCGCGGTGCCGTTGCGCGGCTGCGGAATCTTTTGTTCATCGAGAACGCGGCCGAAGCGGCGCCGGTCTTCCGCGAGGTCGATGGATTCCGGCGTCGTGCCAATAATAGGCACGCCGTTCCGCTTAAGCTCCATCGCAAGATTGAGCGGCGTTTGTCCCCCGAATTGCACGATAACGCCCTGTGGCTTTTCCTTTTCAACGATCGCGAGAACATCTTCCAGTGTGAGCGGTTCGAAATAAAGGCGATCCGACGTGTCGTAGTCGGTCGAAACCGTTTCCGGATTGCAGTTGACCATGATGGTTTCGTAGCCATCCTCGCGAAGTGCGAACGACGCGTGGCAGCAGCAGTAATCGAACTCGATTCCCTGTCCGATGCGATTCGGTCCGCTGCCGAGGATCATGATTTTAGGGCGCGGTTGTACGTCCGATTCGTCTTCGTCTTCGTACGTCGAATACATGTACGGCGTGAACGATTCGAATTCGGCCGCGCAAGTATCTACGCGCTTAAAAACGGGGGCGACACCATAACGAGCACGCTGCAAGCGAACCGCGGCCGGGGTCGTCTTCCACATTCGCGCGAGATGCTCGTCGCTCGTGCCCTGGCGCTTCACTTCGCGCAGCAAATCCTTCGAAGCTGTTTCGACGGTGACTCCTGCCGCGCGCTTGTTGACCTGCGTCAGCTCCTGAATTTGCTGGATGAACCAGGGATCAATTTTCGTGAGGTCGCAAATTTCAACGTCAGGCAGGCCGCGCTCAATGGCCGTAAGAATCCAGTGAATACGGTCGGGCCGCGGTGTGGCGAGTTTTTCGCGCAGAAGCGAATCGGGCGTTTCGGCGGGCGCGCGCCAGGGCGTGTGCGGCTCAAGCGAGCGAATCGCCTTTTGCAGAGATTCCTTGAACGTGCGGCCGATGGCCATCACTTCGCCGACGGACTTCATCTGCGTCCCAAGGGTGCTGTCCGCGCCCGGAAACTTTTCGAATTGCCATTTCGGAATTTTCGTGACGACGTAGTCAATCGTCGGTTCGAAGCTGGCGGGAGTCTTTTTGGTGATGTCGTTGGAAATTTCATCGAGCGACATCCCGACCGCGAGGCGAGCGGCTATTTTTGCGATTGGGAAGCCCGTTGCTTTGCTTGCGAGTGCTGAGCTGCGCGACACGCGAGGATTCATTTCGATCACGGTCATGCGCCCGGTATCGGGATTCACCGCGAATTGAACGTTGGACCCACCGGTTTCGACGCCAACTTCACGCAGAATTGCCGCCGCAGCGTCACGCATACGTTGATATTCTTTGTCCGTCAGCGTTTGCGCAGGCGCGACCGTAATCGAGTCGCCGGTATGCACGCCCATCGGGTCAAAATTTTCAATCGTGCAGATAACGACGAAGTTGTCGCGAAAATCGCGCATCACCTCAAGTTCGTACTCTTTCCAACCGAGAACGGATTCTTCCACTAGCGCTTCGTGAACAGGGCTCATGTCCAACGCATGCGCGATCGAATCCGCAAACTCTTCGCGATTGTAGGCGATCGCGCCGCCGGTTCCGCCGAGCGTAAACGACGGACGAATTACCAGCGGGAAGCCGAGCTGTTCGCAAAGGCGCATCGCATCTTGCGCGTTGTTGACGAGCGCCGACGCTGGAACTTCAAGGCCGATTTTGCGGCACGCGTCTTTGAACCACAGCCGGTCTTCGGCAACTTTAATCGCGCGCAGAGACGCCCCGATCATTTCCACTTTGTATTTTTCGAGAATTCCTTCTTCCGCCAGCGCAACCGCAAGATTCAGCGCCGTTTGGCCGCCGACGGTCGGAAGCAGCGCATCGGGCCGTTCCTTGGCAATGATTTCTTCCAAATATTCCTTCGACAGTGGTTCGATGTACGTGCGATGCGCCAATTCAGGATCGGTCATAATCGTTGCCGGATTCGAATTGACGAGGACGACCTCATATCCTTCGGCCCGCAGCGCCTTGCACGCCTGCGCGCCCGAATAATCAAATTCGCACGCCTGGCCGATAATGATTGGCCCCGACCCGATGATCAGAATCTTCTTGATGTCTTTTCTCTTCGGCATTCCTGGGTTGCGGCTCCGTCTATTTGTGAGTCGTAGCGCTGGTGCTAAATCTACCGGCGCGAACTTCCCGGCTGCTGAAATTCTTTCATCATGTCCGTAAACTGCGTGAACAAATAGTGCGAATCGTGCGGGCCAGGCGAAGCTTCCGGATGATACTGCACGCTGAAGAGTGGCAACGATTTGTGGCGTATGCCTTCATTCGTCTGGTCATTCAAATTGATGTGTGTAGGTTCAACCTCGCTCGAGGGCAACGATTCGGGATCGACGCAGAAACCATGATTCTGTGCGGTGATTTCCACCTGATTGGTAAGCAGGTTTTTCACGGGATGATTTGAGCCGTGATGGCCGAATTTCAGTTTGTAGGTTTTGCCGCCCAGCGCCAGCCCGCACACTTGATGTCCGAGGCAAATGCCAAATACAGGAACGCGGCCGAGTAAATTGCGCACGTTTTGCACGGCATAGTCCATCGGCTCGGGATCACCGGGGCCGTTCGAAAGAAAAACTCCATCGGGGTGCATGCCCAAAATATCTTCCGCCGAGGTTTTGGCCGGGACGACGCCGACTTCGCAGTGATGATCCGAAAGGAGCCGCAAGATGTTTTGCTTGATTCCGAAATCAAACGCGACGACGCGGAATTTTCTGCCTTCGCCCTCCGCTTCGCCCATCTGTTCGGTCCACGGCGAAGTCGCAAGGTCGATCGAGCCTTGCGCCCAGTCGTACGGCTTGGTGCAACTTACCCGGCTAGCCAACTCTTGCCCCGCCATACTGGGCAATTGCTTCGATTCATGAATCAACTGCTCGGCCGGCGTGCCGTCGGTGGAAACGACGCCGCGCAGCGCGCCGACTTTGCGGATGTGGCGAACGAGCGCGCGCGTGTCAATATCCCAGATCACGGGAATTTTGTGGCGATTCAGATAAAGCTGCGCCGTCTCCGACGAGCGCCAGTTCGACGAAATCTGCGAAAACTCCCTGACCACCAGTGATTCGATGTACGGCCGCGAAGATTCCTCGTCATCCGCGTTGGCGCCAACATTTCCGATGTGTGGATACGTGAGACAAACAATCTGGCCCGCATAACTTGGGTCGGTGAAAACTTCTTGATAACCGGTAAGGCTGGTATTGAAAACGACTTCGCCGCCGCGGCGCGTCATCGCGCCCGCAGCTCTCCCGTTAAATACGCGCCCGTCTTCCAGCGCGAGGATTGCAGGTCGGTGATGAACTTCCGTCAGTGGAGCCTCCGTGAGTCATATTTATTTTTCTTTTGCCTCGGCCGACGACGAGAGCGAACCGAAATGGTCGACCGGCCAATACGCGAAAACGGCGCGACCGTATATAAAGCGGCTGGGGACGGGGCCGAACACGCGTGAATCATTTGAGCTGATGCGATGATCGCCCATGACGAAGTACATGTCACGCGGAACGCGCACCGGGCCATAGTCGCTCAAATCTTCGTATTGCGGCGGTACGTAGTGTTCCACGAGCGCCTGCCCGTCCACATACACGACACCGTTGCGAATCTGCACGACCTCGTCGGGCAATGCAATGATGCGCTTGATGAACGACTTGCTGCGATCGAGCGGATACCAGAAGACGACCACGTCGCCACGCTGAATCGGCTCGAAGCGATACACAAACTTGTTGATGAAAATCCGCTCCTGGTCGGACAAAAGCGGCGCCATGCTGGTGCCTTCCACCTTAACCGGCTGATACAGGAACACGATGATGACGAGCGCAAGGCCGATAGCAATCAGGAGATCGCGCGTCCACACGCGAATTTCGCGCTTAAGCGACTGCGGTTTCGCCGGTTTTGCTTCTGAGGCAATTGCGGGTAAGTCCGAGTTCGATGCGGTTGCCTCGGCGGGGGAAGGATACTCTTTCTCGTCCGGATTCAGCATTTTCTTGCCTATAAGTTATAACACGCGAACTTGGCGCCACGCCAGATTCGAATTGCGCCAGCTTTAGCTTTTTTGATGCGCGGGCTACTGCATGCGGTTGCAGTCGGTAGCGTAGCCACTCCTGGCTGCGCTCTTCGATTTCAGACGTGTTGCTAACTCAATCTAGGAGCGTACCTTGTCACTTCACGTCGTAGGTTCTGTCCCCTTTAGCATAGGCACTCTTGTTCACCCTGTAAGGGCCTGCGCACGTCGGCTAGGACTACACAACTCGACGAGCCTGCTGGCAAGTTACTGCATGCGGTTGTAATCGAACACGTGAAACTCTTTGGTGACGCCGAACGTGAATCCCGAGCGTGGGTCATACTTGTTCAGTCCGCGAATACCAGCTACGTCCCAGGTAAAGCCACCGGCGTTAATCTGCAATCCAAATCTTGCTTGCCCGGTGCTCTGTGTGCCGATTAGCGCGTTATTGATACTGCGATCGGAGTAGAGCCCGCTTACTTCGCCGACTACGTTGACGCGCTTGTGCACCGGATAGCTGAAGCCTGCACCGTACATGAGCACATCGTTTTGCGTAAAAAGCGCATTCGGCGCTTGCAGGATTTCCAGGCCCAAATCGCCCATAAGTTTCAACTTCCGGATCTGTTCTTCTAGCGCGATCAGCGCAAACACGTTCGTCGTGTTCGTTCCAATGCCCCGCGCCTGATTCGAGTTCGGCATGATGAAGCCGAAACGAAAGGCCAGTCCGGGTCTCTTTCCGGACGGCTGAAAAAACCGAATCTTGGTGGAGAGTGCGAAATCCCCCGTGTCGTGCGTGCTGTTCACGCCCGTCAACTTCAAGTTCGGAACAAACGACACGCCCTGAGATTTGACATCCAGAAAATTCTGAAGTGCGCCCTCTACTTCCACTTCCGCAATTTTGCTGATGCCCATCCGCACGTTCAGTACACCGACCGAAGTTTCGTCCCCGCGCAGGCCGGAGAGCGGAAAACCAACGTCCTGAAGAAAGTCGAATCCGATTTCCGCCCGAACGTCGCCCGCAGGCACGGTTTGCACATCTGTCGTTTTGAACGGGCGGTCTTGCGCGCTGGCCGCGCCGCACGTTAAGCACAAAAAGCCGATGAGAAAAATCACCCTGCGCATGTTCCGTAGCCTATCAGGTTGCAGGTAGCACAGCCACTCCTGGCTGTGCACGGTGTAAGCCCCGCCCAGCACAACAAGACGAGCACCAACCACAACACTTCGACTCAATCGCCGTCCGCGCAGACTTCTCCGCCTCTAGCCAAGCGCATAATTCAATCCCGCCAGAGCAGCAATCACGGCAGTCTCAGTACGCAGTATGAGGGCGCCCAAAGCGGCTTCGTGAAATCCGGCTGACGCCGCCGCAGAGAACTCCTCGTCGGTCCAGCCGCCTTCCGGGCCAATGGCAAGCGTTACTTGGGACGCTCCGCGGGCCGGCAGAATTTCTCGCATGGGCCGCGCGCCAGTGCGCTCGGACAGCATTAATTTGACGCCACTCCCCCGCCCGAATGCTGCACCAGGCTTTTCAACACTGCCCAATATCGGAATCGCAACTCGTCGTGACTGTTGCGACGCTTCCAAAAGAATTCTCTTCCAGCGGTCCGAGCGCTTTTCTGCCGCATGAAGGAGCGCCTTTTCACTTCGCGCGGCGGCGAGTGGAACAATCGTGTGAACACCCAATTCGGTCGCCTTCTCCAGCGCCCACTCGAACGAATCGAATTTTACAATCGACAAAAGCAGCGTCGCCTGAAACGCCGGTTCCCTGCTGGCAATTGGCTCCACCAGTTCGAATGTCACTTCGTCGCGCCCGGCCGTCTCGATGCGAGCAAGCCACGCAGCTTTACCGTCACTCAGTTCGTAAAGCTGTCCGGGCTCCGCGCGCAGCACTCGGCCAAGATGATGCGCCGCGTCGCCGGTCATAGCCGCCGTGTTTCCGCTGAATTGTTCGACGAAAAATCTTCTACGCACGCGCGGATAACCTCAATGGGGCCACAAACTGCCCACACTTAAAACCGACGACGATTTGTTTCTGGCAAGCCACCGGAAGAAAATAGGAGCAAATCCCATTCTCGAATATCCCCGGGGCGCTTAGCGCGAGGAGGAGTAAACACAATCCATAGGCTGAGTGAATACTGAAGTCCATTTGCCCAGCCTAAGCTCAATGAATTTTCAAACACGCCACGCTTTCTGGAAGGGCCTACGACGTGAGACGCGGCCTTCAGAAGGTCAACATCCACAAGAACCACGCTGTGTCGCACGTGTGCAAAAAATGTTTCCCCTCGAACTCGCCCTTCAAACTCAGACGGCCACTTGTCCCTGAAGGGTGAGCTATGACTTCTAAGGGTTTCAATCATGATTCAGCGTGCGCGCCTCACAGAATCCATAACCGCCCTGGCGGAACTTTCGCCATCCTTCAGCCACCCCACCAGCTAAGACGAGAATTCGTCCCTCCTCCGCAAGGTGGACTTCAATTCGCGCTTTGGGCTTCGCGATCACGTCACCCCAACGTCCTGTCAGCCAAAAATATCTTTCACTTTGTCGAAGAACGTTGTCCCGCGCTCTGCCGGCTTGTTTTCCACCTTAAGCGTCGCGCCCAGCTGCTCCATCAATTTTCGCTGCTCTCGCGTAAGCTTCGTCGGCGTCAGTACCTGCACGTGGTAATACAAATCCCCGCGTCCGCCGCCGCGCGGATCGGGCAGTCCTTTGCCCTTAATCCGGAAGACCGCTCCGCTCTGCGTGCCTTCGCCAATCTTGAGTTTCTCTTCGCCGTTCAATCCCGGCACCTGCAATTCCGTTCCAAGCGCCGCTTGCGCCACGCTCACCGGAATCGTGCAGTACAAATCCGAATTGCGCCGCTCGAAGAAAGGATGCTCTCTCACTTCGAGAATGACGTAGAGGTCGCCGGGCGCGCCGCCATTCACTCCGACCTCGCCCTCTCCGGGAACGCGCAACCGCGTGCCCGTATCTACGCCGGGAGGAATGCGCAGGTCAATCGTCTTCTCTTTTTCGATTCGGCCCTGCCCGTGGCAATCGGGGCAACGTTCGCGAACGATTTGTCCAGCGCCCTGGCACGCCGGGCACGTGCGCGTAATCGTAAAAAATCCTTGCTGGTAAGCAAGCTGGCCGCGCCCCGCGCATGACTGGCAAGTTGACGCGCCGGTTCCGGCCTTCGCCCCGGTCCCTCTGCACGAGCCGCAAAATTCCTGCCGCGGCACCTTAATCTTTGTGGTGACGCCCGCTGCGCCTTCTTCGAACGTCAGCGTCATGTCATAACGAAGGTCCGCGCCGCGCTGGCTGCGCGTCCGCCCGCGACGCCCTCCGCCCAAAATGTCCTCAAAGCCAAAAAAATCCCCAAAAATGTCGTGGAAATCCTGAAAAATCGTGCCGTTGAAATCCGTCGCGCCGGCCGAGGAACTCAGCCCCGCGTGCCCGTACGTGTCGTACACCTGCCGCTTTTCCGGATCGCTCAGCACGCTGTAGGCTTCCGTGCATTCACGGAAGTTCACTTCAGCCACTTCCTTATGCTCCGGATTACGGTCCGGATGCCACTTCAACGCGGCTTTGCGATACGCACTCTTGATCTCGTCGACGCTCGCCGTCTTCGAGACGCCCAACACTTCATAAAAATCTCTTTGAGTCCCTTTTGCCATTCGATCCCTTTTTAGTTTCGAGCGAAATTAGTTGGCTGAGAACTTCGATGCGTGAGCCGGATTCACCGCTACACGGACCATCGCTGGCCTCAGCACACGGCCACCGAACAAATATCCCGCCTGAAAAACTTGCAGCACGGTGCCATCGGCATGCTCGGCTGACTCCGCACGATCTACCGCCTGATGCTGATGCGGATCAAACTGCTGGCCGGCGGGATCGATTCGTTCCACGCCAAGCTTCCCGAGGTTGTCCATCAGCTGTTTGTAAATCAGCTCAAATCCCTTTCGATAGTTTTCGTACTCGGCTTCGCGGTGCGCTGCCAAGGCATGCTCGAAACTGTCAACGATGGGAATCAATGCCTCAACCAACCGGGCGGTCGTTCGCTTGCTATCTTCCGAGCGTTCCCTTTCAATCCGCTTGCGATAGTTGTCAAAGTCCGCTTGCCGCCGAAGCAAAGTTTGCCGCAAATCCTCTAAATCCGTCGCCAGCTTTGCCACGTCCGCGTCGGCCCGCGCGTTATCTGCGGACATTGCTTCCGCTTCCGCGCCCTCGCGCTGTTTCGATTCCGGATTGTCCCGTTCCGCTGACATGCCTTCGTTCCCTTTCCAGTTCTGTGCTCTTATGTTTTTCCCAACGCTTCGCCAAAAAGTTCGGCGACATACGCCACCGCGCTGATCGCGCGCTCGTACTGCATGCGCGTGGGTCCCAGAATTCCCAGCGACCCTTGCGCCAAATCGCCGCGCGTGTAAGGCGCGCTGATCATCGCCAGATTCTCGCCCGCCTCCGATATTTCTTTGATGCCAATTTGCACCAGCACCGGTTCAGGCGAATCAATGCAGGCGTTTAACACGCTTACCAGCCGGTGCTTTTCTTCAATCGCTTCCAGCAATTCCTTTAATTGCGCTTGGCTCGAAAATTCCGGTGCTCCGACGATCTGCGCCGTCCCTTCCACGTAGATCTGCCTGGCAGGCCCCTCTTCCAGCGTCGCCGGATCGCAAAGTGTGAGAGCACTTTGAATCAGCCCCTCGTACCGTTCGCGTTCCGTGGCCAGCTTGATGAGCAAATCTTCCCGAATCGCGTCGAGCGTCCAGCCCGAATAATGCCTGTTCAGAAAATCGGCCGTCGCATCCAATTCCGCCTGCGCGAATACTCGATTCGGCTTGATGATCTTGTCGCGCGAACTGCCGCCCGGTGAACTCAGCACAACGACTACTCGTCCATCCGGCAAGCTCCACATCCGCGCATGTTCCAACACCGTTCGTCGAATCGGCGGCGCAACGATGATTCCCAACCCATTCGAAACTTCCGCCAGCACATGCCCCGCCCGTTCCGTAATCTCTTCCGTCGTCTTTGCAGACGACATCTGCCCGCGAATCCAGTCGCGGTCGTGTACGCTAAGCGTTGCCTGCGCCGCAATTTCATGTGCAAAAAAACGATACGCCGCAGCCGTTGGTACTCGACCCGCCGAAGTGTGCGGTTGATAGAGAAATCCGCCGTCTTCCAAATCCGCCATCACGTTTCGAATCGTCGCCGTGCTAAGCGTTTCCTCAAACCGTTTCGAAATCGCGCGCGAAGACACCGGCTCGCCCGTTTCAATATACGTTCGAACCACGTCCGCCAGAATCTGCCGGTTGCGCCGCTCTTGAATTGCCGCGTTTTTCATCGTTAGCACTCTCTACTCGACAGTGCTAACTCCTATTTTAGGAACCCTGTCGCGCTACGTCAAAGGCAACTTCACTACAAATGCCCCATGTAACCAACCACGGCAAACCGGGTTGTCACTTCAATGTAACCCTCAAGCAGAGAAAGGCATTCGTCCAAGTCCCGGTAAGCAAACGGACCGTCCGTACGCAAGGACGAATCTTCTACGCCGTCCGGGATCAGGATCGACTTACGCAAACCATTAAAATCAAACTGATCAGCAAAAGGTTTGCAATCGCTCCTCGACATCGCGCGTCCCGTTCCATGGCTCATCGAACAGAGAATCCCACCAACTTTTTCGGTGGCGCGAACCAAGACTACGTCACCGGACATGTGGGAAGGCAATATCGAAACCTGCCCAGGCCGCAAATGAACGGCTCCCTTTCTAATAATCACGCCGTTCTGGGGCAGGATTTCGTAGGTATTGTGTGGCAGATCCAGGACCAACTGCCCTTCCCCGAACACGGCTTCAACGCTTTCGTGGATTGTTGCGCGGTTTTCCGACGCCCACTTCACGACGCGGTCGAATTCCTTGTCAAACTTGTCGGGCGAATCGATCAAATCGTCCACGTGCCCAGATTCATTTCTCGAGCCCGTGTGTATTAGGAAATGCAGCGGACCATCTCCATATGGCGCCAATGCGTCAATAAAATGGTTTCCCCCTCCCAGGTCTCCTAAAGAGCCTTTATGCGCTCTTAGGCCGCAGGCGACAGCGTTCCACGCTTGCAAACCAAAGTCAGACACTTCGACACTCGATTTGAGGAGCCGCATGCCACAACCACAGTCGGATACTGCGAATTTCCGCCAGTTCTCCTGTTTGGTAAAAACGGCTGTGCCCGTCGGCAATGGAGACTTTCCGGGGCAAGCGTCCGGCAAGAAGACGACTTCCTCAGCTTGCAGGTCATGGGGCAGCCAAGAATGCAGTTTTCCGAGCGGTTCGGCGGACAGGTTTGTGATTTTCATGCAATTTTGCCAACGCCAAAATGACGCTTCGTAGGCGAAGACCTACGCCTCAGTTGTTATCGATTTGCGCGCGCTGCAGCTTGTCGGAATAGTCTATGTACAGCGTCTTCCACTCGGTGTAGAAATCAATCGCAGCAATCGCAGCTTCGCGGTGACCGTTGCCGGTCTGCTTCGTGCCGCCAAACGGGAGATGCGTTTCCGCGCCGATCGTTGGAGCGTTCACATAAACGATGCCTGTAAAAAGATCGCGCATCGCCGCAAACGCTTGATTCACGTTGCGTGTGTAAATCGAAGCCGAGAGTCCGTATGGAACTCCGTTCGCGATTTCAACCGCTTCCTCGAAACCGTCAAACGGAATCACGGAAATCACCGGCCCAAAAATCTCTTCCTGCGCAATCCTCATCTTCGCGTTCACGTCGCCGAAAACCGTCGGCTCATGGAACCAGCCTTTCGCATGCGCGCCGCTCGACAAGCGATTCCCGCCAGTCAAAAGTTTCGCGCCTTCCTTTTTACCAATCTCGACGTAACTCATCACCGTCTGCAATTGCTGTTCGTTGATGCACGGCCCCATCTCCACCGTTGGGTCCAGTCCATTGCCAACTTTCAAAGTCTTCACGCGGTCCACGAACCGCTTCACAAACTCCGCATAAACTTTCTTGTGAACGGCCACGCGGCTCGCCGCCGTGCAACGCTGTCCCGTCGTGCCAAAGCCGCCCCAAACCGCGCCATCAATCGCCAAATCCAGATTCGCGTCATCCATCACCACAATAATATTTTTACCGCCCATCTCCAGGCTGACGTGCTTAAAATCCGGCGCACAAGCCGACGCAATAATTTTTCCAACCGCCGTCGAACCTGTAAAACTCATCACCGGAACATCTTTATGTTTCGAAAGCGGCGCGCCCGCGTT
>Ga0075426_10001404_pt1 | contig 17089 bp, 20 predicted proteins | sample SoiMethybrSBSTD5_FD_75304 | JGI IMG/M metagenome (GOLD analysis project Ga0075426, IMG submission 75304) | Bulk soil microbial communities from a Populus tree surrounding site in Tennessee, USA - Soil MetaG P. TD hybrid SBSTD5 | ecosystem: Environmental > Terrestrial > Soil > Tree plantation... | reverse complement strand
GCGATCGAGCGGCTCGAGGACGGCTTCCGCGTCGAGCGCTGGCACATGAACGCGCCGACGCCCCCGTACCACAAGAAAGTCTCGCCGAAGCCGGAGCGCGTGGATCGCAGGAACATCGCCCGCATGTACGTGCCGGGCATCTTCTTCATGGAGACGCTCCTGTCGCCGGCCGGCACGGGCGCCGAGAAGGGCAATCTGGAAGGCGCGAAGCAATACCGCAACTGCCAGTTCTTCACGCCGGAGACGAGGCGCTCGACGCACTTCTTCTGGGATTACCTGCACGACTACGACCTGCAGGACCCGAACATCGCACTGTCGCTCAACCGCAGCATGATCGAGGGATTCCTCGAGGACAAGTTCCTCATCGAGGGGCAGCAGGAAGTGCTCGACGCCGATCCGAACTTCAAGATGAACGCGATCGTCGCCGACGCGCCGCTCGCGCATTTCCGGCGCACGCTCGGCAAGCTGATCGACGCCGAGCGCGCTGCGCTGCAGCCGGCGGCGGCATGAGGCTCGCCCTCGCGCTCGTCGTCGCGCTCGGCGGATGCTCGACCGTCTGGGATCCGCACGCACCGTCGACCGTGACGGCGCACGAGGAGGGCGGCGCCGTGACCGTGAAGCACGGCAACCGGCTGCACGTGCCGCTCACCAGCGAGGCCGGCAGCGGCTACGAATGGCGGCTCGTCGAGCCGCCGGTGCGCATCGTGGTCGCCGAAGGCCCGCCGGACGAGGAAGGCCTGTACTTCACGCCGGTGCGCGACGGCGAGGAGCAGCTGCGCCTCGAATATCGCCCGGTGACGGGCGATGGACCGGCGCAGCGCACCGTTTCCTACGACGTCACCGTACCGCCAGAGAGGACCTTGTTCGGGCGCTTGCGGGCGGCCTTCCGCTGGAGGTAAGCCTGGGCCGCGATCAGTTGCGGCCTTGACCGGGAATTCCGGCCTCTTTCAGCAGGCCCGCCAGCTTCTCCATGTCGCGCTTGAGGATGGCGCGCAGCTCGGCCGGCGTGCAGCCGTCGGGCTCGGCGCCGTCGGCGGCGACGCGCTCGACGAAATCGGGACGCCGGATCGCGCGCTGCACGGCGGAGTGAACGGCGCCGACGACGGCGGCCGGCGTGTGCGCCGGAGCGAGCAGGCCGAAGTAGCCCGTGATCTCGAAGCCCGGTACTCCGGCTTCGTCCACGGTCGGGAATTCCGGCACGACGCGCGAGCGCCGGGCGGAAGTCACCGCGAGCGCCTTCAGCTTGCCGCTCTTCGCATGGTGCAGTGAAGACACCATGCTCGCGAACATGAGGTCGACCTGGCCGGCAAGCACGTCGGCGAGAGCGGGCCCGGCGCCGCGGTAAACGATGTGCGTCATCTCGATCCCGGCGGCCCGCTTGAGAAGCTCGCCGGAGAGATGCGCCGTGCTGCCGATGCCGCTCGATGCGAAGTTCAGCTTGCCCGGGTTCGCTTTCGCGTAGGCGATGAGCTCGGCCACCGTGTTCACCGGCAGCGAGGAGCGAACGACGAGAAGGAAGGGCGCCGAGGCGACGTTCGTGATCGGCTCGAAATCGGTGAGCGGGTCATAGGGCGCGTGCTGCAGCACGGCGTTTGACGTGAAGCTGCTCGAGGCGAGAAAGAGCGTGTAGCCATCGGGCGGCGCCTTCGCCGCGATGCCGGCGCCGATCGAGCCCGCGGCGCCGGGCCGGTTATCGACCACCACCGGCTGGCCGAGCTCTTCGCTCAGTCCGGGCGCGAGCGTGCGCGCCATGATGTCCGTCGCGCCGCCGGGCGCGAGGCCGACGATGAGGCGCACCGGCTTACCGGGGTATGGCTGCGCGAGCGCCAACTGCGAAACAAGCAGCGCGATGCACGCGAAAGCGCGGGTCATGCGCAATGTATACCTCACTAGAATGCGCCATGGCGCGAAACGGCTATCGCATTTTCGATTCGGATACGCATGTCGGTCCGTACATGGAAGTGCTCGAGCGTTATCTCTCGAGCGACGAAAAGGCAAAGCTCGAGGCGTGGGCGCCTTACGCATCGAGCAGCAAAGGTCATCGCGTCTACACCAAAGGGCAGCGCCGCTACCTGCGCAAGCTCGGCACCGCGCAAGCCGAGCCGGACAAAGGCGCCTATATGGCCGGATTCACGGGCGCGAAGCGCATTCGCGAGCCTTCGTCGCGCGGCGATCAAGACCCGGCAGAGCGCATCAAGGACCTCGACTTCGAAGGCGTCGACGTGAACCTCACGCTGCCCTCGGGCTGGTTCGGCACGTGGACGGCGAGCGAGGACGTCGCGCTCGAGATGGCGATGTACCGCGCATATCACCGCTGGATGGACGACTACTGCGGCGCTTACCCGGATCGCCTGGGCGGCATCATCCTCGTCGGCACGCGCGACGTCCAGGCAGGGTTGAAGGAGATCGAGCGCTGGGGCAAGTCGCGCTGGGCGTGGGCGGTGATGGCGTATGCGCCCTATGGCGTGCCGCTCGATCACCCGGGCCTCGAGCCGGTCTGGGCGGCAGCGCAGGAGCACGATCTGGCGGTGGTGCTGCATACGTTCACCGTCATGCCGCCTTATGCGCCCGGCGGCCTCGATACGTGGGAGAACCTGTGGCTGCAGCGCTCTGCCGCGCATCCGTGGTGCGGCATGCGCAACATGGCAGCGCTGATCGGTGCGGCCGTGATGGACCGCTATCCGCGGCTGCGCGTGGCGACGCTCGAAGCGGGGCACGGCTGGCTTCCCTTCTGGATGACCCGCATCGACGAGCACGCCGAGACCATCGCCGCGGCGCTGCCCTCGCTCAAGGCGAAGCCGAGCGAGTATGTGAAGAGCGGCCGCTATTTCCAGAGCATCGAGATTCCGGAGGGCGAGAAGCTCACCAACGCGGTCATCGATCTCGTCGGCGAGGACGTACTCATGTACGCCTCCGACTATCCGCACGGCGAGAGCCATTTCCCGCAGTCGGTCGAGAAGGTGCTTGCCTGGGACATGCCCGAGCGGCGCAAGCGCAAGCTCTTCTGGGACAACGCCGTGCGTCTCTACGCGCGCTGTGGCCTCCGCTAGCACCGCGAAGCGCCTGCGCCTTCGCGAGCTACTGGCAAGGCGCGAGCGGGTGCTGAGCGTGCTGCATCCGCCGACCGCTGCGCTCGCGCGCATCATGGAGCAGGCGGGCTGCGAAGCGGGCTTCGTCGGCACCTCGGCGGTCGTCGGTGGCTACACCGGGCTCGCGGACGTCGGCACGGCGACCATGACCGAGTGCGTGCAGATCGGCAAATGGATCGCCGCTGCCGTGAGCTTTCCGGTCATCCTGGACGGTGACACCGGCCACGGCGGCATCATGGCGGTCCGGCGCCTCGTGCGCGAATGCATCGACGCGGGACTTGCCGGCGTGCGCATCGACGACCAGCCGATCGAAGGCAAGCGACGGACGCAGTCGGCCGGCGTGCAGGTGGTGCCGCTCGAACAGGCGGTGGCGCGCTACCGGGCTGCGGTCGACATGCGCAATGAACTCGACCCGTCGTTCGTGATCATGGCGCAGTGTTATGCGCGCGATGCAGTGAATGGCGGACTGGACGCGTGCATCGAGCGCCTGCTCGCCTACGAGCGCGACGCGGGCGTCGACTGGGTGCAGTTCGAATCGCCGCACAGCGAGGCCGAGATCCGCCGGGCGCGCGCCGCCGTGAAGGGGACGCTCTCCTTCATGCGCGGCAAGCTGCCGCGCTATCTATCGGCCGAGGAGCACCTCGCGCTCGGCGTCAACGTCGCCTGGTACCCGGGCTTCACGCACCACGTCATCTGGGCGGCGCTGTGGGACTTCATGCGCGACTTCGAGAAGCGCGGCATCACCGCGTGGGAAGACTTCCAGGCGAAGCACAAGGGCTATCCGGTGCCCGACGTGCCCGCCGGGGACGAAGGCGGCGAGAAGCAGCGCGAGCTCGAGCAACGGTATTTCAAGGGCGAGTCATGAGAGTCATCACGATCGAAGAGCATTTCCTGACCCCGATGTATCGCGAGCATGTGAGCGCGAACGAGTACCGCAACTTCTATCTCACCAGCCGCCGCGAGATGCTCGGGCACGACATCATCGAAGAGAACATGGACGTCGGCGCGAAGCGTATCGCGCACATGGACGCGCACGGCGTCGACCTGCAGGTGCTCTCGTTCGGCTCGCCCGGCCCGCAGGGATTCGGCGCGCAGGTCGCGATCCCGATGGCACGCGATGCCAACGAGCGCATGCACGCGGCAGTCAAGGCACACCCGACACGGTTCGCGGCGCTCGCGGCGCTGCCCACTGCCGATCCGCGCGCCGCGGTCGACGAGCTCGAGCGCTGCGTGACGAGGCTCGGCTTCAAGGGCGCGATGATCCACAGCCATCAGCAGGGCGAGTTCCTCGACGCGAAGAAGTACTGGCCGATCTGGGAGCGCGCCGAAGCGCTCGGCGTGCCGGTCTACCTGCACCCGGCGCTGCCGCATCCCGCGATGGTGAAGGCCTATTTCGACGGTTACGAGGAGCTGGCACGCGCACCGTGGGGCTTCGCCGTGGACACGAGCTGCCATTTCCTGCGGCTCGTGTTCTCGGGCCTCTTCGACGCGTATCCGAAGCTGAAGGTCATTCTCGGGCATCTCGGCGAAGGGCTGCCTTTCGCGATGCACCGGCTGAACGACCACTCCTGGTTCGCCGCCGCACGGCGCGGACTGAAGAAGCAGCCGATCGAATACCTGCGCGACAACCTCGTCGTCACGACGAGCGGCAACTGGTTCGAGCCGGCGTTCGTGTGCACGCTCCTCGCGCTCGGCGCCGACAACATTCTCTTCGCGATCGACTGGCCCTACGAGTCGAACAAGACCGGGATGGAGTTCTTCCGCAAGCTCTCCATAAGCGAGCCCGACCGGCACAAGATCGCGCACGGCAACGCGGAGCGCCTGCTCAAGCTCTAAGCCTCGCTCGCTGCTCCAAGCAAGGATCGGCCATCTGTGAAATAGTACCGGCCTGTCCGGGCGCACGTGGCGAACGTCCTTGGTACGGAGGTATCCAGTCGCCACAATCGCCCGGTATTCCAACTTCAAGGGAGAAAAACATGAGATTCACCAGCGTCGTGCCGCTGTTGGTTCTAGCGGCACTTTCAGGCAGCGCGTCCGCGCAAAGCGTCGGCAACGACGGCTATGCGCGCGATCTCGCGGGCGATGTCGTCAAGAATCCGTTCGGTCTTTGCTGGCGCACGATGAACTGGGCGCCGGAAAAGGCGATCGCGGAATGCGATCCCGAGTACGTCGCGAAGCCGCAGCCGCGCCGCGCCGAGGTGCCGGCCGCGCCCGCCCCGGTGCTCGCGCCGGCGCCCGCACCGGCGCCGCAGGTCGTGGAAGCGCCCAAGCCGGTCGCGGTCGCGCCGCTCGCGCCGCTGCCGCGGCGTACCGAGTCGATCACGCTCGGCGCGGACACGTCCTTCGATTCCGGCAAGGCCGACCTGAAGCCTGAAGGGCAGGCGAAGCTCGATTCGCTGACCGCCAAGCTGAAGGAAGTGCGCTTCGAATCGATCGTCGTCGTCGGCCACACCGACAACGTCGGCACGGATGCGACCAATCAGAAGCTCTCGTTGCGGCGCGCGAATGCCGTGAAGCAGTACCTCGCGAGCCACGGCATCGATCCGGCGAAGATCAAGACCGCGGGCCGGGGCAAGACGGTCCCCGTCGCCGACAACAAGACCCCCAAGGGGCGCGCGCGCAATCGGCGAGTCGAGGTGCAGATCAACGGCACCCGTACGCTGTAACCGCGCCAGGGCGCAAGAAAAGGCCGCGCAACGCGGCCTTTTTTATTTCAGTGCGCCGTGGCCGGCGCGAGCCCGACGCTGCGCAGCCATTGCACCGTCTTCTCGGCCACCAGCCTTTCGTTGCCGACGAAGTTGTGCGCCTTGAGCGGCGAGCTCTCCGCGATCGACGGAATCACGACGATGTCGGCGCGTGGCGATGCGATCGCGTGCGCCTTGATCTGCCCGGCGAGCGTCTCGCGCTTCGTCAGGCCGCCCTTGCCCTGGATGTTGTCGGCGGGATCGTAGACGATGAGGAGCGGCAGCTTGATGCGCTCGATCGCCTTCTGCACCGCCGCTTTGCTCGTTTCCGTGTCGCGGTAGCTGACGAACGTCTTCGCCGAGGTGATGATGAACCGGCCCTCGCGATACGGCAGCAGCTTGATCTCATCGCCCTTTCCCTTGGCGACGAGATCGCGGCACTCGGCGCGGAACTTCTCGTAGAGCTCGGGTCCCAGGAGCGAGTCGCGCGTGATCGCCGGGATGTCGATGTGCGGTCCATAGACACCGAGCGCCTTCACCGCCGCATCGGGATCGCTGCCGGCATAGTGCTCGACGATCGGCGTGCCGAGGCTGTGCCCGACGAGGAAGATGTCGCGATAGCCGCGGCTCTTCATGTAGGCGATCGCCGCGCCCACTTCCTGCACCGCCGTCTCGAACTCCGAGCTGCGAAAGCTTTCACCGGAATGCGCGCCGTTGTAGCCGAGCGCCGCATAGCCGCGCTGCGCGAGGTGGCCGGCGAGGAACATCGGCGGCCCCTGGTACCAGTAGGACTCGACGCCGTGCACGAGCACCACGCCAACCGCCGGCTTTGCGAAGCGCTGCGGATCCGGCATGAACATACCGCCCTGCAGCGTGCGGCCGCCGCCAGGGAACTCCACCAGCTCGAAGTGCACGCCCTTCGGCGGCAGATAGGCGTGCGCCGCTGACGAAAAGAAGAGCGCGAGTACAAGCGCGAAACGTGGGGTCATCTTGCGCATGAATCCGGCTCCCCTTCCTAGACCTTGCGAGTGCGCTCTTGCGCGACGCGGATCGGCGGCGTCCAGGGCTTGTCCGCCCACGCCACGCCGACGCGCGCGACTTGCGCGTCGATGAGGTACGGCTTGCCGTCCGCCGTGCTCTTTCGCGCCCGGCCGAGCGCCGCGCGCAGCTCTTCGGGCGAATGCGCGAGTTCCGCCTCCACGCCAAATCCCTTGGCGATGAGCGCCATGTTCATGTCCGGATTGCCGAGATAGTCGTGGAAGAACTGGCCGGTCTGCACCATCCGTCCGCCGGGCACTTTCTCGATGACGCGGCTGTGCGGACCGCTGTACGCATGGTTGTTGTAGACGACCGTGATCACCGGCAGCTCGAGGCGCGCCATGTTCCAGAGCGCGGTCGGGCCGAAGACGAACGAGCCGTCGCCGACGAGGCAGATGACCTGGCGATTGGGCCGCGCGAGCTTGACGCCTGCCGCGGTGCCCACGCCGGAGCCCAGGTGCGCGCCGTAGTAGAAGAAAAGGTCGCGGCCCCTCTCCGGATCGAACTCGAAGCCGTGCAGCGCCACCGAGCCGGCCTCGTGCACGATGATCGCGTCCTTGTCCGCGAACTGCGCGACCTCGCGCGTCACGCGATCGGCGATCATCGGCGCGCGATTCCAGTCGGGGCTCTTCATGACCAGGTCGCGCAGCGTCTTTGCTTTCTCGTGAAAGCGCCGCGTCTCATCGGCGCGCGCGGCGGCCTTGTCCTTCAGCGCGGGCGTCACCAACTGCTGGACGGCGGCGGTGAGGTCGTCCAGACCGTGCGCGACATCCGCAACGAGCGGCACATCGGTCGGGATGATGTTGCCCATGCTCAGGCTGTCGATGCGCATGTCGATGAACTTGAGATCGCCGCCGAGCATCGGGTTCGGGCTGTTGTGCTGCAGCTTGTTGCCGACGTTGATGACGACGTCCGGATTCTTCGGATAGTCGAGGCTCGAGAGCCTGCCGACCGGGAGCGCACCGACCCAGAGCGGATGCGTCTCGGGGTAGCTCGCGTAGATCTGGCGCGCCTGCGTCACCGGCATGCCGAGGAGCTCGGCGAGCTTCACCGCTCTTCCGATCGCTTTCGCGTTGTAGACCTCGTCGCCGACGATCATCACCGGCATGCGCGCCTCGACGAGCAGCTTCGCCGCGCGCTGCACCTCGTCCGGATTCGGGCGCACGCGCATGCGAGGGTCGACGCGCTCCTGGCGGATGATCTGGGCGCGCACGCGCTCGTCGTTGTAGTCGGAGTGCCAAGAGGCATACGTCGGTCCGTGCGGCGGCGTCCACGCCGCCTTGAACGCGCGGCGCACGGTCTCGGGAATCATGTCCGGCCGTCGCGCGAGCCACGAGTACTTCGTCATCGGCTGGACGATCTGCTCCTGGTTCGCGACCTCCTCGAACCCGTCGCGCCCGGCGCGCCCGCTCTGGTCGGTGCGGTAGCTGTAGAAGACGAGCGGCGTCTGCTCCTTGTACGCGTTGAACATCTGCCCCATGGCATTGACCAGCCCGACGACCGCGGCCTGCATGACGATGGTGGGCTCGCCGGACGCCTTGACGTAGCCCGCCGCCATGGCCGCGCCCGGCCCTTCGTGCGGCGTGAGGATGTATTTGAGTTGCGGGCGATCGACGAGCGCCTCGTAGAAATGCGCGTCCTCGCTCGCCGAGTTGCCGAAGATGTACTTCACGCCCGAGGCGACGAGCTGCTCGGCGAAGCATTCCGCGCCGGTGCCTTCCACCACCTTCACCGCCGCCGCGCCGTCTTCGGCGTGCGCCACGGGAATCAGCGACTCGAGGATGCCGTTCGCGGCGGTGAGCGAGAAGCCGGCGCTCGTCATTCCCTTGAGGAAGGTGCGACGCGAGATCGACTGCGAGAGATAGCGCGCGACGAGCTCTCTCATTGCTTCCTCCCATACACATTGCCGAGGTAATCGGCCATCTGGCGGATGTCGTCCTGCGTCCACAGCGCGCCGCGGCCGACCATGCGGTAGAGCGTGCTTTCCCAGGCGCGGCGGTCCTGGCGCAGGTCCATCCACATCGTCGGCGCATGGCACTGGAAGCACTTCGACACCAGCACCTCCTTGCCCGGCGCGTCGGGAAAGCCGACAGCCGCCGGCTTCTTTTGCTGCGCGAGCGCCGGCTGCGCGATGAGCGCGGCGCCGAGGATCGCTGCCCCAAATTTCAGCATCGCTTATATGTAGCACAATGCCCGGCACGTCCCATGCGCTGGTTCGCCGCTCTTGCGCTCACCTTCGCCGCCGCCGGCGCCGCTGCGGACGAGGTCGTCTGGTACACGGCGATGAACGTGCCGGACGCCGAGGCGGTGAGGAAGCCCTTCAACGAGCGCTACCCGTCCGTGCACGTGACGCTGCTGCGTTCCACGGGCGAAAAGGTGCGCACGCGCATCCTCGCCGAGGCGAGCGCCAATCGCTTTGCCTGGGACGTCGTCTCGTTCAACCTGCTCGACATCGACGCGCTCGAGCGCGAAGGCCTGCTCGCGACCTACGTATCGCCCGAGACGCGCAGCGGCTATCCGGCGGGCGCGGTCGATCCGCACGGACGCTGGGCGGCGATCTACGTGCGCCAGTACGTGATCGGCTACAACACGAAGCTCGTGAGCGAGCCGCCGCGATCGTGGCAGGACTTGCTCGCGCCGCAATGGGCGGGAAAGCTCGCCCTCGACGAGAGCGACGTCGAATGGTACGCGGCGATGCTCGACTACTGGGGCCGCGACAAGGCGCTGCCCTACATGCGCGCACTCAGCCGCCAGAAGCCGCAGCAGCGCCGCGGCCACAATCTGCTCGCGCGCCTGCTCGTTGCGGGCGAATTTCCCCTCGCCCTCATCCACGCGAACGAGATCGAAAAGGAAAAGCAGGACGGCGCGCCGGTCGAATGGGTGAAGACGCTCGATCCGGTCATCACGTCGGCGAGCGAAGTGGCGATCTCGGCCAAGGCGCCGCATCCGGCGGCGGCGCGCCTGCTCGTCGACTTCCTGCTCTCGAAGGAAGGACAGCGCGCCATCCAGTCGCGCGGCCGCGTACCCGCGCGCACGGATCTCGGCAGCGACGCCGGCGAGCCGCTCAAGGCTCATTACGTGAGTCCGCGCCTCGCGGCGGATTTCAACCGCTACGAGCGCGAGTTCCGCGATATCTTCGCGAGAAGCGCCCCATGACCGCAAAGCTCAGGCACATCGCGCTCGTCAGCGACAACTACGCGCTGCAGGGCAAGTTCTACGAAGCGGCCTTCGGCATGCGCACCGCGGCCGACCCGCGGCCCGAGCGCGCCGTCACGGTGAGCGACGGCTATGTCGGCCTCAACATCAATCCGCGCAAGCCCGGCCGGCCGGCGGGCCTCGATCACTTCGGCCTCGAAGTCGACGAGGTCGAGCCGATCGTCGCGCGCCTGCGCGAGAACTATCCCGAGATCGAGCTCGTCCGGCGACCGACCACGCGGCCCTTCGCCGGCATCGGCACGCACGATCCCGCGGGCAATGTGTTCGATCTTTCACAGCGCGACATGGCGAACCGCACGTCGGTCTACGTGGAAGCGGAGAAAGCCGCGCCGCGGCGCATCAGCCACATCGCGCTGCGCACGCTGCATGCGGAGCGGCTCGCCGAGTTCTATGCGGATGTCTTCGGCTTCCGCGCGACGCAGCGCGATAGGAGCTTTCATCTGAGCGATGGGCGCGTCACGCTGGTGCTCATGCCGTGGCGCATCAGCGACTACGAGGGCACCGGGATTGTTCGCCCGGGGCCGGATCACTTCGGCTTCGAGGTCGAGAGCCTTGCCGCCGTGAAGCAACGGCTCGCCGAGCTCGGCGACAACAATCCGCATCTGCGCGCTCGCGAGCTCGCCGGACGCGAGGGCGAGGCGCGGCTGCGGCTCTTCGAGCGCTGCTGCGCGCTCGGCAGCTACCGTATCGCCGACGTCGACGGCGTGCTGCTCGACCTCGCGGAGCGCAAGTGAACGAGCGCGCGCTGCGCGTCGATGGGCTCGCCGTGCGGTGTCTGGAAGAAGGCGAGGGGGCGCCCGTCGTCCTCCTGCACGGCGCCTCGCTCGGCTCCTCGGCCGATGTCTGGGCGCGCAACCTGCCGGCGCTCGCGGCGCGCGGGCTGCGCGTCATCGCGCCGGACCTGCCGGGCTTCGGGCGCACCGACAATCCGGCGGACCATTCGCTCGGCTATCGCCGCCGCTTTGTGCTCGCGCTGATGGACGCGCTCGAGCTGAAGCGCGCAGCAATCGTCGGCCATTCGCAGGCCGGACGCATCGCGGTCGAGCTCGCGTTCGGCGAGACACCGCGCATCGCCAAGATCGTGGTGCTTGGCACCGGGAGCCTGCTGCCGCCGCTCGAGGATGCCGCGAGCGCGGACGGCGATGAAGGCACCGCGGCCGAGCCGACACTCGCCGATGCGCGGGCGCTTCTCGAGCACAACCTCTACAACAAGGCGCTCATCACCGACGAGGCGGTCGCGCTGCGCCATCGCATGAGCGTCGGCAAGAATTTCGCCGGCTTTGTAGCGCGCAAGCAGGCGAAAAGCGACGGCGGCAAAGGCGGCGAGCCGCTGTGGCAGCGACTCTCGCAGTGTCCCGTGCCGCTACTCATGCTCTATGGAGAGCACGACCGCGCGCAGGCGGCGAAGCGCGTGGCACGCGCGAAGGCGATGTATCCGCAGCTCGACGTGCGGCTCCTGCCGCGCGCGGCGCATCTCGCGCAGTGGGATGCCGCGGAGGCGTTTACCGAGATCGCCGGGCGTTTCCTCGCGCGCTAGAAGAGCTTCGCGCTGCGCGCAACCATGTAGCTGCCGAGCGCCATCAGGCCGATGAAGAACCAGCGCATGAACGTCGCGGCGGGCAGCCGCCGGCGCAGGCGCTGACCAAGATACATCCCGGCGAACGCCGGCAGGAGCGCGAGCAGCGAGCCGCCGGCGACATCGGCGCCATAACGGTCATGCACGAGCAGCGCGAGCGTGAGTGCGACCGGGCAAACGAACGCCGCGATGCCGATCGACTGCACGAGCTCTTCGCTCGTCATGCGCAGCGACGTGAGATACGGCACGGTCGGGATGACGAAGACGCCGGTCGCGCCGCTGATCATGCCCGTGGCGACGCCCACCACCGGCGAGACCCAGCGCTCGGCGGCGGGCCGCACTTCAAAGCGTCGCGCGACAAGCCCGTAAGCGCCGTAGGCGGCGAGCACCGCGCCGAGCGCCGCGGTTGCGCCCGTGGCGCTGCGCGTCATGAGCCCGATCGTCGTGAAGGTGCCGATGAACACGCCGAAGATCATCGGGCTCAGCCGCCGCAGCAGCTTGCCGAGCGAGGGACCCGCCGTCATCTGCCAGATGTTGGTGCCGATCGCGGGCAACACCATCAACGCCGCCGCCTGCGCGGGCGGCATGACGACGCTCAGGAGGCCCATCACCACGGTCGGCAGCCCGACACCGATCGCGCCCTTCACCCAGCCGGCGAAGAGAAACGCGAGCGCGATGTACGGTATCCCTTCCAAGCTCTATGGCGGGTCGGCCTGCGTGCCGTGCCAGACGCCGATCACCTGGCCGAGCGCCTGCGCGGCGCGGCCGCGGATCTCCTCGTCGGAGAGCGACGAGAGCGGATGGTCGATCACCACGGGAACGATGCTTTTCATGCCGAGCGCCTCGCGCTGCATGCGCGCTTCGTGCACGAACGCGGTCGTGACGATCACGGCGGTCGGCACGCCGAGCGTTTCCAGGCCGATGGCGTCGTGCATACAGCACGACGTGCAGGAGCCTCAATCGCCGATCGCAGTTAGCGCGATGTCGTTTTCTGCGCGGATCCTCGCGACGAGCTCCGGCGCGGCGAAGCGCGAAAAGCTTTCCTTGCGGTAGTAGCTCACTGCGCCCAGCGCATGCCCGCCCTGTAGCCGGTCGCGCACTTCGCGCAGCAGCTTGTTGGCGTTCCACTTCGTGTTGTCGAGGACGGCGAGCCGCAGGCCGTCGAGCGAGCGTACGCGCGGCGCCAGGGCCTTCGTCTCGGCGCTGACGACGCCGCGCGGATCGTATATGGGTTGCATGGTGAAGACTCCTTTCTCAGAGGTAGCAGGTGCCGTCGATGCAGCGCGCAGAACTCTGCGCCGCCCCGGCGTGGCCTTCGATCTCGCGCAGCACGGGCGAGCTCATGTGGCCCCAGCCGGGGATGAAGGCGGAGAAGCGCCCGGCGTCGCCACCGATCACGAAGAGATGAATGTGCTGCGCGCTCGGCACGATCGGGATGTGCGAGTCGAGCTCGCGCTTGTACCAGACCGGAAGGCTGCGGTTGTAGACCTTGCCGTAGCGGTGGTTGAAAGCCAGCGCACCGAACTTGTTGCCGGAATTCATCCAGAGGTAGTTCCTGATGTCCTCGCGCTTCCAGCCGTGCTTTGCGATGCTCGCCGCGTGCTCAGGCCCCAGCACGACCGCACAGTGCCCGCTCGACACCGCGTTGTTGTGCGCGATGGTGCTCATCGCCGAGCAGATCGAGTCGAGGATGCCCTGCGGATCGTTGGCGACGTGGTTGGTGACGCTGTGCGGCGGCTCGGCGGCCATCACGAAAACCGTCGAGTCGTCGGCCTTGAAGCCTTTCTCCACGTGGTAGGGCGCGAGCAGCCCGAGCGCTTCGTTCTCCGCGACGGCGTAGGTGTACTTGCCCGGATGGCCGAGCGTGGCCTTGTCCAGATCGCCCGGCCAGCCGCCGCCGACATTGAGGAGGACGAGCCGGATCGCACGTCCGATGGTGGCGTTGGCGCGGTTGCCGGAACCGAACGCATTGCAGCCGCCGTTCATGCCGATCTTCCGGGCGACGGGTCCATTCACCACGAGAAGCGGGGAGCACATGTGGGTGGTCGCCTGCACGCCGTTCAGGTTGAACGCGGGCTCGCAGAGCGCAAGCATCGCGGCGCGCACCACCGGCGCGTACTCGGGCTTGCAGCCCGCCATCACCATATTGACGGCGAGCACTTCGCGCGTGAGGCAGCCCCAGCGCGGCGGTACGCGCGTCTCGATCTTCTCGGGGTCGCCGCCGAGCGCTTCGAGCATCGCGGCGAGCTTCGTCGGCGTCGGCGGTACGACGGGCAGCCCGTCGGAGAACCCCCGCTCGTAGTACCACTCGACCAGGTCCGTCCCCTCGGGAACCTGCGTAGCGGCCGGCGTGGCGAGCTGGGCGGACATTTACTTGGCGGCGATGGTAGCCCACGCGAGGCACAGCCAGCCCGCGAGGAAGGCGAGTCCGCCGAACGGGGTGATGGCGCCCAGTGCACGTGTGCCGGTCAGCGCGAGCGCGTACAAGCTGCCCGAGAAGAGCAGCGTGCCGGCGACGAAGAGCCAGCCACTCGCATTGACCGCCGCGCCGGGCCAGCGCGTGCAGGCCCAGCCGACGGCGAGCAGCGCCAGCGCGTGATACATCTGGTAGCGCGCACCCGTCTCGAAGGTCGCGAGCATCTCGGGCGAGAGGCGCGCTTTCAACCCGTGCGCGGCAAAGGCGCCGAGCGCGACGGCCACGAATGCCGAGAGGCTGCCGATGATGAAAAAGAGACGGTCCATCAGCGCGTCAAATAATTGGGGCTCTGACCCCGAATTCGTTCATTGTGCGACGACGAGACGGCCGAGGCGCTCGGGATCGCGCAGGAGCGCTTCGCTCGGGCCCTGGTGGATGACGCGTCCGCGGCTCATGACGAGCGCCTCGCGCGTGACCTGGAGCGCGAGCTTGGCGTGCTGCTCGACGAGGATCACGGCGAGCCGGTCCTCGGCCAGGAGGCGCTCGAGCGAGCGCAGCAGCGACTCGATGATGATGGGCGCGAGGCCCTCGAGGGGCTCGTCCATGAGGAGGAGGACCGGATTTCCCATCAGCGCGCGGCCGATGGCGAGCATCTGCTGCTCGCCGCCGGAGATCTGGTTGCCGCGGTGATGTTTACGTTCGGCGAGGCGCGGGAAGAGGTCGTAGACGCGCTCGAGCGTCCAGCGCGTCCCGGCTCGGGTGGCGACGGTGAGGTTCTCCTCCACGCTGAGCGATGGAAAAATATCGCGCCCCTGCGGCACGTAGCCGAGGCCGAGCCGGTTTCGCTCGTAGACCGGCAGGCGCTGGATCTCGCGCCCGTTCGCCTGGATCGAGCCGGCGTGGAACGTGGTGTGCCCCATGAGGGTCGCGAGCAGCGTCGTCTTGCCGACGCCGTTGCGGCCGAGGACAGCGAGCGAGCCGCGCTCGGGCAGCGCGAACGCGATGTCCTCGAGGATCACGGTCTCGCCGTAGCCCGCGCGCAAGCTGGAGATGCGCAGGGCGTCAGGCATGCGCCTCACCCAAATACACCGCACGCACGCGCGCATCGGCCGCGATTTCTTGCGGCGCGCCTTCGACCAGCACCTGTCCCTGCACGAGCACGGTGATGCGCTTCGCGAAGCGAAACACGAGGTCCATGTCGTGCTCGATGACGAGGATGGCGATGTCGGCGGGAAGTCCGGCCAGGACGTCGAGGATGCGCCCGGAGTCCTGCGAGGGCACGCCGGCCGCGGGCTCATCGAGCAGCAGCACCTTCGGCCTGAGCCCGAGCGCGATGGCGATCTCGACGAGGCGCTGGCGTCCATAGGGCAGGTCCGCCACCTTCGCGCGCGCATCGGCCGAGAGGCCGAGCGTGGCGAGAAGCTGCGTCGCCTCGTCGATGATCTCCGCGTGCCGGCTCGCCGGCTTCCACATGCGCCGCGCCACGCCGTCGCGCTCGGCGATGCCGAGCGCGACGTTGTCGAGCACGGTGAGCTTGCGAAAGAGGGTCGTGATCTGGAACGTGCGCCCCAATCCGCGACGCACGCGCGCCGACTGGTGCACCTTCGTGATGTCCTCGCCGCCGAGGAGGATGCGGCCCGACGACGGCGCCATCGCGCCCGTCAGCATGTTGACGAACGTCGTCTTGCCGGCGCCGTTCGGTCCGATGAGCGCGTGGCGCGCTCCCGGCGCGAGCCGGAAGTCGATCCGGTCGGCGACGGTCAGCGCGCCGAAGCTCTTGCAGAGCTTCTCTGTCTCGAGAGCGCTTGCAGCCATTGGTCCGCCAGTCCGAGGATGCCGCCGCGCGCGAAGAGCACGACGACGATGAGGAGCACGCCGATGCCGAGGTACCAGTACTCCGGATACTGCTTCGCCAGGTAATCCTGCGCGATCAGGTAGACGACCGGGCCGACGAAGGCGCCGTACAGGCGGCCGACGCCGCCGAGGATGAGCATCACGAGGATGTCGCCGGAGGGCTCGAGCCCGAGCACATTGAGGCCGACGAACTGGTTCACCTGAGTGAGGAGCGCCCCGGCCATGCCGGCCATCGTGGCGGAGATCGTGTAGACGAGGACGAGGCGCCAGTAGACCGGCGCGCCGACCGCGTGCATGCGCGCCGTGTTCTCGCGGATGCCGGTAAGCATCGCGCCGAAGGGCGAATAGATGAGCCGGCGCACGAACAGCCAGCCGAAGAAAAGCACGACCAGGCAATAGAGGAAGGCGGTACGGCCGAACAAGTCGAATTTGAACAAGCCGAGGATCGGCGCCACCTGCACGCCCGAGAGCCCGTCCGCGCCGCCCGTGAGCCAGCTCGCCTTGTTCGCGATCTCGAGCAGGATGGCGGTGATCGCGAGCGTGAGCATGAGGAGCGTCAGCGCTTTCGTGCGCAGGATCACCGCGCCGGTAACGATGCCGAGCAGCGCTCCTGCCGCGGCGGCCGCAAGGAGCTGGAGGAATGGATCGCTCACGCCATACTTGGCGCCCAATATGCCGGCGGTATATCCGCCGAGACCGAAGAACGCGCTGTGGCCGAGCGTGATGATGCCCGCGTAGCCGAGGATGAGATCAAGCGACAGCGCGAAGAGGATATAGACCACGATGCGCGCGCCGAGCGAGAGATATTCCGGCAGCAGGAAGAACGCCGCAAGCGCCGCGATCCACGGCAGTGATTCCTGCCAGCGGATGCGTGGATCGCTGGTGTAGCCGCTCATTTAAATGGTGACTGTCACCAATTTCATGCGCGGACTCCGAAGAGACCCATCGGCCGCCAGAGCAGAAGCGCGATGGTCGCGGCGTAGATGAGAAATGCGCCGAACTCGGGGATCCAGTACTTGCACGCGGTGTCGGCCACGCCGATGAGGAGCGCGGCGACGAAGGGTCCGCGCAGGCTGCCGAGGCCCCCGACCGCGACGACGATCAGGAAGTAGACGAGGTGCTCGAACGGATAGCCCCAGTCGACCGGCAGGATGTCGGCGCCGAGCGCGCCGCCGAGGCCGGCGAGGCCGCTGCCGAGCGCGAAGGTCGCCATGAA
>Ga0075426_10001403_pt1 | contig 17106 bp, 17 predicted proteins | sample SoiMethybrSBSTD5_FD_75304 | JGI IMG/M metagenome (GOLD analysis project Ga0075426, IMG submission 75304) | Bulk soil microbial communities from a Populus tree surrounding site in Tennessee, USA - Soil MetaG P. TD hybrid SBSTD5 | ecosystem: Environmental > Terrestrial > Soil > Tree plantation... | reverse complement strand
ATACCGGCAGGCGAGGGCGAACTCGAGTCCGCCCCCGAGGCAGGCGCCGTGAATGCCAGCCGCCACTGGCTTCGGGAACCGCGCCACGCGCTCCAGCAGCGCCTGCCCTTCCGCCGAGAGCCGCTCCGCCTCGGCCGCGGTGGCGAGGGCCACGAACTCCTCGATGTCGGCGCCGGCGATGAACGTGTCGGGTTTGCCGGAGAAGAACGCGATCGCCTTGACTGAGGGGTCTTGCTCGAGGGCCTCGAACGTCGCCTGCACGTCCTGCTTGACCGCGCGCGAGATTTTGTTGACCGGCTCGCCTCTGAGATCGAACGTGACGACGGCGACACCGCCGTCGACCAGCTCCCAGGTCAGAGCGGCGCCGGGGGGAGGAGCCATCAATTGCGCTCCAGCACCATGGCGAACCCCATTCCCCCTTGTGCGCAGATCGAGAGCAGGCCGAACTTTGCGTCGCGACGCACCATCTCGTGCGAGAGCGTGGTGACGAGGCGGGTACCGGTGGCGCCGAACGGGTGGCCGATCGCAATCGACCCGCCCATCACATTGATGATGTCTTCGTTGATCTCCCAGCCTTTCGCCGCCCAGCCTTTCAGGTTCGAAAGCACCTGTGCCGCGAAGGCTTCGTGGACCTCGATCACCTCCAGGTCCTTCCACTCGATCCCGGCCCGCTCGAGCGCCTTCGGGACCGCGAAGATGGGGGCCTGCAGGAGCTGCCACCCGGGATCCACGGCGGCGACCGCGTACGAGCGGATGTACGCCAGCGGCGTATAGCCGAGGGCGCGGGCGGCCGCGTCGCTCATGAGGAGCACGGCGGAGGCGCCGTCCGTGAGGGGCGACGAATTCGCCGCCGTGACGCTGCCGTAGCGCCGGTCGAACACCGGCTTGAGCTTCGCCATCTGCTCGAGCGACGTATCGCGTCGTATGCCGTTGTCCGCCGTCACCACGGTCTCTCCGCTCCGCTCGGGCAGCCATGGGACCACCTCGGCCGTGATACGGCCGTCATCCGCTCCCTTGGCGGCGAGCGTGTGGCTCCGGAGGGCCCAGCGGTCCTGCGCCTCGCGGGTGATGTGGTTTTCCTTGGCCATCTTTTCAGCCGACTGGCCCATGGACTCGCCCGTGGACGGCTCGGCGATGGCGGGCGAGACGGGGACCAGGTCACGGGGGCGAATCCGGCTGAAGGTCTTGAGCCGCGCGCCGAGCGACTTTGCCTTGCTCGCTTCGACCAGGATGTCCGCGAGCCGTCGGGAAGCGAGAATCGGGATGTCCGAGAGCGACTCGACGCCTCCCGCGATCACGACGTCGGCACTCCCCAGTGTGATCTCGTCGTAGGCATTGGCCACGGCCTGTCCGGAGGACGCGCACGCCCGGTTGAGCGAGTACGCGGGGATTTCCTTGGGAAACTGGGGTAGCAGGCTCACTTCGCGGGCGACGTTGGGAACGAGCGCCGACGCGACGACTTGCCCGAAGATCACGGCGTTGACGTCGGCGCCCTCGAGATTGGTCCGCTCAAGCAGCTCGCGGGTCACGAACCGCGCCAAGTCCACGGCGCGCGCGTCTTTGAGCGACGTGCCCGACTTGCAGAACGGCGTCCGATAGCCGGCGACGATCGCGACGCGCCGTCCATTACCAACCGGCATTACATTCCCCTCCCGTCAGTCAGACACGAAACCTACCACCGGGCCGGCCGCAGGGCCAAGCGGGAGAACGCCGACGAGCGAAGCGCCATTTTCTCATCGCACGCGCGCCGCCGCTTTCGAAGCGATGGCGCGCGAACCGGTCGACGTGCTCGTCATCGGCGGCGGGATCACCGGCGCGGCGATTGCACGCGACGCGGCGCTGCGGGGCTTTCGCACGGCCCTCGTCGAGAAAGGCGACTTCGGGAGCGGCACATCCTCGGTCTCCTCGCGACTGATTCACGGCGGCCTGCGATACCTCGAGCAGTACGACCTGCACCTGGTGCTCGAAGCGAGCCGCGAGCGTCGTGTGCTGCTCCGCATCGCACCCCACCTGGTCCGTCCCCTTCCCTTCGTGTTCCCGGTGTACCGGGGTGCCCGAGTCCCGTCCTGGAAACTCCGATGCGGCCTGTGGCTGTACGACCTGCTCGCCGCTTTTCGAAACGTCCGGGTCCACCGGTGGCTCGGGCGGAAGGCGACCCTGCGTCTCGAGCCGGGGTTGCGCGACAAGGACCTCCGGGCGGCGGGACTCTACTACGACGCGCAGACCGACGATGCCCGCCTGGTGCTCGCCACCATGCGAAGCGCCGCGCAGGCCGGTGCGCACGTCGCCAACTACGTCGAGGTCGTCTCGCTCGTCAAACCGGACGGCCACGTGCGGGGCGCGACGGTGCGCGATCTGTTGAGCGGGGACACTCGGACCGTACGCTCCCTGATCGTGGTGAACGCGTGCGGCCCGTGGGTGGATCAGCTGCGGCGGCTGGACGAGCCCGACGCAACCCCCGTGTTGCGGCTCACCAAGGGAGCGCACGTCGCCGTCCCGCGACAGCGGCTCGGCAACACACACGCGATCACGATGACCTCACCGATCGATGGCCGCGTGATGTTCGTGCTCCCGTGGGAGGATGCCGAGCAGAGCTACATCGGCACCACGGACACGGACGAGGACGTCTCCCCTGACGACGTCCGCGCGACGGCGGAGGACGTGGTCTACCTCCTGCGCTCGGCGAACGCGTTTTTCCCCCAGGCCCGGCTCTCGCCGCACGACGTGGTCGCGACCTGGGCCGGGCTCCGTGCGCTGCTCCGCCCCGACGGGCACCTCGCTCCCTCGCAGGTCTCCCGCGAGCATCGCATCATCGAGAGCGCGAGCGGACTGCTGACGATTGCCGGCGGGAAGCTCACCACGCATCGCGTCATGGCCCAGGAGCTCGTCGATCGCGTCGCCGCCCGTCTGGGGGCGCTGGACGGGCGGCCGCGCGCACCCCACCCGCCGACGCACCGACTGCCGCTCCCCGGCGGTGAGACCGCGGATCTGGACGGCCTCGCCAAGGCAGCGGTCGAGCGGGGTGCCTCCGAGACCACCGCCCGGCACCTGGTCGGCAGGTACGGGAGCGAGGCCGCCGCCGTGCTCAATCTGGTGGATCGGGACCGCGCGCTCGGTGGGCGCATCGTGGCAGGGCGTCCAGACCTCTGGGCCGAGGTGGTGCACGCGATCGAGCGCGAGATGGCGGTCCGGCTGTCGGACGTCCTGGTGCGGCGGCTGCATCTCTTCTACAAGACGCGGGACCAGGCCGTCCCCGCCACGAGCGCGATCGCCGATCGGATGGCGGGCGCATTGGGGTGGGACGGGTCGCGGCGCGCGGAGGAGCTCGCGGCCTATCTGCAGCTCGTGAAACGATCCCGCGCGTTTACGCGGGAAGTGGCGACGATCGAGAAACCCTAATACTTTTGCCAGCCTTGATTCGTCACTCTCGTGCTCTCGCGTGCGTGGTGGGAGCGGCGGCAGCCCTGCTCGCTCTGGGATGTGGTCGCCCTGCGGCGAGCCCGGCCGTGGAGCGGCGGATCGCGCTGCACGGTCCAGCTGATTCTCTCATTCCCGATGGCCCGCTCGGCGCCTCGATCCGCCGCGGTCGGTCACTCCTCGCCGCCACGCGTGACAGCTTGCCCGCGCACGTGGGCAACCGGCTCCGGTGTGTGAGCTGCCACCTGGATGACGGCCGACGCCAGAGCGGCTCCTGGGTGGGTGTCTATGTACGCTACCCGCAGTACCGCTCGCGCAGCGCCACCGTGGAAACGATCGAGTACCGTGTGAACGATTGCTTCCGGCGCAGCATGAACGGCGTCGCGCTCGCGAGCGACGGACCCGACATGCGCGACATCGTCACGTACTTCTGGTTCCTGGCGCGCGACGTGCCGGTCGCTCCCGTTTCCACCGCGAACCGACTGGCCAAGTGGGCCACGTTCGTGCCCGACACATCGCGAGGCGCTGGTGTGTATGGTGCGTCCTGCGCCAAGTGCCACGGGCCGGCCGGTGAGGGGACAGCCGTGGCGCCGCCGTTGTGGGGACCGCAATCGTACAACATCGGTGCCGGGATGAGCCGCATCCGCACGGCGGCGGCGTTCATCAGTGACAACATGCCGTTCGACCAGCCCGGCACGCTCACCGACCAGCAGGCGATCGACGTGGCCGCATTCGTCAACGCGCAGCCGCGCCCCGATTTCCCTGAGAAGGTTCACGACTGGCCTAACGGCGACGCGCCGCCCGACGTCGCCTATCCGACGCAGGCCAAGCCACGCACCGGGCACTCTCGATGACCGTCGATTCCACACCCGACAGGAGGATCAGCATGTCAGAGCTCATGAGCGGTCGCCGCGGATTCTTGGGACGCCTCGCCGCGGGCGCCGCCGCAATGGGTCTGGGAGGCCTCGTCGCGCCCACCGAGGGTGCGGCGCAGCCGGCTCGGATGCCGCGCGTCAGCGCCAATCCGGAGTTCGAGACCTGGCTCAACAAGATCACGGGCAAGCACAAGATGATCTTTGACGTGCCCGAACCGAACGGCGGCTTTGTGTTCGCGTGGGCCCGCGTGTTCCTCAACACGACGAACGAGAACTACGGGACCAGCGATACCGACAACTCGGTCGTGATCGTGCTCCGCCACGCGGGCATTCCGTTCGCGATGCAAAGCTCGATGTGGGCGAAGTACAAGCTCGGCCAAACCTTCAAGATCGACGATCCGGCGACCAAGGGCCCGTCGGTCCGACACCCGCTCATCGGGTTGAAGCCGGGTGATGCGCCGATTCCCGGAATGGGCACCGACGAGCTGATCTCGAAGGGTGTCCTGGTGGGCGTGTGCAACATTGCGCTGACCTTCTACAGCATGAACATGGCGAAGGACATCGGCACACCGGCGGAGACCATCAAAAAGGATTGGGTCGCCAACTTGCTCCCCGGCGTCACAGTGGTGCCGTCGGGCGTCATCGCCGTGAACCGCACGCAGGAGAAGGGCTGCGCCTACTGCTTCGCGGGCTGAGCGCTCCTAGATCCTGTTCCTCACCCGCGGCCGCGCCTTCGCGTGCGGCCGCGGTTCGTTTTCGTCGAGCCGCTGGAGCGCCCAGCGCACGGCGTACCGCACGTCGCTCGACTCGTCGTCCTGCGCGGCCTTGAGCGCGTCGGCCGCTCGTGGGCTCTCGATCTCGCCCAGCGCCCAGGCGACCGCGACGCGCACGGAGGGCTCGCGGTCTTTCAGCACCGGCAACAGCACGTCGACGGCGCGCGGACTCTCGATCTCGCCCAGCGCCCATGCCGCGAGTCGGCGAGTATCCGGGTCAGCATGCGCGAGCGCCCGACCCAGTGGCTCGATCGCCATCGGGCTCTCGAGTTCGCCCAGCGCCCAGATGGCCGCCTCTCGCACTTCGGTTGCGCCGTCGGTCACGAGGGCGCCGAGTCCCGCGACGGCGCCGGGGCGGCCGACCTCGCCGAGTGCATGCGCCGCGGCGGCCCGCGTCGCGGGGTCACCGTCACGGAGGACCGGCAGCAAGGCCTCGACCGCGGTCGAGTCTTCCATCTGGCCCAGGGCCCACGCGGCGGCGCGCCGGACCCCTGGAACTGCGTCTCCCAGAGCGGTGCGGAGCGGCGCGACCGAGCGCGCGCTCTCCAGCTCGCCAAGGGCCCAGGCGGCCGCCCCGCGCACGTCCGGGGCTCGGTCACGCAAGGCCGTGATGAGGGGCTCGATAGCGCGGGAGTCTTCGAGGTGGCCAAGTCCCAGGATTCCCGTCTCCCGCAGACCGGGGCTCTGATCCTTGAGAAGATTGGCGAACAGCTCGTAGGTGCCGGGCGGGTTAGCCCGGCCCAGCACACGCGCCGCGATGTCGCGGACGCACTCGTTGTCGTCGCGGAGCGCTGCACGGAAAGCGCCGAGTGTCGCGGCGTCCAGCTCGTGGCCGTGCCATGCTCCCCTCGCGCGGACGTGAATTCGCGGGACGAGGTCGTGTCGGTCGAGATCCAGGTGCTCGATCATCGGCATCGGCATGGGCGTGGGCATCGGCATGGGCATCGGGAACAGCCTGGGCTCCCATCCCCAGCCGAGGTTGTTGGCCAGAGTCTGGCCGGCGAGCTGGCATACCGTGGAGTCGGACCGCTCGAGGGCCGTGAGGAGACGGGCGGCCTGAGCGGAGTCGAGCCGCGCCTGCGACGCGGTCATCCGGGGGGTCACGGCGAGCGCGACCGTCCCGACCATCAGAATGCACCACCGGCGCATTGCGTGCCTCGAGGATGGGGATACTGCTGGGATGCTCGAGGGGGTTGGAAAGGTTGCAGGGGGCCGGCGCTCGGCGTCGGCCCCCTGCTCGATTCTTGCGCTTACCTGCTACCGGCGGCTACGCGTCTTGGCGAGCAGCCTGAGGATCTCGAGATAGAGCCAGACGAGCGTGACCATGAGACCGAACGCCCCGTACCACTCGAAGTATTTCGGGGCACCGCTCTGCACGCCGGTCTCAATGAAATCGAAGTCGAGGATCAGGTTCAGCGCGGCGACAACGACGACGCCGGCACGACCACGAGAAACAGGAGCAGCGCCGTCTTGTTGACCGTCCCTTCAATTGTCATCGGCGGCGCATTGGGATCATGCCGCACGTCGGCGAACGTTTTCGCGTTGAGTGCCGGATTCGATGTACGCATCAGCGCCATGGGTCCACCTTCAGTGAAGTACGAGCCATCAATCTACTGTAGTTCTCGAGATTCTCTCGACTGATCACGGTCAGGTCTCGCGGTACGTCCGCCGGCGCGAACCAGCCGATCTCGGCACACTTGCCCGGCTCCAGAATCGCCGGCGTGCCCGACACGATTCGACAGAGATACGCGGGGGATACCCAGTGCTGGCCTTCCCCCGGCAGGATGTGGTCCACGACATCGAGCAGCTCTCCAACCTGGATCTCGATGCCGTATTCCTCGCGGATCTCGCGCCGCAGCGCGTCGGCCAACCGCTCGCCCCGCTCGACCGCGCCACCCGGGAACTCCCATAGGCCACGCTCGTTCTTGGCCTGCGGTCCGCGGCGCGCGAGGAAAAGCCGGCCCTCGCCATCCACGATGAGCGCGCCCACGCCGACGCCGATGTAGTCGATCCCACGGATCATCTCCATCCCCTGAGACTGCGGATGAAGTCGCCCAGCACAAGGAACTTCTCGAACACCGGTACGCCCTTGCGCTTGCGGCCGAACTCCGCGAACAGCTCGCGCAGCCGCCCCCGCCGCGTCACGTAAAACCGGAACGTCTCGGCGAAATCCTCCTGGGGATGCGTGGCCGCGTACGCCGTCACGTAGTTCGCCAGCGTCGTGGTGACTCCCCGGCGCTCGAAATCCACCCATTTCGAGTCCGATACGCGGTATGCCTTGCGAACCTCGCCGAACGCGCGACGGAACCGTCCCGTGCGCGTGAACGACCAGTTGTGATAGAGAAAGGAGTGGCCGAGCTCGTGGAGGATCAGGCCCGTGAGCATGTTCCACGAAATCTCGTCGCGTCTCCGTTTCCCGGTCACATACCGGCGCTCGATCTCGATCACCTTGGGCGACCGGTGCGTGACGCCCGAGACGCCGGGCCGTAACAGGACGCGGTAGTTCCAGCCCTTGAGCCGCGACACGACCAGCAGTTGCCGGACCCGACGCGACGCCTGGCGTATGAGGTCGCGACCGGTCGCGTCCTTCCCGCACCAGGGACACACCTCCATCCAGTCGTTCACACCTTTGCTGCAGTGCGGGCAGATGTTCTGGAAGTCGTCGTAGCGCCACTTCTGGCCGCGCCCACACCACGGGCAATGGCGCATCGGATACATGACGCCCCCCCCGCAGCCCCAGCGGCAGCGGCGGTCGTAGCGGAAGCCTTTGGGCGCCTTGAGCGGCTCGGGACTCGAATCACGGTCGGCGATGTCGCGCCCGCACCAGGGACAGAAGGAAAAGCTGTCGGAGACTACCCAGCCGCAGTAATAGCACTCGGCTCCGGTCTGCTTGGTCGTGTCGCGCCACTCGAGGCGGCGGCCGCAGTTCGAGCAGTGCGCCCAGAACCGCTCCACCTCCGCCGCACACTTCGGGCAGCGTAGCTCGGGCGTCGGGATCTCGCGCTTACGTCGGGTCACGCGCCAGGGCCTCGTCCACGATTCGCTCGATGAAATCCTGGTAGCTCATCCCCGCCTTCTCCGCCGCGTCCGCCATCTCGTTCTCGCGTGCCACGAACGGGTTGGGATTGACCTCGAGGACATACACCTCCTCGTCGTGCGCGAGGCGCAGGTCCACGCGCCCATAATCCTGCAGCCAGAGAGCGTGAAACGCCGTACTGCACGTATCCGCGATCCTGGTGGCGACGTCTTCAGACAGCCCCTTCGCGAATGTGTTCCGGATCTTTTTGCGCTTGCGGTACTCTTCGTCCCATTTCGCCTTGTAGGTGGCGATCCGATGGTCGCCATCGGCGTCGCCGAACGTCAGCTCGACGATGGGGAGCACCTGCACCGGGTCGTTCCCGATGAGGCCGACGTACAGCTCTCGGCCTTCGATCAGCTCTTCGACGATCGCGGCCTGACGGTACTTCTCGTGGATGAATTTCACGCGCGCGCCGAAGTCCTCGTCGTTTTCCACCACCGACGCCTGCGAGATCCCGACCGAGGCGTCCTCGAGCAGCGGCTTGACGATCAGCGGATACCGCAGCTCCGACGGACGCACGGGCTTGTCGCCGGGGCGGAACTCGGCGAACGCGGGCACCCGGATGCCGTGATGCGCAAGGATCTTTTTGGTCAGCGACTTGTTGCGCGCGACCAACAAGCCGGTCGGCGAGGAGCCCGTGTACCGAAAGCCGTGCATTTCGAGCACCGTGGCGATCGCGTACTCGTGCCGCGCATGGCCGCGGAACGACTCGCAGCCGTTGAAGACGAGCTTGGGCTCGAATGCGGCGAGCCGCTCGAGCATCCAGCTGAGCTGTTCGGCCACGCCGACCAGGAGCACCTCGTGCCCCTTGCCGACCAGGGCGCGTGCCACGTCGTACTCGGCCTCCTCGACTTTCGCCTCGACTTCCTTTTTATAGTCGGCGTCTTCCCACTCGGGGTGCAGCGTATCGAAGACGACGGCGACTTTCACCGTGCCTCCTGAACCCGGTGCATGTCCCTGGCGACCGTCGTGAGCGCGATGAGGATGACCAGCCCGCCGACCGCCCCCGCCGTGGGTAGGAGCAGCATGGCCGGGCGCAACCCGAAGCGGTCGGAGAGATAGCCGATGAGCGGCGGCGCGATCGCGTCGCCAGCGAGATGCGAGTACAGCACGAAGGCGCCCAGGACCGAGGCCCGCACGGCGGGCGGCACCACATCGAGGATCACTGCCGAGAGTGGCCCGTTGTACCACGAGTAGAGAAAGAACGTCGCGAACAGGAGCGGAACGAACAAGCGCAGCTCATCGATGAGCAGGAGCGCCGCGCACACGGGGCCGCCCAGCACGAATCCCGCGCCGGACACCACCACGCGTCCCCCGCTCCAGCGCGCCAGCAGCCAGTCCCCCGTCCGGCCGCCGAAGAGCGCGCCGAGCGCACCGCCGGCCAGTCCCCACAGGCCGAATTCCCGTCCCACGGTGGCGACCGACAAGCCGTGCGTGCGCTGCATGAAGCTCGGCGCCCAGGCGATCAGTCCATTGACGGCGAATGTGACAAGGGCACCGCCCACGAACATCCAGATGAGGGTCGGCGTGCGCAGCACGGTCCGCGCCGCTTGCAGGAAGTCGCCGTACGCGGTGGCCGCTACCTCCCCAGCCTCGGTCGTGCCCCGGATCGCCACCGGCACCAGCCGCACGACGGTCCAGATGATCCCGATGCTCACACACACGGCGAATACCGCCGCGCCGATCCCTTCGGGTAGCCCCGACAGCTCCTGAAGGGCACCCGCCAACGCGGCTCCGGCGAGCGTCAGCCAGACCAGGGGCGCACCGAGCCCCCACGCCTGCCGCACCCGGTCGCGCCCGCGCAGGTACCATCCTGCCACGGCGGCTCGGATCGGCGGCGGCGGGCGGCGGCGGGGCTCCCTGAGTCGCGACGCGAGCAGCGCGAGCGCGAAGCCGGGGATTCCGAGGGCGACGAACGCGGCGCGCCAACCGTACCGCTCGCCGAGCACGCCGCCCAGCCAGATCCCAAGCACTCCGCCGAAGGCCATGCCGACCGAGTAAACGCCAAGTGCGAAGGCACGACGGCGACCACGGAAAAACTCCGCGATGAGCGCCTGGGCGGCCGGCCCGTAACCCGCTTCCCCCACCCCGACCATCGAGCGACATACGAGCAATTGCCAGAACCGACTGACGGTCGACCCCAGCACGGTGAAGGTGCTCCAGAGGGCGACACCGAACCCGATGACCGCGCGCCGGGACTTGAGGTCACCGATCACGCCCAACGGTAGCGCCGCGAGCGATAGCACGATGACATACGAGGAGCCGAGCCAGCCGAGCTGTTGATCCGAAAGGGCGAGGGCCCGCTTGATCGGCTCGAACAGGGCGAAGACGACGTTCCGGTCGATGTAGTTGAGGAGATTGATGACCGTGAGCAGGCCTAGGGCGTACGCCGCGTAGGCTCTGGACGGAGGGGCGCCCGCTGAAGCGGCGCCGTTAGGGCCGGCGTCCGACAGTCGTCGCCTCCGCGCGCGCGTCGCGGTCCGCCTTCGCCTCCCGGTACGCCTCGGTGAGCTGCCGCATCATGTCATCACGCCGATCGTACAGACGTTTGAGTGGCCGCTTCTTCCGCTTGGCGAGCGCGTACGCCGCCAGGATGGGGAAACCGACCGTATTGTCGAGATAGCACACCACGGTGCCCGGGAGTTGGTCCGGGTCCACCTTCCCCCAGCTCACCGCCTCGGCGGGCGTGGCGCCCGAGAGGCCGCCCGTGTCGGGACGCGCGTCCGTGAGTTGCAGGTAGTAGTCGTGACCCTTCTCGCTGATGCCGAGCACTTCCTGGATCTGGGGCTCGGTCTGCAGCACGAAGTTCTTGGGGCTCCCGCCGCCGACGATCAGCACGCCGCTTTTCCCTCCGTGCGTTTTGGCGTCGAACACGATCGCCGACGTTTCGTTGACGTCCGCGCTGGTGTCGAACCGCAGCCGCGAGCCGGTGAGGGCCTGTTCGGCCACGTTCATGCCGATGGAGGAATCTCCGGGGGAGGACGTATAGATCGGCACGCCACACTGGTGCGCGACGCCGAGCACCGACTTGCGGGAAATGCCGAGCGCCTGCTCCCGCCCGAGGATGTAGCCGCCGAGCAGGTAGTGGTACTCCGCCGTGCTCATCGGCCGCTGGAACTCCGGGCCCGCCGACACCTGACGAATGTAGGCGTCGGTCGAGAGCAGCACCTCGTAGTCGAAGAAGATGTCGTAGATGCGGACGACGCCCTCCTCGCGCAGCTCGACGTCGTCCGCGAACGGCGTGCCGCGATGCATGGCGAGCCCGAGACCGAAATGAGCATCGTGATACATGTTGGCGCCGGTCGACACGATCCAATCGAGAAAGCCGGCCTCGATGAGCGGAATGATCGTGGACATGCCCAGGCCGGCCGGCGTCATCGCACCGGTGAGGCTCATCCCGACCGTGACGTCGTCCGCGAGCATGCGCTCGGCGAACAGGCGACATCCTTCGGCCAGGCGGCCGGCGTTGTAGGCGAGGAACGCGTTGTCCACCAGGTCGGCGACGGACTCCCGGCCGGTGACGGGCATGGGGTCGATGCGCGCGCCGCGCAGCAGGTCCTTTCGAGTCGTCATGGCCCCCTCCCTTCCCTAGTCGCGCTGGGCCTCCAGCGGGTAGGCCTTGGTGCGTTGCTCGCGAGCCTTGCGAATAATCGCGACGGCCTCCCGCGGACTGTCCGTGATCGAGAACAGCGTGAGATCGGTGGTGGCGATCTTGCCTTCGCCGGCGACCCGGTCGCGCAACCAGTCCGCCAGCCCTTGCCAGTAGGTCTCTCCGAACAGGATGACGGGAAAGTGCTTGACCTTCCCGGTTTGGATGAGCGTGAGCGCTTCGAACAGCTCGTCCATGGTGCCGAAGCCGCCAGGGAAAACCACGAAGGCCGTCGAGTACTTCACGAACATCGTCTTGCGCACGAAAAAGTAGCGGAAGTTGATCGCGCGCTCCACGTAGGGGTTCAGCCCCTGCTCGAACGGCAGCTCGATGTTGCAGCCGATCGAGAGGCCGTTGCCTTCCTGGGCGCCCCGATTGGAGGCCTCCATGATCCCGGGCCCGCCGCCCGTGATGATGGGAAACCCTTCCTTCGCGAGCATCCGGGCCGTTTCGACCGCCTTCTCATAGTACGGGTCGTCGGAGGTGGTGCGGGCCGAGCCGAACACCGTGACGGCGTTGTACACATCCGACAGCGTGTCGAAGCCCTCGACGAACTCTCCCATGATGCGCAGCACGCGCCAGGAGTCCGTCTTGACGAACGACCGTCGCTCGCGAGGACCCTGCGCGAGGAGTTGTTCGTCCTCAGTGATCGACGTGTGTGGCGAGCCGCTCGAGCGCTGCGACATAGTCGTCCTGCACGTTATAGAAGAAAGGAGAGAGGCGAACGTGGCCGGGCCGCGCGTCGCCGATGATGCCGCCGGCAGCGAGGTGCCGGACCGCCGCGGCCGGGTCGGTTGCGGGCAGCATGACGATGGCCGAGCGCTCGTCGGGGCGGGACGCGACGTGCGGCCGGAAGCCGCGCGACCGCGCCTTGTCGATCAAGTCCTCGGTGAGCGCCGCGGTCACCCGGCGGATCGCGGGGATACCGATCTCGTCGATGTACTCGAGCCCACCGAGCTGGGCGTACACCGCCGCCACCGATGGGGTGCCCAGCTCGAACCGCCGGGCGTCCTCGTGCAGCTCGAGGGACCTCGCGTCGAACGCGAATTGATTCCGGTGACCGAACCACCCGGCGATGGTCGGCGTGAGGCGACGCGCGAGCTCGGCCCGCACGTACAGGAAGACCACGCCCGGCCCGCCGAGCAGCCATTTGAGGCCGCCCGCGGTGAGAAAATCGACGCCGCTCGCCGTCGCATCCACGGGAATCTGCCCAACCGATTGGTACGCGTCGATCAGGCAGAGCGCGCCTTTCGCGTGTGCCGCGGCCGCGACGGCGCGGATGTCCTGGATCGCGCCGCTCGTGAAATAGACGTGCGACGTCGCGACGAGGGCGGTCCGCTCGTCCACCGCGCGCGCGATCGCCTCGACCGGCACCGAGATCCGATCCGGGCTCTCGACCACCACCAGCTCGACGCCGCGCGCCCGCTTCGCGAGCCACTGGTAGGCGACGGTCGGAAAGTCGAGCGACGTGACGACCACCCGAGGGCGCGCGCGATAGTCCAGTGCTTCCGCGACGGTCGAGATGGCCACCGAGATGCTGGGGGCCAGGGCGACCTCATCGGGACCCGCCGCGATGGTGCGGGCATACCGCGCCCGCAACTCACCCAACGCGGCCCACCACACGTCGTACCAGGCCGAAGCCCCGCGCGCCTGCCACAGATCGAGGAACTGCTCCATGCGACGGCGCGTGCGATGGCCCAGCGCACCCAGTGAGCACGTGTTGAGATAGATCGTGTCCCGAAAAATGGGAAACTCGGCGCGATAATGGGCGAGCGGCTGCGCACCGGCACGCGCGCCGACGTCCAGCTCACTGGCAAGCGTCATAGGCCGTCAATATACAGGCGGACGCGCGCACCCGGCACACCTCACGACTACATTCTGTGGCATGGAGCCATCCACCGGCTGGCCGGCACTCGCCACGCGGCTCGCCTTGCGGGCACTCGTGAACCCGCGGCTCGCCCTCGATCTCCTCCGCCTCGCCTGGAGCTTCCGGGCGCGCGACTGGTACCGCCGCGCGCCCTTTCTGCCGGTGCCGCCGGCCGACTACCTCCGATGGCGCATGTTCACCGCCTACGGCGATGAACATGCCGTGCCGCCGCTCGAGGACGTGGTACGCTTCGCCAGATGGCGACGCGAGACGATGCATTTATGAGAGACGACGTTGAGCAACAGCGTCGAGCAGAGACGTCAAGGAGAACCGTTGAGGTGAAGCGTCGAGCACTCGAGCTCGGGTTCGACGCCGTCGGCATCGCGACGCTCGAGCCCAGTGCCTACGCCGACTCGCTCGACCAATGGCTTACCGCAGGCTACGCCGGTGACATGGCGTATCTCGACCGCCAGGCCGAGCGACGGAAATTCCCAGCCCGCATGCTCCCGGACGCGCGCGTCGCGATTGTGACGTTGACAAACTATTTCCATGGGTCCACTGACCCTGGGCGCAAGCCCGGGGAAAGCGGGGGCGCCAAGGTCGCCCAGTACGCCTGGTCCACCGACTATCACATCGTCTTGGGCCGTCGTCTCGAGCAACTCGCCGCCGCGGTGCACGAGATCGTGCCCGGCGGGACCACCCGCTGCTACGTGGATGCGGGGCCGGTCCCCGAGCGGGAGCTCGCGCAACGAGCGGGCCTCGGCTGGATCGGCAAGAATACCATGCTCATTCGCCCCGAGATCGGCTCGTTTACGTTCATCGGTGTCGTCCTCACCGACGCCCTGCTCGACACCGACCTCCCCTTCGAGGCGGATCGCTGCGGCAGCTGCCGAGCCTGTCTCGACGCGTGCCCGACCGCCGCTTTCGTGGCGCCGCATGTCCTCGATGCCCGCCGCTGCATCTCGTACTTGACGATCGAGCGCCGCGGGGAGTTCACCGAAGGCGAGCGTGCACTCGTGGGCGACTGGTTGTTCGGGTGCGACGTCTGTCAGGATGTATGCCCGTGGAACGTGAAGTTCGCGCGCCCCACGACGGACGCAGAATGGGGCGTTCGCGCCGAGGTGGCGGAACCTGAGCTCGCTCAATTCCTCGACAGCGACGTGGATTCGTTCGACCGGCGCTTCGGCGACACGCCGTTCGAGCGGCCGGGCGCCGCGGGGATGCGGCGCAACGCGGCCGCCGTTCTCGCGAACCTCCAGGCTCGCCGGTGATGACCGACGCCGCGGCATCTCGGAGCGCGAAGGCCAGCGCGATCCAGCACCGCCTCTCTGAGGGCCTCGGCAAGATCGACCCGCACCATCGCCTCATGGGACGCCCGGTGGTGTACCGCATCGTGGACGGCACGACGCTCGAGATCACCTATCGAGACGTGGCAGGCATCGCCGAAGCGGAGGTGCTCGGCGTGAAGCGCCTGATCGGAGCGGAGTGCTTCTGCACCGTCGCGCCCCAGACGGCGGAGACCGTGACTGTTCGGTTCGTGGTCCCGCTCGAACCAGGCGCCTAGTCGCCGACGAGACGGATCACCGGCAGCTCGGGCGGATTGCGCCAGCGCGGAATCGCCGCCGTCCCGACGCCCGCGGAAACGTAGAGCCACGTGTCCCCCACCTGCTTCAAGCCGTGCAGGTACCGTCCGCCGAACTGCGAGGGGACCGTGACAGGACCGATCAGCGGCAGCTGCGCCTGCCCGTTGTGGGTGTGCCCCGCAAGCATCACGTCCACTCGGAGACCCGCGGGCAGATACTCGATCAAGTCGGGGTTGTGTGACGCGAGGACGCGGGGAACGTCGGGGGCGATGCCCGCGAAGGCCTCGTCCAGTCGCACGGCGCCGTGGGTGAAATCGTCCACGCCGGCCAGCGCCAGCGTTGCCCCTCCCCGCCGGATCAACCGGTGCCCGTTCGTAAGGACCGTCGCCCCGCCTCGCTGAAGGGCCGCGGCCACCGCGTCCGGGTCGACCCAGTGATCATGATTCCCGAGCACGGCCGTGACACCGTCTTTTGCCGTGAACTGCGCGATGACGTCCTCCAGGCCGACCAGGTCGCTCCGCGCGTGGCTCACGAAGTCGCCGCCCAACACCACAACGTCCGGCTCGAGCTCCGCGACTCGACGCGCGACGTACCTAAGCCACCAGCCTGGAACCGCCGGGCCGTGATGAAGATCCGTGACGAGCGCGATCCGAAAGCCGATCAGCTCGGGGGCGAGCTGCCGGATGGGCACCGGCACATCGGGGGTGAGCAGGCGGGCCTCGTCCCACCGTTGGAACGGAGCCGTGAGGCGTTCTACCAACCACCCCAGCGTGCCCTTGGTGACCCGTTCCCAGCGCGGCGAGCGCCGATCGCGTGACGGCGGCCGGCGACGCGGATAGAAGAACGGCCCGATCACTTCGCGACGACGCGAGACACCACGTCGTACACGAAATGCACGCCGAACGTGAGATCCTCGAGGCTCACCCGCTCGTCGTTGCCGTGCACACCCCGAGACTCGACTTCGCTGAGCGGGAAGGGCGCCAGGCCGTAGCTCACGATCCCGAGCCGCCGGAAGTAGTGGCTGTCCGTGAAGCCCGGCAGGGGTGGCGTCGTGACGAGCGCATTGGGCGACCGCTCGTGCGCCGCCCCGACGATCGCGCGGAACAAATCCGTCTCGACCGGGCTCTCGGTCGCCGGCCAATTCGGGCCTTGCGGTGTGATGGCGATCCCTGAGTCATTGACGACGCGCACGAGGTCCGCGAGGAACGCCTGCGGGTCCTGACCGGGAAGCAGCCGCACGTCGAGCGCCGCGCGGGCGACCGGCGGGATCACGTTCGTCTTGTCGCTGCCGGCGAGACCCGTGATCGAAATCGTGTTCCGGAGGAGGGCGTTATACGTGAGGTCGCCGGTGAGAAAGCGCACTCCCGCGCTGTCGCGCAGCGCGGCCCTCACGTCGGCGAGCCAGGCGCGCCGGGCGGGATCGGTTTCGATGGTCGAGAGGTCGCGCAGGTAGCGCTCGACCGCGGGCGTCAGGATGAAAGGAGTCTGGTACGCCGCGATCCGGTTCAGTGCCCGGACCAGCCGGTGCACCGGATTATCGGGGGTGGGTCGCGAGCCGTGGCCCGCCGTCCCGCGCGCCGTGACGTCGAGCCAGAACGGCGACTTTTCCGTCGTCCCGACACCGTAATACTCGATCCGCCCGGCTTGGTCCGCGCGGATGACGCCTCCCTCGTTGAGGAGGAACTCCGCGTCCTGTACCAAGTCCGGATGGTTCTCGACGAACCAGCCCGCCCCCACCCCGCCCCCGATCTCCTCGTCCGCGGTGGCTAGGAAGATCACGTCGCGCTTCAGGCGGACGCCCGCGCGCTTGAGGGTGAGGAGTGTCAACAGCTGCGTGATCGCCTCGCCCTTCATGTCGAGCGC
>Ga0075426_10001399_pt1 | contig 17134 bp, 13 predicted proteins | sample SoiMethybrSBSTD5_FD_75304 | JGI IMG/M metagenome (GOLD analysis project Ga0075426, IMG submission 75304) | Bulk soil microbial communities from a Populus tree surrounding site in Tennessee, USA - Soil MetaG P. TD hybrid SBSTD5 | ecosystem: Environmental > Terrestrial > Soil > Tree plantation... | reverse complement strand
GTGTGCGTGTGACCGTCATAGGGGACGTTCGTATATGGCGTCACTACGACCGTCGCGGTCGCCTTGTTTACATTAAAGCTCTGTGGTACATCCGCGGCGGCGTTGTAGTCAGTATTACCGAGCTGATGTGCGGTCACGGTGCAGGTACCGGCACCGGTTATCGTGATCGTGCTGCCGTTCGTTCCGCCTGCCGTACACACCGCGGCTGCTCCGGCGGTGAAGGTTACGGCATTGCCGGAAGCTCCACCGGTCGCGCTCACGGTGAACGCTGCATCACCGTAGGTTTTATTAGCTAGCGCGGCAAAGGTGATCGTCTGATCGGCCTTATTAACCGTCAAGGATGCCGCTGGAGTGTTGCTGCTGCCCGAATGAGCAGTATCTGTCGGCGTGAAGGTGGCGGTAATCCCATGAGGGCTGGTACCGACATGCGCAGGCGTCACCGTCGTCGAACAGGTTGCCGCGTTGCCGCCGCTCGGAGCGAGCGTACATGTGCCGAACACATCCGTGGCTTCGCTTGAGACAAACGCTATGGTGCCCTGTGGATTCGACTGCGGCGCCGTATCGCTGTCCGTCACTGTCACCGCAACCGTGCTGGGCTGACCGATCGACACCGTACTCGGTGTGAGCGTGATAGTGGTCGTGGTTGTCCGCTTGTTAATGGTTTCCGTCTGGGTGACCAAGGTCAGCACTCCGGCGTGGTCCGCCGCCTGGACTACCGGCGATCCCGAGGAAGTGCCTTTGAAAAAGAAGTTTGCTGAGTTCGTGGAAGTAGGAATGGTGACGTTGGTGATCGCTGAACCGCAAGCTGCGTCCGAGAAGAACGCACCGGTTCCGCCCGAGGAAACGCTCAGGTCAGCTTGCACCGGAGCCGAAGGATTGGTTCCAGTTCCACCGGTGTTTTGGGTCTGTACGGTTATCGGGCCAAGGCATTGGTTAATGGCGCCGGTGAATGGACCGGTAATGAAACCCAATTTGCTGATCGGGTTGATGATGTTGAACTGACTGCTATCCGGAGCCGTGAGGCCCGAGGCCACCGCGTGCAATTGGTAGTTGGTTCCGGCCTTATTGATATTGCAGTCAGGGAAAGTAGCGACACCGCTGCTCGCATTATGGCTCAGGCCCGTGGTGCAGGCGAGAACTGCGCCGGCTGTGCCCGTCCCTGCTTTGATTGACAGGATCACAGACGCGCTGCTGCTGGTCACTATGTTGTTGAACAGATCCTCTACTTTGACAGTGATTGCCGGGGTAATTGTCGTGCCTACATTGGCATCGGTGGGCTGCTGATCAAAAACAAGTTTGTTGGCGCTGGCTGCGGTTACGGGAATCGATGGGCTTGTGCTTGGCGCTTTGGTTCCGTCCGTTACATCGGAGGCAGTTATCGTTTGCGATGGCGTGGTCTGCAGCGTGGCGCTGAAAGTTCTCGTTCCAGCGACAAGGGGTGCGTTAGCTGGAAGCACCGGGTTCGGATCAGTCGAAGTGAAGTGGATGGTGTGGGTTATGGTGTTAATCAGGTTCCAGTTCGCATCAACCGCGTTTACTGTGACATTGAAAGCAGCGCCAGCTATGTGAGAGGTTGGCGTTCCGGTCTTGCCGGTAGCTGTGCCTGGAGCTGCGGTTTCTCCCGCTACAATGAGTTGCAACTGGCTGAAGCCACCTGGGCTAACAGTTAAGCCAAAATTTGGACTCGTACCATTCTTCCACTTGTTTTGATCGGACGAGTTGTAGTTGCCTTTGACGTTCGCAGTAGCAGGAGCAGTAGACTGATTGGCAGTTAAGCTAACTGTGCACTGCGAGCTATTAGTCGAGCCAATCTGCGTTAAAGTGCACGGATTACCGGTGAAGGAAAATGTTCCAGCAGTGCCGTTGTATTGAAAGTTGACAGTGCCCTGCGGGAAACCGTTCGGTGCCCCCGCCTCGGAATTCTGGACCGTCGCAGTGCAAGTGGTGGGCGACCCGGCGACGATCGGATTCGGTGTACACGATACAGTCGCCGTTGTGTTATCCCCCGCCGCATCCGTGAACGTGTTCTGCGCCTTCAAGCCCGACTGAGCTCCCACCGCGCTCAACCAAAACTTCACATTTACGTCGTGCAAATCTGTGGTAAAGCTGCTATCGGAAATATTTCCATTGCCGTCGGCTGTAACCGTGTAAGGTCCATGCGTATCGAGAAGCGGCGATTCTACGAGCGTGATGGCCACGGCTTCGCCAGCAGTAAAGCCGCTGCCGGTGACGTTCACGGTTGTGCCCGGAGGATAATCGGCGGCATCGGTTTTGACTGTTGGGAAGGCGTAAATTTCGGTGCTGGCGAGGGCGTTGCCGGAAGCGTCATTGCCGCCTGCGGTCAATAACAGACCGTCCTGCTTCATGGCGGTGTTGGTAGCGGCGCTGCGGGGTGTGACATTGGAGCCGGTGGGGTTAACCGCGTAGCTCCATGAGCCGTCAGCAGTCGACACCTGTGGCGTGAAAAGCTCGGAGGCTGCGACAACCTGTCCACCGGAAGTTCCGCCAACGATCAGGACACTATTGTTGTTGGGAAGCAGGAAGGCTTGATGTCCCTGGCGAGCGCTGGCCAGACTGGCGCCTGCCGATTTGAATGCGCTGGTAGCAGGATCGAAAATTTCGGCCGAAGCCAGGTCAGTCGTGCCACCGTTGCCGTCGCTGCCCGTGCCACCGATAACCGCCACGCGTCCGTCGAGCACGGTGGTTGCGGATGCGGCATAGCGAGCAGTTGCCAGGCTCGGCCCGGCGGTGACGTTTCCGGTGGAGGGATCAAAGATGTCGGATGAAGCCAGAGGGTTGGTGCCGTCGAAGCCGCCAAGGATAAGAACGCGACCATCCTGCAGCACAGCCATCGCGTGTTGAGTACGCGCGGCAGAAAGGGTTCCAGCGAAGTTGAAGTTGCCGGATGCAGGATCGAAAATCTCAATGGTGTTGCTGGCGTTGCCGGAATTATCGCCGCCGGCGATCAGCACTGTGCCATCCTGCAGAAGGGCTGCGGTGGCATTGGCGCGGGCCTCAGTCATGGCGCTGGTCGCTGTCCAGGAATCGGCCGCAGGGTCGTAGATTTCCGCCGAATTGGTGGTGCCGCCGCCTGTAGAATTGCCGCCGCCGACCAGCACGCGTCCATCGCTCAGGACGACAGCGAAATGCCGACTTCGCGGCACGTTCATTGCTGCTGCGGGCGAGATGGCGCCGTCGGCAGCGAAGATCTCTGCCGATTGGACCGCTGCGCCCCCGCTGTCGCCGCCGGTAATTAGAATGTGGCCGCTCGGAAGTCTCACCGACGAGGCATTCGCCCTCGCTTGGGTCAGGTTGCTGGCGGCTATCCAACTGCCGATTACAGTCTGCGGCAGCGTGGCTTTAAGAACTCCCGCGAAGCAAACCAGGATGAGGACGATCCAAAGGCGTTTCGGCACACTCTTCATTTTTGTGACCCCAGGCGAAAAATTCGTAATGCCGCGAGGCTCCGGCAAGGGAGCGTGGCCAAGCTGGACAAATGCATGGCTGTGCTACTGATCTGCATTGAAAATGGTGCAAGTTGTTGCAACTGCTACTGCCGGTTTTGCGATTGTCCTGGGGGAGTGACGAAGCGCAAAAGTGCAACACTGCGATAGAAGCACGGGGACTGCCAGAGTTGCCGGTCTGCCGGCACTTTCTGTTTATTTCGGCGTTTGCCGATGTAAGTACCTGGATTAACTGCCCTTTGTACGTTGGGTGATCGCAAATTTGGCAATTGCCTGGGGTCTGCGCGTGCCTCGAAAGAGCTATGGTGTAAACAAAAATGCACTTTTATCCAAACGAGGCTGTTACACGCTTTGGATATTGGGGCCGGAACCGGGGCCAGTGCGGTGCGCCTGGCGAAACTTGGCCATCACGTGACGTTGCTCGATTCCGCCCGGCTGATGCTTGATCTCGCGGAGCGTGCTGCGCGGGAAGTGGGAGTTACGGAGCTGATCACATGCAAACATGGCGATGCCGCCCAACTCGGAAACTTGTTCCACGCGGAGTCGTTTGATTTAATTCTTTGCCACAATATCCTGGAGTATGTTGACGACCCGTGTGCTGTGTTGTGCGGTGTGGCTCGCGCTTTGCGAGAGTCGTCCAGCATGATCTCGATATTAGTTCGTAACCAGGCAGGTGAGGTGTTAAAGGCTGCAATAAAAGATGGCGACCTGGCCGCGACCGAGCGTAATCTCACTGCTGAGTGGGTACACGAATCCCTGTACGGAGGAAGGGTGCGGCTGTTCACGGCAGAGAGCCTTCAAGCCATGCTGCTCGAATCGTCACTCGCGGGAGCTGCCGAGCGCGGTGTACGGGTTCTGTCGGACTACCTGCCGCCGAGTGTTTCCAGAAGTGATGAGTACGAGCGGATTTTTGAGCTAGAGCGTAAGCTGGGCAGCCTGCCAGAGTTTGCCGCAGTCGCCCGCTACACCCATATCCTGGCACATCGCACAGATCGACTTCATGAGGGCCCAGTGATTAAGGACGGAGCATGACGAACGCCACAGCCCAGTCTTCGGCGTCCAGATCTCGCCTGACGCCACCAGACGACGGCATTTCGCTTGGCCTCGGACTCACCAACGAATGTAATCTTGCGTGCTCCTTTTGTTACCGAGATCCAACGCGTGCGGATCGCCTCTCCCTGGATCAAGTGAAGGCAGTCATGGAACGCTTGCCGGTGCGCTCGGTGAATCTCGGCACCGGTGAGAACGGCATGCATCCCGACTTCAAGGCAATACTGGCCTACTTGCGGACGAAGCCGGTGAAGCTCACGATCACTTCGAACGGACACAGTGTTGCTGTGTTGGAAGACGACGAGTTGCGCGCCTTTCACGACATCGAGTTCTCTCTCGATTACCCGACTCAAGCCGAACAGGATGCGCAGCGCGGAGAAGGGAATTGGGCACTCATACACCGCCAGGCAGAACGGTGTCTAAAGTTGGATATTCCTGTAACCATCATCGCGGTCATGATGAAGTCGAATTACTTGCGTCTGGCGGATGTGGCGCGAGTAGCCAAACAGTTTGACGCGCCTTTGCGAATAAATGTGTATCAGGCAGTGCGATCGGACGTCTATGCGCTGAGCTACGAAGAGTATTGGGAAGGATTCCGGCGCCTCTTTGAAGAGACCGACGTAATCGCTATTGGCGAGCCTCTGGTTCGCGCGATGGCGGGACTACCCCCGCTCAGAGGCGGCTGCGGCGTGAGCACCGTGCGAGTTACTCCGCGCGCCACGACACAACCCTGCGTTTATTGGCCGGGATTGGGTGAGCCGCTTTCGGACTTAATCTCGATAGGGCTCGACATTCTAGACTCCGCGCCCTTCGAGCAAGCCCGCACGCTTCCCGACGCCTGCCAGCCTTGCGAGTTCCGCGATTCCTGCCACGGCGGATGCGCCGGACGGCGGCGCTTGCAGGGTGCACTACTACAGCCTGATAGTTATTGTCCGATCATCCGGGGCGAGCGCCCACGACTCGAGGTCCGCATGGCCGCAAATCGCGATCTCCCCAAGCTGCGCAGCTCCTGCACTACAGTGGTGATCGCCAGGTAGTCTGAAGCAGACAGGGTGGCCCACACAACGCGGTGTTCGTTGTGTGGGTAAATTCCAAAGAAAAAACTCCAGCTAATTGCTTGGTCGTCAGCCGGTCCATCCGTGTTACGCTCTGTTCGCGAGGAATCACATGGCAAACCGCTTTGGCGCAGACATCCTGATTCAAGCCCAAGATCCCGCGAGAGCTGCCCTTTTTTATGTCAACCATCTCGGATTCGAAATTACCGACAACAATCCGAAGATGATCGGGTTGCATGGTCAGCACATTAACTTATTCATAGAGCCCGGCCCGCCGTTGGGGCCGGTCTTGGAAGTTACGGTTGACAACGTTGCTGGCGCGAGGCAGCGACTCGTAGAGCAGGGCTGTGAAGTTGTCAAGGATGAGCCGGATTTTCCTCGATGCTATCTCAAAGACCCATTTGGCCTGATCTACAACCTCACAAGCTAGGGCTGGTGCGTCAGTAGCAATAGTAAGGAGGCCGGTGGCCCACACAACGGTGTTCGTTGTGTGGGTAAGTCGAAGGATCGTTCACTGAGTTATTCGGATGTTGGCTTCGACCAATTCCCTAGATTCCCACTCAAGCCAGAACCAGACTTGGGGGTGGGCCACCGGCGGAGAGGTCATGGCCCGACATTGCTCTTAAGGGACGGGGACGACGATGCCTTAGCACGAGCGTTAACTATCCGCAGTAGGTGATTTGCAAGCAAAATAATCTCTAGAGCTTCCACTGGATCATCGAGATTCACGTCTCGATGCGACTGTGGATTCTTGTAAGAGCCGATTGCACCCCAAAATAAGTTCATCCGGGAGACTTGCTCGGCCGCGGGCGCAGTGGTGTCAGCCAAGGGACCTTTCCCTTGCGAGAAGGCGTCTTGAATTAGATTAACGCCGATCTTCTCGAGGCCATAACCAGCGGCGTCACGCACTGCAACTTCGACTGCCTTCATGGCTTCAAACGCTGCGTTATCGAAATCGGTCCGCATGTAAGCGGGCCACGCTCTTTCCAGAATGCGTAGGTGCAGCAATTCTTTGGGGAACGTGACGGGCGCTGCGCGGCGACTGGTGTTCACATTTTGTGCATAGCTACGAGCACGGCGGCCTAACACGCGCCAGCCATTGTGCCCGTTAATATCGGACGCAGGTACGAGCAGTCCTTCTCTCTCGAGCCACGCCCATGCTTCGCTGATGGCAAGATCGATCTCGGGCCGTTTGTTCTGTGGGAAAAGAGATTGGTGACCCGGGATCGTCGGATAAGGCCACAGTTCCCCAATGAGGCCACTGAGGAGGAACATCCCTTGGTTTTGGTTTGGTGGTCTCTTGCAAAGTAAACCCAGGATCTTGGCTCCGAGCGCATCGCGCTCGAGAGCCAACACTGCATCTGGAGTTGGAAACATCTTGGCAAGCTCGTACATACGCCTATTCTATGCGGAGTAGGCCGGATGGTGGCGGGCGACTCAAGCCCGCCTTTGGCTTGAGTGATGAAGTTACTCCGTATCAATGTCCGGAAAGAGCTGCGCCACAGTCTTCATGGGCATGAAGAGCCGGTTCGGGTGATTCGGAATGTCGATGAAGCCATAGCGTTGTAGAAGGCGCGTGCGTTTTCGTCGATGGCGTCCACCACCACGGCCATGGAGACAATGCTCCTGCCATGCGAATCAGATCGCTACCCGATCTCCTCTTTCAATCTGCGCGCCGCCGCAATCGCTTTCTCGTTTGGCTTGGGGGGATTCAGAAGTGCTTCGATAAAAACGCGCCGCGCTTCCGCAGTCAAACTAAGGGTTCGATCCTTGCCTTTGGTGTTCCCGTGTTTGTCGCGATTCGCCATAAATTGATTTTAACGTGCTGTCATTTCGGGCGGAGGGGTTGGGAGCGCGAGCGAAAAAATACGCGTACTCGAGAAACCTGCTTTATTGCCAGTTCCAAGCAGAACAGCAGGTTCCTCGACTGCGTTTCCTCGTCCGCTTGCGTCCGACGAACCTTTGCTCGGAATGACAGTTGCTAAAGTTTCCTCAGGGGGAAGCCTGAGGACATGCCGCCAAACCTATCGCAACCGCGGTGAGAAGTCAGTCAACGCCATAAAGGTCGAATCAATTTTTTCCGCCAGTTTGCCGTTGGCTTCGGATTCTTCTTTGACACGTTTCCACTCCGGGTCGTCCTGGAACGATTTCCAGTTGGCGGTTGCAGCGTCGCGGCTGGGATGCTGAAGAATGTAGACCAGCATATTGCCCCGGTCGGGTTCGTCTACCGGCGTCCAGTAAGCAACATTCTTCATTCCATGTTTTTCGAAAAGCTTGGCAGTGTGGTCGCGGAAGCGTGCCAGCAGCTCTCCGAGTTTTCCTGGAGCCGCGTGATAGACGCGCAGTTCGTAGACGGTGGTTGCGGCTGCCTTAGCGTCACCACGTTGCGAGACTGCCAGAAGTGCCGCTGAAAGCACTGGCAGGGAAGAAAGCGATTCCAGCAATAGTCGTCTTGTCACGTCAGGCATCCTGGCAAACGTTGATATGAGCTGTGCCACTCAAGCCAACGGCTGACTTGAGTGGCAGTTGTAGAAACTATTGCGCGTCCACCCACTTATCCGATCCCGTCACTTTGACCGCTACATCCGTAATCCAGAGGTGGAGCGGCTTGCCGTCAGCGGTACCGCGATGTTCGGTTGAGATCAGAATCGGGCCTGCCTTTTTGTAGCCTGCCCAGGTTGCGAAGACACGGCTCGGCGGCTTGGCCCCGCCACGGTGGTAGACAAAGTACACGACGCGGTTGCCTGTACCGACGTAGAGATCCCAGGTGTCGCCCGGCGTGTACCCGCCATCCGCGGGATACCTCACAGGAACCAGTTCGGCCATGCCGGGGCCCATTGGCAGGTTAAACTTGCCCTGATCGATTGCGCTGGCGCTCTTGTCCCAGTAAGCATGGAAAGGAAACAGAAGCCAATAATTATCGTTGACGAATGCTGGCTCGACTTCGTTCTTCACCTGATCGGGCTGGCTGTTGAGCTGTGAGCTGTCGTACGTCACCTTAACCGGCTTGCCATCTTTATCCGTGCTTTCGAAGGTGATTTTGCCGGTCTTGGGCTCCCACTCCCACTTGTGCGAAGCCTTGAATAGCCCGGGGATGTCAATATTCCAGGTGTAGCGGATCGCGTCGATCTTGTCCCACGAATCGATGCCGTAGGTCTTGGCGACTTGATCGAGAATTGGTGCGCGCGGTGGCGCCTGCGCCCAGGAGTTTGCGGCGAGGACCAGCATTCCGCAAAGCAGAAGACCGATCACGGTTAAGCGGCGGATATTTGTCATAGATTAAGCTCCTTGTTCATTGTGCAGCCAGTCTGACCGATGCAGGCTCCGACCACATCACTTGATGCGGTAGATTTTTGTTACGACTAGCGTTTAGCAAACTCATAACTCGTTTGGGTGATGCAGTGCAAAGCGAGAATCGCCGGGGCACCATTTCTCGCCGGGTTTGCGAGACAGCAAAAGCCGGACGTCGAATCAGCAGCCACGGCTCGATTTTGTTATCGTGGTCCCCTTCAAGCAAATTTGAAAGCGGCAGTGTAGCACGATGAGGAAAGGCTTACGAATACAGAATAGATTTCGAGGGCGGTCGAGGAGAAGCGGGCCTATCTCGCCGTAAACACCAGGAAGTAATCCATGCCGTCACCCTTAACAAAGTCATACTGCTCTTGCAGGGTGTAGCCAGCTTGTGAGGCCTCGCGAATCACGACATCCCGCGCCACTCCATGGTTTTCGCCATTTCCGTTGCGGTCGATGACTCCAACTTTGGCCCCGGTTCGAAGCGACGCCCGCAGATTACGCAGCAGGGTCACAGGCTCCGCGACTTCATGGTAGGTCTTAAGTAGCAGGACAGAATCAATCTTGTTTGCTGGCAGCAGCGGGTCGTCAGGCTTGCTGAGGATGGTCTTTACATTGTGCAGGTGCTCTTTTTGAATACGCTGGTTGATGTAACGAATAGCTTCAGGATTGATCTCCACGGCGTAGACGAGACCCGTTTCCGTCACGCGTTTTGCCGCCCTGACCGTGTACCAACCCGACCCGGCGCCGATGTCAGCCACCACCGTTCCCGGTGAGACGCCGAGGATTTTCATCACGCGATTAATTTGCAGGCGTTCATCTCTTCCCGGGGAATCAAAGATGGAAAGATCGCCGGTGTACGGCTCGCTGGTTGTTCTCGTTTCCGCAGGATGAGTCGCAGCAACCGCCGAGCTGCAGGTCGTTGCCGGCGAAGCTGGGGCCGGGCTCTGCGCGTGAATGCAGAGAAGGCTTTGGCATACGAGCGTAAGAACCAGTATGCTGCGCCTTGATGTGAGAGTTCTCGCCACTTGTGTCATTGGGACAGTGTACTTCGCTAGCTGTCGATATCAAGCCATCCCACAAAACTGGCGCGAAAGAAAAAGGGACGCGGGTGAACTCGCGAACCTGTTGTTATTCTTTGCTGCAAGGACCCTGCAGTGTGGTGTCTACAACGCGATGGTGTCCGTAGCGCCGGAGATGGGATTGGTGTGAAATAAAGTGCGATGGCCGAATTCCGCCCGGAGAGGTGCTAAACCAGGACCGTACCCCCATCGACCACAACGGTCTGGCCGGTGGAGAATTCTTCCTTCATCAGAAACAGATAGGCTTGTGCAATGTCGTAAGCCTCGCCGACCCGTCTCACAGGCAACGAGCGGCATGACATCAGTTATCAAAAACGATCGCAGGTTGCGGCTGATGAAAGCACCGCAAGAATTGCACGCGTTTCATTTCCTTATGGCATGGCATCCCAGACACAACTCCGACCAGCGACATGTATGGCTTCGCGGTGCTATGCGATCAACGATCGCGCCACTCAATGCATAAGTTAAGGATTGGCCGCCGGTACGGCTCAACGTCCGCGAAACATTCAACTCAGTTTGAAGCTTATGTTTTAATTGGCCGATGACCTCGATACGCTTCTCTTGCGTTCTCATCTTGGCCGTGCTCTTGCGGGGAGCTTCCCAAAGTAACCAAACGAAGCCGGATCAGGACTGGGGAGCCTATGGCGGCGATTCAGAGAAGACACACTTCTCAGCGCTGGCCCAGATCAACCGATTAAACGTAAAGCGGCTTGAAGTTGCCTGGACGTATGACACGCAAGAAACCGGAGGCCTGCAGACCAGCCCCATCGAAATCGCCGGCACTCTTTACGGCATCTCGCCTTCACAAAAGGTATTCGCTCTCGATGCCGGCAGCGGCAAACTGAAATGGAAATTTGATTCCAGGATTGCCGGCACGCAACCCAATCGTGGACTTGCCTATTGGGCCAGCCCGGATAACAAAGAGCGGCGAATCATTGTCGGCGTCATGAATTTCGTTTACGCGCTCGATCCGGAAACCGGCCAGCCAATTCCAAGCTTCGGCGATCACGGCCGTGTTGATCTGCGCGAGGGACTTGGCCGCGACGTTGCAGCCAGTTTCATTGCGTTGACCAGTCCAGCCGTCGTCTACAAAGATCTTTTCATCGTTGGCGGCCGCCTGCCCGAAACCCTGCCTGCACTGCCTGGTGATATCCGCGCGTATGACGTTCGTACGGGAAAGCAGCGCTGGAGTTTTCACACCATTCCGCACCCGGGCGAGGCCGGTTATGAAACCTGGCCGAAAGATGCGTGGCAGAAGAGTGGCGCTGCCAATAACTGGACGGGAATGACAGTCGATCAGAAGACTGGCATCCTGTATGCGCCCACCGGGTCGGCGGCTTTCGATTTTTACGGCGGTGATCGTCTAGGCGACAACCTGTTTGCCGATTGCGAGCTCGCACTCAATGCGGAAACCGGCGAACGTATCTGGCACTTCCAGGGGGTCCATCACGATATTTGGGACCGCGATTTCCCGTCGCCTCCGGCGCTTGTCACGGTTACGATCGACGGGAAAAAAGTAGACGCAGTCGCGCAGACCACCAAGCAGGGCTTCCTTTACCTGTTTGATCGTGCAACAGGAAAGCCGCTGTTTCAAGTCGAATCTCACAAATATCCACCTAGCGATCTGCCTGGAGAAGCCGCCGCTCCCGAGCAGCCTCTGCCAACGAAACCAGCGCCTTATGCACGCCAGCATTTGACTGAAGACATGCTGACCAACCGAACGCCTGAAGCACACAAGTGGGCTTTGGAGCAGTTTCGGACCTTTCGCAGCGACGGGCAGTTCGTTCCGCTGAGCACTGGGAAGAACACCGTCATCTTTCCAGGTTTTGATGGTGGGGCGGAGTGGGGTGGTCCCGCGTTTGATCCAGACTCGGGAGTTCTCTACGTCAATTCCAATGAGATGGCCTGGGCGGTCGAGCTTGCGGAGAATACTAACAACCCATTGAGCGGCAAAGGTATTTATCAGAGTCAATGCACCATTTGCCATCGTGACGATATGAAGGGTTCGCCGCCACTCTTCCCCTCGCTGGTAGGCGTAGGCAATCGTATGACGCAGGAGCAAATCAAAGAACGCATTCAAAAAGGTGGCGGACGGATGCCGGGCTTTCCGAATCTCACTGCGGATGAAATCAATGCGCTGCTTAGTTTTGTGAGCGAGGGAGAGAACAAAGAGTTGTCGTCCGGACAGCCTGCTCCGCCGCTCATGCGGTACCGTTTTTCCGGATATACGCGGTTTCACGATCCGGACGGTTATCCGGCCGTCACTCCGCCCTGGGGTACGCTGAATGCGATCAACCTCAACACCGGCAAATACGTGTGGAAAGTTCCGTTAGGCGAGTATCCCGAGCTCGCCGCCAAAGGGATGAAGAATACCGGAAGCGAAAACTACGGCGGACCAATCGTCACCGCCGGCGGGCTTCTATTCATCGGAGCGACGAATTACGACAAGAAGTTTCGCGCGTTCGATAAGTCCACCGGAGCGTTGCTATGGGAGACCACGCTGCCTTTTTCCGGCAACGCCACACCCATTACTTATCAAATCAATGGCCGCCAATATGTGGTGATTGCGGCGGGCGGGGGAAAAGATCTGAAGTCACCCTCGGGCGGGGTTTACGTGGCGTTCGCGCTGAGGAGTTCGCAATGAATCGTCGCTTGCGTCTGGGGATGGTTGGCGGCGGACCGGGAGCTTTCATCGGCGCTGTGCATCGCATCGCTGCGCGTCTTGATGATCGCTATGAACTGGTTGCCGCCGCTCTGAGCTCAGATGCCGAACGAAGCATGGCAGGCGCGAAGGAACTACATATTTCCCGCGCATATCGCAGCTTCGAAGAAATGGCAGCGTCGGAATCAAAACGACCCGATGGAATCGAAGCAGTCTCGATCGTCACCCCTAACAATTTGCACTACGCTCCAGCAAAAGCGTTTCTTGAAGCCGGAATCCATGTCATCTGTGACAAGCCTCTAACCACAACCCTCGGGGATGCATTGGATTTAGCCGAGACGGTAAAGCGAATGGGTTTGGTATTCGGCTTGACCCACAACTACACCGGATATCCCATGGTTCGGCAGGCGCGAGAGATGATTAGCACTGGCGAACTCGGTCCAGTCAGGCTGATCCAAGTCGAATATGTCCAGGATTGGCTGACCACGCCGCTGGAAAAAACAGGGCAGAAGCAGGCGGAGTGGCGCACCGATCCTGCTCGCAGCGGACCAGCCGGATCGCTTGGTGATATTGGGACACACGCTTACAACCTGGCATGCTTTGTAACCGGATTATCTTGTGAGCATGTGGCCGCCGATGTAACTACTTTCGTCTCTGGGCGGCGTCTGGATGACAACGCTCACGTGATGCTTCGCTTCTCGAAGGGAGCCAAAGGAGGGCTTTGGGCGACGCAGGTTGCGCCCGGAAACGAAAATAACTTGAGTTTGCGCGTGTATGGAGAAAAAGCCGGACTTGAATGGCGTCAGGAAAATCCCAATCTACTCAGCTTCACGCCTCTGGGACAAACCCGTCGCACAATTACACGCGGCGGCCCGGGTAGCGGATCCGCTGCCGCTCATGCCAGCCGCATTCCGAGCGGCCATCCCGAAGGATATTTAGAGGCGTTTGCTCAGCTTTACACAGACCTCGCCGAACAGATCACCGCGAAAATCGAGAAACGACCGCCCAACCCAGATTCATTGTCAGTTCCGGGGGTAGGGGACGGTGTTGAAGGCGTGAAATTCGTCAATGCAGTGCTGGAGTCGTCGCGCAACCGCTCCGCTTGGACCGCAATTCCGCCTCCGCACTAATGTCTGACCGTTCTTCAGCTCTTCAGTGTCCGACTCGCGTCGTCCCAGTAGACCGGTTTGTTTCGGAAATAGGCCTCATTCGCCATGTGGCACGCAATTGCAGCATGGTTTCCGAACACCGCGTCTTCGACCACTTGCTTCCGCGACCTTACCGCATTAAAGAACACTTGCAGATGTGGACGCATGTCGTCCCAATCATGTCCCCGGTAAAGCGTGTCCTCGTGGACAGGTTCCTTGCCGAGTTGCGGATCATGCTCGGCATGCCATTGTTTGAAGTACTCCTCACGCATCTTTGCCGGGAAACCAGCCGAGTAATAGCTGGGATCAGTGTCGATGCCTGCTTGCCGGGAGTGTTTCAATTCAAACTCGCCGGCATCGAGAATTCCCTTCGGCCCCATGAAGCGCGCAAGCTCTGGAGTTTCCGCCCCAAGTCCCAGGCGCACATAAACCGGAATGCCGTGGTAATCGAACAGGACCGTATGCAGGTCAGGCATGTCGCGCCCGTCCTTCCAGCGATAAATTCCGCCCAGGGCTTGGGCTGATCGTGGCGCCTCATTCCAGCCAAGCGTAAACAACATGCCGCTGATCAGATGCACCATGAGATCGCCCGCTACTCCGGTGCCGTAGTTCCGCCAGCATCGCCACCGCGCGAAGTGGTATTTGTTGAAAGGGACCTTAGGCGCATCGTTCAGCCAGGTGTCCCAATCGAGCGTTTCAGGAGATAGATCGAAGGGCGGAGGATATTCCCACGCACCAGTGGGATCGTTGCGGCCCAGTGTCAGCTCGACCATTTCTACGTCGCCGATCGCCTCGTCGTGATACATCTCTCGCGCCTTCGCGCAAAGGTTGGAACTGACCCGCTGCGAGCCGATTTGCACGATGCGGTTGTTCTTTCTCTCCGCCTCAACCATGGCAAAGCCGTCGGTAATGGTGTGCGACATTGGCTTTTCGCAGTAGATGTCTTTCCCGGCATTGCACGCGTCAACCACAACTCGCCGATGCCAGTGATCAGGGACGGCGGCGACAATGCAGTCAATATCTTTCCGGTCCAGCAGTTCCTGATAACGTCGAGTAGTAGGCAAAGACGGATTCGCAGTAATTTCTTTCGCCAGTGTGTGCCGGCCATCGTACAAATCTGCAGCGCCAACACATTCGACACCGGGCAGCGTGATCGCGCCACTTAGCAAGCCTGATCCCTGCATTCCAATGCCGATCATGCCGAAACGAACCCGGTCACTGGGGGCATTTCCCCCGGGCCCCGGCGCAGCTGCGTCCAGAAGAATGGTTTTTGAGGCGGCAAGTGCGCCCGCCGCGGTGGCGCCGGTTTGCAGGAATTCTCTTCGCGATAAACTCATGTCTTCTCCTGTACGAAACACCTGACGCGGATTGCGTCTGTGGATTGTGAGCAGTCTTTACTTGTTCAACATCATTTGTGCAACATTTTTACGGCAACTTCCTTGAAGAAAACGATGTCGTGGTCGCTGTGGTTCTGTAGCCCGATGTAACCCTCGATAGGACGTGGCCCTCGTTGCGGTTCGAAGTCAAACTTTCTTTCGGGCACTGGCTGGCCTTCGGTGTAGTCGGTGACCTTCACGCCATTCAACACCACGACCGTATGTGGGCCATCAAGGGTGATTTCCATCGTGTTCCACTCCGGTCCCGGTTTCCCGGGGCGCGCTAAGGGTTTGGTGAGCGAGTACAGGGCTGCGGTTACGTGATATTCATCTTCCTTTGAATCTTCCGGCTGATTGTCTATCTGAACCTCGTAGCCATAGTGCACCGGCATCCATTCCTCTCGCGGCTCAATAGGGATTCGAATGAATACGCCGGAATTGTCATTGTGGTCGCGCATCTTGTATACCACGCGGATCACGCAATCACTAAGTTTCCCGCCCGTCCAGTAGAGTAGGCCCATACCTCCGTGGGTGTGGATCAGGCCGTCCTCAACCGTCATAAACCCAGGTCCCACGTGCTTCCACCCGGTCAGGTCTTTCCCGTCAAACAACTGCTTCCACTCGCCCGACTGACCCTGGGCCGCACCACCAAGCAGCGCGATTGAAAAGAGTACAAAGAGAAGACGATTTCGCATTAGCGTTTAGCTCCTATTGGATCAGCGCTCGCCAGCAATTACTCACGTTCGGCATATTAAAGCAGGACTGTAAAAAATGCAGCAACGCTCTTCGGCTGCTTAGTTGATTTTCCAAATTGTTCGGGCACTATTCGTGGAATCTAGTTAAGCCTGTTTGCGTGGCAACGGCGCTGGTGGCGTCCTGCGGCGCACCATTCTAAGATACTCGTGGGCAATTCGCGTGAACCAAACTCTACCTTTCTTCCCAATAATGTTGAATCTGCAAGGACGAAGATGCCTGGTCGTGGGTGGGGGCAAAGTGGCTGCGGGGAAGATTGCTGGATTATCGAGTCGCGGCGCTGAGATTGTGGTCGTGAGTCCCCGCGCGGTGGCTGCGATTCGAACCAAGGCACGCTCCGGTGTGCTTACGTGGCATCGGCGCGTGTTTTCCTCGCGAGATGTGGAAGGCGCGTTTCTGGTGATAGCCGCCACCAATTCGCATGAAGTCAACGGTTCCGTTTTTCGCGCCTGCAGAGCGCGGCGAGTGCTTTGCAATTCGGTCGACGATCCTGAGCATTGTGATTTCTTTTACCCGGCGGTGGTGCGCCGCGGACTCTTGCAGATTGCAATCTCGACCAATGGCAATCTGCCCGCTCTTGCCGCACGGATTCGCAAAGAATTGGATGAGCAATTCGGGCCAGAGTGGACCGACTGGGTGAAGCAGGTCGGCAAAGAGCGGCGCAAAATTCGCGGTTACAAGATGTCTCCCGAAAAGCGTCGGGAACGGTTGCTGCGACTGGCAAGCCCTCAGGCTTTTCGTTCGTTTGTCCGACAGAGCCGGAAGACCAAAACTGCCACGCCTCGGCGTCCCAAAAAACTTCGGAAGTAAATCACGTCTTAAGGTTACCTTTGCGGGTTACTTTGAGCGTTCTCCCTGTGATTGCCATCACAGAAACCCGCCCCCCGGGCCCTATACAGTCGAGATGGTGGCAGTACGCGCCTGCAAAGGAATTCATGGAAACCTCCTTAAACCAAGATCGCGCCGCATGGCTGCTGGGCCCTCCGGCGGAGTGCGCTGTTGCTCAAGACGGAAACTCCCCCTGGCGACTGGTTCTGCTGGGCGCGCCGGGAGTGGGAAAGGGAACGCAAGCTCAGTTTCTGGCTCGCCGTTTAGGGGCTTGCCATCTCTCGACCGGAGATGTGTTCCGAGCGGCAAAGGAACGGGCTGCCCGGGAGCAAACGTCGGCGATCGCCATGGCGCTCGAGTCGATGCGGCGTGGTGCGCTGGTCTCTGACTTGATCGTCTCCAATATCATTCACGAGCGCATCGGC
>Ga0075426_10001398_pt1 | contig 17140 bp, 21 predicted proteins | sample SoiMethybrSBSTD5_FD_75304 | JGI IMG/M metagenome (GOLD analysis project Ga0075426, IMG submission 75304) | Bulk soil microbial communities from a Populus tree surrounding site in Tennessee, USA - Soil MetaG P. TD hybrid SBSTD5 | ecosystem: Environmental > Terrestrial > Soil > Tree plantation... | reverse complement strand
CGCTCGCCGCGCGCACCGGGCCGCAGATGCGCTCGCGGCCATGCAGCAGCGTCACCCCGCGCGCACGCATCGCCTCGAGATGCGCGCCCCGGGCAAGCACGCTCACCTCCTGCCCGCTTGCCGCCAGGCGCGCGGCGATGTGCCCGCCGACCGCACCGGCACCGAATACGCAGAGTTTCATGCGCATAGAATACGCCGCCATGAAACTCTGCCGCTTTGACGACAATCGGCTCGGCGTCGTAGCCGACGAGGGCATCCGCGATGTGACTGGGGTGCTCACGCAGCTGCCCGGCGCCACCTATCCGTTTCCGCGTCATGACGCGCTGATCGCGCACTTGGCGAAACTGCGACCGGAGATGGAGCGCCTCGCGCGCGGCGCGAAGCCGATCGCCGCCGAGCGCGTCAAGCTCCTCAGCCCGGTGGCGAATCCGGGCAAGATCATCGCCGCGCCGGTGAACTACAAGAAGCATCTCGAGGAGGCGCTCGCCGACAAAGGCATCCACCACGGCAATCTCGTGCAGGAGATCCACAAGGCCGGCATGTTCCTCAAGGCGACGAGCTCGCTCGTCGGCCCGGGCGAAGACGTGCGCCTCGTGCACACCGATCGGCGCAACGATCACGAGGTGGAGCTCGCTCTCGTCATCGGCAAGGCGTGCCGCAATGTCGACGCGGCGCAGGCGCTGGATTACATCGCCGGCTATGCGATCGGGCTCGACATGACGATCCGCGGCCCCGAGGAGCGCAGCCTGCGCAAGTCGCCCGACTCCTACTGCGTGCTCGGGCCCTGGCTCGTCACCGCAGACGAGATACCGGAAGCCGGAAACCTCTCGATCAAGATCGCGGTCAACGGCGCGGTGAAGCAGGACGCGCACACGAGCGATCTCATCCTCAGCGTGGCCGAGCTCATCGCATGGGGCAGTGCCTTCTACACGCTGCATCCAGGCGACGTCATCCTCACCGGTACGCCGCAGGGCGTGGGTCCGGTGCGCCCCGGCGACGTCATGCTCGCCACAATCGAGCGCATCGGCTCGATGCGCGTGCAAGTGAAATGAAAAGGCCGCCGGGGCTAGGCCGCGGCGGCCTGTAAAGCGCTACTCGAGAACCGATTATTTCGTCGTTGAGGACGAGTCCTTCGACTGGTCCTTCGACTGGTCGGTCGAGCTCGAGCTGCTGCTCGAGGGGCTGGACGAGCTCGAGCCGGACGGGGTGCTCGTCGAGCCGGCGCCTGCGCTGCCGCCGGAGCTGGACGGCGAGGAGCTGGACGACGAAGACGCGCCACCGCTTGCCGGGCTCTTGGTCGTGTCGCTCGAGCTGGAGCTCGAGCTCGACGGCGACGAAGCGCTCGGTGAGCTGCCCGCGCCCGAGGAGGACGAGGAGCTCGGCGAGCTCGGCGAGGTGGTCGCACCGCCGGCCGACGAGGACGACGAGCCCGAGGGCGACGTCGTCGAGCCGGAAGGCGAGGTGCTGCTGCTGCTGGCGCCGCTCGGGCGTTCGCCGCTGCGGTTGCAGCCGGTCACGACCGCCGTGCCGAGCGCGAGGGTAACGGCAAGAGCGAGGGTGGAAAGTCTCATGGGGCCTCCGTGGGTTAAGTTACAGAATTCAGTGAGCAAGGATCGGGCCGTAATTGTTACGCCGCCATCCAATACGGCTTACGCCGGATGTCAGTTCTCAGTTCTTCATGGTGGGCTTCGTGTCGCTGCTTTGCGGACCCGCCCCATCGCCGCTGTTCTGGAAATCGCGATGCTGATCCGCGTGCTTCGGGTCTACCTGTCCCTGTACCGGGTTCGCGCCCTCCTTTTTCTCCGCGCTTGTAGGATTTCCCGCATTGGCCGGGGTCGTCGTCGATCCCGCGGCCGCCGGGCTCACCGGCGACACGCTGTCGGTTTTCGGTGACGGTGGGGTACTCGGCGTGCGATCGCAGCCTGCGGCAAGCACGAGCGCTATTGCGAAACAACCCGTGGAAAGTCTCATCGGCGGCCTCCGTTCATGGCCCCTAGGCGAGCAAGGCCGGGGCCCGCACCGCGTTACCATCGGCCGATGCCGGTCATTCCCACCACGGTCGTGGGCAGCTATCCGCAGCCGAACTGGCTCATCGATCGCGCGAAGCTCGGCTCGAAAGTGCCGCGCGTGCGCGCGCCCGAGATCTGGCGCGTGGCAGCCGAATACCTCGAGCAGGCGCAGGACGATGCGACGCTGCTTGCGATTCGCGACATGGAGCGCGCCGGCATCGACATCATCACCGACGGCGAGATGCGGCGCGAGAGCTACTCGAACCGCTTCGCCACCGCGCTCGAAGGCGTCGACATCGAGAATCCCGGCACGACGATCAACCGCACCGGCGCGCGCTCCGTCGTGCCACGCATCGCCGGCCCGATAAAAAGAAAGCATGCGGTGGAAGTGCGCGACGTCGAATTCCTGCGCGCGAATACGTCGAAGCCGATAAAGATCACGCTGCCCGGCCCGTTCACGATGGCGCAGCAGGCGCAGGATGATTACTACCGCGATGAAGAGGCGCTCGCCATGGCGTTCGCTGCCGCGGTCAACGAAGAGCTGAAAGACTTGAAGGCCGCAGGCGCGGACATCGTGCAGCTCGACGAGCCCTGGCTGCAGGCGCGCGCCGAGCGCGCGGCGCGCTATGGCGTGCGCGCGATCAATCGCGCGCTCGAGGGCGTCGCAGGCACGACCGTCGTGCACCTTTGCTTCGGCTACGCGGCGGCGGTGAAGGACAAGCCTTCGGGGTATTCGTTTCTCGCGCAGCTCGCCGATGCGCGCGCCTCGCAGATCTCGATCGAGGCGGCGCAGCCGCGGCTCGACCTCGGCGTGCTGAAGGCGCTCGCGCCGAAAAGCGTGATGGTGGGCGTGATCGATCTCGGCGCCGATGCGATCGAGACGCCCGAGCAGGTCGCGAGCCGCATCGGCGCGGCGCTCGAGGTCGTCGCGCCGGAGAAGCTCGTGGTCGCGCCCGATTGCGGGATGAAATATCTCGCGCGCGAAGTGGCCTTCGGCAAGCTCGTGGCGCTTGCGCGCGGCGCCGAGCTCGCGCGCCGCGCGCTCTAGTTACTCCTGCTCGGCGGCGCTCGGCGCGCGCTTGCGCGGCTCGTAGCCCGCTTCGCGCGCCGCGCTGATGCACTCGTAGTAGAGCGCGTAGCTCTCTTTCGATTCAGCGAGCGTGCGCCCGTCGGCGCCGGTGTGGCGCCACTTCCAGCGAAACGTCTTCTTGTACGGCACGTGAAATATCTCGCAGGCCTTCATGCGACTGTTATACAGCGCCGCGCACGCGCGGTCCCGTGGCTAGCCCCTGAATTTACAGTCGGTGCTAGAACGACACGAGGCTGAACTTTTGCGCACGTCGTCCGAACCCGACTTCCGAGGTATAGAGGTTCCCCTGGCGGTCGATCGCCATGTTGTGCACCCACTTGAACTCCCCCGCCATATGCCCCGTGCGGCCGAAGCTCGAGAGCTGGCGCCCGTCGGCACGCGAGAGCACGTATGCGCGGCCGTTCGCGCCGTCGGCGACGTACATGTATTTCTGCGCCGCGTCGTGCGAAAGCACCATGTCCCACACGGAGCCGTTGGCGCGCGTGAGCGGCTCGACGCGGAACTCGTGCACGAAGCGCCCGGAAGGCTCGAAGACCTGGATGCGGTTGTTCACGCGGTCACAGACGTACACCAGCCCATCATTCGAGAGGCGCACGCAATGCACCGGGTTGCCGAACTGGCGCGCCGGCGCGGCGCCGGGATCGTACGCGGGCTGCCGCTCGTCGCTCGGCTCGCCGCCGTATGCACCCCAGTGGCGCTTGTAAGCGCCGCTGTCCGCGTCGAAGACGATCACGCGATGGTTGCCGTAGCCGTCGGCGACGTAGAGCTCGCGCGTGCGCTCGTCCATGACCATGTGCGCCGGCCGCCCGAGCTGCACGCGGCTCGCGCTGCCCTCGGACTTGCCCGCGCGCCCGATCTGCATGAGGAAGCGGCCCTCGGGCGTGAACTTGAGAATCTGGTTGTCTTCGTCGCCGTTGCCGGCGATCCAGACGCCGCCCTGCGGATCGATGTAGATCCCGTGCTCGCTCTTCGGCCACTGTGCCTTCGCGTCGGCGGGCGCGCCCCAGCCGCGCAGGTAATTGCCGGCGGCGTCGAACTCCACCACGGGCGGCGCCGACTTGCAGCAGCGGTGCGTGACCGGCCGCGCCTCTTTGGCGTTCCACTCGTCGGCGAGAAGCGTCGAAGGCCGGTGCACGATCCAGACGTGCCCGGTGCGATCGTCCACGGAGATGCCGGCCACCTGTCCGAGCACGAGCTGCACGCCGTTTTCCTCGGGCAGCGGCTTCGGCCATCCGGGATCGACTGCGAACGCGGGCCCCTGCGCCGTGCCGGGGCCGGGCGGGTGTGCGCATGCGGCGACAGCCACCGCAAGCGCGACGAGCAATTTCTGCATGGGACCTCCCGGCCCCATGCTAAACAGAAAAGGACGCGGCCGGCGAACGCCGGCCGCACGGTAGTGCGCGGTTACTTGCTGCCGCTGCTCGGGCTCTTCGGCGTGCTGCTCGAGCTGCCGCTGCTGCTGCCGCTCGCGCCGCCGCTCGGGCTGCTCGGGGTGCTCGGGGAAGAGCTGCTGCCGCTCGCAGCGGACGAGGGGCTCTTCGAGGCGCTGGAGCCGCCCGCGGCGTTCTGGTCGCGGTGGCAGCCGGCGAGGGCGAGGGCAAGGGATGCAGCAACGATCATCAGGACTTTCATGGATCCTCCTTAGGAAAAGGGCACCCTGCGTTCAGCAAACATCGGGCCGGGGTAGCATGCATGGGCCATGAAGATCACCTCCATCGAGACGCGCCTCCTGAGCGTTCCCACGCCCAAGCCGATGGCGCTGCAGTATCCGAGCCACAAGCTGGTCGTCGCCGACATCGCCACGGACGAAGGCATTCGCGGCCTGGGCTACAGCCTCGTGTTCAATGGCGGCGGCGCCGAAGCGGTGCTCGCGTACCTCGACACGCGGCTCAAGCCCGCGCTCATCGGCGAAGATCCGCTGTTCGTCGAGCGGCTCTGGGAAAAGATGTTCCGCGTCGACATGGGCATCAAGAAGCAGGGCGTCGCCGCCTATGCGCTTTCCGCGCTCGACATCGGGCTCTGGGATATCGCCGGCAAGAGCGCGAAGCTTCCGCTCTACAAGCTCTGGGGCGCGGCGAGCGACCGCGTCGCGGCTTACGGCAGCGGCGGCTGGGCGAAGTACAGCATCGACGATCTCGTCGGCGAAGCGCAGAAATACGCGGCGCTTGGCTGCAAGTACTACAAGATGAAAATCCACCATCCCGACGAGGCGGTGAACGCGAGCCGCGTCGCCGCGGTGAAGAAGGCGCTCGGGCCGGGCGTGCGCATGATGGTCGACGTGAACCAGAACCGCGACGTCCTCGGCAACCAGCGCCAGGCGCGGCTGCTCGAGGAGTTCGATCTCCTCTGGTACGAGGAGCCGGTGCTCGCCGACGACTACGACGGCTATGCCGAGGTGGCGCGCGCGATCCGCATCCCGATCGCGGCGGGCGAGAACCATTACACCCGCTGGGAATTCAAGCAGCTCTTCGACCGCAAGAGCGTGCAGTACGCCATGCCGGACGTCTGCCGCGCCAACGGCTTCTCGGAGACGCTGCGCATCGGAAGACTGGCCGCGGCGCACGGCGTGGCGCTCTCGCCGCATCTCATCCACGAGATCTCGATTCACATCGTCGGCGCACTGAGCAACGGCTTCCTGGTCGAATTCATGGACTGGGCGCCGCCCGACCTCTTCGCCGAGCTGCCCGAGTGCAAGGACGGGTTCATCCGCATTCCCAATCGGCCTGGGCACGGAATGTCGTTGCACCCGAAAGCGCTGGAGAAATACCGCGCCTAAGTCAGGGGGGCTGACCCCGATTTGCAAGAGGTACCATGACTTTCACGAAGGTCGTGCTCTTCACCGACGGTGATGGCCGCGCCAGATTCAGAGAGGAGGGGATCGCGCTTAGCGAAGGCAATCCGCAGGCGCTGCTCTCCAAGGTGTTTCCGTCGTCGGGCCATCAGCTGCGCCACAGCCCGGTCGGGTTTCGCAGCCCGTGGCATTGCACGGCCAATCCGCAGTGGGTGTTCATCCTCGGCGGCGAGATGGAGATCGGTCTGCGCGACGGCTCGGTGCGGCGCTTCCGGCCGGGCGAGCATTTCTACTCCGCCGATGTGCTCCCGCCAGGGGCGAGCTTCGATGCGGCGCTGCATGGCCACTGGAGCGCCCAGCGCGGCGCCGAGCCGCTGGTCACGCTCTTCGTGAAGTCTTAACATCCCGCGCCGGGAGGAGAGATCAATGCGAATTTCAGCGGTGCGGTGCGCGGTCGCGTTCGCCGCAGTCATTACGGCGGCGGGAAGCGCGCAAGCGCAGAAGCAGACGGTCAAGCTCGCCTTCATCGGGCCGCTGACCGGCGGCGTATCGGCGAACGGCATCGGCGGACGCAACTCGGCCGATCTCGCGGTGCGGCTGCGCAACGATGAGGCTAAGGCGAAGTACAAATACGAGCTCGTCAGCCTCGACGACGAATGCAAGCCGAACATCGCCGTGCAGGCGGCGACCAAGGCGGCGAGCGACAACTCGATCATCGCGGGCGTCACGCACTACTGCTCGGTGACGGCCATCGCCACCGTCGACACGTACCACAAGTTCGGCTTCCCGGTCGTCGTCTGGGGCGCGGTGCTGCCCGATATCACCTACCGCAACAAGTACGCGGAGGTGCACCGGGTGAACGGCACGATGATCAACCAGAACGATGTCGCGGCGAAGTTCATGACGGGACTCGGCTTCAAGCGCTGGGTGGTCATCCACGACACCACCGACTACGGCAAGGCGCACGACAAGTACTTCACCGACTATCTGAACAAGTACGGCGGCCAGATCGTCGGGCGCTTCGGCGTGACGGCCGACCAGCAGGACTTCACCGCCGAGCTCACCAAGGCGAAGGAGCTCAAGCCCGACGTCATCTACTTCGGCGGCCTGACGCCGATCGGCGTGCGCATCCGCTCGCAGATGGACCGCCTCGGCCTGCAGGCGGTGTTCGAGGGCACCTCCGGCATCAAGTCCGACGCGTACATCGAGGGCCTGGGAGCGAAGCTCGCCGAAGGCAGCCTCTCCTTCATCGAGGGCGCACCGGCCGAGAAGCTTCCCGGCGGTAACTTCTTCACCAGCCAGTACGCCGCGCAGCGCTACGACCAGGGGCCGGAGGCATACGGTCCGTTCGCCTTTGCCGCCGCGAGCCTGCTCATGGATGTGATCGAAAAGGTCGGACCGAACAGGAAACGCGTGATCGACGAGCTCGCGAAAGTCAAGGACCGCGACTCGATCATCGGCAAGATCACCTTCGACGACCACGGCCAGAACGTCGTCCCGCTCATCTCGAAGTACGTCGTGCAGGACGGCAAGTGGGTGCTGTGGGAAGACAGCGACTACGGCCAGGGCAAGCGCAAGCTGAAGTAGCACGGTAGTGGACGTCGGCCTGCTCGGCCAGTACGTCGCCAACGGGCTGATGCTCGGCATGATCTACGCCATGGTGGCGGTCGGCTTCACGCTCTTCTTCGGCGTGCTCGACGTCATCCAGTTCTCGCACGGCGACGTACTCACGGTCGGCGCCTTCGCCGGCCTCGCGACCTACATCGGCCTCACGCTCGCCGGCATCGCCTCGCCGTGGCTGCAGCTCGCGGCCGTCCTGCTCGTCGCCGTGGCGGCGATGGCGCTCCTCGGCGCGCTGATCGGCAAGTACCTCGTGCTGCCGCTGCGCGCGGCGCCGCCGCTCAATGTCCTGCTCCTCACCCTCATGCTCGGCGCGGCGTTGCGCGAGTGCGTGCGGCTTTTCTATCCGCAGGGCGCGAACCCCAAGCCCTTCCCGCGCCTGCTGCCCGCCGATACGCTCGCCCTCGGCAGCTTCAGCCTGCGCTTGGACAACGCGCTCCTCCTCGCCGCCGGTCTCGCGGCGATCGCCGCCGTGCATCTCGTCATTACGCGCACTCGCCTCGGCCTCGCGATCCGGGCCGTGGCGCAGGACGCGGAGACCGCGCGCATCATGGGCATCGACTTCGAGCGCATCGTGCTCGTCACGTTCGCGCTCGGCTCGGGCCTCGCCGCCGCGGCCGGCGTCATGAACGGCCTCTACTACAACGAGATCAACTTCTCGATCGGCCTGCTTCTCGGCGTCATCGGCTTCTCCGCCGCGGTCGTCGGCGGCCTGGGCAACATCTACGGCGCGATCCTCGGCGGGTTTCTCTTCGCCGCGCTGCAGACGATCGGCGCGGTGCTGCTGCCGGCGATCTTTCGCGGCGTGCCCTCGGCTTACAAGGACGTGTTCGCCTTCGCGGCGGTGATCGCCTTCATGGCGTGGCGTCCCACCGGCCTCATCGCCGAACGCAGCGCCGAGCGCGTATGAACGCGCTCGCCGGCGTGGCCGCGATCGCCCTCTACAGCGCGCTCTTCCTGCACGTGGAATCGCAGGCCGCGGTGCTCGCGCTCGTCGGCGCCGCGGTGATCGGCGTGCCGGTCCTCGGCCGGCTGGGATGGCTCGCGCGCGTGGCCGCCTCGCTCGATGAGCACCGCTTGCTCGGCCGCGTCGCCATCGCCGTGGCGCTCCTTGCGGTCGTCGCGCTCTTCCACGACCAGCATTTCGCCATGCTGATGGTGGCGTCCGTCCTGTTTTACACGGTGGCGTGTCTCGGCCTCACCGTGCAGTTCGGCTACGCCGGCGTCGTGAACTTTGCCGGCGCCGCATTCTTCGGCGTCGGCGGCTACACCTCCGCCGTGCTCGGGCCGCACATTCCCCACATCGCAGTCCTCATGATCGGCGGCCTGCTCGCGGCGCTGCTCGGCTCGGTGCTCATCCTGCCGATCCTGCGCACGCGAGGCCATTACGCCGCATTGATCACCGTGGCGTTCGGCATCCTCTTTCGCACCTTCATCGAGGTCAACGACGCGCTCGGCGGCCCGCAGGGGCTGCAGGTGAAGGGCATGAACCTCTTCGGCTGGGACCTCAACACGCCGATCGGCGAATGGTCCTTCTATACGAACTACGTGCTCGTGGGCCTCATGCTCGCAGCGCTCGCGTTTGTTCTGGTGCGCCGCCTCGAGCGCTCATGGGTCGGCCTCAACCTCGATGCGGTGCGCCTCGACGAGACGGCGTGCGCCGTCTTCGGCATCGACGTCGCGCGCTGGAAGATCCTCGCCTTTACGTTCGGCAATTTCTTCGCCGGGGTCGCTGGCGCCGCCTACGCCATGATGACCGGCTTCGTCGCGCCGTCGAGCTTCACCTTCGCCGACTCGCTCATCATGGTGTCGATCATCCTGCTCGGCGGCATCGGCAGCCTGTGGGGCGTCGCGCTCGCGGCGGCGATCGTGCTCGTGCTGCCGGAGAAGCTGCAGGCGCTGCAGGAATATCGCTTCCTGCTCTACGCGGTGCTCGTCATCGCCATCCTGCTCGTGCGCCCGCAGGGCCTCGTGCCGCGCCGGCCGCGCGACTACTTCGCATGACGCTCCTCGCCTGCCGCGGCCTTACCGTGCGCTTCGGCGGCCTGGTCGCGCTCGACGCGCTCGATTTCGAGGTCGGCGCGGGCGAGATCGTCGGCCTCATCGGCCCGAACGGCTCGGGCAAGACCACGTTCTTCAACGCCATCACCGGCCTCTATCGGGCCTCCGCCGGGAGCGCGCGCTTCGCGGAGCACGAGCTCACCGAGCTCTCGCCGCAGCGCATCTACGCCGCCGGCATCACGCGCACCTTCCAGCGCTCGCGCCTCGCGCTGCCCTTATCGGTGTTCGACAACATCATGATCGGCAACCACCGCCTGTTGCATCACGGCCTCGCGTTCAACCTGTTCCGGCGCAAGGCGCTCGCTGCCGAGCTCGAGGCGAATGTCGAAAGCGCGCGCACGTTGGTCGCCACCTTCAGCAAGGCCCTCGCCGGGCGCCTCTTCGCACCGGTCGCGACGCTCAGCATGATCGACCGGCGCCGCATCGAGATCTGCCGCGCGCTCGTCTCGAAGCCGCGCCTCCTCCTTCTCGATGAGCCCTCGGCCGGCATGACGCACGAGGAGACGCGCGAGCTGATGGACGACCTGCTGCTCGTGCGCGGGCGCCTCGCGGGCCTTGCGATCGTCATCATCGAGCACGAAATGAACGTCATCGAGCGCGTGTGCGAGCGCTGCGCGGTGCTCAACTACGGGCGCAAGATCGCGGAGGGCAGCTACGCGCGCGTCGCCGCCGAGCGCGAGGTGCAGATGGCGTACCTCGGCACGCAGTGATGCTGGCCGTCGACGACATCAGCGTGGGCTACGACCAGGCCGACGTGCTGCGCGGCGTCTCGCTGCAAGTGGCCTCCGGCTCGATTACCTGCATCCTCGGTGCCAACGGCGCCGGCAAGTCGACCCTCATCCGCGCCATCCTCGGGCTCACGCCGCCGCGCAGCGGGCGCATCGTGTTCGACGGCGCGGACATCGGCGGCCTCGCCACGCACGCCATCGTCGCGCGCGGCATCGCCTGCATCCCCGAGGGCCGCCGCGTTTTTCCAAAGCTTACGGTGGACGAGAACCTTCGCCTCGGCGCCTACGCCGAAAAGGATCCCGCCAAGGTGGAAGAACGCGAGCAGCGCGTGTTCGCGATCTTTCCGCGGTTGAAGGAGCGCCTCGCGCAGCTCGCCGGCACGATGTCGGGCGGCGAACAGGCGATGCTCTCGATCGGCCGCGGCCTCATGTCCGCGCCGCGGCTGCTGCTCGTCGATGAGCCGTCGCTCGGCCTCGCGCCGGTGCTGGTGAAGGAGAACTTTGCGGTCATCCGGCGCGCGAACGAGATGGGCATCACCGTGCTCCTCGTCGAGCAGAACGTGCGCCAGACCCTCGCCATCGCGCATGCCGGCTATGTGCTCGCGCAGGGCCGCGTCGTCGCGGCCGGCACGGCGGCGGAGCTGGCCGCGAACCGCGAAGTGCAGCAGGCGTACTTCGGCAACCGCTAGTCGAGCCGCTCCCAGGCGGCGCGCGCGGCGTGGCGGTTGCGCCGCCAGTCGAGCTGCGAGCTGCCGCGGTTGCGCTGGTAGTCGCGCGCGAGCTCGCGCTCGGCGTCCTCGAAGCTGCGCCCGTGGTAGCGAACGCGCCCCTCCCAGCCCGTGCGGTACGCGGGGTAGTAATCCTCGAAGGAGTAGCCGCGCTCGTAATAAGGCTCGCGCATGTACTGGGCGCGCCAGTAGGCTTCCTCGGCCGTCGGGTCGACCGTAGGCGGCGGCCGGCGCCGGTCACCCGTCGACGGAATCAGCGTCGGGTTAACGGCGACACGTCGCTCGGTAAAAACTGCCATTAGCGGTCTCCTTCGTTGCTGTTGGAGAGCGCGCCCTCGCAATTTGCGTGCCGCTAATGCCGCGCGAGTTGAGTGAGTGCCGCGATGATCAAACCCGCGGCGCCGCCGACGAGCGTGCCGTTTATGCGGATGTACTGCAGGTCAGGGCCGATGTGGCGCTCGAGCTCGCGCACGAGGCGCTCCTCCTGCCAGCTCATGATCTGGTCCTCGATGAAGCGGCCGATCTTCGCGCGGTATTCCTCGACGAGCGCGGGCGCCGCCTTGAGCACCTGCTCGTCGATCCATGCCTGGATCTCGCGATCGGCGCGCAGCCGGTCGCCGAGCGACTCGAGCATCGCGGTGACCCGCTGGTGCAGCGACGCGGGGCTGCGGTCGTGCTCGGCGGCGAGCCACGCGCGCAGCTCGTCCCACAGGCCCGCCGCGTAGCGCGCGAGCGCCGGGCTCTCGAGCGCCTCGTCGCGCAGGCGGTGCACTTTCTCGCGCAGCGCCTCGTCGCTCTTCAGCCGGCGGATGAAGTCCGCGACGAAGCCATCGAAGCGGCTGCGCAGCGCGTGCGCCTCGCTCGTGCGTACCTCGCGGATCTTCTGCACGGCGACCTCGACGATCTTCAGCGCCGCGCGCTCGTCGAGCTTGAGCTGGAAGAGGTCCGAGAGCCACTTGAGGAGCGGCGCGCTCTTCGCGACCTCGCGCGCGAGGTACGCCTGCGTCTCGGCGCGTCCGAGCACCTCGTCGAGCGCGCCGAGCGCGGCGTCGAGGAGCTCGTGGTGGCGCTTGTTCTCGGTGAGGACATCGAGGAGCTGCGCCGCCGCGCCGGCGATGTCCGCGGCCTTCAGCCGCCGCGCGATACTCTGCTGCAGGAAGTGGCGCACGCGCTCGTCGTCCATCGCGCCGAGCGCATATGCGCTGAGCCGCGTCACATAGCCGGCGAGCGCTTCGGCGTTTTCCGCCCGCAGCAGCCACGTGTAGAGCGTGCGCGCGGGCCGGAAGTCTCGGATGCGCTGCACGACGGCGGCGCTCGTCAGGAAATTCGACTGAATGAAGCTCGAAAGACCGGTGGCGATGCGCTGCTTGTTGCGCGGGATGATCGCGGTATGCGGGATGAAGCGCAGGCCGAACGGATGATGAAAGAGCGCGGTGACCGCGAACCAGTCGGCGATCGCGCCGACCATCGCCGCTTCGGCGGTGACGCTGACATAGAAGAGCCACGGGTGCTCGCTTTGGAAAACCTCGGCCGCGACGTACACGGCGCCGGCAAGGGCGAGAAGCCCCGTCGCCAGCCATTTCATGCGCGCAAGGCGCGCGTCGCGCGCCGCGGCTTCGCCGGTGGTCAACTACTTTGCCGATGCCGCCGGCAGCGTCGCGATGACCTCCTGTCTCGCGTTCACCACCTTCGTCATGAAGCTCTCGCGGTCGAGGTCGCCGTTCTGATCGAAGCTCACGTCCATCAGGATGCCGGGGTATTGCTTGGCGGAGAGCCGCACGCCGTGCATCGCCTTGGCGAAGGCCTTGCCATCGAGCTTGCCGACCTGCTCGGTCACCGCCTTGACGACGTACATCGCGGTGTAGCCCTTGAGGCCGTTATGGTCCGGCTTGTATTTGTATTCCTTCTGGAAGCGCGCGGCGAAATCGCGGATCAGCGGATTGGGCGCATCGGCGGTAAGCCCGACGTGCGCAACGGCACCGTTCGCCGCGTCGCCGGCGAGCTCGATGACCTTCTGGCTGGTGAGCACCGTCTCGCCGATGATCGGCTTGTCATAGCCCTGCTTGCGCAGCTCGCGCAGCGCCCGGGCCGACTCCTCCTCGTTGCAGTAAACGAAGAGCGCGTCGGCGTTGGCTTGGCGCGCCTTCAGCACGGCCCCGGAGAAGTCGACCTGCCCCGGATCGGTCGGGATGTCGGCGACGATCTTGATGCCGAGCGGCTCGATCGTCTTCGTGAATACGTCGCGTCCGCCCTTGCCGAAGTCGTTGGCGACCCAGATCATGGCCACCGTCTTCGCCTTCACCGTGTCCTTGAAATAGCGCGCGACCTTCGGCATGGCGTTCGCCTGCGTAAAGGAAGTGCGGAAGATGTAGGGATTGCCCTGTTGCGTGATCGTGGCCGCCTCGCCGCCGGTGAAGTTCGGAATCTCCGCGCGACGCGTCTCAGCCATGCTGACGAGGATCGAGCCCGAGAACACCGGCCCCATGACTACGTACGCGCCGTCGTCCACCGCCTGCACGGCGAGGGCCTTGGCGATCTGCGGCTGCGACTGCGTGTCGTTCGACGTGTAGTCGATCTTGCGGCCGAGAATTCCGCCCGCGGCGTTGATCTCCTTTACCGCGAGCTTCACGCCGTCGTTGAAGTTGGTGCCGGAAGTGGCGCCGGTGCCGGAAAGCTCGACCAGCCCTGAAATCTTGACCGACTGGCCCTGCGCGAGGAGCGGTTGCGCCACAAGCAAGCTGAGGATGAGCGCCGAGGCGGCGCGTGCGATGGTCATGTGCATGGTTACCCTTGGGTTGGAAATCATTTCGGTGTCTTGGCGACGATGTCGGCCTCGAGCAGGGCGCGCAGCTCAGGCGTCATTTGCGGACTGCCGCCGAACCATTTGCGAAAGCCGTAGCCCGCCTGGTGCAGCAGCATGCCAAGACCGTCCACGGTGCGATGGCCGCGCTCACGCGCTGCCTTGAGGAGCGCGGTCTCGAGGGGCACATAGATGACGTCATAGACCACGGCGCTGCGCTTGAGCGGCGCAAGGTCGATGCGCAGCGCCTCCTTGCCGGCCATGCCGAGCGAAGTGCAATTGACGAGCACATCCGCGGTGGCGAGCAGCCGCGCGAGCGCGTCCATGGCATGCGCACGAGCGCCGAAGCGCCCCGCGAGCTCCTGCGCGCGCGGCAGCGTGCGGTTGACGATGTCCACGTCGGCGCCGCGCTCCCTGAGCATGTATACCGCCGAGCGCGCCGCGCCACCGGCGCCGAGCACGACGGCACGGCACCCCGGCACCTTCCAGCCGGGTGCGCGCTCATCCAGGTTGGCGATGAAGCCGTGCGTGTCGGAATTGCCGCCCATGAGCTTGCCGTTCTCCGCCCACAGCACGTTCACCGCGCCCACCGCTTCGGCGGCGGCATCGCGCGCGTTGGCGAGACGAAAGGCGGCCTCTTTATGCGGCACGGTGACGTTGCCGCCGACATAGCCGTTCGTGCCGAGCCCGCGCGCGAAGGCGGGGAAAGCCTCCGGAGTCAGATCCTTGAGCTCGTAGACGCCCGCGATGCCCAGTTGCTGGCACCAATAATTGTGGATCATCGGCGAGCGCGAATGCGCCACGGGATGGCCCATCAGGCACGCGCGTCGCAGCCCCGCCCTCATTTCGCCCATATTTAGAGCGGCGAGAACGCGGTCGACTTCAAAATGCGGCACTCCTGGCTCTGGTGCGCGCCGAGCTCGCGGCTCTTCGCGAGGTACGCCTGGAACGCCGGATCCGCCATCAGCGCGTCGCGCTTCTTCTCGCGATCGGCCTGGCTCGCGTACTTCCAGACGTGCACGACCTGGTTGAGCGGCCCGACCTCGGTCGTGGCGTAGAACACCGGCTCCCCGCAGTGCTTGACCTGCGTCGCATGGCCGTGCTCCTGGTAGAGCTTGAGCCACGCGGCGAACTTGTTGTTGTGCAGCGTGTAGATGCGCAAATCGAAAATCATGCGGTCTCCTCGGGAGGCTGAGTATAGGCCGTCAAAACGTACGCGAGTCGATACCGCCCGGGAACGCATCCCGGCAACGCGCCCTGCGCGGTCAATTCCGCCTCGCTGAACTCGAGCGCTTCGGCGCTGTAACCGTTGATGAGCAGCACCCAGTCGGGCGGCTGGTCGCCCCCGCGCAGTCGCTGCTCGGTCGTGAGCGGCGCATCGGTCTCGCCGATATGGTGCAGCAACGCCGTGGCGACGATGCCCTTGCGCTTCGCCATGGCGGCGAGCCAGAGGCGCAGGGCCGCCGCTTTTTCGCGCTGCGCAGAAAAGCGCACCGTCAGCAGCGCGTGGCCGAGTCCCGCGCCCTGGCTCGCCTCGATACGGCAGGCGCCGCGGATCATGTTGCGGTGATGCGGCATCATCTGCCGCGACCACGCCGTCGGATTGTTGAGTCGCGCGAGATAGTCCGGGCCGGTGATCGCAGCCTCGCTTTGCGTCTCATAGAGGATGAAGTAACCCGTGCCTTGCTCGGCGACCCAGCGCGAGCCGCGCAGGAAACCGGGTAGGGCAAGGCGCTCCGGCATGTGCTCGTGCGCATGCCAATGGTTGAATTCGTCGCGCACCTCGAGCGCGACATCGCACCAGATCGCCACCGCCGCGCCCCCGATCATGCGTAGCTGATCCTCGCCAGCGCACGCAGCGTTTCCGGGCTCGTGCTCGGCAGGCCGAAGAACTCCAGATAAGCGGGCACCTGCTCGAACAGCATGTCGGTGCCCACCTGGTAGCGGCAGCCGCGCGCGGCCGCCTGCTTGAGCAACGGCGTCATCTCCTCCTTCATCACGACCTCGCCGACGAAGGTCTGCGGCGCGAGCCGCCCGGCGTCGAGGGGCAGCGGGTCGCCGTCGTTCATGCCGAGCGGCGTGGCATTGATGACGAGATCCCGCCCTGCCGGGTCGTTCGTGCCGGTGCTGACGCCAAGCTGCGGGTAATGATGCCGCAATCGTTCCGCGAGCCGCGCCGCGGCTTGCGCGCGCACGTCGAACAGGGTGAGCTCGCTCGCCCCGGCTGCGGCGAGTGCGGCGGCGATTGCGGCGCCCACGCCGCCCGCGCCGACGATGAGCGCGCGCGCGCCTTGCACCTTGAATCCCTTGCGCCGGATGCCGCGCACGAAGCCTTCGCCGTCGAAGAGATCGCCCTGCAGCCGGCCGTCGGCGGCGCGGCGCACGGCGTTGCAGGAGCCGGCGATCTTCACGGCTGCGCTCGTATCGTCGAGAAGCGCCACGGTCGCGACCTTGTGCGGCATGGTGATCAACGCGCCGACGATGTTCGTGAGGCTGAAAACTGCCTTGAGAAACGCGGGATACGGCGCGGCCTGGCAACCCATCGGCACGACCACGGCATCGATGCCCGCGTGCTCGAAATAAGGGTTGAAGACCATCGGCGCCTTGAACGTATGCGTCGGATAGCCGATGTGCGCGATGAGGCGCGTGTTGCCGCGGATCGTCACGAGGCGGACCTTTGTACCGAGCCGCCCAGGAACAGGCGATGCAGATCGGGCTCGCGCAGGAGCTCGGCCGCCGGCCGCTCGAGCGCGAGGCGGCCCATCTCCAGCACGAGCGCGCGATCGGCGAAATTGAGGGCGCTGCGCACGTTCTGCTCGACCATGAGCACGGTGGTGCCCGCGTCGGCGAGCGAGCGCAGCAGGCGGAACACTTCCCGGCTGATGAGCGGCGAGAGCCCGATCGACGGCTCGTCGATCAGCAGCACCCGCGGACGCAGGAGCAGCGCGCGGCCGATCTCGAGCTGCTTCTGCTCGCCGCCCGAAAGCGTGGACGCCTGGCTCTGCCGCCGCTCGCGGATGCGGGGAAAGCGCTCCAGCACTTCCGGGATTCTTTCTTCCAGCAGCCGGCGCGGCAGCGTGATGCCGCCGAGCTCGAGGTTGTGCAGCACTGAGAGTGAGCCGAAGAGATTGCGCCCTTGCGGCACGAAGGCGACGCCGCGCGAGAGCATCTCGCGCGGTGTGGTGCCTGCCATGTCTCGACCGTCGAGCGTGATGGCGCCAGAGCGCGGCGCGAGCAAGCCGAAGAGCGTCTTCAGCGCGGTCGATTTGCCGGCGCCGTTCGGCCCGATGAGGAGCGTGATCTCGCCGTCGCG
>Ga0075426_10001397_pt1 | contig 17147 bp, 22 predicted proteins | sample SoiMethybrSBSTD5_FD_75304 | JGI IMG/M metagenome (GOLD analysis project Ga0075426, IMG submission 75304) | Bulk soil microbial communities from a Populus tree surrounding site in Tennessee, USA - Soil MetaG P. TD hybrid SBSTD5 | ecosystem: Environmental > Terrestrial > Soil > Tree plantation... | reverse complement strand
CTTTCGAGCTCCGCCGCGTCGTGCGACGTGAGTACTGTAACGCCCACGAGCGCGAGATCCGGTCCCGCGGCGCCCGCCGCCGCCCCCAGCATGGCGCGCCCGCCCAGGCAGTGCACCGTCGCCATCGAGACGCCAAGGTCGCGCGCTGCAGTGACGGCGCCCGCCACAGTGTTGGGGATGTCGTGCCACTTGAGGTCGAGAAAGACACGAACGCCCCGCTCCGCAAACTCCCGGATCAACGCCGGTCCCTCGCGCACGTACAGCACTGGTCCCAGCTTCGCCCAGCGCAGCTGCGGGAGCCGCGCCGCGAGCAGGAGTGCATCACGTCCACTGCCCATGTCGAAGGCGACAATCAGATCAGTCATGGGAGAGCTCCCGCGCAATCCGTACCGGCACACGTGGATCGGCCAGCGCTGCCGTGCCGATGGCAACGAGCGACGCGCCGGCTGCAAGGTACTCGCGCGCATCCGCTGCGGTCCGAACTCCGCCAACGCCGATGACCGGCATTCCCCCGCGCTCACGTACCCGCCGCGTGGCGAGCACACCGATGGGCAGGAGCGCCGGGCCGCTCAGCCCGCCGCTGCCGTTTCCCAGCCGCCGCTCAAGCAGCCCGGGCATCGTGTTGACGAGCGTCACCGCTTCGGCGCCCTCCGCGCGGGCGACGCGCGCCATCGCTGGAATATCAGGAAGCACCGGCGACAGCTTGATGGTGAGCGGCCGTGTCGAGGCACGACGGCAGGCGCGCACCAACTCGGCCAACGCGACCGGCTCCGCGCCGAACTCCAGGCCGCCGGCATTGGTGTTGGGGCAGGAGGCATTGATCTCGAAGGCGGTGATTGCGTCGAGCGGGGTCAGGCGTTCGATCACCCGGATGTAATCGTCGATCGTCGCGCCCGCCACATTGACGATGATCCGCGCGCGCTGTAACCGCTGCGCGAGCCAAGGTAACTCGTGTTCGGCGACCGCCTCCACGCCGGGATTGGCGAGCCCCACAGCGTTCAGCATGCCACCGCGGAATTCGGCGACCCGTAGTGCGGGATGACCTTGCCGCGGCTCCGGGGTCACCGCCTTCGTGACGATGCCGCCCAGTAGATCGAGATCTATGACCTCGTCCAGCTCACGCCCAAAGCCGGCAGTTCCAGCAGCGAGCAGAATCGGATTTTGGAAGGTGGTTCCGAACAGTTCGACCGCGCTCACGGGCGCTCCGGCGCTGCTGGCCGGTCGCGTTGGGTGTTCGCGGGTGCCGGGCGAGCGCCGGGACGGGGAGGGGTGACGGGTGCGCGCGCCGGCTGGGCGGCGGGTTCGTCGAGCCGCGGGCCGCGCGTTCCCGGAACCGGAATCTCGAAGCGCCGCCCGGAGGACCTCCCCGTGGCAGCGCTCGCAACTGCCACGCCCAACTCGCGAGCGAGCGAGTCCTCCGCCGCGGCGTAGGTGACGCTGGGCTCACCGTGATACGCGCGAGTATAGGGAGAGGCGGCATAGCGTGTGTCCAGAACCGCGGCGATGGAATCGTGCCGGTCGGGCAGCAGCGGGATGGCGGCCACGAGCGCTTTGGGTGCGTATATCGAGCCGGTATCGCTCGCCGCCACCTCCAGAAACAGCTGACCCGCCAGTGCCGGCGCGCCGAGCGAGTCCCGCGCGATTTCGGCGAGCCGGAAGCGCGCCCCGGCGCTCGGTGGCGCCGTGGTCGCTTGACTCACCAAATCGAGTAGTTGCTTCGCCTCGGTGTTGCCAGTTTCCGCGCGCGACAGATCCCGGAGCTCCGCGATCACAGGCGCGAGATCGCTGCGCTGAGTCGCCTGTACCACCAGCAGCCGCTGCACGCGCACCCGCGCCATGCCGGCTTCGCTCGACATGGGGTCCGTCACCGCCATGGCGCGCCGATAGCGCGCGTCCGCGGCCTGGTAATCACCCTGCGCCGCCCGTCGGTCGCCGTCGGCAATCAGCAATCGTGCCTGCTCGGCAAACGGGATGCGGGTGTGTGCCAGCAACCGATCGAGCGTCGCGGATGCCATCGGTGGACCACCGACGGCTGCGAGTTGGGCGAGCAGATCGGCTCGCTCCACTTCGAAGGTCGGATCACCGCCTATCGTGTCGATCACGGCCGCCGCTTCAGCGGCGCGCCTGGTTGCGAGCAGCGCGTGCGCGAGCACGGGGCGCGCCGCCGGTTCACGGGAGCGTTGCAGATGCTCCACGGCGGCGTCGTAGTCCAGCCGCAGCACGGCGGCCTGACCCGCGTAGTATTCGGCCCGGGAGCGGCGCGCCCGATCCCTGGACTTCAGGACCCCATCCACGGCCGCATCCGCCTGGACGGGACGACCGGCCGCCAGCGAGCATTGCGCATCGGCCAGATCGAGCCGTTCGCGCAGCGCCACGTCCTTCGCCACCGGGCGCGCGCGCGCGATGACGTCAGTCGCGTCCTCACAGGAACCCGAACGCGCGAGTCCCTCGGCCTCCAGCACCAACGCATCGTCCACCCACCGACTCTTGGGGTGCTTGAAGACGACGGCTTCCGCCTTCGCCGCGGCCTGGGCCCACTGTGACCGGGCCTCCGATTCCTGACCGTTCGCCTCCGCTTTGCGCGCGCCCTTCGCGTACTGCTCGGCGGACCACATCGCGTTGTAATAGGCGCAGCCCGACAGCCCCCCCCCGCCCCCGCCCCCCCACAGCGCAAGCAGGACAGCCGCGAGAACCCTGCGACGCCGGTTCATCGGGCCTGCCCGCCGCCGTTGCCTACGGCGAGCTTGCGCTCGAACTCGAGGAGATACGCGACGATCCCGTCGGCGATCGCGGACGCGATCTTGTGCTGGCCCGACGCCGACGCGAGAAACGCCCCGTCATCGCGATTTGTCGCGAAGCCGGTCTCGACGAGGATCGCGGGCCGGCGCGCCGCCGCGAGAACCATGAACGGACCCTGCTGGACGCCGCGATCCTCGCCGGGGTGAATGCCGGCGACCTTCCCCTGCACCAGCTCCGCGAGGCGCGCCGATTCGCGCAGGTATTCGTTCAATTGGAGATCGCGCAGGATGTAGGCGAGCGGACCCTCCATGGTGGCGGTCGTCTCGAAACGCAGGGCATCGTTTTCCATCTGCGCCACGCGCTTCTGATCTTCGGTCTTTGCATCGGACAGGAAGTATGTCTCCACACCGTTCACTTGCGTTTGCCGTTTGCCGGCCGGCATCGCATTCACGTGAATGCTCACAAAGAGATCGCAATCGGCGCGACAAAAGAGCGGGCGATTGGCGAGATCGATCAACGTATCGCTCGCGCGCGTCAATACGACGTTCAGACCACGCCGCAGCAGCTCGGCCCGGAGTAGCCGCCCAACGCCCAACGTGATGTCTTTTTCCGTGAGGCCGTGCGGGAAGTACATACCCGGGTTGCCTGGATCGACGCCGCCGTGGCCCGGATCGACGACGATCGTGTGCGGCAGCCGCAGCCCCGTGGCGACGTTCGGAACAGACGCGCCGGGCGACGCGATCACCGGCGCGGCGACGGCCGGAGCCGCACGGGTTGGGGAGGGGGGAGGGACCGCGACGGCAGGCGCGGCTGCCGTGACAGTCAGCTCATCCAGCCGTCCGAGCGCCGCGTCCCAGCGGTAGCGCCCGGCGAGCAGGTGTGGCACGTAATCGACCAGCCAATGCAGCGGCAGGAACAGGGTGTCCCGCGCCACATATGGAGCGCCAACCATCGGATACGCGGTGCCGGCGTAGCGAACGAAGGGTGAGCCGAGATCAAACTCGAACGAACTGTCAGCGCCACCCAACGTCGCGCGGATCGTGGAGCCATCGAGCGAGATGGACAGGCCGAGCGGCCGCGAGAGCAGCACGGCGGCGACCGCGGCATTGCCCCGCTCGTTCGTCACGGGAATACTGGACTGACCGCGCGGCGTCGCGATCAGGACCTGCTGCGGCACGAGCAAGGTAAGAAGAAGGAAGACGATCACGCCCGTCTCCCCTTCACAACGCGTGCCATCTCTCGCTCGGCGACACGGCGCTTCAGATCTTCGCGCTTGTCATGCGCCTTCTTCGCTTTGGCGAGCGCGATAGCGACTTTCGCCAGTCCGTCCTTGAAGTAGATCTCCAGCGGTACGACGGTGAGGCCTTTCTGGGTCGTGGCGCCCAACAGTTTGCGGATTTCGCGTTTGTGGAGCAGCAATTTCCGGGACCGCGCCGGCGGGGGGTTGTTGTAGCTGCCCGGTCCGTAGTGGGAGATGGTCATGCCCTCGAGCCAGACCTCACCGTTCCGCACGTGCGCGTAGGCCTCGTTGAGACTCGCTTTACGATCGCGCAGCGACTTCACTTCGGTTCCGGTCAGCACGAGTCCCGCCTCCCACGTTTCCAGGAGATGATAGTCGTGCCGCGCGCGCGGGTTCCGAGCAATCGATATTTTTTCCACAGTCGTGGGCAAGATACGCATTGACTTGGGGTTATACAACGATCTAGATTGCCGTTCCTCGAAAACCGACGCCGAAGTGGTGGAACTGGTAGACGCGCTGGCTTCAGGAGCCAGTGGGCGCAAGCCCGTGGGGGTTCGAGTCCCCCCTTCGGCACTAGTACCGCGGTACTCTCGAATCGATCTCCCGCGACCACGCGTCGATCCCTCCGGCAAGCGAGCGCACGTTCGGGAAGCCCGCCCCGACGAGAATCTCGCGCGCCTTCAGCGAGCGTGGGCCGTGATGACAGATGGTGACGATCTCCCCGTGCCCCGGAATCTCGGCGAGACGACCCGGCAATTCGCGCAGCGGGATGTAGCGAGCGCCTTCGATCTGAGCGATCTCCGCCTCGCGCGGCTCGCGCACGTCGAGCAGGACCAGATTGGGCTTGCGACCCCGCTCGCGATACAGCTCGTGAGCGCTGATCTCGACGCCATCTGTCGCCCCCGCATGGCCCGTCCCGCAGAACGCTTCATAGTCGATCAGCGTCGTCACCGTCGGATGTTCGCCGCAGACCGGACACTCGCGATCTTTCTCGAGCGCAAGCTCGCGGAATTGCAGGCGACGGCCATCGAACAGCAGCAACCGGCCGATCAGCGGCTCACCGAAGGCGACGATCAGCTTGATCGCTTCGAGTGCCTGCAGCGAGCCGATGATACCGGGCAGGACGCCGAGCACGCCCCCTTCGGCACACGATGGAACGAGATCCGGTGGTGGCGGGTCGGCGAACAGGCAGCGATAGCAGGGACCGCGCCGCGCATCGAAGACCGAAACCTGCCCGTCGAACTGCAATACCGACCCGTACACGTCCGGCTTGCCGAGCAGGACGCAGGCATCGTTGACCAGATAGCGCGTGGGGAAGTTGTCCGATCCGTCGACGACAATGTCGAACCCGCGAATCACGTCGAGTGCATTCGCCGATGTGAGCCGTTCGGAGAACGTCTCGACCGCCACATGCGGATTGACGTCGTGCAGCCGCTCGCGTGCCGACGCGGTTTTCGCCGTGCCGATTCCCGCCGTGCCGTGCAGAATCTGACGTTGCAGGTTGCTGCGATCGACGACGTCGAAGTCGACGATGCCGAGGGTGCCAACGCCGGCCGCGGCGAGATACAATGCCGCCGGTGATCCGAGACCTCCCGCACCGATGAGAAGAACCCGTGCCGAACGAAGCTTGGTTTGGCCTGCGAGACCGACCTGGGGGAGTGTGAGGTGCCGCGAGTACCGCAGCAGCTCCTCGTGGGACAGCATGGTCAGTTTCCTAAACCAACCCCGGCGATCTGGTACACCTGCGGCTCGGCAAGCTGCAGATCCGCGAGCGTGATGCCGGCGAGCACCTCGTTGATGCGCCGCTCCAGCAGGCGCCACACGGGGCGAATGCTGCAGGCCGTCGCAGGATCGCAGCGTTCAGCATCGACCCGGTGCAGGTCGCAGTTCACTTCGAAGGTCACGTGCTCCGACGCTTCCATGACGTCTTTGACGCTGATGGCCTGCGGCGCCCGGGCCAGCAAGTAGCCGCCCCGCGCCCCACGGACGGAATCGACCAGACCCGCGCGCCGCAGGCGCAGCAGAATCTGCTCGACATAATCGTGGGGGAGTCGCTCCTGCTCGGAGAGCTCTCTTGCAGCGACCGGGCCCTGCCCCGCGCGCTTCGCAAGATGAGTCGAAACGATCAATCCGTATTCCGCCCAGGTGGTAACACGCATGGGGGGAATATGCGAGAGCCGTTATCGGGATTCAATGGCTATTGCGGATCTGCGGGCTGACGCTCAGCCCCACCTGCAAGAAGAACACGTTCTCGCCGCTGTTCCGCTGCATCCAGAGCGCGCGCCCATTCACGTTCCACATCAAGCTCGCCCCGCTGAAGATATCGGCGCCGAGGCCGCCATGAGCGCCCTCCGACATGCCGCGATCGGGACCGGTCGACGGAAAGCCGGCCAGCAGGAGCCCGAAGTCGACGTACATGCGACCCCAGTTGGTGCGGAGCGAGGGCTCATACCCCGGCGCGAAGAAGATCGCGCTGGGCTCGCAATCGCTCGAGCAACCGATCACGTGCAACGGGGCATAATCGATCTGCAATCCAAGCGCACCTTTCTTGGTGTCGCGCCGGAACCGCACCCCCAGCGCTGGGCCGCGCGCTTCCATCGGCCCACTCAAGCGCGGCAAAACACTGACGGCGGGACCCAGAGTGCCATTGAGCAAGTCGCTCTTACGCTCGCCTCCAAACGCGAGCGACAAGTTGGCGCGCGCCTCGAGCGATTGGATCGCGCTGTTCGGTACCTGGAAGAATCGTCCCTCGACAAGCGCGGCGGCTTGTGCTCCGAGATTGAGTCGGACACCGAGCCCGAAGCCGAGCCCGATCTCGTTCTTGGGCGTGGCGGCCGTGCAGATCCCCAGTAAGTCCACGTCCTGATCGGTGACACGCGCAAGCCCGAGGGCTGTGGATGCGTAGGGCGCGAGGCCTTTGGAGCCGACAGGATAGTAATTGGACTCGACGCCGGCGAACGTCAGTTGCCGGACGCAGTTGGTGCTGGAGAGGTTGTCGTAGCGCGAGACACCGACCCCCACTTCCCCATCATCGCCAGAAAGCAGTGCCAGACTGGCGCCGATTGCGCTGTATGAGTGTGTGCCGGTTGCGTCTTCGATGGCCATGGAGGACACGGTGGGACCAATGCGGGCACGCCGCTGGGCGGCGACGCTGCCGGAGAAGACGAGCGCGATGAGCAGAAGTGAGAGAGTTCGCATGCGAAATTGTTAGTCTCATCGCGCCCGCGCCTGCCGTGACTGTTGTCACTTCGTGACTGCTGTCACTTCATGAGAAGGCCCACCGCCACACCCGCAGCATTCATCCGTATCAGCCATGACCACGCCGTCGCGCGATGCAGGGGACGCAGGCGAGTCCACCACACACTGCCGCCCATCGTCGAGAGGAGAATGGTTGGCAGCCACAACACAGTCCCGAACTCCATGCCCGCCAGTGGTCCGCCGGATTGCGCCCAGAGGCAGGGCCGGAACTGGTTATAGAACCAGGCAAAGAGCACGCCGAACACGAGCGCCAGCACTGCGGACTTCACCATCGCCGGACCCATGAACGCCTTCATCTGCTCCGGCGTCAGCTGCTCCGCGAATCCTTCCATTCCCTTGGTGAACACTTTTCCCCACATCACATAATCGACGAGGTATGCCACGACGCCCGCGATCAACCCTGCAATAATCCAGCTCATGAGCGCGCTTCCTCCTCTCGAGGTCTGGGCTACTTCCGCTCTCCGGGGACCCCGAGCTCCGTCATTGCCCGGAGATCGAGGACTTGATCCAGCTCCTTGCCTTGCAACAGACCCTTCTCCATCACGAGCTGGCGCACGGTGACGTTCTTGGCGACGGCTTCCTTGGCGAGTTTGGCGGCTTCGGCATAGCCGATCTTCGGCGCGAGCGCGGTGACGAGCGCCGGGCTGCGCTCGAGCCAGTAGGCGCACTGCGCCGCATCGGCCTCGATGCCCTCCACGCATCGTTCCGCCAGCACGCGGGTGGCGTTCGTGAGAATCATCATCGAGAAGAACAGGTTATGCGCGATGACGGGCATCATCACGTTCAGCTCGAGCTGTCCCGCCTCGGCGGCTGTCGTCACCGTGACGTCGTTGCCGAGGACCTGAAAGCAGACCTGATTCACCATCTCGGGAATCGACGGATTCACCTTGCCCGGCATGATACTCGATCCCGGTTGCACCGCGGGCAGCACGATCTCCGCGAATCCGGTTCGCGGCCCCGACACCATGAGGCGGAGATCGCTCGCGATTTTGCCGAGATCGACGGCGTATGTCCGCACCGCGCCCGAGAACGCGGTGGGATCGCCCAGCGACTGCATCAGCTGTACGCGATCCTGACCGGCGCGAAGCTGCTGTTTGGTCACAGCCTGCAGGTGTTTGACCATCAACGCGGGATACTGCGGCTCGGCGTTGAGTCCGGTACCGACCGCCGTGCCGCCGATACCGAGATCGCGCAGATCGTCCGCCGCGCGCGCGATGCGCGCGCCATGGCGCTCGACGGTGTGGCCGTAGGCCGTGAACTCCTGACCGAGGCGCACGGGCGTCGCGTCCTGAAGATGGGTTCGGCCGGACTTGACGATGCCGTCGAATGCCTGGCCTTTGGCCAGGAACGCGCGGACCAGGCGTGCGAGCGCCTCCGTCAGTGCCGGCAACAGCGCCAGCGCGCCGAGCCGGATCGCGGTGGGAATCACGTCGTTGGTGGACTGAGCCATGTTGACGTGATCGTTGGGGTGCACGGGCTTGTAGGCGCCCCGCTTCGCGCCCAGCAGCTCGTTGGCGCGGTTCGCGAGCACCTCGTTGCAGTTCATGTTGTGCGAGGTGCCGGCTCCAGCCTGATAGGGATCGACGACGAACTGGTCTCGATGCCCGCCGGCGAGCACCTCGTCGGCCGCGCGGATGATGGCATCGGCGAGCTGCGGATCGAGTCTGCCTGTCTCGCGGTGCGTCAGCGCCGCGGCCTTCTTGATCCCGATACAGGCGTCGACGAACGCGGGGAGGGGTCGCAGATTGGAAATGGGAAAGTTTTGGCGGGCGCGTTCCGTTTGAATGCCCCACAGCGCGTCCGCCGGAACCGGCAGCTCTCCCAAGGGATCGCGTTCCATTCGGGTCTGGCTCATTGGCCCACCCCCGGTCCCAGTCGTATCATTTCGCTCCCTGCGCGTATCGTCCGTCTGGAGCCAGGAATCGCCCATGGAATCCCCAGAATTGGTGCAGCACCTGCTCGAGCGCGCCGCGTTCCGCGCGGATGCGATGGCCAAGGTCGACTGCTTTCGATCTCACCGGCTGATCGTCGGGCTCAACTGCTTCGAGCCGGGACAGAGCCAAGCGGTTCACACGCACGCGGGCGCCGACAAATTCTATGTGGTGCTCAGTGGAAAGGCCACTTTCGTCATCGGCGAGAAGACGATTGCGGCCGGTCCGGGCGATCTGGTCGTCGCCCCCGCGGCCGTCCCGCACGGGGTCGCGCAGGCCACCGAACGCACGATCGTGTTGATGGCGATGGCGCCCGCGCCTACCGGCGGGGCCGGCGGAACCAACCGACCGTGAACAGCTCCTTGGCGGCCTTCGCACCGTGCGTGCGCACCAGCAAATACATGCCCAGGATCGTCAGCAAGATCGTCGTATAGAAGCGCCAGAGCAGCAGCATCGTCAGCTGATGCCCCACTCCGAAGTCGCCCGCGAATCCCGACAAGAAGGCGACCTCGATGCCGCCACCGCCCGACGGCAACGGCACGACGAGCGGAGCGTGAATGAGCGTGAGCGATCCAAAGAACATGACGCTGAACGGCGGCGCATTGGGGTGGCCCCACGCGAGCGCCGGCAGTATCAGGGCGCGTGCGGCGAGACTCACCGCGGTCAGTAACGCGCCCGCGAACAGCACCCACCACCGCGCGCGGCGCACGTGCGCCAGTGCCACCCGCCATTGCCGCCGCACGCGATGCCGGATTGCACCGGGCCGCACCAGACGCTGCAACGTCCAAATCACGATCAGGACGACGAGCGCGATGAGCTCCACGCCGAGCAGATCGCGCGCGAGGCTATGACTCAGGAAGCGATCGGCAGCCTGGCTCCAATCCGGGACGTAGTAGGCGGCGAGCGCCAGCGCCACGACGCCGAACACCGGCCATTCCGCGGCGACCTCCACGCCCAACGCGACCAGCGCCATCACGACACGCAACCCCGACCAGGTCATGCCGAGAAACCGTGCCGGCTCTCCGCCCAACCGATTCGGCGTGAGGGTGGACGCCGCTTCCCCGTAGAGATTGAGGCGCAACGCGTCGCTGAACGAGAGGCGGCCGCCGGACGCCCAGGTGGCCAATTGAATGCGGGCCGCGCGGGCCGCGCAGTCGATGCCCAACAGCACAATGGCGAGAAGGTGATTAATCAGAGCAGTCGCCGAGGGGGTAAAGGAACCCGCAATTCGGGCACGGATTCTTGCAGCCCCACGGTTTCGGCCGGACTTCCGCCCCGCACCGCAGGCAGCGCGGAGTTCTAGCCGATCCGGTAGACGCCGGTGAGGAAGGGATTCGCGGCGCGCTCGCGTCCGATGGTGGTTTCGGGTCCATGACCGCTGTACACGATGGTATCATCGGACAGCGGGAGCAACTCGCGCTCGATGCTGCCGATGAGCGTTTCGAAGTCCCCGCCCGGCAGGTCGGTCCGTCCAATCGACCCGGCGAACAACACGTCGCCGGTGAACGCGACGCCCGGTCCGAGCAGGCAGACGCTCCCCGGGGAGTGACCCGGCGCGTGCCGGATGTCGAAGCGCAGCTGGCCGACACGCAGCTGCTGACCGGGCACCATCTTCTCGTCGGGCGCCGGCAGCGGGCCCGGCGGGGCGAGCCCGAACCACGCCGCCTGCTCCGGCACGGCGTCGTAGAGCGGCCGGTCCGCGGGATGGAGCCAGATCGCTGCGCCCGTCTCGCTCGCCACGCGCGCCACGCCCAAGACGTGATCGACGTGCGCGTGCGTCAGCCAGATGCCGACGGGCCGGGCGCCCGTCTCCTGCACTTTGTGCAGGATCAACCCGGCCTCTTCCCCCGGATCGATGATGGCGCATTCACGCGCCGGCTCGTCGACGACGAGGTAGCAGTTCTCCGCAAACACGCCGTTGGGAATCTGGACGACCTTCATTTGCGGGCCATGACCTTGCCGTCGGTTTCGCGCAGCGACTTGAGGTATTTCTCGACCGCGATCGCCGCGGTCGTGGCATCTCCGACCGCGGTGGTGATCTGGCGCGTCACCTGACTGCGCACGTCGCCGGCGGCAAACAGTCCGGCCATCGAGGTCATCATCTTGTTGTCGGTTATCAGATAGCCGCCCGCGTCATGGTCGACGTGGCCATCCACGAGCTGCGTATTGGGCTTGAACCCCGCAAAAATGAAGACGCCGCCAACGTCGAGATTGGAGCGTTGGCCCGTGGTCTTGTTTTCCAACACCGCGTGAGTAACGCCCTTCGCGTTGCCGGCGATCTCCGGAACGACCGTGTTGCGGATGACGTCGATTTTGGGATTGGCAAAGGCCCGTTCCTGCAGGATCCTCGAGGCGCGGAACTCCGCGCGGCGGTGTACCAGCGTCACCTTGCTGGCATAGCGCGTCAGGTAGTCCGCCTCTTCCACTGCCGCATCGCCACCGCCCACGACCGCGAGCTGCTCACCCTTGAAGAACGCGCCGTCGCAGACCGCGCAGTAGGAGACGCCTTTCCCCGCGTACTCCTTTTCGCCGGGCACGCCGAGCTTCACCGGTGTGCCGCCGGCGGTGAGGATGACCGCCTGGCTGCGGTAGCTGTTGCCGCGGGCCGTTGCAACCTCGAACCAGCCATCCGCCTCTCGGCGAATGCGGTCCACCGTATCCGTAACGATCTCGGCGCCGAACTTCTTGGCGTGCTCGGTCATCCTCTGCGCCAGCTCCCACCCCTTGATGCTCTCAAAGCCGATGTAGTCTTCGATGAGGTCGGTATTGAGCAGCTCGCCGCCCGGCGCCCCGCGCTCGATGGTCACGGCCTTGAGCATGCCCCGGCCGGCGTACAACGCGGCGCACAGTCCCGCGGGACCGGCACCGACGATGACGACGTCGTAGATGAGTGCGACACGCTTAGTCATGCGCGGTGAATTCCAATCGGGGGGGGTTCCCCTCCCCCGCGAGGGCGCGCGCTAGCTGCGCGCGAAAGCCCACCATTTCGTATTCGATCTCGGGTTGCTGCGGTCCGGCCAGCTTTTCCAGTGCTGCCGCTCCAACCACGACGGTGCCGTGCCGGTTCCCGCGGGCCCGGTGCAGCAGGGCCGCGGCTGCCTGGATAAAACCCTGCCACACCCGTGCTTCGCTCTCCTTAATAATAGAACGCCACACTGTTTCCAACGCCTCGTGCGCCAACCAATACTCACCGGTATTGAACAGCTGACGAGCATGCTCGAGGTAGCGGCGGCGGTCCTCGGGATTCACGTGCGTCGTGCGTGGTGCGTGGTGCGTGGTCCCAGCCGGAGGAGGTTCAGGGCACCGTGGCAGCTCGAGATCGTTCCGACCAGGATCTCGACGGGCTCGCCGCCCGCCCCGGCTTCTGTCACGAGCCGATCACCGGCACGCACGGCATCCGCCGAGAACATGCCGACGCCGAACACCTGGTGCTTGCAGACGAAGAGCGCCGGACCTGCGACGTGCAACCGTTCGGCAAGCTCACGCACCGAGTCCGACATCTCCCACGTGCGCGGCGCACCGATCGCGGGGCAGAGTGCGGGCTCGATACAGTGTGTCGGGCAGATCCAGTCGGCCCAGGAGACGTAGCGCGTCCGGTCGAGACCTTCACTCGATCGATCGTATGGTGTCGGCAACGTGCCGGGCACCGGCTCGACGGAGACGCGCCGTGTGGGCCAGCGCGCGCGCGCGCGCCGGAGCACCCATGCGAACATGAGATGCGGCATGTGAGGGGATGGGACGATTTGATCGTCGGGTGCGTGGTGCGGGGCACGGGGTGCGCTGGAAAGCCATTCATCGAAGAATGCAGTCCAGTCCGACACGACGAACGCTCGATCAGCCGCATCGCCGAGCTCTCGACGTGCCCGGCAATCCGGGTTCCGATCGACCACGATGACGCTGCGGTAATCGGTCTTGCCGCGCGCCTTGGCTTTCGCGAGTTGCGACGCGTAGAACGTGCCGTAGCAGCCCCCACCGACCACGACGACGTCTCTCAGCGGATGAGTCTCCCTCCATCGACCACGAGGATGGTTCCTGTGGCATAATCGGTGCCGCTCAACAGGAATCGCACGGCGGCCACCACGTCCGCCGGCGCGCCGAGGCGATGGAGCGGCGTCGTCTCGCGGATATGGTCTCGCGTGGTGTCGTCCCATGCGTCGGGCAGCAGCACCGCGCCGGGGGCGACGGCATTGACCGCGATGTCGGGCGCGAGCGCGCGGGCCAGGGCCTTGGTCAGCATCACGACGCCCGCCTTACTGACGCAGTGTGGCACGTAGGCCGGCCACGGCTCGAGACCGGCCAGGTCGGCGATGTTGACGATCTTGCCCTTGGCGCGCCGCAAGTACGGAATCGCGCCCTGCGAGACGAAGAACATGGCACGCAGGTTGAGGTCGAGCGTCGCATCCCAGCTCTCGGGCGTTACGTCCTCGACATTCTGGCGCACCATGATCGCCGCGGAATTGACCACGACATCGAGACGGTTGAGGGAGCGGGCCGCTTGATCCGCCAGCCCGCGCGCCACCACAGGGTCGCTCAAGTCTCCCGGTATCACTGCGGCTTGGCGGCCCGCGGCGCGAACGGCGGCGGCTGTCTCTTCCGCTCCCTGCTTGGAGCCGTGGTAATGCACGGCCACGTCGCACCCGGATTGGGCCAGCCCGATCGCGATTGCCTGCCCGACGCGGCGCCCCGCTCCAGTCACCAGCGCCGTCGTGCCTTCGAGCCGCACTAGTACGCTTTCCCGGTAATGGGGACGATCTGTCCGGTGATCGCGCTGGCCTCGTCACTCGCCAGGAAGAGCACCGTGTTGACCACCTCGTCCAGCTCGACCAGCGGCGCCTTGGAGTCCTCCAGCTGCGCGAGATTGTCGGCGGTCCGCACGGTCGCGGGCGCGACTGCGTTCACGCGAATCCCGGCGTCGCGATATTCCCGCGCCAGCTCCCGGGTCAGCCCCGCCACGGCGGACTTGGCCGCGCTGTACGCCGACATGTGCATCAGCGAGCGCACGACGGCGATCGATGCAAAGTTGACGATCGCGCCGCCGCCCCGCGCCAGCAGCGGTGGGATCGCGGCCTGGCACATGAAGAATGCCGTCTTGAAGTTGACGGCGAGCTCCCGATCGAGCGCCTCGGGCTTCACCTCGGTGAACGGCCCGAAGCTGAAGAATCCTCCCGCGACGTTCACCAGGATGTCGAGGCCGCCGAACTGCGCCTGCACGGCGGCGGCGGCCGCCTGCGCCGCCTCAGGCCGGGTGAGATCTCCCGCGGACGCCTTCGCGGCTATGCCGTCGGCCGCAAACTCCTTGACCCGGTCGGCGAGACCGACCGCGTTGACATCCGCGAGCAACAGCTTGGCGCCGGCGCGCCCCAGTCCCCGGGCCACGGCGTGCCCGATCTGCCCGACGCGCCCGACGCCGGTGACGAGGGCGACCTTCCCGTGGAGATCAGCGGGCACGGACGATGTCGTCCACCGGGGGGGCACCGCGCTGCGCGAAGTGCACCGTGCCGTCGCGGCCGATGACGTACACGGTCCGCTGAATCCCCTTGCCGTCGTCCTTCAAGGCGTTGTACGCCCCCGCAATCGCGCGGTCGGGATCGGACAGCAGCGGAAAGTTGAACTTGAATTTGTCGACGTAACTCTTGTGACTGTCCACGCTCGCCGGGTTCACACCCAGCGGCTGCATCTTCACGGCGTTGAATTTATCGATCTCATCGCGCACGGCGGAGAGTTGGCGGTTTCAGCCGGGGGTGTTGTTGCCCGGATAGAAGACGAGCGCGACCGGCCCGCTCCGGAGCAGATCCGCCAGCGCGTAGGTGCGGCCATTCGACGCCGCGGCCTGGAACGGAGGCGCCTTGCTGCCGACCGCCAACGGTTCGCTCATGCCCTCTTCCTCGCGTTGAGCTCGAGCCGGTGCTCGAGCTGCTCCAGCCACACGTCCGGGACCTTCATGCCACCGAGCGGCGCGTGCGATTCACCGTACTCACTCTCGCCGTGCCAGTCCGATCCGCCGGTGATGCCAAGTCCCAGGCGCTCGGCGATGCGCGTGAGGCGCTGCTCGACGGCGGGGGGATGGCTGGGGTGGCGGACCTCGACGCAGTCCAGTCCCTGGTCCTGAAAGATGCGTAGCTGGGCTTCGGTGCCATGGTCGCCGAGGTGGGCCGCGACGGTCAACCCGCCGACGTCGTGCACGAGCGCCGTGACTTCGGCGAGCTTGGGGAGTGGCTTCTCGACGTAGGCCGCCCGGCCCCGGCCCAGATAGCGGCGAAAGGCGTCGGTGATGTCATCGCAGGCGCCGCAATCGACGAGCGCGCGGGCCACATGCGGTCGGCCGAGGGCGCCGCCGTCTCCGCCGGCGAGCTGCGACCGCACGTCCTCGAGATCGATGTCCACGCCGAGCCCCTGCAGCTTGGCGACGATCTGCTCGCCCCGGCGGCGGCGAGCAGCCCGCGTATCGCGCAGGAACGTCTGGAGCCGCTCGCTGTCGGTCGGGAGAAAGAGCGCCAGCACGTGCAGCTCGCCCCAGGGCGCCCGCGCGCTGAACTCGCAGCCGGCAATCACACGAATACCGAGTTTGGTCCCTTCGCGCGCCGCATCCGGGACGCCGTCGGTAGTATCGTGGTCGGTGAGCGCGATCGCGACGAGATCCACCGCGTGGGCGCGGCGCGCCACATCAATCGGCTCACACTCCCCGTCGGATGCCGTGGAATGGCAGTGCAGATCAATGTGCGGCGTACGAGACCTCGGGTGCGGTCCAGGCGGGCTGCGACTGGCGGAACAGCTCGAGCAGATCCCGGTCGGACAACTCGAGGAAGGCACGCGTCTGGGAACGGGCGCCCAGCGGCGAGAAGTGCGTGACGCGGCGGCGGCGTTGGGTGCCGGTACCGCTCTCGAAGATGAGGCCGAGCTGATCGCGGCCGTAGACCGTCACGCGCCCGGAGGGATACGCCTCCCAGCGCGCGCCGTCGACCGCTATGGTGCGACGGGCCATACGCTCACCTCGCTCCACAGCTCCCACGCGTCGGGCGCGTAGGTCGCAATCGACTGCAGCCGCCGCTCCAGCTTGATCTCTTCCGGGAGCCTCGAGGCCTGGGCGCGATGCGACATCTCGGTGGGGCTCTCCGAGAACTCGATGAAGAGGCGCGGGTCCTTGGCGTTGCGGAACAGCCAGATCTTCTGGCCCCGGGCTTCGGCGAACTGGCTCAGCTCGCGCAGCGTGTTCACGTACTCCGTCTCGTGTTGGGCGGGCACGCGCACGCGTGCGGCGGTCAATACTTTGGGCATGCTCACACCGCTCCCTCAGGAAACTGCTGCAGCAGCTGCTTGACGTCGGCGAGGAATTTGTCGGCGTCGGCGCCGTCGACGACGCGATGATCGTACGACATCGTCAGCATCCCCATGGTGCGAATCGCGATAGACTCGGTGCCGTCGGCGGCCGTGATGACCTTCGACCGCTTCTCGATCGCCCCCACACCGAGGATCGCGACCTGCGGCTGATTGATGATCGGAATCCCCGCAAACGGTCCGAAGCCACCCGGGTTCGTGATGGTAAACGTGCCGCGCTGGATGTCGTCGGGCGAAAGCTTCTTGGTGCGCGCCCGCTCGCCCAGATCGTTGATGGCACGAGCGAGACCCATGAGAGACAGCTCGTCCGCGTGCTTGATGACGGGCACAATGAGACCCCAGTCGAGCGCCACCGCGATCCCGATGTTGACGTCGGCCCGGTAGATCGTGCTGTCGCCCGAGACCGCGGCATTGACGATCGGATGCTTGCGCAGATTCTCGGCGCAGGCCTTGGCGATGAAGGCGAGGAACGTCAGGTTCACGTCGCGCTCGGCATAGGTCTGCTTGGCCTTGCTGCGCAGCTGCGCAACGCGCGTGAAATCGACCTCGAAGAAACTCGCGACGTGCGCCGATACCTGCTTCGACATCACCATGTGATCGGCCGTGATCTTGCGGATCTTGGACCACGGCTCGACGCGATCGCC
>Ga0075426_10001396_pt1 | contig 17148 bp, 18 predicted proteins | sample SoiMethybrSBSTD5_FD_75304 | JGI IMG/M metagenome (GOLD analysis project Ga0075426, IMG submission 75304) | Bulk soil microbial communities from a Populus tree surrounding site in Tennessee, USA - Soil MetaG P. TD hybrid SBSTD5 | ecosystem: Environmental > Terrestrial > Soil > Tree plantation... | reverse complement strand
CACGTGCACGTCGAAGGCACGGCAAGCGATGTCGCGCGCCGCGGCGCGGATGGACGCTGGCGGTACCTGATCGACAATCGTCTTGGGACGGCGGTGCGACAGCCCGCCTGACACGTGTGCACGACGGCAGCTCTCGGCGATGGACCCAGTCTTCAGCGTTTCGTCGACGGTCACCGCCACGTGGTGAACTGCCCGTATCACGGAAGATTAGGTTTCCACGCTCAAGCCTCACGTGAACGGGCCGTCGGTTGGGTAATACCACTGCGCTTCATGTGGTCGAGATTTTGGACCCGGCTGGCTGATCGCGACGCTGCACGATCCCGCGGTCATCCGGAAGATCCTTGCGCATCTTGGCCGCTCCCCGTCGGAGCAGAGCCCTGGGCCCGCGCCGCCCGCGCCCGCCGCCGCTGCGCCCTGAGATATCAGAGCGGGCGCCCACGCCGTCCGGCGGCCCGAAAGAATCCGCTCACCTCTACACGACGCCACAGTTCCCTGCTTCCCGGTAAGACGAAGTCGATATGACCGCATCGACATGATCGGTGGTACACCCAAAAGGGAAGGAACGGATGACGGCCATGTTTTCCCGCGGCGTCTCGAGAAATGAGGGTCTCCTCGTTGGAGGGGAAGTGACGCGCGCCGGAGCAGCACGATGGACGGAGTGGGCCCTGCGACTGAGTCTCGCGACTGCGTTCCTGTCCGCGGTAGGCGACCGGCTGGGCGCCATCGATCCCGAAAAACGTAAGAAGCACTCCGGACCCAATTGCCGCCTCGCGCAGCCGGAAACCTAAAGAGGACATTTAACATGCGAGTCTTTGTTACAGGAGCGACGGGATTCATCGGTTCCGCAATTGTACGGGAATTAATCGACGCAGGACACAAAGTCCTCGGTCTCGCTCGCTCGGACACAAGTGCCAAGTCGCTCGCCGCGGCAGGCGCCGATGTGCATCGTGGTTACCTCGACGATCTCGAGAGTCTGCGCAGCGGAGCGACTGCTGCGGACGGTGTGATTCATACGGCATACATCCACGACTTCTCCAAATATAAAGAGAACTGCGAGATAGATCGCCGCGCAATCGAGGCTCTTGGCTCGGCCTTGGTCGGCTCTAATCGTTCGTTGATTTTCACATCCGTTACTGCGCTAGTTGGGCAGGGTCGAGTGGCCACCGAAGACATGCCCGTTTCCAATGCTTCGTCACTTCCGCGCGCATCTTCCGAAGAGGCAGCAGGTTCGGCGGCAATGCGCGAGGTGCGCGTGTCGGTTATTCGTCTTCCTCCCTCGGTCCATGGCGATGGCGATCACGGTTTGGTCCCGGTTCTCATCAACATAGCGCGAGAAAAGAGCGTCTCAGCTGCATCGACGACGGGCTCAACCGCTGGCCTGCTGTGCACAGGCTCGATGCTTCACGTCTGTTCAGACTTGCTTTGGAAAAGAATGCGGCCAGAGCTTGCTACCATGGCGTCGCTGACGAGGGTGTGCCGTTCCGAGAGGTGGCTGAAGTTATCGGCCGCCGTCTGAACGTTCCCGTCGTCAGCAAGTCGCTCGACGAAGCCAGCAACCACTTTGGTTGGTTCGCGCCTTTTGCGGCTCTCGACAATCCCACATCGAGTGAGCGAACGCGTACACAGCTGGGCTGGAAGCCAAAGGAACCGGGGCTAATGTCCGACCTTGAACACGGACGCTATTTCTAAGCGTGAAAAGAATGCAAGATCAAATTCGTTAGTGAGTGGATAGCAACTTGAAACTACTAGTGTCAATACTAAGGAGGATAACGCAATGGCTAGGTTCCAAGGCATGTCGGATGAAGACAAGCTTAACGACATTCAGATTCTAAATAGAGCACTCTTCTTTGAGAATCGGGGTGTTTGGGCTTATAGCTTCGCGGCCAACAAATTGAGCAAGACAGAAGTGGGCAAAACCGTGCTCGAGCTTGGCCTGCAGAACCGCGCAGATCACGAGAAACATCAAGAGATGCTCAGAAGTGCAATTAGTGAGGCGGGCGGTACGCCCGTTCAAATGGAGGAAAACTACGACCTCTCCACCTACATTGGCAAGGGTCAAGGTAATGTCGATAGTGACGTCAACATCGCCAAGCTCGCACTGGCGCTGGAGATCGGCGCCGCTGTGGGATATGTGAGCGATGCTGCGAAGTTGAAATCCCCATACATGGTTGAGCTGGAAGCAGGGATTGCATGTATCGAGGCTATCCATGCCGCCCGCATCCGAGCTGCGTTCAATGCCTTGGGGATCAAAATCCCAGTTGTTCCTAGCGCATTGATAAGCACGAGTGATCGCGATAATTGGGTGATCAAGGTGGAGCTGGCAGCGTGACCACTCACTGACGCGGCTGCTGACATCGATCAATATAGCCACGCTCTTCGAGCCCGGCCGGTATCCGGTCTCCCGCTCCAAGGTTTGGGTGGACACCTTACTGGGGGCATGATGCTCTCCCAAGGGGGTGGCCATGAGCAAACGCAAGAGAGACAGGAAGATTAGGTTTCCACGCTCAAGCCTCACGTGAATGGGCCGTCGGTTGACGGACGTCGGCTTCGAGGTGCCGTCCATCGAGCCGACCACGGAGGCCCGACTCTATGGCAGCCGGGTCGAGGAGCGCTCGCTCGTGCCGTCGGGCGAAGCGCGCCTCGGCCGCATTGGTTTCGACGAATGGCTTCGCCGCTCGCGAACAAGAGCGGCCTGATCCTGGATGCAACAATCGAAGGAGACGGCTCCATGAAACGCATCCTCTGTGCATTCCTTGTCGCCACCCTGCCGTCCGGCAGCGTCCTCGCCGATGCGCCGAAGTCAAAGAACGCCAAGGTGACCCTCGTCTACCAGCACGAGCTGCCGAACGTTGCCGGCAAGAGCATCAAGGGCGTGCTCGTCGAATACGGCCCGGGCGGCTACTCGCCTGGCCACACGCATCCCAAATCCGCCTTCATCTACGCGACCGTACTTGACGGGGCGATCCGCAGTCAGGTCAACGACGGATCGGTGACGACTTACAAGACCGGACAGAGCTTCTCAGAGCTGCCCGGCGATCGCCACCGCGTCAGCGCCAATGCCAGCGAGACGAAGCCGGCCAAGCTTCTCGCCGTATTCGTAGTGGATACGAACGAGACGGAACTAACAACTCCATTCGGGGACTGAGGCTTTGGAGGTAGCCCATGGATCTCACCCGCTGGGCAGCGCGGCGATCGTGATGCTTGCCGAGGTCTGCGGAGTTTTACGCGATCCTTGCGGACGTGTGGAATGACCCCGACGCGATCATTTCCCCTGCCGATTCCGGCGAAGCACTTCGTCCACGCTGAACGGGACATCTGCGTGCACTCCGAGGAGCAGCGCTCCTGCGGCAGCCGAAAAAACCGAAAAATCGAGGGGCGCCTTGACTCCCAACGCCACCGTCATCGTCAGCGCAAATGTGGCCAGAAGACCTCCGCTCAGCAAAGCAACAATGCGAGTGTTCCAACCGAGAACCAGGAGAAGACCCAAGACCGTTTCACCAATCGTGGCGATCATCGCCAACGCGGGGATCATCGCCGCCGGCCAAAACCAATTGAGCTTGGCCGTATAGTCCACGAATCGGGCATAGTTGCCCCACGAAACATTGGGCTGTCCATAGACGCCCCAGAAGCCAAACCGGTCTGCGACGGCAGACAGGAAAGAGATCCCCAGAGCGAGGCGCAGAAGTACTGTGCTGACCGCCGCCAATCCGGTCCATCGTGAGGCGACTGTCATGCGGCGATGCTCAGCACGATCTTGCCGCGCTTATGCGGAGCGCCGCCAAGCATCTCGTGGGCAAGGCGAGCGTCTTCCAGGGGGAGCACAGTACCGACATCTGTAACGAGTTTTGCGCTGTCGAAGAGTTCCGTGATCGTGTTCAGCCGCGCAGTCGTCACATCCACGTAGAAGTACGCTGCTCGAACGCTATAACGTGTTTGTGCTGCCTCGGGAACAGGTGACACGACAGAGACCAGGATCCCACCGGGCTTCAGGACTGGGAGCGACCGCTGTTGCGTATCGCCCCCGACCGTATCAAGGACAACATCCACGCCAGTCGCCGACTCCTCGAATCGCTCCCTTTTATAGTCCACAACCGTGTCAGCGCCCAGCCCGCGGACGTAGTCCAGATCGACGGAGCCGGCGGTCGCGACGACATGAAGGCCAGCCTGCTTGGCAAGTTGTACGGCGTACGCGCCAACGTTGCCCGCAGCGCCATGGATGAGCACGGTCTGCCCGGCGGCGACGTTGGCATACTCGAACAGCATCTGCCAAGCCGTGACCGTGACAATCGGAGCCGACGCTGCCTCGATAAAGCTCAGGGTCTTCGGTTTGGGCGCCATCTTTCTGGCCGACGGCACTGCATATTCCACGTATGCTCCGCTGAATTGCTCGCTCGTGGCTCCGTAGACTTCGTCGCCGAGCCTGAATCCCGAAACATCCGCGCCGATGCCTTCGATGATTCCCGAGAGCTCGGAACCGAGAATCAGAGGCAAGGGTTGGAGTTCCACCTTGCCCTCGCGGATGAGGGCGTCCCAATCTCCCACCCCGGCCGCCTTGACTCGGACCAGCAGTTGCCCAGTGCTCGGTTCCGGCCGAGGCAGGTCGTCGTTTGTGATCACGTTCGGTGGACCAAACCGTAGAACTCGCGCTGCTTTCATCGATACCGGCCCTCGCGTCTATTACTTGAGCGCTGGATACCCCGACGTATAGACGCAGTCCGTTGCCTGGACGGGAACGAGAGAGAAGAGACAATCTGTTTTGTAACTAGTGCTAGTCGAGTCGTTTCCATTAGGACTTCCCGCATCGGTCGATGTTTACGATGGTCTGCGGCCGCGGGCGGTTACACGAGTGTGGTGAGCGGAGCCCTCGCGAGCTTCACGTCGTCGTCGGCGAACCCTTCGGTGAAGCGGGCGTAGATTCGGGTCAGGAGGTCACGCGGCGGCGCAGTGTGTCCTGCTGACCGCTAGATCGTGTCCCCGATAGAAGCGGTCTTACCGACGGTCTTACCGAACTTCGAGGTGCGTGGTTTTAGTCGCGTGGGTTGTCGCCCGAGCGGCTGCTCTACGACTGTTCGAGCATCTTGGCGAAAACTTGATCGTGGCTCAAAACACGGTTCGAGGCCCGTTGGCTAAACGACACCCTTACGCCGTGTTTGCCGTCGCTTACTTGCGGGCCCCTGATTTGATGAACATTCGGACCGCCAACGCCATCAGCATCCCGCCGTCGCTGCTGCTGCGGGCGGATCACGTGATTGAGTAACATCACGTCGTGGGCTCCTCCGGACGTCTCGCAACTAACCGAATACGAACCGCGCACCTGATGACGCAACTCTGAAACGAAAAAGCTCGGGGGAAGGCGATGATTTGCCTTCCCCCGAGCGTCAGAGACGCGCGTCGAACTCGTTACGGCAGGCTGACGGTGGTTGCGTCGCCGCTAGCCGAGATCGTGAACACGCCCGACGTCGTGTTGGACGTGAGCGCGTACGCGCTCCAGCCCGAGGGCGGCGCGGGAACCGTGGACATGAACGGACCGGCCACCTGGTTCTGACCGTTGGTCACCTGCGAGGTGAGCTGGGTCAGGGCGGTGGCGACGATGCCCATGTGGGCACCATAGATGGAGACGGCCGAGGCGAGCGCGCGGGCGTCGGCCTGGGCCTTGGCGATACGAGCGCGCTGCTGCACGTTGGCATACAGCGGCACGGCGATCGCGGCGAGGATGCCGATGATCGCGACGACGATCAGGAGCTCGATCAGCGTGAAGCCGCGCTGACCGCCCAGCGTGAGGCGCTTACGGAACATCATCATGGTTCTGCCCCCCTTAAGATGGTTCGCGCGTTTCGCGCGTCTGCGTCGTAGGGGTGCAGCATGGATGCCACGCTTCGATGTCCGGCAATTCAGCACTTTACGATCAGCATGCGCGAGTCCGTTGGTGCGTTAATGGCCGCACCCTGCCGAAAAATGTCAGTCAGAGCGTGTGATCCAGCCACGGCGCCAGCCGAGATCAAATCCGCGTGACCATAAATCGGTCGACCTCGGCCCGCGCTCACGGCCCATTTGATCTCGCGACCGAGCGAAGGCTTGACGGCAGCAGCCCGTCCCATCTGCCTCGGCCACTCCTTCGGCCATTGACACCGTCTAGCGCTGCGCTAGATTCCAGCCCGCGATGTCAGACGATCAACTCGAGCGCTTCCTCCTCCGCGTCGCCCTGCCACCGCTGAAGCTCGCCCTGCACGAGCGATATCTCGCGGTGCGGCGCGTCGATCGCATTGCCTTACGTGTCGCGGTCGAAGAAGTCGCGACCGTCGAGCGCATCCGAGCGCGGTTGGCGCGGCAGGGCTGGTGGAATTGAAGATTACGCGACGTACGGCGGTGCTGTCCCTCGCGTCGCTGCTCGCCGCGCCGCTCGCCGCCGCGGCGCAGCCGGCGGGGAGAGTGTGGAGAGTCGGGATTCTGGCCACCGCGAATCCTCGGGTATACGACGACTTCGCGGATGAGTTACGCAAGCTCGGGTACTCCGGCCAAAGCCTGTTCCTGGACATTCGCAACGCTGAAGGAAAGGTCGAGCGGCTACCGACTCTCGCGGCTGAGCTGGTGCGGGCCCACGTGGATGTGATTCTCGCCGCGGGTGGCGAAGCGCCGCTTCGGGCCGCTCGGCAAGCCACGACGACGATTCCCACTGTGATTGTCGCCATTGACTACGATCCGCTCGAGCGGGGTCACGTCGCCAGTCTCGCGCGGCCAGGTGGGAACGTCACCGGTGTATTCCTTCAGCAGCTCGAATTGACCGCCAAGCGACTGGAGCTTCTCAAGGCGACGTTGCCGACTCTGACCCGCTTGGGCATCTTGTGGGAACCGACTGCCGGGGACCAATTCAAGGTGGCGGATGCGGCGTCGCGATCGCTCGGCCTGCGTGCCGAATCCCTTGAGGTCCGAAATCCGCCGGATGGCCTACGCGCCGCGCTTGCGATGGCCACGCGGGATCGACCTGACGCCCTCCTTGTGGTCACCACCGCTGTTTTCTATCGAGAGCGCAAGCAGATCGCCCAGCTCGCGAGGGATAGTCGGCTTCCCGCCATGTACACGCTTCGCGAATTCGTCGAGGCGGGCGGCTTGATGAGCTATGGAAGCAGCCTTCCCGAGATGTTCCGCCGTGAGGCCATCTATGTGGACAAGATTTTCAAAGGTGCCAAGCCTGCCGACTTACCAATGGAGCAGCCCACGAAGTTCGAGCTGGTGATCAACCTGAAGACCGCCAAGGCCCTCGGCCTCACGATCCCGCCGTCGCTGCTGCTTCGGGCGGATCAAGTTATTGAATGACGTCACGCTGTGGTCACTCGGGCTGCGAGCCGTGCTCGCCGCGCCGCTGCCGCCGAGGCGCAGCGGCAGGCAAAGGCGCCCCGCATTGGTGTGCTCTGGCTCGCCTCTCGCGACGTCGTGCAACATTTCATCAGTGCCTACGAGCGCGCCCTCGGTGAACTGGGCTATGTCGCGGGCCAAAGCGTCGTCATCGAGTATCGATTCGCCGATGGTAATGCTGAGAGGCTTCCGATCCTCGCCCTTGAACTCGTAAAGCTGAACATAGATCTCATTGCCGTTGGGCCGAACCCGATGATCGAAGCCGCGAGGCGCGCTACGAACAAAATCCCGATTGTCATGGCCTACGGCGTTGATCCAGTCGGCCAGGGATACATCGCGAGCCTCGCTCGACCTGGCGGCAATGTGACGGGAGTGGCGTGGGATCCAACACCGGACATTGCGGGAAAGTACGTCGAGCTGTTGGGGAAATTATTGCCGCCGGCGTCGCGCATCGCTGTGCTCTGGGATCCAGAGTTCTCGCCAGGCGCTAATCGCGGCTACCTGAACGCTGCGGACGCAACCGCACGAGATCGTGGATTCACGCTGGAGCCGGTGCAGCTCTCGCTTACGAGCGACCTTTCTGTCGTCGCAGCCGCATTAAAGGATAAACGCGCCGCAGGCATGATCGTGCTGCAAGGCCCGCAACTTTTTACGCAGAAGGCACACATTATCGAATTGGCCGCGCGACAGCGGATCCCGACGTTCTTCATGTGGCGTGAAGGTCCGGAATCTGGAGGCCTGGGCTCCTATGGTCCGAATCTCGTAGCACTTTGGCGCCGCGCGGCCCTGTATACGGAGAAGATCCTCAAAGCGCCAAACCCGCGGATCTGCCGGTCGAGCAACCGACTCAGTTCGAGCTGGTCATCAACCTCAAGACCGCGAAGGCGCTCGGCCTCACCATCCCGCCGTCGCTGCTGCTGCGGGCGGATCAGGTGATCGAGTAACTCAGAGAGCGCTGGCACGTCTCCACCAACTCTTCCAGGAGGACCTTGTAGCACTCAGCGTCAGGACGTAGCACCTGGCCGTTCGCGACGACAACCTCGCACTCGATCTCGGCCGCGGTGATTTTCCGCTCGCACATTTCGCGTGTTGCTCCGTAGCTCGGGCCAATCCACGTTCTGACGGAGCGCGAGGAAGTGAACGCTCGTAACCCGCGCCGAATCTCTTCAGCCCTCATGCAAGGCCGGCTCCAGAGAAAAGGAGGCTGGCGATGAGTGAACGTCAGCCGGCGCCCGAACGGCATTAAGAAATCTTAATAACACGGCCGCAATACGCGCCAACCGTAGGCAAGGCCCCCGTGTAGACTTGCCGTTCTGTGCTGCGTCGATACACGCCGATGGCTCCCACGCTCGTGCGCGAGCCCTTCCACCGCGCAGGGTGGATCTATGAGGAGAAGGTCGACGGCTGGCGCATCATCGCGTACAAGAATCGCGACTCGGCTCGTCTCGTCAGCAGAAGCGGTGTCGATCACAGTCGGCGCTTCCGCGACATCGCGGCGGCGATCTCGAAGCTCTCGGCGCGCACGCTCGTCCTCGACGGCGAGGTGGCGGTCTTCGACGAGCAGCTCCGCTCAAGGTTCGATTGGTTGCGCGAGCCAGACCGAGCGGCGGTCGCGTCGCCACCTGTCTACATGGCGTTCGACCTCCTGTATTGCGACGGCCGCGACCTCAGCGCGCGGCCGCTGGCCCACCGTGGCATTCGGCTGGAGAGCGTTGTCGCCGGCAGCGCGTTGGTCTTCCCAGTTCGGCGGCTCGCACCTGATGGTCTGGCCGCGTGGCGGCAGGTCGTCGAGCGAGGGTACGAGGGCTACGTGGCGAAGGACGACACCAGCGCGTACGAGGCCGGTCCGACGAAGCGGTGGCTGAAGGTGAAGCAGAAGGATTGGACCGTCGGCGACGACCGATGGACCCGCCGTATCAGCAGCCGATGATTTCACGCGTCATCAACTTCGCGCTCCACCAGCGATTTGTGATGGTGGCGCTGACGCTCCTGCTCGTGACGATGGGGATCGTCTCTTTCTTTCGCCTCCCGATCGAGGCCTACCCCGATGTCGGCGACGTAAAAGTCGAGGTCATCACCCTCTGGCCCGGGCACGCCGCCGAGGAAGTCGAGCGGCTGGTCACGATCCCAATCGAGAACGAGTTGAACGGTATCGCCAACGTGACGTTCTTACGCTCGGATACCCTGTTCGGCCTCTCGAACATCAAGATCCTCTTCGCTGACGGCACGGATCGGTATTGGGCGCGGGCGCAGGCGCAGGAGCGGATTGCTCAGGCATCCCTTCCCGCCGACGTGAAACCGGCGCTCGGTCCGCTGTCGAGCGTTATTGGCGAGGTCTACCGCTATACCCTCGAGTCGAAGACGTGGCCCCTCGTCGAGATCAAAGCCATCCAAGACTGGATGCTCGAACGCGAGTTCAAGAAGGTGCCCGGTGTCGCCGACGTCGTCTCGTGGGGGGGCGGCACCAAACAGTATCAGATCGACGTCGACCCGGGCAGACTGCGCGCCTATAACCTCACCCTCAAGCAGATATTCGACGCCGTGTCGAACAACAATTCCAACGCCGGCAGCGGCTTCGTGGAGCGCGGCGAGTATCGCGTGCCCGTGCGTGGCGTCGGCTTGATCCAGTCTCTGGCCGACATCGAGAACATCGTGGTGGCCGCGCAGAAGGGAACGCCGGTCAGAGTCCGCGACATCGGGACCGTCGGTATTGGCCACGCGATCCGCCTTGGCGTGCTCGGCCGCGACCATGACGACGACCTCGTTCAGGGCATCGTGCTCATGCGGACGGGCGAGAATCCGGGGAAAGTGATCGAGGCTGTCAAAGCGAAGGTCCAGGAGGTCCAGAAGCTGCTGCCGGACGGCGTCGAGCTCCGGCCCTATTACAGCCGCGACTGGCTCGTGAACACGACCGTCCGCACCGTCCTCCGCAACCTGATCGAGGGAGCGGTTCTGGTGATCGTGATGCTGTCAATCTTCCTCTACAATGTGCGGGCTGCCGTCATTGTGGCCCTGACCATTCCGTTGTCGCTCCTCTTTGCGTTCATCTTCATGGATCTTCGGGGGATTCCGGCCAACCTCCTGTCGCTGGGCGCCATCGACTTCGGGATCATCATCGACGGGGCCGTCGTCATGACGGAGAACATCGTCCGCCACCTGGGCCATGAGAAGCCGACGGGGCCTCGTGTGCTCCGCGAGGTGCAACGCGCGGGAAGCGAGGTAGCGCGCCCTCTGACCTTCGCCGTGTTGATCATTATGACGGTGTATTTGCCGATCCTGACGTTCCAGCGAATCGAGGGCAAACTCTTCACCCCGATGGCGGTGACGATTTCCGTGGCCGTTGTCGGGGCGCTGATTCTTACCTTGACGCTGATTCCTGTGCTCGCGAGCCTGTTCTTTCGTCGGCCGCCGTCCGAGCGTGAGAGTCCGGTGCTTCGGGCGCTCCGCGCGATCTATGGGCCCGCCATCCGATGGTGCCTGCGTCGGCCGATCTTCCCGGTGCTGGGCGCGGCCGGACTGCTCGCCGTCGCCCTATTCGTGTTCACACTGCTCGGGAAGGAATTCCTGCCGGAGCTTGACGAAGGCGACATCTGGGTCCGTGTCCAATTTCCCATTGGGATCTCGATGCAGGCAGTGCGACGGCCCACTCGCGAAATCCGCGAGCGATTACTAGCGTTCCCGGAAGTCCGCGTCGTGGTGTCACAGCTCGGTGCACCCGACGACGGCACGGACGCGGAAGGGCTCGACAATCTCGAATTCTACGTCGGGCTCAAGCCTCGCGCCGAGTGGGCGACGAAGAATAGGGACAAGGCGAAACTCGTGGCGGCGATGACCGAGTCGCTCGCGACTATTCCAGGAATCACGACCAATTTCTCCCAGCCGATCAAGGACAACGTCGACGAGGCGCTCGCTGGCGTTAAGGGGGAGTTGGCGATCAAGCTCCATGGTCCGGATATCTTCGTGATGGACGGGCTAGCGAAGCAGATCGTCGCCGTGCTGAAAGACATTCTCGGCGTCGCAGATCTCGATTACGATCACCTCATCGGTCAGCCGCAGCTACAGATCGTCGTCGACCGGGCTGCAGCGGCCCGGTATGGCATCAATGTTCAGGACGTGCAGGACGTGATCGAGGCCGCGACGAAGGGGCGGGTCGTCACCGAGGTCTTCGAGAACGAGCGCCGGTTCGGCCTCGCGGTGCGGCTCAAGCCCCAGGAAGCGGATTCGGTCGCGAGCCTCCGGAATGTCACGGTCAGCGCACCGAGCGGCGAGCGCATCCCGCTCACACAACTCGCCGAGTTCAGTCTGACGGACGGCATCTCGGAGATCCTCCGCGAGGGAAACGTCCGCCGGCTGGCCGTCAAATGGAGCGTGCGGGATCGGGACATGGGTGGCCTCGTCTCCGAGGCGATGCCGAAGGTCGCGGCGGCGCTACGACTGCCCGAGGGCTATAGCATCATCTGGAGCGGGCGCTTCGAGGATCAGCAGCGCGCGCTGGCGCGGCTCTACGTCATCGTGCCCATGGTCCTGTTCATCATCTTCGTCCTCTTGTTCAGCGCCTTCCAGTCAATCGCCGACGCCCTGATGATCATGCTCAATTTACCGTTCGCGATCATTGGTGGAACCCTTGCACTATTTTTCTGGGGCACGCATTTCAGCATCTCTGCCGCCGTCGGGTACATTGCAGTGTTCGGAGTGAGTGTGCTCGACGGGGTCGTCCTCGTATCATTCATCCGTCAGGCCGCCTCCGAAGGGCTGCCGATCCGCGAGGCGATCAAGCGCGGATGCGAAGTGCGGTTCCGGCCGATCATCGTGACCGCCATCGTGGCGATTATCGGCTTTCTCCCTGCGGCACTCTCGCACGATATCGGCGCTGAAATCCAGCAGCCTCTCGCTCGGGTGGTGATCGGTGGCCTCGTCTCCGCCACGGCAATGACGTTGCTCGTGCTCCCAGCGGTCTATGAACTCATCGCCCGCTGGCAGGAGCGCCAAGCGCAGCGTCGCCGTCCTGCCCCGCCCGCGACGCTCTGAGACGGTGCCCACGCGTCCTCCGCGGCGCCGTCGGCTTCTGCCTCGTGCCGCCGACGGAGCCCGAGCTGCGACTGCTGCACAGCTGGCTCGACTGCTGGCCCGGCGTCGGCGACGTCATCACCGGAATGAACCCGCAAGGTTACTGGCTCCACCTCAGCAACATTGCCGCCGGCACGTGGCGCGCGACGTTTTCGCGAGTCGGTGGTGTCGGCGGATGGTTCCGGAGCAGGTGACACGCCGTGGCGCGGGTGCAGCGCGCCGTCGTCTCGAACACGGAGGGGGTCGTCCCCGTCGAATCCGAACATGAACAACCCGAACACCATGATTCCGTAGGAATGAACCTTTTCGACGCGAGCGACGCGAAGGTCTCGGGATGGTTGACGTGCTTGTGCACGCTCGTCAGCGTGGAGCGGGCTGACCTCCGGGCTCAGGGATTACCTCTGGGGCGGGGAACCTGTGTCTGCCGCTCCAGATCCATGAGGTGGGTGTGCAGCCGCTCCTGCGTTGCGGCGAGATGCTGCAGGACGGTGGCGCGTTGCCTGTCGAAACGAACGCGTTCCACGATCATGCCGGTCAGGAATCCTAGAACGGTGAGATAGAGACACCCGCCGGCGATGAGCAATCCGCGCTCATGGCGGGTCAACATCGGATCAGGCTCGCCGGCGGCGTTGTTTCACGTGGGCATGCTAGCGCCACGCGATGACGGATCGTGTTCGGATTAGACAACGATGAAGATGAAGGAACTTCGCTGACTTAGCGGGCCGAAAGGGTCTTGAAGAGTCCCTGGGTTGCCACAGAGGGCGCGAGGCCCCGTGTGTCGGCGAGCGCGGCTCGGCAGCGCTCATAGGTGGCGACAACATCCGTGGAGCGCTCTAGTCGGTGATAGGCGGTCATGAGGCTCCGGCAGACATCCTCGGCACACGGGTCCACGCGGAGCGCTTCTTCGTACCAATCCACGGCCTCCTGCGGATTCGCCTGCTCGCAGTGCCGCCCGCCGCGCACGAGGTGCCGGAGTAAACGACGACTGAGACTCTCGGCCATCGCTGCGGCCTGGGGAAGCTCGACCTCTCGCTCGTCGAGGAACGCGCCTCGGTACAGGCCGGCGGCTTTGCGTATAAGTTCCGCGTGATTTGCCGCGGTTTCCGCCCGCCCCAGCAGGCGCTCGACCGCCCAGACGTCCACCCAGCAGAGCCGGCCTTCCAGGCTCAGCCGTCCCTCCTGCCGGACGACGGCGTGCTCATGACCCAACAGACCGCGCAGCCGATGCAGCGCGCTCGCCAGCGCCACGCGGGCCGCGTCGCCTTCCGCGTCGGGCCACAGCGCATCGATCACGAGGTCCTCGCGCACGTCACGCCCCCCGAAGGCGATCAGCGCTTTCAACAGCGCCAGCGGCTTGCGCTGGACCTTGCGGGCGAATCGGACCGGCTCGCCGTCGCGCAGCACCTCGAAGCGCCCGAGCGTGAGGATCTTGATGGGCCAGGGCCACGCCTCGGCCTCGACCGGCGGGCTCTCCGGCACGAGGCCGCGCTTCTGGACGAGGCCGCGCACATAGTCCTGCTCGATGCCCGCTTCCAGCGCGCGAGCGCAGAGCCGGGCCATGACCGCAGGAATCCACACGTGCGAGCTCACGTAACCACGCTCGCGGCCGATCGTCATCGCGATGCGGAGCGCGTGCAGGCCATCGGACTCCTGGCGACAGTCCAGCGAGAGCTGCGCCTCGGTGAGGCGGGCCATGAACTCCACGTAGGCGCTGCTGATGGCGCGCCCAATCTCCAATGCCCGGTCGAGATGTCGTCGCGCATCGCTCGGGGCACCTTGCGCGTGAAGCACCTGGGCCGACAAGAGATGGGCGACGGCTTCGTCCAGCGGACGCCCCGCCTCGAGCGCGAGCCGCAACATCTCCGGCTCGGAGGTGTTCGCGCGAGCGACGTCGCGGCGGATCAGGGCCTCCCACACGATGAACCAGTGACGCCAGAAGCGAAACATCGGCCCGAGATGGTGGACGTTTCGCTCCAGCTCTTGCAGCCAGGACGCCGCCGTCACGAGATCGCCGTCGCTCAGGGCCCCCATGAGGCCGCCACAGAGCACCGTGTCTCTCGCCGACCTCCATCCGGTTTCCCGTAGCGAGTGCAATGCCCCAGTCGTGTGCGCCAGCTCGAGCGTTCGAGCTACGGTGTGCCGGTACGACGGCAGTGCCGTGGCCGCTTCGTACCAGGCCACCACCATGCTGGCGTTCACGGTCGCAGTCGTGGAGACGTCGCGGGAGCGCATGACCGTGCGCATCTCATCGACCACCGCCGCCACCCTCGCGAGGTCACCGGTCTGGAGCTGGTGGTGAAACCAGATGATTGCACTGATCGCCCGCGTGAATTGGTCCGGGTGCCGCCACCCTATATCGATCGCTCGCTCGGCCCAATACGCGGCCTTCGGATGGGAGGGCTGCCGCAGCGTGATCGCGGCGAACATCGCGGTGGCGACACGCGCCTCGACCCCTCTCGAAGGAATCTGCGGAGCATCCGTCATGATGTCGTCGAGCAGCGCGATCCAGCGATCCATGGCAACCAGGACGCCTTCACTCAGGAAGCCGAAGATCACGCCGGCCCAAGCGAGCAACATCCCGATCGTGTCTCCATCTCGGCGAAAGATCGTGAACGCCTGCTCGAGGCTCTGCTGGCGGTCGGCGTGCCGCTCCACGATCCAGCCTCGCCAGAAGAGCAGCCATGGGTGCTCGACGACGATGGCCGCGGGGATGCCGCCCAGCCATTCCTCCAGCGTCTGGACCCGACCCTGAGCCACCAGGCCCTGCGCGTGGCGACGGATCAGCTGTTCGAGCGTTAACCACTCCTCGGCGTCGCGCAGCAGTCGCGCCGCCGACTCGATCTGACCCGCGGCGTCGAGGAGGCCCGCCGCGGTCCGGCGGATCCTGGCGCAGTCCGCGGGCGAGAAGACGCGAAGCGCCTGTGACAGCAGGAAATCGCGGAAGAGAGGGTGATACTCGTACGCGGGCTCGCCGTCGCCCGCCTGCTTGTTGGTGAAGTAATTCTGCTCGTGCAGCGCGGTGAGCACGTCGCCGGCGGCCGGCCGGCCCGTGAGTGCCACGGCCATTGCGCCCGTTACTCGCGGCAGAAACGCGGTGTGAAGCAACACGGCCTGAACGGTGGGGTCGGCCTTTTTGAAAATCTCGCCCGCAAAGTAGTCGAATAAAACCTCCGACGATGGCGTGCGTGGGGCCGGTGACGCCTGGCCTTGCGAGCGCAGTTGCTCGAGCAGCAAGACGAGCCCCGCGCACCAGCCGTCGGCGATGCGATAGAGCGCGCGAATCGTCTCGCGCGACCAATGGCCCGGTGCAAGCTTCCGGGTCAGCCCCGCCGCCTCCGTTGGTGTGAAGCGGAGCTGCGACCCATCCAAAATCTCGAGGTGTTGGTGGGCGCGGTGACGGGCGAAGGCCGGCGGCGGATCGCTACGACTGATGAAGATGACCCGCCCGCCGTTCGGGATCTCGGCGATGGTCTCCGCCATGACGTCGTGGAGGGCGGAATCGAGCGGCACGTCTTGGTAGTTGTCGAAGACGACGGTGAAGGGAGGCTTCAGTCGGCTGTAGAGCTCGCGGAAGAAGCGCCGAGCAAACACCGCGACGCCGTGGCGGTACTCGGGCGTCAGCAGCGGGAGCGGCCGCCGGCGACGGGGCGCGGCCAGGCCGAGATAGTAGAAGAAAGTGGCGACGTCGGTGTCGCCTTCGTCGACCTGGTACCAGAGCCCGCGGGTCTTGCGCGCCGCGAGGTAGCTCGCGACCAGCGTCGTCTTGCCTGCGCCTGGCGGCGCCCAGACCCAGGTGACCGGTTTCTTCCGGGCCAGATCGAGTCGCCGCACGAGCCGCCGTCGCACGAGGATCCCCGCCTGCGTGGGACGGGTTGTCTTCGCCAATACCATGACGTCGCCGCGAATAGTACGCCTTAGCGATCCGGCGGGCACCAAACGGCCGCGTTCCCAGTTTCCATCGCGATCGCTTGCGGCTGGGGAATCACGCGTCCGGCTCTTTTTCGAATCCGAACACGATCCGTCATCGCGCGGCGCTACGGTACGCGGGCGCGAGGTGACATCCGCCGCCGGGAGGTAGAGCGGTGATCGAGCAAGCGATCGTCTTCATGGTCGCGGTCAGCCTGCCGCTGATGCTGGTCGTCGAGCAGTTAACGTGTTGGCGGAGCGGGCTGGCTAGAAGCGACGAGCCACGAGGCCACGAAGGTCACGGCGTGGCACCAGCCTTGCCACCTCGCAGCCGCGCCGGAGCGATGTTCTATTCGACGGAAGTGACATATGGCGTTGGCTTGCAGCGAGGACAACGGCGGTCACCCGCTACGCCATGGTCGTCTGCCTCGCTGTGGCGACCGGGGCGCAGCCATGACACCCTCGGCGCCTGACGCCGAGGACGGTGAGCGGGACGGAGGAAGCTCACAGGTTACGGTCAACAAACTCAGCATTTGGTCAGGAGCAAACGGCGTCGACACAGCGCACCGAGTCGCTCCCTGGAGGTGTCGCCATGCACCCGATCTCGGCCTGGGACTCCCGATCTATCAGTCGCGTGTTCCTCCTTTTTGCTACAAGATCGTCACGCATCCTGAAATGCCGACGCCGTATCCTGAGCGCTCTTGTTCTCGGCGCCAGCGCCATGCTGGCGGTGGTCGCCGCGGTGAATGGACAAGACGGAGGCGCGATACCTTTCGTGCCTTTCATCCCGAATGGAACGCTGTTCCCTAATCCCGCGGGGGC
>Ga0075426_10001394_pt1 | contig 17172 bp, 16 predicted proteins | sample SoiMethybrSBSTD5_FD_75304 | JGI IMG/M metagenome (GOLD analysis project Ga0075426, IMG submission 75304) | Bulk soil microbial communities from a Populus tree surrounding site in Tennessee, USA - Soil MetaG P. TD hybrid SBSTD5 | ecosystem: Environmental > Terrestrial > Soil > Tree plantation... | reverse complement strand
CAGGCCGGCGGCGATCCACAGCTTCCATGTTTTCATGGCAGGACTCCCTCTCAGGAAAGGGCGGCCTGATAGTAGTCCTGCGTCGACAACAAGGTCCTACCGGCGGGGGTAGGATCGGCGAGGGCCTAATCCGGCTTGAATCCGGTTTCCTTGTAGATCGAGAGCATCAGCTCGCGCGGGATGCGGTCCTCGCTCTGTTGGTGCACTTTAACGAGCGCCTTCTTCCACGCCGCCTTCTCCTGCGGCGTGAGCGTGATGATCTGCGTCCTGCCGCTCTTCCTCACCGCCTCGATCGCGTCCTCGTTGTCCTTCTTCGCGTTGTCGTTCGCGACCTTCGTCGCTTCCTGCATGCACGCCTCCAGCGTCGCGCGCAGCTCCGGCGGCAAGCCCATCCAGAAATTGCGGTTCGTGATCACGGCGTAGCCGACGTAGCCGTGGTTCGAGAGCGTGAGGTACTTCTGCACCTCGTGCATCTTCTGCGTGTAGAGGTTCGAGGGCGGATTCTCGGTGCCGTCCACCACACCCGTCTGCAGCGCCTGGTACACCTCCGAGAACGCCATCACCTGCGGCACGCCCCCGAGCGCGCGCATCTGCGTGTCGAGCACCTTCGACGACTGGATGCGCATCTTCAGTCCGCGCACGTCCTCGGGCATGCGCAGCGCCTTGTTGGCGCTCATGTCCTTGAAGCCGTTGTCCCAGTACGCGAGCCCGAGGATTCCCTTCGACTCGAGCTTCTTCATGAGCGACGCGCCGATGGGGCCGTCGGTGACCTTGTGGAGATCCTCGTAGCTGTCGAAGATGTAGGGCAGGTCGAAGACCTCGAATTCCTTCACGCCGAGCGGGCCAAACTTCGCGAGCGACGGCGCGAGCATCTGCACGGCGCCGAGCTGCAGCGCGCTCAGCTCCTCGCCGTCCTTGTAGAGCGTGCTGTTGGGATACACCTCGATCTGCACGCGTCCCTTGGCGCGCTCCTCGCCGCATTTCTTGAACGCCTCCGCGCCCTTGCCCTTGGGCGTGTCCGTGGCGACGACGTGGCTGAACTTGATGACGACCGGCGACTGCGCGAAGACGGCGACGGGCAGGATCGCCGCGGCGGCGATCGCGATGAGCTTCAGCATGGTGGGACCCTCCTCGCCCCGAGGATAGCTCAGGTCACGCGGAAATTCTTGAACTGCCAGGGGTCGGCGTCGATGTCGGCGCTGAAGAGCTCGGAGCGTTCCCTGATCGGCGTCCATTCGCCGTACACGCCGACGACTTCGCCGAGATAGGGATTGGCGATCTCGAGCACCATCTCGTGGTCGAGCTGGTCGGGCTCGACGGCGCCTTCATTGGGATTCTGGATCGCCCACACCATTCCCGCGAGCATTCCCGCAACGACCTGGAGGCTCGTCGCCGAGTTGTACGGCGCGAGCTTCTTCGCTTCCTGGATCGTGAGGCGCGAGCCGTACCAGTAGACGCCCTTCTTCGCGCCCATCAGCAGCACGCCGAGCTCGTCCATTCCCTCGACGATGTCCTCGTCGCCGATGATGCGTTCCTTCTCCTGCAGCTTCCAGTTGTTGCCGGCGAGCTCGAAGACCGAGAGCACCGCGTCGTCGCACGGATGGTAGGCGTAGTGCACGGTCGGGCGGTAGGCGACTTCTCCGGTCGCCTCGCGCACCGTGAGGTAATCGGCGATCGAGATCGACTCGGCGTGCGTGATGAGGAAGCCGTGGTACGAGCCTTCGAGCGGCGTCCAGCTGCGCACGCGCGTCGCGGCGCCGGGACGGTCGAGGAGGATCGCGGCGTCGCAACCGAAGGCGTGGCGCGAGCCGTCGTTCGGAAAGTGGCGCTCGTGCGTGCCCCATCCGAGCTCGGCCGGCTGCAATCCCTCGCCGACGAAGCCGTTCACCGACCAGGTATTCACGAACTCGCCGCGGCGTTTGCGCTGCTTGCCGACCTGTGTGTCGCGCTCGGCGACGTGGATCACCTTGATGCCGATGCGCCGCGCGAGGCGCGCCCAGTCCTGCCCGCGCGAGGGCTTCTGGATCTCGAGGCCGCGGTCGGCCGCCATGTTCATCAGCGCCTTCTTGACCCACGCGGAAGCGAGGCCCGGGTTCGCGCCCATCGTGAGCACCGCCGTCGGCCCCTTCTCCTTCTGGCGGCCGAACGCGAGCACCTCTTCGCGCAGCGCGTAGTTGGAGCGCCGTGACGGGCTGATCGTCAGGTCCTCGGTGCGGCCCGGCCAGGGCTCGGTCACCGTGTCGATGTAGAGGAGCTTGCGCGCGCGGCAGTACTTGAGGAGCGCGAGGCTCTCGACTTCCACGGAGACGTTCACGAGGAAGCCGCCCTCGGACAGGTACGGATCGAGCGCCGCCTCGTAGTTCTTGCGGGTCAGCGTCTCCTTGACGTGCTTGATGCCGTATTTCTGCGCGATCGCGATGCCGTCCTCGTCCTTGGCGATGATCGTGACCTGCGAGGGCTGGAGGTCGATGTGCCGCAGCAGCAGCGGCAGGAGCGCCTGGCCGATGCTGCCGAAGCCGAGGACGACCATCTTTCCGGGGAAGGCGACGTGCTTTTTATTGGCGGCCATCGCGCCATTCTGCGGGCCCCGCTATTCGTTGTCGAATTCGTGCACCACGGCCCAGAGCGTGGCGAAGGTGTGCTGCGGGAAATCCAGGTGCAGCGCCTCGTAGTCCTCGGCGCGGACCGGCTCCTCCTGCTTGCCCTTGCGGATTTCGAACCAGCGCTGCTGGATCAGCTCGCGCACCGGGTGCGGCGGCATCGACGGGCGGCGCAGCGACGAGCTGGTGCCCGAGAACAGGCGCCGCCGCAACGTCACGTCGGCCGACGAGATGCGGAAGAGCTTGGTCAGCATGTTCGACGTCGCGCCGTGCCGGATGAAATAGTCGAGCTGGCGCGAGCGCTTCGTGAGGTAGTCGACCTGGCGAAGCCCGTGCTCGAGCGATCCGGCGTCGATCTGGATCGCGACTCTGGGCTCGGTCATCTCGGACAGGCGCACGAGCTCGTCGGAGCTCAGCGACCGCAGCTCCTCCAGCTGCTTCTCCGTGAATCCCTCGGGCGGCGGGGTCTTTTCGTTCGAGGCGCGCTCCAGCTCGCGAATGAGCTGCGCGAGCACCAGGAGCCGCAGCTGCTGGTCGCGAATGACGATCATCTGCACCCTCCGCTAAACCGGGGACAGACCACGTTTTTCCGCCGGGTGGAAAAACGTGGTCTGTCCCCGGTTTCTTGTTCTCGCGGAGAAAATTGCGCCGCTGGGCGCGCGAAGTCAACCCGGAAATCGCCGGAAATTTTCGTGCGCGCTCGCCGCGCGCGCGTTCCCGTCAGGCGGTCGCGGAATCCTCTTCTTTTTCAAGCTTGAACTGCGAAGCGAGCGTTTGCTGCGTCTGCGGCGGCACCGGGGCGTAGTGGCTGAATTCGATGGTGTAGGCGCCCTGGCCGCCCGTCATCGAGCGCAGCCGCGAGTGGTAGCTCGAGACTTCGGAGAGCGGCACCATGCCCTGGATCGACATCAAGTCCCCGCCCGTGGACGACGTGCCCGTCACCTGGCCGCGCTTGCTCGACAGGTCGGATGTGAGATCGCCCACGAACCGGTCGGGCGCGGTGATCTCGATGTTGACGATCGGCTCGAGCATGATCGGCGACGCCTTCAGCACCGCGTCGATCACGGCCTTGCGCCCCGCGGTGACGAACGCGATCTCCTTCGAGTCCACCGCGTGGCTCTTGCCGTCGTACACGATCACGCGCAGATCCTCGATCGGATAGCCCGCGACGACGCCGTGGTCGAGGGCCTGGCGCACGCCCTTCTCCACCGCCGGGATGAACACCGTCGGGATCACGCCGCCCTTCACCATGTCGACGAACTCGAACCCGGTGCCGCGCGGCAGCGGCTCGATCCTGAGGAAGACTTCCCCGAATTGCCCCGCGCCGCCGGTCTGCTTCTTGTGGCGGCAGTGGCCTTCGGCCTTGCGCGTCACCGTCTCGCGATAGGGGATCTTCGGCGGCTTGGTGTCCACCTCGAGCTTGTACTGCTGCGCCATCTTCTCGAGCTTGATGCGCATGTGCAGGTCGCCGAGCCCGCGCATCACCGTCTCGTGCGTCGTCGGATGGCGCTCGATCCATACGCACGGATCTTCCATCTCCAGCTTGTGCAGCACCTCGAAGAGCCGCTGCTCGTCGCCCTTCTTCTTGGGCTCGACCGCGATCGAATGCATCGGCGTCGGGAATTCGAGCGAGCGCAGCCGGATCTGGTCCTCGTCGTGCGAGTCGTGCAGCACGGCGTTGAATTCGATGTCGTCGATCTTCGCCACCGCGCCGATGTCGCCGGGCACGAGCGCATCGGTCTCGACGTATTCCTTGCCCTGCAGGTAATACACGTGCGATGCCTTGAACGCCTTCCTGCCGTCGCCGATGTAGAGCTGCGTGTCCTTCGTGACCGTGCCCTGGTGCACGCGGAACACCGACACCTTGCCGACGTACGGATCGACGATCACCTTGAAGACATGCGCGAGCACGTGCTTTTTCGCATCGGGCTCGGCGTGGAATTCCTCTTCCTTGTCGCCGGAGACGCGCAGGAACGGCGGCGGGTTTCCCTCGGTCGCATTGGGCGCGAGGCGCGCGAGGATCTCGAGGAATTCGGGAATGCCCGCGCCGGTTTTCGCCGAGGCGAAGCACACGGGGATGAGGTGGCCTTCGCGCAGCGCCTTCTCGAACGGCGCGTGCAGCTGCTCGGGCGAAAGCTCCTCGCCCTGCTCGAGGTACGTTTCCATCAGCTTCTCGTCGACCTCGACCACCTGGTCGATGAGCGCCGAGTGCGCCGCTTTCACGGACGAGAAATCGGATTCACCGTCGGGATTGAAGAAGCAGTCGACGATTTTCTTGCCGTCGTCGGCGGGCAGGTTGATCGGCAGGCATTCCTTGCCGAAGAGATCCTGGATGCGCTTCAGGAGCGAGGGCAGGTCGACGTTCTCCGCGTCGATCTTGTTGACGAGGATCATGCGGCAGAGCCCGCGCTTGGCGGCGGCGCGCATCATGCGCGAGGTGTTGAGCTCGATGCCGGTCTGGGCGTTGACGACCACGATCGCCGTCTCGACCGCGGCGAGCGCGGCGATGGACTGCCCGGCGAAATCGGGCATGCCGGGGGTGTCGACGAGGTGGACGTGGATCCCCTTGTAGGGGAAGTTGACGACGGAGGAGCTGAGGGAGTGGCCGTAGGTCTTCTCGAGGGGATCGAAGTCGGCGACCGTGCTGCCCTTCTCGATCGCCCCCATCGCGCCGATCGCTCCGGTTTTCCACAGCAGGGCCTCGGCGAGTAACGTTTTCCCGGCCCCGCCGTGGCCGACTAGAGCCACGGTGTGAATGTTCTCGGTAGTGAATTTCGCCACGGCGATAGCTCCTTCCTGCTGCTTTGCAGCAATACGCGGGTTCGGTGGGAATGAACCAATGTACACAAACTCGGGCGCTTGCGGTCAAGCGCGCGCGGTCAGGCGGAAATCTCGAGCTGGACCGTGGCGCGGTCGGCGGCGAGCACCTGCGCAACCCAGAGATAGGCGCGGATGGCCGAGCGGGCGTTCTCGACCGCCTCGACCTCGGAGGCGCCGCGCGAGAAGCATCCCGGAAGATCGACGACGTGCGCGAAGTAGCAGCCCTTCGCGCGATGGATGGCGATTCGATAACGCATGTCGTCGCGACCCTACGCCCCTCGATGCGAATGCCGCGCCGAAATCGCGCGCACGCAATCGTGATTTCGGGCTGTCGCGCCGCACGCATCCTCCTACGATCGGCTCACCGGTCGGGGCGCGAGCCAAGCGCCGGGATCCGGGGCACCTTCTTCCTAGGAGGACGACGTGAAGGAATTGAGTCTCGACGAAGTGCTGCGCATCGCCGGTGGCGTGCCGGTCACGGCGGCGCTGGATGAATCCACCTACCGCGCGCCGACGGAGCCGGCCGCCGACTTGCTCGATGCGACGCGCCTCCTCGGGACGGCACTTCGCGATTTCGAGCCGACCTGATCCCGGCGCCGCGCGCGTTCCGGCCGCCTTACCATCCTGCAAGGAGAAACACGATGAAGGAAGTCGAGAAGAAGGACGTGCCGGACGTTTCCGGCGGATACATCGATGGCGACGTCGTGCTGCCGATCGTCCCGGACTACCCGCCGAACCCCATCGGGCCGACGTGTCCGCCGTTTCCGCTGCCCGACCAACCCCTCACCTGATCCATTCGCGAAAGGAAAGGAAGCGACATGAGCAATGAAAAGCTGGAGCACTTGAAAGAGCTGGTCGATTCGCTCTCTCCCGAACAGATCGAAAAGATCGGCGGTGGCGACGGCACGTGCACGGTGACCGAAATCACCACGTTTATCCAGAACCTGCAGCAGAACTACGATACCCTCGTCGATTTCACGTCGTACATGATCGAACGCGTCGCCGGGCCGTAATCCATCACGAGGCCGCGCGTGCAGTGCGGCCTCTCCATCATGACCGTGCTGAAGAACAAAGGCGCGTCGGGACTTCAGATCGCCTTCCTGATCCTCGCGGTTCTTCTTCTCGCCGTGCCCGCGGACCGCTACCTCTTCAGCCGCTGGCGATGGGCGGCGGAGATGAACATCCCGATCGACCGCATGGCGATCCTCGTTGGAGCAGGCATCCTCTTCATGGCCGTCGCGCCGCTGCGCCGAATCTGCGCAGACCTGCTGTCGCAGCCGATTCCTGGCGCAAAACTTCCCGAAGTCGCGGCGGTGACGCTGCTCGACTTCTGCGTCGGTTGCGCTGCGCTCGGAGCATTCGCGCTGTGGTGGTGGTGGACGGGGGGTCAAGCCGAGGTGGCGCGGCACTTCGCCGGCGCCAGCGACATTGCGGAATTGGAGAAGGCGCTCTCGATTGGCGGTGTCGTGACGAGCCTGCTGCTTGCGGGCTTACTCGCGCCGATCATCGAAGAACTTGTATTTCGCGGGCTGTTGTATCGCGCCTGGCAACGCCAATGGGGCTGGTTTCCTGCGGCGATCGCCTCGTCCATGATTTTCGCTCTCGCGCATCCGCGAACGCTCTACCCGCAATTCTTCGCAGGGCTCCTCGAAGTCTGCGTTTATCGCCGGACGGGGTCGCTCAGGGCGGCAATTCTCATGCACGCGGTTTTCAATGTATCGCTCTGGTATCCGCTTGCCGGGCAGTTCGTCCTTCCCGCCGGTCGCGAATCGGGCCGGCTTGAAGCGTGGACGCAAAACTTCGTCTGCCTCGCCGTAGCGATCGTCGCCCTCCCGCTCTACCTGTGGATGTCGCGCGATGCGCAGATAAATCACAGCCGCGCTGCCAATGCCGTCGACGCGGTAGGTGCATGACGTTATTTCGTAGCGAGTTGGAAGATGCGCGCGCCAATGCGTGGCTCGGGCGCGTGGTGCTGATCCGGCCGCTCTCGTTCAGCTTCCTCGCGGCCCTGGCGATGATCTTCACCATCGCGCTCGCGGCCTTCTTCTGGTTCGGCGAATACACGCGCAAGGCGCGCGTCACCGGCGTGCTCGCGCCGGCGCAGGGCGTGGTGAAGATCCTCGCGCAGCAGCCGGGGGTCGTCGAAGCGGTGCACGCGCGCGAAGGCGCCGTCGTCGAGCGCGATGCGCCGCTCGTGATCCTCGGCGATCCGCGAACGACGAACGAGAGGGAGGATGTCGGCGCCGTGGTGGCCGCGCGGCTACGCGAGCGGCAGCGTGCGCTCGAGGCGCAGCGCGTGCACGCGCTCGCCGCGATGCGCAGCGAGCAGATGGCGCTCGCGCTGAAGAAAGCGGGCCTCGAGCGGGAGCTCCGCCAGCTCGATGCGGAGCTCGCCACGCACGCGCAGCGCGAGGCGATCGCCGAGCAGGGCGCCGCGCGCGCCCGGCGGCTCGAGGGCATCGGCTTCCTCTCGCCGGCGGCGGCCGACCGCGAGCGCGACGCCGCGCTCGACCAGCGCTCGCGCATGCAGGGCACGCAGCGCTCGCGCACCGCTCTCGTGAGCGAGCTCGCCGCGATCGCGTTCGAGATGACGACCGCGCGTGCCCGCGCGAACGCGCAGATCGCGGCGCTCGACGCGCAAAAGGCGGCGACCGCGCAGGAGCGTGTCGAACGCGACGCCCAGTTCCGCACGGCCATCATCGCCCCGGGTCCCGGCCTCATCGCCACCGTGCTCGTCGAGCCGGGACAGATGGTCATCGCGGGAACGCCGCTCGCCACGGTCATTCCGTCGGATGCGGAGCTCGAGGCGCATCTGTTCTCGCCGTCGCGCTCCATCGGCTTCGTGCGCGAGGGTCAGGAAGTGCTGCTGCGCTATCTCGCGTATCCCTACCAGAAATTCGGGCAGCAGCGCGCCGCCGTGGTCGCGATTTCGCGCAATCCGATGCTGCCCGGCGAGCTCGGCTTCACGCCGCTGGACGGAACGCGCGAGCCCCTCTATCGCATCAAGGCGGCGCTCGAGAGCCAGGCGATCCGCGCCTACGGCCGGCTCGAGCCGCTGCAGCCCGGCATGCAGGTCGAAGCGGACATCCTCCTCGACCGCCGCCGCCTCATCGAGTGGATCTTCGAGCCGCTCCTGAGCCTCGCGGGCCGCGCCTGATGGAGCTCGTCGCGGGGCTTCGGTTCGGATCGGCGAAGCGGCTTCCCGTCTTCCTGCAGACGGAGGCCGCGGAGTGCGGGCTCGCAGCCGTGGGCATGATCGCGTGCTACCACGGCCATCGCGTCGATCTCGCCGGGCTCAGGCGTCGCTTCACCGTGTCGCTCAAGGGCGCGACGCTCGCCTACCTCATGCAGATCGCGGGCCGGCTCAACCTCGCGCCGCGCGCGTTGCGTCTCGAGCTCGGCGAGCTCGCGCAGCTGCGCACGCCGTGCGTCCTGCACTGGAACCTCAATCACTTCGTGGTGCTGAAGTCGGTCGGCCCGCGCGGCGCCGTCGTCCACGACCCGGCGTTCGGCCTGAGGCGCCTCGCGCTCGCGGAAGTGTCGAAGCATTTCACCGGGATCGCGCTCGAGCTCTCGCCCACGTCGGAGTTCCGTCCGGCGGACGAGCGGCGGCGCGTGCGGCTCGCCGACCTGACCGGCCATGTTTCGGGCCTGCGGCGTTCGCTCATTCAAGTGTTTCTCATCGCGGGCGCGCTGCAGGCGATCGCGATCGTGAGCCCGTTCTACGTGCAGTGGGCGGTCGACGGCGCGGTCGTCTCGGCCGATCGCGACCTCCTCACCGTGCTCGGCCTCGGGTTCCTGCTGCTCGCGATCGTGAACGTGGCGCTCTCTTCGCTGCGCTCGTGGGTGGTGCTCTACCTCAGCACGACGCTCAACCTGCAGTGGCTCGCGAACGTCTTCTCGCACCTGCTGCGGCTGCCCGTGAGCTATTTCGAGAAGCGCCATCTCGGCGACGTCGTCTCGCGGTTCGGCGCGGTGACGGCGATCCAGCGCACGCTCACGTCGAGCTTCGTCGAGGCGCTCATCGACGGCGTCATGGCGCTCGCCACGCTCGCGATGATGCTCGTCTACAGCCCCGCGCTCACCGCGATCGCGATCGCCGCCGTGTGCGCGTACGGCGTGCTGCGCTGGACGTTCTACGAGCCGCTCAAGCGCGCCACCGAGGAGCACATCGTGCACTCGGCGAAGCAGCAGAGCCATTTCCTCGAGACGGTGCGCGGCGTGCAATCGATCAAGCTCTTCGGCCGCCAGGAGGAGCGCCGCTCGCGCTGGCTCAACCTCGTGGTCGACGCGACCAACCAGGAGGTCGCCACGCAGAAGCTCGGTCTCGCGTTCCGCTCCGCGAACGGGCTCGTGTTCGGCATCGAGCGTGTCGCGATCGTGTGGCTCGGCGCGCTCGCGGTCCTCGACAGCGCCTTCTCGGTCGGGATGCTTTTCGCATTCGTCGCGTACAAGGACCAGTTCTCGGCGCGCGTGGGCGGGCTCGTCGACAAGCTGATCGAGCTGCGGATGCTGAACCTCCAGGGCGAGCGGCTGGCCGACATCGTGCTCACGCCGCCCGAGCACGAGGCGAGCGCGATGCCGGTCGACGCCATCGACGCCTCGCTCGAGGCGCGCGCGCTCTCCTTCCGCTACTCCGACACGGAGCCCTTCGTGCTCCTCAACTGCTCGTTCGCCGTCGAGCCCGGAGAATCGGTCGCGATCGTCGGTCCGTCGGGCGGGGGAAAGACGACGCTGGTGAAGCTCATGCTCGGGCTGCTGGCGCCCACCGACGGCCACGTGCTCGCGGGCGGCATCGACATCCAGAAGCTCGGCATCGACCGCTACCGCAAGCTCGTCGGCACCGTCATGCAGGACGACCAGCTCTTCGCCGGCTCGATCGCCGACAACGTGAGCTTCTTCGACCCGTCGCCCGACCAGCGCGCGATCGAGCATTTCGCCAGGCTCGCCGCGGTGCACGACGACATCGCCGCGATGCCGATGGGCTACAACACGCTCATCGGCGACATGGGTGCCGCTCTCTCGGGCGGACAGAAGCAGCGCATCCTGCTCGCGCGTGCCCTCTACAAGCAGCCGCGGATCCTCTTCCTGGACGAGGCGACGAGCGCGCTCGACGTGCAGAAGGAGCGCGCGGTGAACGAGGCCATCCGCTCGCTCAGGCTCACGCGCATCATCATCGCGCACCGGCCCGAGACCATCGCCTCCGCGCAGCGCGTCATCGTGCTGCAGAGCGGCAAAGTGGCGCAGGACCTCAGGCGCGTCGTAGCCTAGAATGGGAATAGCTTGCTGCAAGGCGAATCCTAGAACGGAGCCATGGCCGGACCTCTCGTCACGAGCGAAGAGCTCTCGCAGCATCTGGACGACCCGGGCTGGGTCGTCTTCGATACCCGCCACGACCTGATGGATGCCGAGAAGGGCAGGCGCTCCTATGGGCAGGGGCACATTCCCGGCGCGTATTTCCTGCACATCGACGACGATCTCGCGGGCCCGAAGACGGGCACCAACGGCCGCCATCCGCTGCCCGACATCGCGCGATTCGCGGCGAAGATCGACGCGGCCGGCGTGCGCCCCGGCACACAGGTCGTCGTCTACGACGATCTCGGCGGCAATTTCGCCGTGCGTCTGTGGTGGATGCTGCGCTGGCTCGGCCACGACAAAGTCGCGCTCCTCGACGGCGGATTTCCGGCATGGCAGAAGGAAGGCCGGCCGATCTCGAAGGATGTGCCGAAGCCGCGCGAAGGCGCGTTCGTGCCGCGGCCCGAGCTCGGCGCGATCGTCGACAAGCATTTCGTCTCGCGCTTCCGCGAGGATTCGTCACTGAAGCTCGTCGATGCACGCGCCGCCGAGCGCTTCAAGGGACTGAACGAAACGATCGATCCGGTCGCGGGCCACATTCCCGGCGCGGTGAACCGCTTCTGGCAGCAGAACCTTTCGCCCGACGGACGCTTCAAACCCGCGGACCAGTTGCGCCGCGAATTCACGCAGCTCCTCGGGAATACCCCGCCCGAAAAGTCGGTTCACATGTGCGGCTCCGGCGTGACCGCGTGCCACAACATGTTCGCGCTCGCGCTCGCGGGGCTTCCCGCCGGACGCCTCTATCCCGGCTCGTGGAGCGAGTGGTGCGCGGACAAGACGCTTCCCGTCGCCACATTTCCTTGACCCAACCAGACGACCAACCGATGAGCCTCCGCGACGCCGCCGTGCTCGCCACGGCGCTTGTCGCGGCTTCGCCCGCGGCCGCCGAAGGCGAATTCGTCACTCCTCCCGCCAACCTCGTGCTCGACGGTGTGCCGCAGATCCCCGTCGAGCTCCAGGAGAAGCTCGCGCCCTACGGCGAGTTCCGCCCGCATGGATTGCTGAGCTGGCACCCGACGCGCCGCGAAATCCTCGTGCGCCGGCGCCTCAAGGCGACCAACCAGATCCATCGCGTCGTCGAGCCGGGCGCGACTCCCGAAGCGCTCACCGACTTCGAGGATGCGATCAACGGCGCCGCATACGAGCCGACGAAGGGCGACTACTTCGTGTTCTCGCGCGGGCGCGGCGGCAACGAAGTCTTCCGCATCTTCCGCTACGACATCGCGACGCGCGAGACGACTGCGCTCAGTCCCGACGAGGAGCGCGCGTTCTGGTGGGCGTTCAACCGCAAGGGCGACCGGATCGTCTACGCGACGCAGCCCATCGACAAGAACAATCCCGAGCGCACCGCGCGCACGACGCTGCACATCGTCGATCCGTTGAAGCCCGCGACCGACCGCGTGCTCGGCACCTTCGACGGCGGCGGCTGGTTCGGCTTCCGCTTCTCCGACGACGGCAAGCGGCTCGCGTTCCTCGAATACATCTCGGCCAACGAGAGCAACCTCTGGGTGATGGACATCGCGACGAAGAAGAAGCGCCGCGTGACCACGCAGCCCAAGGGCGGCACCGTGTTCTATGGCGAGCCCTTCTTCACGCGCGACGGCAAGGCGCTCATCGCCGTGAGCGATCGCGGCAGCGAGTTCCGGCGCCTCGCGTTGATCCCGATCGCCGCGCCCGCGAAGGAGAAAGCGCTCACGCCGAAGCTCGCCTTCGACGTGACGCAGTACGACGTCTCGCCCGACGTGAACAAGATCGCGTTCGCCACCAACGAGAACGGCTCGAGCGTGCTGCGCTTCTACGACCTCGCGGCGATGAAGGAGCTGCCGCGCCCGCCGCTCCTGCAGGGCGTGATCGGCGGCGTCGAGTGGCGGCGCGGCACCGATGAGGTCGGCTTCCACGTGGCCTCCGCGCGCACCGCGGGCGACGTCTTCTCGTGCGATCTCAAGACGCGCAAGATCACGCGCTGGACGAACGGCAACAACCCGGCGATGAACACGAGCGAGTTCGTCGAGCCGAAGCTCATCTCCTGGAAGAGCTTCGACGGGCGCGAGATCACGGGCTTCCTCTACCAGCCGCCGGAGCGCTTCACGGGCAAGCGTCCGGTGATCGTCAACATCCACGGCGGACCCGAGGCGCAATTCCGGCCCGGCTTCCTCGCGCGCAACAACTACTTCGTCTCCGAGCTCGGCGTGGCGATGATCTTCCCCAACGTGCGCGGCTCCGAGGGATTCGGGAAGACCTTCCTCAAGCTCGACAACGGCGTGCTGCGCGAGGATTCCGTGAAGGACATCGGCGCGCTCCTCGACTGGATCAAGCAGCGCCCGGAGCTCGACGGCGACCGCATCATGATCACCGGCGGCAGCTACGGCGGCTACATGACCTTCGCAGCCGCTTTCCACTTCTCCGACCGGATCGCGGGCGCGGTGGCGATCGTCGGCATCTCCAATTTCGTCACCTTCCTCGAGCGCACCGAGAGCTACCGCCGCGATCTGCGCCGCGTCGAGTACGGCGACGAGCGCGATCCGAAGATGCGCGCGTTCCTCGAATCGATCGCGCCGGTCAACAACGCGGAGAAGATCGGCAAGCCCCTGATGGTCGTGCAGGGTTTGAACGACCCGCGCGTGCCCTACACCGAGGCCGAGCAGATCGTCGCCACGCTGAAGAAGCGCGGCACGCCGGTGTGGTTCATCCTGGCCAAGGACGAAGGCCACGGCTTCGCGAAGAAGCCCAACGCCGACTACCAGTTCTACGCCACGATCGAGTTCGCCCGGCAGACGTTGCTCAAGTAGCTACCCATGAAGCCATCGATATGCGTTTGGCTATCGCTGGCGTTCGTGGGATTGTTCGTCACGCAGGCACGGGCCGACGTCACGCTGGTCAGCAAACCGATCACGGGCGTAGTGATCGACGCTTCGACCGGCAGGCCGATTGCGGATGCCGTGGTGACGGCGAAATGGATCGGGGGCTTCAGCACCGTCGCGCACGGCGGTACGCGTTGCGCGAAGGGCATGGCGACGACGACGGATGCCTCCGGCCACTTTTCGTTTTCGGAATGGACCATGACACATCCCAATCTTGACAACCTGCTCGTCGAGGTCGGCGCCTATCGTCCCGGTTGGGCGGATATCGACCGCGGCACTGCCGGCGCGCATCCTACGAAGTTCCTCGGGTTCATTCCCGCCGGAAGAATCGAGATTCCACCGTCCGACCTGCGGGTGAAGATGCAACCTTTCACGGGGACGCCGCAGGAACGTCGCGCTTATCTGCTGGGATTCATGCTATCCACGGCATGCGACGACGGCGATGTCGCGAAGATGGGCCCGCTGTACCGCGCGATTCGAGACGAAGCGGCGGCAATGCCGCCGGAGGTGCGCGACTTCAGAAGCATGCCTGGCCGGCTGACCCTGATGGAGGTCATCGACCAGGGCTATTTGCGACGAACCCGTTAGGACGTTGCTCAAGAAGTAGGCAGCCGTCATACTCTTCCGCACAGGGTGAGGGGGAGACCCACATGTCCGGCGTCTTGAGCATCCTTTCGGTCGGGATCGGCACGCTGCTCGCGATCGTCGCGGCCGCGGTATTCGTCTTCTGGTTCATCGAGGACGTCACGCAGAAGAAGCACGCGGTGCTGCGCAACTACCCGGTGATCGGGCGGCTGCGCTACTTCTTCGAGAAGCAGGGCGAGTATTTCCGGCAGTACTTCTTCGCGGGCGACCGCGACGAGATGCCGTTCAATCGCGCGACGCGCGCGTGGGTGTATCGCGTGTCGAAGGCCGAGGGCGGGATCATCGGCTTCGGCTCGACCTATGACATCAAGCAGCCCGGGGCGCTCATCTTCGTGAACGCTGCCTTCCCGGTGCAGGAATGGGAGAAGCAGCCCACGCCGCCGCTCACGATCGGCGAAGGCTGGTGCGAGCATCCGTTCGTCGCGAACTCGATCGTCAACATCAGCGGCATGAGCTTCGGCGCGATCTCCCGGCCCGCGGTGCGGGCGCTGTCGCGCGGCGCGAAAGCCGCGGGATGCTGGATGGACACGGGCGAAGGCGGCCTCGCCCCCTACCACCTCGAGGGCGGCTGCGACGTCATCATGCAGATCGGCACCGCGAAGTACGGGATCCGCGACAAGGACGGCGCCTTCTCGCCCGAGCGCGCGAAGGAGCTGGCGAAGTCGGTGAAGGCGTTCGAGATCAAGCTTTCGCAGGGCGCGAAGCCCGGCAAGGGCGGAGTGCTCCCGGGCGGCAAGGTAACGCCCGAGATCGCCGCGATCCGCGGAATTCCCGAGGGCGAGGATTCGATCAGCCCCAATCGACATCGCGACGCCGGCAACATCGTCGAGCTGCTGGACTTCGTCGCCCGGGTACGCTCGATCACCGGGCGTCCCGTCGGAATCAAGACGGCGATCGGCGGCTTCCGCTTCCTGAACTCGATGGCCGAAGAAGTGCACCGCCGCGGCCTCGAGTACGCGCCCGACTTCCTCGTGATCGACGGGGGCGAAGGCGGCAGCGGCGCCGCGCCGCAGGCGCTCTTCGACCACATGAGCCTTTCGATCGAGGAAGCGCTGCCGCGTGCGGCCGACGTGCTCTACGAAACCGGACTGAAGGAGCGCATCCGCCTCGTCGCCTCCGGCAAGCTCGTCACTTCCGCGCGCGCCGCGTGGGCGCTCTGCGTCGGCGCCGACTTCATCAACACCGCCCGTGGATTCATGTTCTCGCTCGGCTGCATCCAGGCGCTGCGCTGCCACACCAACACCTGTCCCACCGGCATCACGACGCACAACCCGCGATTGCAGCGCGGCCTCGTCGTCGAGGAGAAATGGCAGCGCGTCGCCAACTACGCCAAGGGTATGAACCACGACATCGAGATGATCGCGCATTCCTGCGGCGTGGCGCACCCGCGGCTGCTGCGGCGCGAGCACTGCCGCATCGTGCAGGCGAACGGCGCCACGCAGGCGCTCAACATCGCGTGTCCGTATCCGACGGCCACGACGAAGGCCGAGCGCATGGCGGCCGGCACGGTGCCGCCGCGTCGCGCTCCGGATGCCGCGCAAGTGAGGGCCGCGCCGGTCGCCTCTCCGGTCGAGTGAGCGGCCCGCTTCTCGCGGACGCGATCCTCGTCGTTCATGCGCTCTTCGTCCTCTTCGTGGTCGGCGGGCTGGTCGCGACGTGGATCGGCATCGCGCTTGACCGTCGCTTCGCATACAACCTGTGGTTCCGCGGCGCGCATCTCGGCGCGATCGCCTTCGTCGTGGTCGAATCGCTGCTCGGCTTCATTTGCCCGCTCACGATCTGGGAAGACGCGCTGCGCGGTCACGTGAGCGAAGCGGGCTTCATCCAGCGATGGATCCACGCGTGGCTCTTCTGGAACCTGCCCGCGTGGATGTTTACAACCGCCTACGTCGCGTTCGGCGCGCTGGTCGCGTGGACTTGGTGGCGCCACCCGCCGCGCGCCGCACGCCCCCCCGACTAAAGCGCTCGGGGGCTATCGGCTAGAGACCCAGCTTCGACCAGTCGCCGGCGAGCACTTCCGCGACGATCGCGTGCTTGCGTTCGGAGGTGGCGCCGGGAAACGCCCGCTCGGCAACCTCGTCGATCCTCTCCCAGTCGCAGAGCCCGCGCCCCGTGCACAGCGATCGCCCGTACGGGCTCGCCGGCCCGCAATCGGCGCCGAGCTCGCAGAGCGCCCAGCGCCAGGCGTCGAGCTCGTCCTGCATGTCGTCGGGCGCCTTTTCGCCCGCGCGCGACGCGAACTCGCGCGCGACGATCGCGGGATAGACGAGCACGAGCACTTCGGGGTCGCGCGAATCGAGCGCCTGGACGAGCGTGGCGCGCGCCTCGTCGTTGCGCGCCGCGGTGAGCGCCCAGAGCTTGTTCGCGTAGATGCGCCCGACGAGATCGCCCGCCGAAAGCAGCCGCTGGTAGATCGCGGCCTCCTCGTCGCTTCCCACCGCGCGGTCTTCGAAGCCGTCGCAGCCGGCGATGGAGGCGCGGAAAGCTTCGATGCGGCGAGGCAGCGTCGGATCGTTCGCGCGGTGCGTCTGGCCGAAGCGCTGCTCGGCGCCGATCACGCCAAGGCGGTTCACGGCACCGCACTGCGCGAGCGCCTTGCCGGCGAAATGGAGGTACGCGCCGCCGCCGGTGCGCAACGCATGCTCGTAGAACTCGCGTTTGTCTGCGGCCGCCTGCCAGCGTTGCGCCACGATCGAGGGCGCATCCTGCGCGGACCACGGCGTCGCGGCGGGGCGCATCTCGATCGGCGCGTGCGGCACGTTCATGCGCGAAGCGGGCGCGGCGGCGACCAACGACGTGCCCGGCGGCGCGCGCGGCGCGGCGGGAGCGCGAGCGGAATCGTCCACGCTCGTGAACACGTAGGCGAGCGATGCCACGCAGAGCCCGAATGC
>Ga0075426_10001390_pt1 | contig 17184 bp, 7 predicted proteins | sample SoiMethybrSBSTD5_FD_75304 | JGI IMG/M metagenome (GOLD analysis project Ga0075426, IMG submission 75304) | Bulk soil microbial communities from a Populus tree surrounding site in Tennessee, USA - Soil MetaG P. TD hybrid SBSTD5 | ecosystem: Environmental > Terrestrial > Soil > Tree plantation... | reverse complement strand
GATCGAAATATCCCGGGCCTTGAAGACTGTTGCGCGGGACTCCGGCTGGTCGCGAGTTGGCGATGCCGGTATGAAAATCATCGCGTCCGGTCGTCAGACTATAAGGCGCTCCGGAGTAAGCAGAAACAGCGATGCCGAGACTGAGAAGTTTGCCCGGGTTGAGAGTGCCAAGGAACTCGAACCGATGCCTTCGATCGAAATCAGCCCGCGCCCATTCACCCGACAAGTCGTAATCGTTTGCCGGAAAAACGGTGATGCCGCTCGTGTCATTTTTCGCGCGGCTCAACGTGTACTGAGCCATCGCGTTAATGTAATCGGTGATCTTTCCGCGAAGCGAAACTTCAAGCGTATTGCTTCTGCTGTTGCCCGATGATTCTATCTGTCGAATCACACCGACGGTTGAGTCAGGCCGTGTGAGGTAGTCGGGCGGCGGCGGAGCATTCAAATCTCGCGATCGAAAGAGAGAGACGCCTCGCGAACCGATGTAAGTGACAGCCAACGTCGTTGTCTTGCGAAGCTGGCGTTCCACGCCAACGCTGTATTGGATGGTGTATGGGATGTGGACCTTCTGGTCGAGTCTCACGACGCTAACGGGTTGCGCGGACAACGAACCTCCAGCGCCAAGCGGGTCGGGGAATCCGGGATCAGGCAGAACGAACAGCTTCAGCAGCTCACCGTTGAACTGAAGGATGTCGAATATTGGCCGGGGACCAGTGCGATCGTAGAAGAAACCTGCGCCGCCGCGAATGACTGTCTTGCCTGCGATGCGCGGGGCATATGCAAACGAGAAACGCGGAGCGAAATTGTTGTTGTCGTGAAAAAAGTTTTGCCAATCTCGCCTCACTCCTACTGAAACCATCAAGTTCGGCCGGACGCGGAAATCGTCTTGCGCGAAGAAGTCGATGACCTTCTCGTAGAAAACCATTCGCCCGATGCCCTGCTGTTGTTGAAACGAGAACGGCCGCCCGGCGATGTAATCCTGAAGGCTTGCGAAATAGAACGTCCCTCCAGAGTTGATGTTGTTATCGAGCCCGCGCCGGCTGAAATCCGGAATATCGATGCCGCCCTTGATTGAGTTGCGGCCGTTGATGTAAGCGACAATGTCGGTCAACTCAAAGTGATATTCGGTTCGCAGTTGATCGGCTTGCGCGCCTCCGCCGATGAAAGTATCGGCGACGACGATCTTCGGATTCGGGGTGACGTTTGAAGTCGGCGCGGAGTAATGGCCCAGCAAAAATCGAAATTGGTTCAACAGCTTCGGCGAAAAGAAGTACTGATCGTTCAAACGGATTTCATGTTCGGTGAATTTCGTATTGGTCGCGGCTTCCGGCAGCACTATTCCGCCGACTCCCTGATTGCGATTGGATCGATTCTGATAAGAATAGAACAGTGAGAAGCTGTGCGTATCACTGAATGTGTGGTTGATCTTTCCGGCGACAAGCAGGTTCCTCGCCGGAGCGGCAACGTTCTCCTGAATATTTCCCGAGGGTCCCAACGCGAACACTACCGCCTCGAGATCCTCTTCGTTGCGATTGATCGAAAGAAGAAAGGTAGTTTTCTTGTTGCCGAGAATTGGGCCGGTGAGAACGCCCTCGTAAATTCGTCGCTGTTCGGGTGGCAGCGTCAAAGCGAAAGGGTCGCGGGCATTGAGATGGTAGTCACGAAAAAGAAAGTTGAAGGTGCCGTGATACTCGACCGTGCCGGGCTTGGTGACGACTTCGATCCGGCCTCTGCCAGGCCTCGAGAATTCTGCTGAGTAAGGATCGTTGTTGACCTTCACCTCTTTGATCGCCGAAGCCGAGACACCAAGGCTGTTGACTTCCATGCCGTCGACCACCAGAGTCGCGCCGTTCGTTCCGATCGAGCCCGAGTCGAGGAAACGAGACATTGTCGCCACGTAGTCCTGATCGAAGACCGGCAGATTCGAAAGCGCTTGGCCGCTCAGCGAATTGTTGTTTTGATTCTCACTCGTCTCGCTGCTGAGCTGCGTCGAATCTCCGCTGACGTTTGCCTCCTGGTGCACGCCGGCTACGGCCATCACGACTCGCAAAGGCCCGGGAGGCCGCACAGTTGTTTCAAGAGGAACTGAGGCAGGCTCGAAACCTTCAACGCGAACGTCGATTTGATAAGTACCCGGCGCAACTTGATTGAATTTAAACGCGCCTGAAGCATCAGACTTTGTTGATTGGACTGTCGCAGAACCTGCCTTCAGCTCGACGATTGCATTTGCGATTACGGCTCCGTTTGGATCTTGTACTACGCCGGAGAGGGAGACCAGACGAGGCTGAGTCTGAGATGGCGCGGAGGCGGAAACGATCACCGTCAGGACAAAGACCCAGCAGCTTGTTGACAACAATCGCTTCACAGCTAGAGCGGTTAAACTACGCGTCAAGGATTCCACTGAGAACGAAGATGAGTTAATTCATGCAGGACTGAACAAGATCGCGTCCTTCGCCTCGCGATGTCTGATCATTTGCCGACAACGACGACCACAAACGACCCTGGTTTGATTCTGCGCTGAGGTCGACCGTTTGGCTCGGGCGCGGGCGTCTCGATGATCTCGGCAGCCGAAAGAAAAACCTTGCCGGTCTTTGAATCGAAGGCCATCGTCTTGGCGCTTGGTTGAGTCGTCACTGCTCCCGCGTCTTCATAGGTGTCCGCTGATTTTTCGCGATAGATGTTCAACGTTCCATCACCGCAAGAAAAGAAAATCAGCTTCGCTTGCGGATCGAAACCTGCGAAGTCCACGCCCTTTCCGATCGGGAAATTGTTGATCACCTTTCCATTTGTGGCATCCATCACGACCATCTTTGGCTCGTTGCGGCAACCGATGAATAGCCGCCTGGTCTTCGCGTCGTAAGCAAGACCGGTCGGTATCTTCGCTACGCCGATAGGGAATCGCTTCTTGACTTCGAGAGACTTCGGGTCGAACGCCACGACTTCGTTCGTGTTTTCGCTGTTGACGTAGATCAACCCGTCCGCGATCACCGCTTGTTCGCCGTCGCCTTCGGCTTTCACTGTGCCGACCACGTCGCCGGTCTTTGCATCGATGACACTGATGTCGTGAGATCCATGATTGTTAGTGAACACGCGCTTGGTCGACGGGTCATAATAGATTCCATCCGGGCCCTTACCCACATCAATCTTCTTGATCAGCTTCAACGTTGCGGGATCGAACATCGAGACTTTATTCTCGCGGCCATTGCTGGTGAATCCATGTTTGAACTCCGAGGCAATCGCAATTCCGTGAACGCCGGGAGTGTCGGCGATTGTTCCGATGAACTTGCCGCTGTCGGCATCAACCACGTCGACCTGCGTTCCGTGCGAGAGATACAACCGCCGCGCCGCGCTGTCGATCGTCAAATAATCAAACCCGCCGTCACCGGGAACCGGATAGTGGCCCACGACTTTGTAACCGGTAGCTCCCTGCAAGAGCATCGTCGCAAAAGATAAACTGACCATGATCGCTTTTATGCTTAGCATTGTGTGCTCCTTCGCTTCAGACTTGAAATTTGGGATTTATGAAGTCTCATCTTGACTGATGAGTTCCACTGAGAAGTATCGAACAACGAACGTCTAATTATCATGTCCCGGCCTATTCCGGGTGTGCGAGTTTCTCGCCGTTGGGTCCCACCTGAATCTCCGACCGCTGGCGCCATCGTTTCACCTCGGCTTCGTAGGCTACGAGCTTGCCTTTCTTAGTGAGCGATTCGATCTTTACTATTGTTCCGCTTCCGGCTGCTTTCTGTAATCCGTCCTTCACCGCCGGAGCAAGCGAATCCATGGAGACTTCTTCCTCGACTTCAACGACGTTGCCTTTCGAATCCATAGAGACGTCTTTTCCATGTCCGTTCACTGTAAGCTCGACCTCATAGAGTCGCTTCCCTTTTTCGACTTCGGTGGAGAAGCCGCGAATGGTCGCACCATTGTTCTGTTCCGCTGCTGTCTTTTCAACTGCGGGCGGCAAGTCCTCTCGTTTGATTTTTCTCTCTTGGGCAAAATTTGAAACTGCCGCCATTGCGACTACCAGTGAAGCAATGAAACACTTTTGAATGAGATTCATCGTTGTGCGCCGCTAATTCGTTTCGATTTGGTTTTAGGATTCTCGATCAAGAGTATATATAACAAACTCTTCCACGACCAGTTGTGGTCGATCACCGGTCACTCAAGGCAACTGCACAAAATCGGAACGCTCGAAGCTATAGATCGCGGTGGTAGCTACGTGGTGAATGAACTCCGGTCAGCAGAGCCAGGAACCATACGCCATCCGATTTGCTTTGATTGTAGTTTTTTAGAATTACGCCGTGTTCGGGTGCCCATATTCACGCGTGCGCCGCGGCGCGCGTTGTAGATTAAAGGAACAGACCTTGCCTTTTAAGCCCGCCAGAATTACGGAAAACCGAAAATGCGTCAAGAGAGGTACACAGCAATGTTAAGAAATGAATCAGGAAAAATATCAACAACAGCCGCGCTGGCAATGTTTATCATCGGCGTGATCGCGATCGCAGGAGCTGCTGCCCTGTTGATCTTTCGACCGAGCTTGAATAAGAACGACGGCACGGTTCAAGCCAGCGTCATACCATTTGCTGCACGGCTTGACAAAGCCGACGGCGACATCGGTATCGCGCGCCAGACCAGCACGCAACAGGATGAGCCCTATCAAGGCTGGTCTAAAGCGACCGTCAATTCGCCCGTCTCGCTAGGCGATCGAATCTATGTCAAAGACGGTTCGAAAGCGGCAATCGCAATCAACAAGCACAGCTATCTGCGGCTAAATCCCAAGACCTCGCTTGACGTGGTCTCTCTCTCTGAGGGACATACTCAACTCGCGTTGCGCGAGGGCGCTTGCGTTTTCGATGTGGATTCGGTCGGATCGGATGAGACTTATGAGATCGGAACTCCAAACGGAGCAGTAGACTTCACGCAGCCGGGGTTGTATCAAGTCGGTATTGATGACGGAGGCGACACAGTAGTCTCGGTTCTGAGCGGAGACGCGCAAGTTGCCAGCCAATCCGGCTCTTGCGATGTGACCAAAGGCCAGCTTCTGACTTTGGCCGCCGCAGATGCCGCGGACGCGATCGTTTCCGATCTTGCACCCGATATCGCGGGCAACATCGTTGACGACTATTACTCTTATCGCTATCCGAAGAGTTACGACGGGCGATACTCTGATTACCACGCTTACGAAAACGATCCCGATTACTACGAGCGAAGCGAGCAACAATCGGCCAGCTATCAGTATATTCCCGACGATGCTGATATAGCGGGCGTTGACGACCTCGACAATTATGGTGATTGGCAGGATGTGCCGAACTACGGTCGTTGCTGGCATCCGCGCGAGACTTCTTCCGATTGGGCTCCGTACCGAGACGGGTATTGGTCTGATGATCGTACGCTCGGACTCACATGGATTTCAAACGAGCAATGGGGATGGGCGCCGTATCACTACGGACGCTGGGCTCACGTAAACGAGCAATGGTATTGGTCGCCGGCCGAACTTAACCGGCGCACAGCTTACGCGCCGGCGCTTGTAGCTTTCGTTTCGCCGCGAGCCGATGAAGTGGGGTGGGTTCCGCTTGGCCCCGGCGATCCTTACCTGCCGCACTACTATGATCACGATTACCAGGCGCGCTACGCCGGTTCGAGATCTGAGATCGACAGCTACGTGAACGTGACGAACGTCGTCAACTATCGTGATCCAGGAGCGGTGACCGTAGTTTCGATTAATCAGTTCACAAGAGTAATCACTCCGACGACGGTATTGAGAACCGATCCCGCATTGTTCGTCAACGTGAGACCGGTCGTTGATCCATACTCGGTGCCCGTCGTAAGACAGATCGCTCCGACGCTCGAGGCCGCGCGACCGGTCGTCGCGGTTCCGCTCGATAGTCAACAAAGCTTCAATCGTCCGGTGATGATGAGACGCCAACCGGTAGTTCCACCGTCGGCAACAAACGTCGCCCAGACGCTGAAGGTCGAACCGGTTTCTGAGACTGCAGTCAAACAAAAACTGAAGGTCAAGAACATCGGCCAGTCTGCTACGACGACGCAGGCGAATGGAATTCCTGCCGTGCCACCTGAAGCAAAGACGAGCCAGCAGACTCCGCAGGAGCGCGACGCTAAAATCGCTGCGCTGGCAGCGCAGGCAGCTCAAGGCAACAAAGCTGCGAAACGTGAGATGCGTCAGCTCGAGACGCAACAGCAACAGGAAGTGAAGGCCCAGCAGAACGTCGCACAGCAGCAGGCCGTCGCGCAACAGCAACAGCAGGCTGAGCAAACAAAGGCCGAGAAGCGAGCGGCTCGCCAACAGGCTCAACAGGCCGCCCAACAGACGGCGCAACAGCGCCAGGCTCAGGCTGCTCAGCAAGCTGAACAGACAAAAGCTCAGAAGCGAGCCGAGCGTCAGCAAGCTCAACAGGCTGCTCAGCAAGCCGCTCAACAACGACAAACTCAGGCTGCGCAGCAAGCTGAACAGACAAAAGCTCAGAAGCGGGCCGAGCGTCAGCAAGCTCAACAGGCTGCTCAGCAAGCAGCGCAGCAGCGACAGGCTCAGGCTGCGCAGCAAGCTGAACAGACAAAAGCTCAGAAGCGGGCCGAGCGTCAGCAAGCTCAACAGGCTCCTCAGCAAGCCGCTCAACAACGACAGGCTCAGGCTGCGCAGCAAGCTGAACAGACAAAAGCTCAGAAGCGGGCCGAGCGTCAGCAAGCTCAACAGGCTCCTCAGCAAGCCGCTCAACAGCGACAGGCTCAGGCTGCGCAGCAAGCTGAAGAGACAAAGGCTCAGAAGCGGGCCGAGCGTCAGCAAGCTGAACAGGCCGCTCAGCAGGCTGCTCAACAAGCCGCTCAACAACGCCAGACTCAGGCTGCTCAGCAAGCCGAACAGTTGAAGGCTCAAAAGCGAGCCGCTCGTCAGCAATCGCAACAAGCGGCTCAACAGGCTGCTCAGCAACAGGCCCAACAAGAAGCCAACCGTCAGAATGCGCAACAAGAGCAGAAGCGCATTCAGAAGCAGGCTCAGCAACAGGCGCAACAACAGGCTCAGCAGCAAGCTCCACAGCAGCGTCAGCAGCAGAAGCAACAGCGTCGTGCTGAGTCTCAAAGTGCCGAGCAGAGTGCTTCACAGGCTAATCCTACAAAAGCGGAGAAAAGAGCTGAGAAGGCTAAGAACAAAAACTCAAATCAGTAGACAGGAATCGCCTGTGTGAGACAATAAACAACCTTCGGATCGTTCAGATCGATCCGCCGATGAACATAAAGGAGGCCGCCGAAAACCGGCGGCCTCATTCATTGAGCCTTGGTAGTGATTCAAATCGAACGCGTCCGATTGCTTATACTTTTCGAACCGCGTAGCCTGAGTTATTCGTCACGATCCGACCAATGTTGTTGCCAGTTGCAGGACGGGGCAGTCTGCGCAATGCTCGATAGCTTACCCATCAGCGTAATAGCCCAGAGCTGCACACAATTGTTATTCTGGCCGGCACAAGTCAACTCGTACGAGTGCGGAGCGCCAAGCCAATTCGCGTGCGACCAGCCGTTCCATTTGCCCTTTCCATCCTGCCAGTTCTGAATCATCCGGTAGTTGTCATCTATTCCCCACAGGATTGCTCCTTCAGCACCTCTTACCGCTGCGATGTTGCGCAGCTTCGGAGCGCTCTGCCAGTTCGGTCCTTCCCACGCGCCCCAATCACTCGGCGGTGTTGTGCCGTCCGGCGACTGCTCACTCATACACCAAAGCTGGAGTCTGTCGTCGATTCCCCAAAGCGCGACGTGGCCATTGTGCTGTCGTGCCGCGGTGAGTTCGATGAACCGGGATTTCTCCGGCGTGTCCTTCCAGCTGTACCAGCCTTGAAACCAACGATGCTCCTTCGTCCACTGGTGAGAGCCGAATATCTTGCCGTCCGAAGTGAGCACCCACAACTCGGCGCCCGGATCTCGAATGCCTCGCTGCACCGCGGTGAGCTTGGTCAACCAGCCGTCCGGCGCTCCGTTCCAATCAAACTCCTGCCATCCGGACCAATCGCCGCCCGGCTCATGTTGCGAGATGTACCGAAGGCGTCGGTTCATATCCAGGGTGAACAGAATCACACGCTCGTCGTTTTGCTGAGACGCCGCCAGCTCATATACCTGCTTCGGATAGCCCGGCCCGGCCCAGTCCGGTCCAAGCCAATTGCTCCATTCTCCTCCAGGCGTCTTCTGATAAATAGTGTGGAGCCCGCCTTTAAAGTCCACGCCCCACAGTTGAGCGCCACGTTTGCCGCCTTGCTGCGCCGCCGTCAGTTTGTTTAGGGCAGGCGCGTTTTGCCACGCCATAAAATGTTCCTCCTTTTCGCACGCCGTGCTATGTTAATTCCACTGTGTAAGCTTTCCGCGATGCCTTAGCTTGTATATAAGCGTCAGCGGGGTGAAGAGTGCGCTCACACAAACCTTCATGCAATCGTGTCGATGTGAACATTACCTATTGGGATTAAGCAGTCGGAATGAATGGTACATTCGAACTATCAGAGGGTCAAACTGAATTCCCCTGCCGAATATTGGTCGCAGTTGTCTCCGCTCGTTGTAGGCGCTGGATAGGTGACGACCGCTGAGTCAGGGTCTGCATCGAGTCGACAGTCGGTGATGGCATCGCGCTTCAAGTCATCAAATTTGAGCGACTCCTGACTACGCGCCGAAAACCCCAGATACGGCGCGCCAGTAGCGCTGCCGCCAACAACATCCTCAGCTTCATCGTTGTTTCTGCATATTATTTTCCAGCGAATTCATTCTTGATGACCGCGCCGCCTTTCATCACGAAGCGAACCCGTTCGAGTTCGCTGATGTCTTTGAGCGGATCGCCCTGAACGGCGATGATGTCGGCCCATCTGTTTGCTTCAATGCTGCCAATTCTGAATTGCAGCCCGAGCAGTTCAGCGGCGTTCGAGGTCGCCGCTTTTATTATTTGCATGCCGGTCATTCCGGATTCGGCATACGCTCTAAGCATCATCAGGCTCGCCTGACCACGCGTCTTTCCGGGCAATCGATAATACATATCCGAACCGGCAGCGATGGGTACGCCCGCCTTCACAGCGCGCTCGAGTCGCTTGCGGCTGCGCGCGATGAAAGTTTTCATCTGCGCTTCCATTTGCGCGCGTTCTTCATTTGACTGTGCCTGTTGGAACATTCCACCGTATGATTCGAGCGGTCCATCGGTCGGAACGATAAATATTTTTTTCTCAGCCATCATCTTCAGCAGGTCATCGGAGATGATATAGGCGTGCTCGATTGAATCAACGCCTGCTTCGACTGCATTACGAATGGCAACATCGCCGATCGCATGCGCGGCAACCTTCTTGCCGGCGCGGTGAGTCTCTTCAACGATTGCTTTCATCACTTCCAGTGAGAGCGTGCTCGAGGCATTGACGATCACCTTGATGCAGTCCGCTCCGTCATAGATAGCCTGGGCCACGGCGCGACGTGCTTCCTCCACGTTCGAGACAACCGCATATTCCTGATCGATGACTTTTTGTGCTTCAGTCTGAATTGGGCCGAACTGCCCACCGATCGCGGAGAGCGCTCGAGTCGAAACAATCATGCGAGGTCCTTTGACCCACCCGGATCTGATCGCGTCGCGAAGAGCCACATCGCCGTTCAGACCGGAATTGCCAAGATCTCGAACCGTAGTGATGCCGGCTTCGAGATCTTCACGTCCCATCGCCGCGCCGAGCAGCGCGCGTTTTGCAGTGCTCATCTGCGAAACGGTCAAAAACATATTTGAATCTTCCGCAACTGCGACGTCAAAGTTCGACAACAGATGCGTGTGGCAATCGATCAATCCGGGCAGAACGGTGGCTCCGCTGAGATCAATGATCTCAGCGCCGGGCGGTATCGTGATATCAGAGCCGACTGACTTGATTTGATTGCCTTCGATCAGCACGACGGCGTTGTTGATCGGCGCCCCTCTCTTGCCGTCAATCAATCGCCCGCAACGTATCGCGATTGTTCGGGGCGAAGAGCGCGGCTCGGGTGTTTGTGCTCTCAGCGCAGCGAAGAACACCAAAACAATCAGCGCGGATATGAGCCCGGTATATTTTCCTCTTATCATGGTTCCTCTCGGTTCCTCTCGAGGCAGCGTGTAATTATCAGGCTGGGGCTTTCGGGGCGCCGCATCAGCTACCGAATTCATTTGGTCGGGTTGTTGTGTTGAATCAATCTCTGACATCAGGTCGTCTCAGAAGCCGTCACGATGCGCGAGATTATGACTTTTCACTGGTCAAGTCAACGAGCGGTGTAGCGTAGACTGTCCAGTGTGCTCCCGGGCAGTAAGAACCATCCGGATACGGCGCAGACTGGACAGTCTACGCTACTGTTCTTGCCGGATTGGCGGCGCGTCCAGCCTTGCAAAACGCTACCGTTGCTGACACGATGGCGGCTCCCGGAATTTTGAGAATGTTTTTTGTAACCGCCTGAGGAGCTTTTCAGTCTTAACCGTCAGGCGGGCGCGCTCGTGACCGTGCTTCCACTGGCGCGGACGCGAGCACGCTCTGCCAGCTTCTCAGAAAACCAACAGGGATAGACAAGATGCACAGGGATATTCGATAGCTGGCAGTCTATCCTGCCTATCCTGTGTATCCCTGTTTGAACTTTCTTCTCTGCTACGATTCCGGTAATAAAAACTTTCCTTTTATGGAGGACACCATGAATCCAGGACGCTTCTTCTCCCTTAAGCGGACATTTGCTCTTGGCGTCGCCTGCTCTATGCTCGCGATGTTCAGCGCTGTTGGCCGAGCTGCGGACCCAGCGCCGCAGAAGAAAGATAAGGGCAAGGCCGCCGCTTCTTCGTCGAAGATCAACGAGGAATACTCGGCGAAAATCAAGGAGTACACGACCGAGAAGTACTTCCTGACCGAGCTTGTCGATCATCTCCCGGCTTCAGACAGGGTGCCCTCCCCCGACAAAGTGCTCGGCTACGTCATTGGAACTCCAAACAAGCTGACCTACACCAAAGACATGTATCGCTACTATCGCGAGCTCGAGAAGTCGACGCCGCGCGTCCGCGTTTTCACTGCTCCGGAGAGAAGTGAAGAAGGCAAGGAGCAGATGCTGGTGATCGTCAGCGATGAAGCGAACATCGCGAAGCTTGACCGCTACAAAGACATCAACGCGAAGCTTGCGGATCCTCGCAAGATCACCGATGCCGAAGCTCAACACTTGATCGGCGAAGACAAGATCATGTACTGGGCCTCGGGCTCGATCCACTCACCCGAGCAAGGCTCCTGTGAGATGTTGATGGAGCTCGCGTATCGGCTTGCGGTCGAGGACTCGCCGCTGATCGATGCGATTCGAAAGAACGTCGTTGTGCTGATCACGCCCGCGCTCGAGGTCGATGGCCGCGATCGCTCGGTTGATATTTACAACTATCGCAAGGCCAACCCGAATAAGCAGGCGCCGCCGTTGCTTTACTGGGGGAAGTATGTGGCGCACGACAACAATCGCGACGGGCTCGGTATGGGCTTGGCGCTTTCGCGAAATCAAATGAAGACGTTTCTCGAGTATCACCCGGCGATCCTTCACGATCTGCACGAATCGGTTCCATTCCTGTACACCTCGACCGGAACAGGCCCGTATAATGCCTGGCTCGATCCGCTGGTAATCGACGAGTGGCACGTGCTCGCTTATCACGAGATCGAAGAGATGACCAAGCGCGGCGTGCCCGGCGTGTGGACTCATGGTTTTTATGATGGATGGGCGCCGAATTACATGTTCTACGTCGCGAATGGACACAACGCGATCGGCCGTTTCTACGAAACGTTCGGCGGCCAGGGCGCGGACACGAGCGTGCGCACCGTAGGTCCGCAGTCTCAGCGAGATTGGTTCCGTCCTAATCCGCCGCTGCCCTGGGTGAAGTGGTCGATTCGAAACAACATCAACATGCAGCAGTCCGCGATTCTGTTTGCGATGAACTACGTCGCGAATCAGAAGGACCGGTTTCTGAACAACTTTTATATCAAGAGCAAGCGGTCTGTGCTGAAAGCGGCGAACGAAGGCCCGTATGCCTGGATAATTCCGGGCGATACGCCGCGTCCGGTTGAGGCTGCCGACATGGTCAATCTGCTTCGCTTGATGGGAGTCGAAGTTCAAACAGCTACAAAAGACTTCGCAATCAAAGACCAGAAGTTTCCGGCGGGCTCTTACATCGTTCGGATGGACCAGCCTTATTCGCGCATGGCCGATATGCTTTTGGACACGCAGTACTACAACGTGAACGACCCGCGGCCTTATGACGATACGGGCTGGACGCTTGGGGCGCTTCGCAACGTGAAGACGGTACGCGTCACCGACAAGTCCGTGCTCGACACCCCGATGGTCCTGTTGACAAGCGACGCGAAGATTCGAGGCAAAGTCACAGGATCGGCTTCCACAGCCGGTTTCGTGATCAATCACAACGCCGACAATACATTGATGACGCTTCGGTACAAGCTGAAGGACGTCAAGATGAACGCCGCCGAAGATTCGTTCAAGATTGGCGATCAGCAGTTCAATGCCGGTTCTTTTATCATCAAGTCTGACGGCAATCCCGCGGATCTGCGCCAACGTCTTGATGCTGGGGTGACCGAGCTTGGTCTCAACGCAGTTGCGGTCGATAAGCTTCCGGATGCTAAGACTCACGAGATCGCTGTGCCGCGCATCGCGATCGTGCACACATGGACCAACACTCAGAACGAGGGTTGGTATCGAATGGAGTTTGATAAGTTTCAGATTCCCTATTCATACATTTCGGATCACGTGCTTCGCGACACACCGAACCTGCGCGAGAAGTACGATGTGATCGTGTTCCCACCGGTCGGCGGCTCGGCTCAGGGAATCGTCAACGGAACTCCCAAACGAGGCGACCCGATACCGTGGAAGCAATCCGACATAACGCCGAATCTCGGCTTCTCTCCGGATCAAACCGATGATATGCGCGGAGGCATGGAATTGCGCGGCGTGTTAAACCTTCAGCGATTCATCGAAGACGGCGGATTGTTTATTACAATTTCCAACGTCTCACAGATACCGATCGACTACGGCATAACAACTGGCGTTTCAGTTCAGCCGGAACGCCAGCTCCAGGCGCGAGGCTCGGTCTTCAACGCGACGTTCGCGGACAAGAAGAGCCCGATCGCTTATGGCTACGGCGACACGCTACCGGTGTATTTCAATCAAGCTCCTATTTTGAACGTGAGCGCGATACCGGGCGGCTTCGGTGGCGGTGGTGGAGGCGGCGGCGGCGGCGGTCTGCCTCCCGGCCAACGACCATCAGGCCGCGGAACGCTCACTGACCCGGACGTCGTTCAGTCAATGCCGCAAGCGGGTGTGCGACCGGCGCAGCCAACACGTCCCGGCGAGGAAGGAATCCCCGAAGAGATTCGTCAGTTCGCGCCGAATCTTATCCCGCCTCCGAACATGCGGCCGCGAGTCGTGCTGCGCTTCAACTCAAACGAGAAAGACTTATTGATCAGCGGCATGCTCGCCGGCGGCAACGAGCTTGCGGGCAAAGCCGCGGTAGTCGATGTTCCAGTGGGCAAGGGTCACGTAGTGATGTTCGCCAACAACCCGATGTGGCGGCACCAAACTCAGGGGAGTTTCTTCTTGCTGTTCAACGCGGCATTGAACTACAACAACCTTGGAGTTGGAAGACCAGAGCCGCCCGCTCGCCGTCAGGATGCGGCAAGCACTGGCGATGACCAGTAGCTATTTATACCCAGATTGAACCGCCGAGGACGCAGAGGTACGCGGCCTGAATCTCTGCGAGACCCTGCGCCCTCTGCGGTTTGATTGTTTCCTTTCGTCGATTTCAAACCTAATTCACCTGAGGTGCATTGATGAGGAAGACTCGACTTCGTCTCGCGACTAGCCTGCTAGTCCTGTTTGTAACCACGGGTGCATTGCAGGCTCAATCGAAGGTCACGTCGCCGAAGGAACAACTCGGGTTCAATTTCGGGGACGACTATCAACTAGCCAACTATACTCAGCTTGTCGACTACTGGAAGAAGCTCGCGCAGCAGTCTGATCGCATGAAGCTCGTCGAGATAGGCAAGAGCGCCGAAGGCCGAACGATGGTGATGGCGATCATCACTGCTCCCGAGAATCATAAGATGCTCGAACACTACAGAGATATCGCAAGGCGTCTCGCGACTGCGGAAGGATTGACCGATGAGCAGGCGCACGCTCTTGCGGCCGAAGGAAAAGCAGTGGTTTGGATCGACGGTGGCTTGCACGCGACTGAGGTCCTAGGTGCGCAGCAGCTCATGGAGCTTGTCTATCAGATGGTCAGCATGAACGATCCCGAGACGTTGCGGATTCTCAAGGATGTAATCTTGCTGGCAACGCCGGTGAACCCCGATGGATTAGATCTCGTCGCGAACTGGTACATGCGCGAGCAGGACCCAATGAAGCGTTCAACCAATGGCCTGCCGCGGCTTTATCAGAAGTACATCGGGCACGACAACAATCGCGATTTCTACATGGTCAACCAGCCCGAGACCGAAGCGATCAACCGCGTCTTCTTTCACGACTGGTTTCCGCAGATCGTCTACAACCATCATCAGACCGGGCCGGTTGGCACGGTGTTGTTTGCGCCGCCGTTCCGCGATCCATTCAACTACTATCTCGATCCGCTTGTGCCTATCGGAATTGATCTCGTCGGCGCAGCGATGCACAGCCGTTTCATAGCCGAGCACAAACCCGGCGCGACTATGCGATCGGGCTCGTCTTATTCGACCTGGTGGAACGGCGGTCTGCGTACGGTATGTTATTTTCATAACATGATCGGACTGCTCACCGAATCGATCGGCAATCCCACTCCGATTGAGATTCCTTTCTTGCCGCAGCGCCAACTTGCAAAAGGCGATTTGCCTTTTCCGATCGCGCCGCAGAAGTGGCACTTCCGCCAATCGATCGACTATTCGATAACCGCCAATCGCGCGGTGCTCGATCTCGCGTCGAAGCATCGAGAAGATTTTCTGTTCAACATATATCGCATGGGTAAGAACTCGATCGAGCGCGGAAGCGAGGATTATTGGACGATCACCCCGAAGCGCATCGCAGAAGTTCAGGCTGCGATCGCGAAGGACTCATCTCAGCCCGCGCAAGCTGGAGGCCCTGAAGAGCGCCAGCGTCGCGCCGCGGGCATCGCTTCTGATGCGCCCTCGGGTGACAGCCCCGCGGGATTCGCCGCTCAACAGCGCGGCGTTTCGATGAAGTATTACGAGATGCTTCACGCGCCGGACAAGCGCGACCCGCGAGGCTACATAGTTCCATCGGATCAAGCCGATTTCCTGACCGCGGCCAAGTTCATCAACACGCTGATCAAGAACGGAATCACGATTCATCGAGCGACCAGCGCGTTCACCATTGCAGGCAAAAGCTATCCCGCTGGTTCGTATGTAATCAAGACCGCGCAGGCTTTTCGACCTCACGTTCTCGACATGTTCGAGCCCCAGGACCACCCCGACGACATTCCGTATCCTGGAGGCCCGCCGACTCCGCCTTATGACAACGCGGGCTACACGCTCGCTTATCAAATGGGCGTCGTGTTCGATCGGGTCCTCGATGGGTTCGATGGTCCGTTCGAAAAAATCAACGGACTGGTCAAGCCTCCGCCGGGCAAGATCATCGGCGCCGCCGGCGCTGCAGGGTTCTTGCTCGATCATCGAGTGAACGATTCGATCATCGCGGTGAATCGCTTGCTCGCGAGTGGCGAAGAAGTTTATTGGCTTAAGAACTCGATGCTCCGATCTGATAAACCATACGGTGCCGGCGCGATCTACATCACCGCGAAACCGACCACGCTTCCCAAACTGCAAAAGCTTGCGGACGAACTCGGTCTGAGTTTTGCCGGCGAATCTCAAAAGCAAACGGGCGAGGCCTATAGGATGCGGCCGTTGCGAATCGGGTTGTGGGATCGCTACGGCGGATCGATGCCGTCTGGATGGATTCGCTGGCTGCTCGAGCAATATGAGTTTCAATTCACTGTTGTCTATCCTCCGACACTTGATGCCGGCGATCTCGCGAGCAAGTTCGACGTGCTGATCTTTCCTGACGGAGGCATTCCGGCACGAGATGCTCGCGGTGGCGGAGGTGGTGGTGGCTTTGGCGGTATGCCGAATCCCGAATCGATACCGGCCGAGTTTCGCGATCGCCTGGGCAACGTGACCATCGCGAAGACCATTCCGAAGCTGCGAGAGTTTATCGGCGCTGGGGGAACTGTTATCGCGATCGGCGGATCGACAAGCGTTACCTATAGCCTCGGGCTGCCGATCGCCAACGCATTGATGGACAGGCAATCGGATGGTTCCGAGCGGCCACTGCCTCGCGAGAAGTTCTACGTTCCCGGATCGATCCTGCAGGTTAGCGTCGACAATACGAACCCGCTTGCATATGGAATGACTGAAAAGCTCGACGTATTCTTCGACAACAGCCCGGTGTTCCGCTTGAAGCCGGATGCTTCGTTGTCAGGCGTGAAACCGATTGCGTGGTTTGACAGTGATAAGCCTCTCAGAAGCGGATGGGCCTGGGGCCAGAAATATCTTCAGGACGGAGTGGCAGTTGCTGAAGCGAATATTGGAAAGGGCAAGTTGTTTCTGTTTGGCCCTGAGATCACGTTTCGAGGCCAGCCTCACGGGACGTTCAAGTTTCTGTTCAATGGGATTTATTACGGAGGCGCCGAACGGGTGAGAATGAACTAGGTGCGCTATTCCGCTGCGAGCTTACTCTCTCCGCTCAAATCGGCTGGGTATTATGTCAGAGGGAATCTGCCGACGGTTAACTTTTTTCCAATCCACGTCAAACGAGCCTCGGTATCCAAACAACTTTCCCCAGATTCGATTATGAACATTGACTTCAATCCGATGCTTCTCGGTAGCGTCATCGTACCATTCACAAACATCAGCGATCCCAGAGAAGAGAAGCGGAAAAGAGAATGCAACTGGCCCTTCGTAGAACCTCTGCGCTCCCGACCTGAGCCGTAGACCGCCGTTCTCATCAACCGACAAATCGATGTCGACAGCCAGGTGTTCGTGTGTCCCGAGGTAGTCTACGATTCTTTGACGCTGCTCGCTGTAGATCATATAAGCGTCAAACCGTCGTGGCTTCCTTATCTGAAATTCTCTGATCCACGTGACGGTCTCGCGGCCAAACTTATCGACGAACGCATAGTTCCTGATCGTG
>Ga0075426_10001389_pt1 | contig 17189 bp, 12 predicted proteins | sample SoiMethybrSBSTD5_FD_75304 | JGI IMG/M metagenome (GOLD analysis project Ga0075426, IMG submission 75304) | Bulk soil microbial communities from a Populus tree surrounding site in Tennessee, USA - Soil MetaG P. TD hybrid SBSTD5 | ecosystem: Environmental > Terrestrial > Soil > Tree plantation... | reverse complement strand
CCATCTGCGACCGATTTCTTCGCGATCGATTTCGGAATCAAGCTGACCGAGCTTGGCGCGGCTGAGATTCGCGAGAACAACAGCTATCAGGGCGAAACGACCTACGCAGCAACGGACGTCTTTCGAATCGCCGTAGCCGGAGGAGTGGTGACGTACACGAAGAACGGTGTCGTGTTTTACACAAGCGCTAAAGCGCCGTCTTATCCCCTCGCAGTAGAAGCAACGTTCCTGAATTTGTCCGGGATCGTGAATAACGCGATTATCAACGCAAGCGGCGGCGCGTCGATGGCACTCGATTTGATGCGAGACGAGACTCGCTATGCTCACGACTCGACCCATCGCTTCGGTGCGGCCTCTGTTCGCGATATGTTGATAGCGTTAGACGGGCGTGCCCGGCCTGTTGTGATTTGAAAGCACAGAGCGAAGCGTTCAACAAGAGCGGCAACCGTCGAACCGGAAAACTTCCCATGCGGAAGCCGCTCTTTCTTTGTGTGGACGAATCCTGGCAACCTGCTTTCCAGCTAGCGTGAGACCCCTCATCAACGTTGCCTCGCATCGACGATTGACTTGAACTTCTATCCGCCATAAGATTCGACGCACAGCTTTGATTCAGTTTGGATGGCAGCACCGTGCAAGCCCTCTTCACGGTTTTACGCAACCGCTGGTAACTGACCTTCGGGACGAACGAGAATGTGGGAATGGCCAGTTCGAAGGTAGTGTTGCGTATTCGTTAAGACTACCGTCAAACAAAACGGAAGGCTCAGTTCATAAGGAGGAACGGGCATGAGTCCTCTTCTCGTCATATCACTCGTTATTCGAATTCTGGCGATTGTTTGGGCGATGGTTTGGTCGGTGATCGTCTTGCGAAGGTTAAAGGATTGGCGCATAGGATTTTTGACCGCATTCCTCGCGCTAACGGCATTGCGTGAGACCTCGACGTTATTGGGAACCAAGGAATTTAGCATCCTTTCGGTCATTAGCGGTGCGGCTGAACAGCCTGGAATAGTGCTGAGCATTGCTCTATTTGTAGCGGTTCCCCTTCTGGCGAGAATTTTGATTGCCCGACACCGGGCGGAAGCACTATTGCGCGATAGCGAAGATCGTTATCGAGATTTAGTAGAGCACAGCCACGACTTGATCTGCACTCACGATCTTCACGGCCGCATCCTTTCAATAAATCCGTTTGCTGCGAGAGTCCTGGGCTATGAGCCGGACGAATTGCTGAAACTCACCGTGCGGGATGGGCTCGCGCCCGAAGTGGCGCACGAGTTCGATGAGTACCTTGCAACAATGCGTAGAGAAGGCGCCGCCGAAGGTCTCATGCGTGTGAAAACAGTTTCCGGAGAGTGGCGGCTCTGGGAGTACAGCAATACTCTCCGCACAGAAGGCGTGCCCGCCCCGGTTGTGAGAGGCATTGCGCACGACATCACGGAGAAAAAGCGCATGGAGAATGCTTTGCGCGCGGCCAAGGCGCGCACCGAATCTGTTCTTGCGAGTGTTGCCGATGTGCACATACTCTTTGACCGCGAGTGGCACTACATCTATGTCAACCAAGCTGCAGTCGATGCGATCAGCCGGCCGCGTGAGCAGATACTCGGGCGAACGTTATGGGAACTTTATCCTGATATTATAGGCACACAACTGGAGCTAGATTATCGCAAAGCGATGAGTGAGCGCGTTATTGTAGCTTCTGATTTCTACTACGAGACTAACGGAAACTGGTGGTCCAATCGATTCTTTCCGTCACCCGATGGATTGGCTGTCTTCGCCACCAATATTACTGAGCGCAAGCGTACGGAAGAGAACCTTGCAAAACAAAAGGAGATTCTTCAGGCCATATTCGATCACGTTCCGATAATGCTCAGCTTCATAGGTGCGGATGATCAGATCAAGTTCGTCAATCGAGAATGGGAGCGCAGGCTTGGTTGGTCCCTTGAAGAAATAGCCAGACAGCGATTGGATATATTTGCGGTAACCTATCCGGATCCGGAGTACCGGAAAAAGGTTCTGAAGTTCGCTGCCGAGTCAAATGGTGAGTGGAACGATTTCAAGACAACGGTCAGAAGTGGGCAGGTGTTAGATACTACCTGGGCAAGGGTGCCCCTTTCAGACGGCACGAGCGTTGAAATCGGACAAGACATCACCGAGCGCAAACGCGTTGAAGAAATGTTGCGGCGACAAACTGCCGAGCTTGCAGCGTTGCATGAAATCGGTTTAGAAATCTGCGCCGAAAGGGACCTCTCGAAGGTACTCCATCTTGTTACCAGCAGCGCGGCCGAGTTACTGAATGCGTATCACTGCAGTACCTACATACTCAACCGCGAAGAGTGTCGATTGAGACTTGTAGCTTCGCTTGAGCCAGAGTTGATCGGAAACCATTTGATGCTTGGCGAAGGCCTGGCAGGCCGAGCTGCAATAACCGGCAGTGTCGAAGTGATCGAGAATTACAGCAAGTGGAACGGAAGAGCGGCAATATTTGAGGCCAACCAATTCGGTCCGGCTCTGGCCGCTCCTCTCAAGTGGCAACAAACGGTGATTGGCTCAATCAGTCTTGGCCGTAAACAAGGCGAACCGACTTTCACCCAGGATGACTCGCGGTTGTTGGAGCAAATGGCGGCGGTGGCCGCGATTGCAATTCAACAAGCCAGCTTGTTTGAAGAAGTGCGTGAAGGTCAGAAGCGACTACGAACACTTTCCCACAAGACTCTCGAAGTTCAGGAGGCCGAACGCAAGCGCATCGCGCGCGAACTGCACGATCAGATTGGCCAGGCGCTCACCGCGATTCAGATAAGTCTGCACGGTCTGCATGCGTCGCCTGACAACGGTCGTAACTCGCCTATTGAGGACAGCCTTGCGGTCATCGATGAGGCTTTGGAACAAGTGCACGGCTTGTCGTTGGATCTTCGCCCTTCGCTGCTTGACGACCTGGGGCTAGTGGCGGCGCTACGGTGGTACGTTGAGCGACTAGCGAACAGGACAGGGTTGACCGCCTCCTTTGATACTGATTCGTCGGATATACGATTGAATCCTGAAATCGAAACAGCCTGTTTTCGAATCGCGCAAGAAGCGCTAACTAATGTTTTGCGGCATGCAGAAGCGGGCCGTGTATGGGTCCGAATCAGACGGACAGGATCGCTATTCAAGCTCGCGGTGAAGGATGACGGTGTGGGCTTCGATGTACGCGCAGCCATGAAACAAAAAGGATCAAACGCCTGCCTGGGCCTGCAAGGCATGCAAGAGCGCGCAATTGCTGCCGGCGGGGTGGTCGACATAAAGTCAAGAGAAGGAAACGGTGCTCTAATCGAAGTTACCTTCATCTTGGATGGTCAGACCGCTTTTCGGCCCGCGTGAATGATGCATTTCGCTACGTTCTCAGGTTTTTCCTGATTGCGACATTGGGTTAATCTAAGTATCATTGGTTCGTCCCTGGTGCAAACGACCTCAAGCAGTTGAACAATGTGTAAACGGTCCACATCGCTTAAGCTTGCTCCCTTGTAAAATAGCCGAGCGAAAAGGAAAACCTGATTGACAATGTTTCTCTCCCCCGATTTACGGACTGCCTTTACGTCCGCGCCTTGAGGAGTCGTCACGAGTGGAACCGATCAGTATTCTGCTTGTAGACGATCACACGCTCGTGCGGGAGGGCATTCGCGCGCTCCTGGAAAAATTCTCGGAAGTGAGAGTTGTAATTGAAGCGAAGGATGGCCGGGAAGCAGTGCGGAAGGTCGGCCAGGAGCATCCTAATTTGGTCCTTATGGACATCGCGATGCCGGGATTGAATGGCATTGAAGCGACGGCCCGCATCACTAAGGAGTTTCCGGGCGTCCCGGTTATCATTCTGTCAATGTACGCGAATCAGGAGTACGTGCGGGAAGCAGTGGCGGCGGGCGCTGTCGGTTACCTTGTGAAACGCAGCGCAACTGTCGAGCTCGAGATTGCAATCAAGGCGGTAGCTCGTGGTGAAACTTACTTCAGCCCGGCAATCTCGAGCTACGTAACGACGGACAGAGCAGGACACTTGAAGACCGATCGCTCGTTGATTGAACGATTGACTCCCAGACAACGAGAGATACTGCAGCTAATCGCCGAACGTCACAGCACTAAGGAAATAGCAACGCTTCTGGAGATCAGCGTGAAGACAGTCGAGACCCACCGCGCTCAATTGATGGCGAGATTGGGAATTCACGATGTGCCCGGGTTGGTGCGTTTCGCGATAAAGGCTGGGCTCGCGTCGCTTGAAGAATAGTTTCACTGTATGTCATCGCAACTACTTTAGCTCGTCGGGTTCGCTTTACACGGTTCTTGTTGCAATGCGTTAACAAACAGAGCGCTGGAGACGTAAGTTTGAAGTTCGGAGATTCCGTCGTTGTATTGGTCATCCAGGTTTGCTACAGTTGCGCTCGACTACCTTTCTGACTGGTCATCAGCTCAGAGAGTACGCTGTGAACTTGGTTAATCCACAGAGCGAGCGATGGCGGAACCATTAAAGCGAAATCGCATTGGGTCTAATCAACGATTGATACCCCTTAGAAGTTCTTCGCCAAACTCTGCGTAAGCAAGCGTGCAAGCCTCGAAGCGTGGAGGTGACCACAGTGGCGACCGGGTTACGACAGACAGGAATCAGCGTTGTCGGCGACATGCCCTGGGGCACTCACTTCTGCTCCTTCTACGAAACAAAGCAAGATCTGCTGGAAATTCTGATCCCATATTTCGAAACTGGATTGGGAAATAATGAGTTCTGCCTCTGGATAGTCTCGAATTCCGAACTGCTGACGGTGCATGAAGCAAGAAGCGCACTGCAAGCAGTAGTTCCCGATCTGGATCGCTATATCGTCGACAGAAGCATAGAAATTGTCGGCCATGATGATTGGTTTCTCGATGGCGGATCTTTTGATTTTCACCGGGTCGCCAATCGATTCAAGGAAAAAATTGATGAAGCATTGCGCAGAGGCTATGTCGGCATGAGAGTCAACGGAAGCCCCGCGTGGATTCTGACCAGAGACCCAAACGAGCTTCGCGAGTTCGAGGCGGAAGTCAATCAGCTATTCTCCAACGAGCGCATCATCGCATCGTGCACTTACCCGCTGCCCGACAGTCGGGCCGAGTTCCTGCTTGACGTGGCGCGCAATCACCAGTTTGCGATCGCGAGGCGAGATGGGATTTGGGACATCGTTGAAACCCCGGAGCTGATACAAGCCAAGGCTGAAATAGAGCGACTCAATGCTAAGTTGGAACAAAGGGTTATTGAGCGAACTAAGAAACTTGAAGCGACAACCGAGCGGCTTAGAGCCGAAATTAAAGACCGAAAGGAGGTGGAGGAGGCGCTGCGGCAAAGCGAGGAACGCTTCGCGGCGTTCATGGACAATCTGCCCGGCTATGCATGGATGAAGGACCTCCAAGGCCGCTATGTGTACGTCAATGAGATGGTCAGAGGGTTGCCCGGATATCGGTCCCTCGGAAAAACGGATGGGCAGATTTGGCCGGCTGATCTCGCAGCCGAGTATCGAGCGAACGATCAGCAGGTGATCGCCGCGAAAAAGCCGCTCCATACGCTTGAGCATTATCAGAACGAAGGGAAACAGCGCTATATGGCGGGGAGCAAATTCCCCATCTTTGACAAGACTGGCGGCGTCGCGCTGGTGGGCGGAGTCGGCGTGGATATCACCGAACGCATCGAAGCCGAGGAGGCAGCGCGAAGAAGCGAAGATCACATTCGCGTGGTGATCGACACGATTCCAGCGTTGGTGTTCAGCGCTAAACCTGACGGCTCTCTTGACTTTATCAATCAACGTCACCGCGAATTCACAGGTCTCTCTTTGAATGACGTAAGTGGGTGGCGCTGGATCGATGTAATTCATCCTGACGATCGTGCGCAGCTCGTAGACCGATGGAAAAGGTCCCTGGCAACGGGCGAACCGCTGCTAAGTGAAGCACGCTTGCGGCGCGCGAATGGTGATTACCGTTGGTTGTTAATACGCGCGATACCGCTACGTGACGAGTCGGGCAAGATCGTAGAGTGGTACGGGACGAAGAACGATATTACCGAGCGCAAAGTGGCGGAGGAGGAAGCGCGTGAAAGCCAGCAACTGGTGCGGCTGGTGCTCGAGACATTGCCGGTGGGTGTAGCGGTCGTCAATCGAGCAGGCGATATCGAACTGGTTAATGCCGCGTCGAAGTACATTTGGGGCGGAACGATCGCCGGTGGCCGTGAACGATGGGGGCAAACCAAGGGCCATTGGCACGACTCGGGCCGGAGAATTGCCCCAGGGGAGTGGGCTTCGGTGCGAGCTTTGTCCAAGGGTGAGATCAGTCTGAACGAGTTGATTGATATCGAGGCTTACGATGGCAAGCGCAAGACAATCCGTAACTCCGCGGCACCCATCCGCAACGCGGAGGGGCTGATCGTGGGGGCTGTAATAGTCAACGAAGATGTCACCGATCGCGTGCGGGCCGAGGAAGCTTTGCGGAGAAGCGAAGATCACTTGCGACTGGTCATTGAGACTATTCCCGTTATGGCGTGGACGGTCCGGCCTGACGGCGTGGTTGATTTTCTGAATCAGCGTTGGCTGGACTATGCCGGCCTTTCTCTGGAGCAGTATGTCGAAGATCCCATGGGCCCAATCCATCCCGATGACATTCCACGAGTCATGGAAAAGTGGCGCGCTCAGATGGCGATTGGTGGAGGATACGAAAATGAAATGCGCCTGCGGCGCGCTGATGGGGAGTATCGCTGGTTCCTGGTCCGCACCGAGCCGCTGCGCGACGCGCAAGGAAACGTCGTTAAGTGGTATGGGACGAGCACCGACATCACCGACCGTAAGCGAGCCGAGGAACAACTCAAAATAACAAGTGCACAGTTGCGCGCGCTCTCCGCACGCCTAAGTTCCGCGCGGGAGGAAGAGGGGACGCGTATCGCGAGAGAGCTTCACGATCAGCTTGGCGCCGCGCTGACCAGTTTGAAGTGGGACCTGGAAGGAGTGTCAAAGCAATGTTCGGAACGAGTCAGTCAAACAGACTATGCGATTCTGCACGATAGGTTAGAAGAGATGATGTCTCTGGTCGACGATATACTCGGCAACGTCCGAAGGATTTCCTCCGAGTTGCGGCCTAGCATTCTCGATGATCTCGGGCTCATAGCGACGATCGAATGGCAGGCCAGGCAATTCGAGTCCCGCTCCGGAATCATCTGCAAGGTCGATATGCTAATCGACGACCTCCAACTAAGCCGAGAACAATCAACTGGAGTCTTCCGCATTCTGCAGGAAGCGCTTACAAACATTCTGCGGCACGCTCATGCAACAAAGGTCAACATCCTTGTTGACGTGGACGATGGAGAGTTGGTTCTGGAAGTCAGAGACAACGGTAGAGGAATTACGGACGCCCAAAATACTGGATCGCGCTCTCTTGGTCTGATAGGAATGAGAGAACGAGCGCACCTTTTGGGAGGCAGAATTGAAATTAGCGGGACTGCCGGGAACGGGACTTTGTTAATACTACGCGTGCCGGTTCACGTCCCTATTTCCAATTGACAGGAAGGCCCGAGAAGAACGTTCCACATTCAGGATGCGGGAGGGAATTATGTCAAGAATTCTCATAGTAGATGACCATCCTGTTGTGCGTGATGGCATAAAGAGAATTCTGGAAGAACAGAAAGGAGAAACTATTGTTGGTGAGGCGAGCACGGCTCAGCAAGCGCTTGATCTTGTTCACGCGGAGAACTGGGATGCCGTCGTTCTCGATATCTCATTAGGCGGGAGAAGCGGTCTTGAGCTCATCAAGGAACTAAAGCACATTCGTCCAAGGCTTCCGGTGCTGATCCTCAGCATGCACTCCGAGGAACAGTACGCGCTGCGGGCTTTCAGGGCAGGGGCCGCCGGTTATATCACTAAAGACAACTCGCGCGCTGAACTGGTCGCTGCGGTTAATAAAGTGATCGGAGGCGGAAGATATGTCAGTCCCGCTCTTGCTGAAAGGCTGGTGGTGGACATTGAAAGAGGCTCAGACCGGCCGCCGCACGAGTCGCTCTCTGACCGTGAGTTCGAAGTAATGCAGCTTATCGCCTCCGGCAAAACAGTCGGCGAGATCGCAGAACAGCTCTCGCTCAGCGACAAAACGATCAGCACTTATCGGGCGCGCATTTTGGAAAAAATGGAATTCAAGACCAACGCCGAGATTACTCACTATGCAATTAAGAACAAGTTGGTAGACTAGTACCCACCTGCCTTCTTACACGACCTATCAAATCCTTTCAACTGTAAGGGAAACTCTTACGAGTTTCTAATCTGGTCCCTGACAAAACAATCAACGTTGTCCTGATACCCGTCCTCACCTGTGGTGTATATCGTTAGACGGAAGTTGTTCGCAATCTTCTTCACCGAAGCGGGTGCTACTCTGTAAAGTGTGATATAAATCATAATCAAGGAGGGACGCAGTGCTTAGTCCAAACGGCCGGTTGGGAGGATTCGAGACTTGAAGTCGATTAGGGTCTTGCTCGCCGATGAACACGTACTCGTGAGGTCCGGCATTCGCGCGCTCATCGAAAGAAAATCGGAGATAGTTGTAGTCGCTGAAGCCGACAACGGCCGGGAAGCTTTGCGGCTCATCCGCGAGTCGCGCCCGCACTTGGTGCTGATGGACATAACTATGCCCGCACTTAAAGGTTTGGAGCAGGCAGCTCGAATCACCAAAGAATTCCCGGGGGTGCCAGTCATCATTCTGTCCCGGTACGACAACGAGGAGTACGTGCGTGAAGCGGTGGCGGCGGGCGCCGTCGGTTACGTGCTGAAACGCAGCGCTACTGCTGAGCTTGAGAGCGCTATTAAAGCAGTGGCTCGTAGTGAAACCTACTTCAGCCGGGAAATCTCGGGATACGTTACGACAGATAAAGCCGGACACTTGAAAACTGATCGGGGGCTGATCGAGCGATTGACTCCACGTCAGCGTGAGATATTGCAGCTAATAGCCGAGCGCCACCACACCAAGGAGATAGCTCAGGTTCTTAACATCAACGTTAAAACCGTTGAAACCCATCGCGCGCAGTTAATGGAGCGTCTGGGAATTCACGATGTGCCCGGATTGGTGCGTTTCGCGATAAAGGCTGGGCTTGTGTCTCTGGAAGAGTGACCCAGACTCGTTGTGTAATCATATTTACCCCTAAGGTTTTTCCCGATTGTGCGCAAGGCAGCTTCCGCTTAGACTGCGGAGGAACGCCGCACTTTCTTACGGTGTTCCATCTTTTAGAATCGGCTCCCCACTGTAGTGGTTTTTCTTGATCGCATAAAAGGGGTTGACTCGGCCTTGGGTCTCCTACCCAAGGGACGCTCGGAAGTCTTCCGGGCGTTGGCGCGAGGCGCTGCCGGAGGGGGCAAAACATCGACCAGATGGTTCGAGAGCCAGAAAACGGAAGCAAGGGTAGTCGACACACGGTTCTTAAGGCCGGGGCCGGAAACTCTTGCTGACAAGCCATCGAAGACGATGCGAGCAAGGACTGGTTTGGGGAAGCCAATCTTTGCACCGGCAGCGCCGTCGGGCCAAAGTCGCGGTGATTAATACGTGATAATTAAAGCAGCTTACTGAGAACAGGTTTAGTGCCCCCAGTCTTAATGAGGCGGTAAGCTCCAAATCGAATAACTGATAGTCGCTTCTCAGAGTCCTCGCGAGCAGCAGGCCCCGCTCCTTTCTTCCTTCTGCAGGCCTCTACACGACCAACTCTAATGCGACTGGGCTTTTTTAGAACTGCATTGACGCCCCCTGGCAGGTGGAAACCATGGAACGCAACAAGAAATCCGTCGGCGAGATTTGCGATATAGCCTTATCGAGGAAGTTAAGGCCGGCAGCCGAGAAGACGACTTACGAAGCAGATGGACCAAACACCGATTTGCTCCAGCAGGATGGTATTCTTGGCACACTGCCTTGTTACGTTGCCGTCGAGCTCGCTGCTGAGTCCATAGTTGTCACCGATACTGACGGCACTATTCAATACGTCAATCCGGCATTCGAACGCACAAGCGGCTTTACGCGAGAGGAAGCAATTGGACAGAATCCTCGCGTTCGAAAAAGCGGAAATCACGAAGAAGCGTTTTATGCCCACCTCTGGGGCCAGATCTCGCAAGGTCAGGTTTGGACAGGGCACTTCATAAACAAGAGGAAGGACGGCTCGCTATACGAAGAAGACGCGACTATCTCGCCGGTCAGGGATCGTTCGGGCAAGATCGTCAATTTCGTTTCGGTCAGCCGAGACGTAACCAGAGAAGCCGGGCTGGAAAAGCAGCTTCGCGAGGCTCAAAAGATGGAAGCAGTTGGAAGACTTGCCGGTGGCGTTGCGCACGACTTCAACAACCTGCTTACCGCGATAATCGGTTACAGCCAACTCCTGTTGATTCGCTTGCCGGAAGGCGAGGCGATGCGGCGGGAGATCGAAGAGATCAAAAACGCCGGCATCCGTGCCGCTGCCCTCACCAACCAACTCCTGGTGTTCAGCCGCAAACAAGTAGTTCAACCCACAGTGCTCGATCTGAACGTCGTGGTAACAGGGATAGAGAAAATGCTGAGGCGGTTGATCGGCGAAGACGTCGAGCTTACGACGATCGTGGCGCCCGGACTTGGCAGCGTGAAAGCCGATCCCGGACACATCGAGCAAGTGATCATGAATCTGGTTGTCAACGCGCGTGACGCGCTTAGCGAAGGAGGCTCGATCACCATCGAAACTGCCAACGTCGAGTTGGACGATGAATATGCGAGTCAGCATCTGGAGGTTGAGCCTGGTCCTTACGTGGCGCTCTCAGTGAGCGATAACGGTGACGGGATCGACTCAGAAACCATGTCGCACATATTCGAGCCCTTCTTCACCACCAAGGAGCAGGGCAAGGGAACCGGACTTGGATTGTCGACGGTTTACGGGATAGTCAAGCAGAGCGGCGGGCACATTTCGGTCTACAGCGAACCGCGGGTGGGAACGACGTTCAAGGTGCATCTGCCGCGTGTCAACTCAGAGGCGGAGACTTCGTCGGCGGACACGAAGTCCAATCACATGCCTCGCGGAAGTGAAACTGTGCTACTTGTTGAAGACGATGTGCTGGTGCGCACGTTTGCCGGGCGGGTGCTTCGCGAGTTGGGTTACACGGTGTTGGAGGCTTCAGACGGCGAAGCGGCATTCAACATTCTTCGCGAGGACAATGCGCATGAGATCACACTAATGCTGACCGATATCGTTATGCCTCGATTAGGCGGCAAGACGCTCGCGGATCGCATCAGATTCTCGAGGCCCACATTGAAGGTGTTGTTCACCTCGGGCTACGCAGGTGAAGCGGTTCTCAATAACAAGTTCGTCGAAGAGAACGCACCGTTTCTTCAAAAACCGTTCACACCGTCAGCGCTTGCTCTCAAAGTGAGAGAGGTAATCGATGGATCATAAAGCATCATTCGCAAATATTGCTGTCACCTTCCGGCTCATTCTTGCAGTCTCTTTGGATGGAAGCAATGATCGCGATCGAAAGAATCGCCTGTTACACAAATCAAATCTCCGTTTATGAGGAGAACCGATGAATACGGCCCAGAGTTCGATCTTGATCGTGGATGACGAAGAGTCGATACGTAATCTATTGCTGCAGGAACTCAGCGCTAAGCATAGGTGTACAACCGCTGCCAATGCAGGAGCTGCTATTGAATTGCTTCGATCAAACTCCTTTGATCTTGTGCTGTCCGACATAACGATGCCCGGCGCTTCGGGGCTGCAGTTGTGCGAGTTCGTAAGCCGGGCTTGCAGCGAGACCGTCGTTGTGATGGTTTCGGGGATGAGCAACATTCAGTCGGCTATCGAGGCAATGCACCACGGCGCGTTTGATTATGTTGTTAAGCCATTCGACCTGTCACACCTGGCGCTTACAGTGGATCGCGCGCTCCGGCATCAGGCGCTTCTCGCCTTTAAACAACACTATGAGCGCTCGCTTGAGGAGACCGTTCGCGCCCGGACTTATGAGCTTCGCTTGCGTAACGAGGATCTGAACGAAATGCTCGAGGTCCTCTATTCCAACTACAGGACGACCCTTCGAGCGCTGGCAAGAGCGCTCGAGGCAAGGGATGCCGAGACGCGCGGACACTCGGAGCGAGTCGTGGCCTATTGCCTGACGCTCGCTCGGCATTTGGGTCTATGCCAAAGGGACCTGATAGCGGTCGAACAAGGAGCCTTGCTTCATGATATTGGCAAGATCGGCGTGCGCGATTCAATTCTGCTCAAGCCCGGGCCGCTCACTGATGAAGAATGGGTTGAGATGAGGGCTCACATCGATCATGGGCTCGCTATCATCGACGGCATCGACTTCCTGACAGGCGCGGGCTGGGTGGTCGGCCAGCATCATGAAAAGTTTGACGGCAGCGGTTATCCACAGGCGCTCAGCGGAGAAGCGATACATCTGCACGCGCGAATCTTCGCGGTGGCTGATGCTTACGATGCAATAACCAGTGACAGGCCCTACAGAGCTGGGAACCCACACGCTCTGGCATGCCAGGAGATCGTGGCGAACACCGGTACACACTTCGACCCGAAAGTAGTTCAGGCGTTCCTGGAAATCCCGGAAGCGCTGATAGTCGAGATGCGGCGCGAATCAATGTCACGGAGCTATTCGGAACAAATAATCGACAGGGGCGAGATTCGTTCATTCATTCTTTCGCTAAAGAAAAGTGCGACTCGAATGCCCGCGACGGGCTTGTCCATGCCATATGGCGAGTTTTGATCGAAGTCTCGGCTAATGAACAGATTCGCCTTGCATCTTAAACGCAGAGGATTAGAAGAAAATGGATAGATCAGTTCCCTCAAAAAGCTCTGAGACTGATGAGTCACTGCCTACGATTTTCAACCAGCGCCGCCTGTCGGCACTGGTCGGCGGCGACATGGACTTGCTAGCGAACATCGCGGGATTGTTCCTGGATTTCTATCCGGCAATTTTGTCCGATATGAAAGACGCGGTGTCGCGCAACGATGTTCAAGCTTTCGCGCGTGCGATTCAGAGTCTCAAAGGTTCGGGGCGATCTTTCTTAACTGAATTTGCTGATGAAATCGTCATTGAATTAGAGCTGTTGGTGAAGGGAAATGCTCTAAGCGAGGCGCAGCCGCGGCTAATTGAACTCGAAGGCGAGGTGGATCGCATCAATGCAGAGCTGTCGAGACTGGCAGCAGGATACGCGGCTGACCAGCATGGCTAACACCAGACAGAATGAGCTTCGAACGAGTTCGCGCCGAGCCCATCAAAAGTGTTAGAGGATTTCAAACCTGAATTCTCTTACGTTTGATCGAGAACTTATCATTTGTTTGGCTCTTTCCAAATTGGCGCGAATGTCACTGCGATAAAAACAGCTTTCCGACAACGATGTCAGCCTTGCCGCTTGCATTCATCACTGATCCGTCCGGTTGCTCCAACATCGTCCATAGAAGCATAGGATATTTCGCGGCTGCCTGGGTGGGCCTTTATCTGTTCGATCAAGCTGAAACCGCTATCGCGGCATCATCGCGTCCGTAGTCCTAGGCAGCGCGAATATCCTGTGCTTCTAACGGGCGGAGTAGTGTTGATTATTTTCATCGCCTCTTCTGAACTAGTGGCCGAGACGAGCGTGAATTGCTCAGAAGCGGCGATAACATCTCGTGCATGAACTTGTCGTCGTCGACCAGCAATACCTACAACTCGATTCGCCGGCCAGGACATCGTCATCGACTACAATTTCAATGAGCGCTCGCGCAAACACTTTGTGAGGAGCAAGCCCGAGGCCTGAGACAAACTGAATGGACGCACTACTCGGAATGGTTGAGTGGAGAAATGTGGCTCAGTCGCATGGACAGAAATGTGTCGACACAGGGCGGTTCAATCTCGCTTCCGAATAACCTATACGTGGCGCGATTCGCTGGACTGACCTGCGGCAGGCAGTGCACTATACTGTCAGTATGACGAAGATTCTGGTGGTCGATGACACTCCTGACGCGCGCGAATTCATGGCATCCATTCTGGAGCTCGAGCGGTTTGAAGTAGTGATGGCGGCGGACGGTTTGGAAGGAATCGAGCAAGCCCGCTCCGAATCTCCCGACCTGATCATTACCGACCTGACGATGCCCAGGTTGCCGGGAATTGAAATGATTCAGAAGCTTCGATCGATGCCGGAATTCAAGTCTGTGCCGATTCTCGCGGTCACCTCTCATGGTATGGAAAAAGCTATGGACGCTTTGAGGGCTGGGGCCAATCGCGCGCTTGCACGTCCGGTCGAGAATCATCTCCTTCTGGCTTTCGTATTCGACCTCTTGGCGAAAGAGAAAAAGAACTCACAACATCAGTGAATCACCGGTCGGACCCATTGCTTTCTCGCCAATAAGAGCGGGTATGCCTTTCCATTTTGATCTTGCCCCTTGATAGCATCCGGCTCGGAAGTTGACCTCTCCTCGACTCATCCAACACAGACTCAGAGCGATGGCCCCAGCGTTTGAACTTATCGTCAATTGCGCAGCTTGCAACGGCAGCGGCTTGAATGAAAGATTGAACCGTGTGCACCCTGTGAAGGCAAAGGCAAAATTCGCGTATCCGAACCGCTGACTCCCTGTCCTCGCTGCGGTGGGAGGCAAAACGAGCAACACTCCAGTCAGTTTTGTCCGGTGTGTATCCGCACCGGATGGGCGCTCAGGCTATAAACTGAGGTACTTCGCGTCGACCGCTGACTACGAAGCTTGATTGTTGGGCCGCGTAGAAGAAGTGAGTATGGTCAGGCCGCTGTCATAACCATCTTGAACTGTTTGGTGAACGACTTCATTTCTTCCATTGTGCCGAAGGTCACTCGCATATGGTTAGGCATTGAAGGAAACAGTCTGCCAACCATTACATTGCGCTTCTTCAGTTCTTCGATTAGTGGTTTTGCCGGGCGCCCGACTCCTATCATCACAAAGTTTGTTTCGGACGGAATAAACGCAAGCCCCATTGAGCTGAGCTCCTGGCACACGTAATCCCGCACGGCGTTGTTAAGTCCGCGTACCCGACTTACAAACGTGTCATCGTTCTTAAGAGCGGCAAGCGCAGCCGCGATTGCCAGTTGATTTGGGTTGTTAGCCAGTCGCCGCCTCGTCATTCGTTTGATCAAGTCTTTGCGTCCAATTGCGTACCCGACTCTTAATCCCGCCATGCCGTAGATTTTTGAGAATGTGCGCGAGATGACAACGGGCAATCCTTCCTTGACGTAGCGCAGACAGCTTTCGTAATCGGGCCGGCTGACGTACTCGGCGTAAGCCTCATCTGAAAGCAGGACGACGCCTCGAGGAAGCTTTCGAACGAATCGCTCTACGTACGTCTTATCGATGAAAGTGCCCGCCGGGTTCGAAGGATTGCACAAGAAAATCATCCCGGCGCCGTGACTCGCTTGCAGCATTCGCGGGAGGTCGTGTTTATAATCCGAAGTCAAATTGATTTTGATTGAACGCGCTTGAACCAGCGGGCAAGTCGATACGACGGCTTCAAACGTCGGTTCGGCGACGACTGCCGCGCGCGCTGAATTGCAAAACGTCTCGGTTGCCATTCGAAGTATTTCGATCGAGCCGCAACCAAGCACCACGTTTTCTTTTTCAACTCCGAAGCGTTTTGCGATCGTCTCCTCGAGTGCCTTCGGTTCTTCGACCGGATAACGAAAGGATTTCGGCTCGACGGCGGCATGCACCGCTTCGCGGGCGGCCGGCGAGAGTCCGTAAGGACTTTCGTTGCGACTGAGCGTCAGCTCTTCTTTGTCCGCGATGATTTCATCAAACGCGCTCGCAGCCCTCGCTTTGAGCGTCGACGAAAGCGCTAAGCCTATCGAGCTGGCGACAAAGCTGCGCCTGGTCAATCCATTCGCATTTCGCATGCTCGAGTCCTCCCGTTGTCTTTTTTTGATCTCTCGTTTACTTCGGCCACAGCCATCCGAACAAGCCGGCTGTGAGCAGTGCGTACACCAGCCCATCGAAAACGGACTTGAGCGTCGTGCTCCAGGCGCGCTTGAGCCAGATGGAATTCTGCAAGAGCGCCAGGCTATAGCCCGCAAATGCAGTGCAGCCAGCAAAGCGAAAGACTTCAAGATAATGCGCGCCCGGCTTGAGGGCTCGCCCCGCGATATAGGCTGCGAACACGCCTATGATGATCGAGTAGATGAACCACAGGACCAGGTTGCTTGCGATCGATACGGAGCCGGGGGCCATCGTTGTGATTTGCGCTATCGGTCCCTTCTTCATCTTCTCGACAAATTCCGGGGACCGCATAGCCGCCGCGCCGTCGGGGCGAGGCACCATGTAATCACCGGGCGGAATGTTGAACTGCCTGAGCGCATCCATCAGTCCGTCTTCGTCGGGAACCTTTTTGAAATCGTCGCGGTGGTATCCAAGCACCATATGAATAATCGAGCTAACCACAAAGACAGCAACGGCGGACAGCAGGATCGGGAGCCAAAGCGAGGCGATATGAACCATCGGTTTCCTCCTGCGGCGAAGCCTGGCTTTCTTTGCCGGCGTCGTCGCCTAACTAGTTTGTGTTAGTCGAAGGGCGAGGAAGCAGAGTTGAAAGCGCCCTGCACGGTTTAAGGCAGGAGACGCTACTTTGTCAATAGCGCGGCTGACCCGTATCGGAGATAGTCTTGAATGCTGGCAGGCTTCTTGACCTTCGCTCCGTTCCGCTATAATCGCGCGACAATGGACTATCACTAAGTGCGAGGAGAAACGAAATGCCAACGATGTCAGGCGCTGAAGCGATGTTCGAGTTCATGGTGCGAGAGGGCGTGCAATACGTCTTTGGCAATCCGGGGACAACCGAGCTTCCGTTGATAGATCTGTTCGCCGCGCGCGAAGAAATCAAATACATCCTCGCTCTACACGAAGACTCCGCGCTCGGAATCGCTGCCGGATATGCCGAAGCGACCGGCAAGGCTGCCGTCGTCAATCTGCATACCAATCCCGGACTCGCGCACGCACTCGGTAATCTCTATAACGTCTATCGTGCGGGCACGCCGCTCGTCGTAACCGCAGGTCAACAAGACTCTCGAGCTATGCTCGACGAGCCGTTGTTGTTTGCAGATATGCTCGAGCTGGCGCGACAACACACGAAGTGGTGCTGGGAGGTTCGTCACGCGGCCGAGATTCCAGCGGCGATGGCGCGCGCATTCAAAATCGCACAGACTCCGCCGACCGGTCCGGTTTTTCT
>Ga0075426_10001388_pt1 | contig 17191 bp, 21 predicted proteins | sample SoiMethybrSBSTD5_FD_75304 | JGI IMG/M metagenome (GOLD analysis project Ga0075426, IMG submission 75304) | Bulk soil microbial communities from a Populus tree surrounding site in Tennessee, USA - Soil MetaG P. TD hybrid SBSTD5 | ecosystem: Environmental > Terrestrial > Soil > Tree plantation... | reverse complement strand
CTCGTGCCGTGCGCGATCGTGCTCGGCTGCGCGTACGGCCTGTGCCTGGTGGCGGGGCTCGTCGAGGTGCAGCGGATCGCCTCCGGCCACGACCTGGCCCGGCTGACCGCGGTGTTCTACGCGTTCACCTACATCGGGTTCGCGGCGCCCTACCTGCTCGCGCTCGGGGCGCAGGTGGCCGGGTACGCGCTGCTCTTCGGCATCACCGCTGCGCTCGCGCTGGCCACGGCGGCCCTGGTCGCGCCGCGCCCCGGCGCCACCCCCGCCTGAGCCTGCGGGGACTGTCCCCGGATCGGGGACAGTCCCCACGCGGGGCGCGTCGCCTACGCCGGCGCCTGCGAGCGCACGTACTCGATGTAGCCGCGCACGTCGGCGGCGGGCTCGGTGTACGCGTCGCCGAGCTCGTCGGCCATCGCGTCCATGAACTCCTTCGCCCACGCCGGCATGTCGTAGTCGATCGAGGCCAGGAACTCGAGGCTGGCGGCGAGGCGGATGTCGGCGATCGACGGATGGTCGCCGCCGATGAAGCGCTTGCCGTCGAGGAAGAACGCCCGGTAGACGTCGAGCGGCTCGGCCAGGGCCGTCTCGGCGGCCTGCTGGGCCTCGGCCTTGGCGGCGTCGTCGGCGTTCGACGAGCCCACCTCGCCCGGGTACTGGGGGAAGTTCAGCGCCGGGTAGGTGGCGCGCGCGAGCAGCGGGTAGAGCGTGCCGATCAGGTAGAAGTTGGCGCTGTCGATCATCGCCCGCTTGCCCGGATCGCTGGGATAGAACTGCTCCAGGCCGTGCGTGTTGCACAGGTAGGCCATGATCGCGCAGCTCTCCCACAGCGTCGTCCGCGGCAGTCCCGCGTGCTCGATCATCGGTGTCAGGTGGGCCGGGTTCTTGGCCAGGAACTCGGGCGTCTGGGTGCTCCCCCAGACGTCGACCTCGTCGAAGTCGAGGCCGGCCGCGCGGACGAAGATCCGCACGGTCAGGTTGTTGACGCTCGGCTTCAGCACGTGCAGCGTCATCGTCGCCATCCGAAACCTCCTAGTAGGGATCCTTCGGGGACCGGTCCTGCGAGAGCGACGGCCGCGACCGCCGCGTCATGAGCTCGATGGCGTCGGCCAGGTGGATCTCGGCGATGTTGTAGTCGCCCCGCTCCTCGCGCAGCTTGTGCGCCTCGAGCAGGACGTCGGAGTGCGTGTAGCCGAACGGCGGCTCGAACCGGTAGGACGCCAGCTCGATCAGCAGCCCGAGCGGGTCCTCGAAGTAGATCGAGTCCATGAACCCGCGATCCTTCACGCCGCTGTGGCGGATGCCGCGCTCGTCGAGCCGCTCGACCGTCTGCTTGAACGTCGCCTGCGAGAGCGAGAACGCGATGTGGTGCACGCAGCCCTGGTCGGTCGACGTGCGGGTGGCGTCGGCCGCGCGCTCCTCGTCCGTGAACACCGTGATCAGGCGCCCGTCACCCGGGTCGAAGTAGAGGTGGCTCTCAGCCTCGTTGTCGAGGTTCGGCTGCTCGAACACGAACGGCATCCCGAGCACGCCTTCCCAGAAGTCGATCGACGTGCGCCGGTCGGCGCCGACGAGCGTGATGTGGTGGACACCCTGGCTCTGGATCTTGCGCATAGTTGCGGCGGCAAAGACTACACCCCCACGGGTGCTCGCGTCCGTGGCGCGGAACGCCTTCCCCGCGTGTTCTCCACCTAGCCAGTTGTCAAATCTGCAACACGCGCGTACGTTGGAGGCTGGACGAAGTCGACCTGCCTGGAGGCGGAGTGATGCGCACGCGTGTGGGCGCGGCGGTCATTGCGGTGCTTGCCACCCTGATCGTTGCTGGAGGAGCGGAGGCAGCCGTGCCCCCGGGCTCGATCCCGGTCGGTGCCTCGTGGCAGACGAACGGCCGCGTCGAGACCATCGTCGTGGTCGGCTCGACCGCGTACGTGGGCGGGGAGTTCACCTCGGTGCGGCCCTCGGGCTCGCCGCTCGGGACGGATGAGGTCGTCCGCAACCACGCCTACGCCGTGAACGTGCAGACCGGCGAGCTCCTGCCCTGGGACCCGGACACGAACAACACCGTCCAGAGCATCGCAGTGTCCGGTCAGACCGTCTACATCGGCGGCACGTTCGGCACCGTCGGCGACAAGGCGCATGCCCGCGTCGCCGCCGTCGACGCCACGACCGGCGCCCCGATCCAGACCTTCAAGGCGAAGACCAACGGCTCGGTGAACGCGCTCGCGATCGGGGCGACCGGCCTCTACATGGGCGGCGCCTTCACAACGGCCGACAAGGCCACGGCCAACCACCTGGCCCAGGTCGACCTCGCCACGGGCGCGCTCGTGTCCGGCTGGACGGCGAGCACCGACCAGAAGGTGACCGCGATCGGGCTCACCGCCGACGGCACGCGGCTGATCGTCGCGGGCAACTTCCAGACGATCAACTCGAGCTTCGGCCAGCGCTACATCGGCGCCGTCAGCCCGGCGACGGGCGCCACGCTGTCGTGGCTCTCGCACCCGAGCTACCCGGTCATCACGCTCGCCATCGACTCCCACGGCGTGTTCGTCGCGGGCAACGGCAACGGCGGCAACGTCGCCTCGTTCAACCCGACCACCGGTCTGCAGCAGTGGATCGGCGGGGTCGACGGCAACGTCCAGGCGATCGCCGTGGACAGCGCCGCGAGCACCGTCTACGTCGGCGGCCACTTCAACAACTACTGCGGCCACACCGGCGGCATGAACGTGTGCTGGACGCCGACCGTCCGCGACCACCTGATGTCGCTCGACGAGCTTACGGGGAACATCCTGCCGTGGCACCCGAGCGCGAACGGCGTCCTCGGCGTCTTCGCCATGGCCGCCTCCAACGGCACCGTCGAGGCCGGCGGCGACTTCACGAAGATCGGCGGCGTCGCCCAGCAGGGCTTCGGCGAGTTCTCCGCCATCTCCGACCCGACCGTGACCGACAGTTGCGGCGGCGCGCCGACGAACGTGAACCCGGTGACCGTCACGGCCGCAGGCTCCGCATCGACCGGCCCCGGCTTCTCGGGCTACAAGTACCAGACGTCGACCGACGGCGGCGTGACCTGGGGCGCCCTGCGCAACGGGCCCACGGCCACCGTCAAGACGGTCGGCACGACGATGGTGCGGTTCGAGGCCGTCGACGACTACGGCAACGCCAGCAACTGGGTGTCCGACTCGGTGACGATCACGCCCTAGATGATTGATTCCACGCCCTGTGTGGCCTGGGCGGCTGCGAACCGAGCAGCGCAAGGACGCAGGGAGCGTTCATACCTGGTCGTATGGGCGCGACTGAGGACGAAGCGATGCGACGGTTCGCCGCCGCAGCCCCACCAGGGAACCGAACTCCCGTCACAGCCTGTCGTCCAGGTGCGCAGAGGTGTGGAATCAATCATCTAGTGAATCAAAGGGGTCTGACCCCGTCTATTCACGCTCGGCGAACTCGTCGAGCAGGATGTGGATGTGGCCGACCGGCTCGAAGCCGGCCCGCTCGAGGATCGGCCGGGACATCGCCCCGCCCTGAGTTATCAGGGCGGGCGTGCCCCGTGCCACGGCCTCGTCCCAGCGGGCGCGGAGCAGGGCCCGGTAGCCGCCCCGGCCGCGGGCGTGGGGCGCGGTCGCGCCGCCGTAGAGCAGGAGTCCCTCCGACACCGGCGCGGCCGTCCCGGCCGAGACGATCTCGCCGTCCATCCAGACGGCGTGCATGAGCGTCGTCCGGTCGGCCCAGAGATCCTGCAGCAGCGAGCGGCTCTCGGCCAGCTCGTCGCCCTCGGCCCCGAACGCGGCGAACTGCACCTCGTTGGCGGCGGCGAACTCCTCGAAGGTCTCGACCGGGCGCGCGACCGTCCCCGGCGGCCCGGGCGGCGGCTCGTGCTGGAGCACGAGCGCCACGGCGTAGGGATCCTTGTCGGGCACGACGCCGCGCTCGAACAGGAGGTCGACGAGGTCCGCCGGCTCGGCGGCGCTGCCCACCTCCCACTGGGTCGAGGTGCGGCCCCGCTCGCGCAGCAGGGCGTGCACCTCGGCCATCACCTCGTCGACCTCGGCGGCGCCGAACCGCTGCCGCTGCACCGTGTTCCAGCTCGACCCGCGGCCCATACAGAGCGTGTAGCGGGGCGTCTCGATGCGCTCCCCGCCGGCCCCGACGGGGCCGAAGGAGTTGGGGTACTCGGCGATCTCGCGCAGCATCCGCCTACGCCTTTTCTCCGCCGTGGACGACCAGCCGGCCGCGGCTGACCTCGATCAGGCCGCGCCCGCGCATGTCGCGCAGCACCCGGCTCACCGTCAGCCGGGACGTGCCCGCCAGGCTGGCCAGGTCCTCCTGCGTCAGCGGGATGGTGGCGGTGCCGGAGTCGTCGCGGTAGCGGTCGGCCAGCGTCTCGATGAACGATGCCACCCGCCGCGGTGCCGGCGTGTAGAGCGCATCGACGAGCCGCTCGGTCATCTCGGCCACCCGGTCGGCCAGGATCTGGACGAGGAGCGCGTCGACGGCGGGGTGGTCGCGTCGCAGCCGGTCGAACGTCTCGCGATTGATCGAGTAGGTCTCGGTGGCGGCGAGCGCCTGGATCGTCGCGCTGCGCATCCGCGCCTCCCGCAGGAGGCCCATCTCACCGACGACTCCACCGGGCCCGACGATGGCGAGCGTCGCCACGTCGCCGAGCGGGGTGAGCACGCGGATCGCGAGCGACCCGGCCTGGACGAGGTGCATCGTGTCGGCCGGGTCGTCGCGATGGACGACGACTTCCCCGCGCTGGAACCGGCGCCGGCGGGCCAGCAGGAGCACCTGGCGCTTCTCGTCTTCGGAGAGCGGCGAAAGGATGGGCCAGTCGGGCACGTCACCTCCTGCAGGCGAGTGTATCCGACGTTACACATCGAGCGCACCCGCGGATGCAGAAGTGTCCACACCGGGCGGGTAGCGTGACCCCCGGGGAATCCGAGATCGGCCCGATCCGGTACCTGCCAAGACACGTCCCTGTTCCGAGCAGCGGCGTCGCGAGCGGGGCGGCTCCTACCCACGGCCGCACTGCCTGCTCTGCCCGGGACAGTCGACGTCCGGGGCCCCCGCGCGCGGAGCGGAACCGCGCGTGGGGGTCCCCGGCACGGCTACCGCGAGGTGCGCCTACCGCGAGGGGCGTGGTTGCCGGGCGTACTCCGCCCAGGCCCTTGGAACCTGGGGGCGATGCTGCGGCGCGGCGTCGGGGGCGAGGCGTATACCGGCGCCCACCAGCAGCGAGCCCAGACGGTGGCGCACGTGCCCTACCGGCCGTCGGGCGGGCGGGTCGTTGCGCAGGAGTTCGTGTCGATCAGCCGCGAGGATTCGTCTTCCGTGTGTGTCGGTCGGCAGCACTCCAGTGTCCTTTTCTCGACCTAAAGTATCTCGACATCGAGAGTCTAGCCATGGAATCTCTTGACGTCAAGAGAATTGTTTGGCACACTCCTGTGAAGAGATGGCGAACACGGCCCGGAGCGCGCAGCGCGACCACGTCGATCGGTTCCTCGAGACGATCAACCTCGTGTTCCCCGATCTCGACCTCGAGGTCGAGGGGCTCGTCGACCGCATCAACGGGATCAGCCGGCGGATCAACCGCGCCCTGGACGAGACGCTCCGCGAGCTCGGCCTCGAGCTGGGCGAGTACAAGCTGCTCTCCGTCCTGTCGCAGGCCGGCGAGCCGCACCGCAGCACGCCCGGCGCGCTCTCGAAGCGGGTGGAACTCTCGAGCGGGGCGATGACGAACCGGCTCGACCGGATGGAGGAGGCCGGCCTGATTCGACGGCTGGCCGATTCCGGCGACCGACGCAAGGTCGTCGTCGAGCTGACCGAGCACGGCCGCGAGACGTACCGCCGAACGGTCGGCGTCCAGGCCGAGAAGGAGGCGCTCTTCGCCGCGGCCCTGAGCGACGCCGAGAAGGCGCAGCTGAACGGGCTGCTGCGTCAGCTCATGATCGAGTTCGAGCGGCGTGAGGGCTCGCGGCCGCCCGACGACTGCTGACGTCGGCCGCGTCACGGCGGTCACGGCGACCCCCGGCTACGGTGGCACGATGGCAGCCGTCGACCTGGTCGCACTCGCGTTCCACTTCGCCGGTGTGGTCGTGCTCGGGGTGCTCGCCTGGGCCCTTCGGGACGTGCTGCGGGCCTCGCCCGACGAGCCGAGCCTGGGCGGTGGCGGCGGCTCCGACCGGATCGGGCCGCGCCCGCCGTGGTCGTGGCAACCGCACGGCGGCCGCTCCGCCGGTCGCCGCAGGCGCGCCGCGCGGCCGGTCAGGGCTCGTTCCGGCCGCTGAGCCGAACGTATCCTGATTTACATGTGGTTCGCGTCCGGCGATGCAGACACAGGCGTGGAGCCGGCCCTAGCCTCGGTGGCACAGATTTCGTCCCCACCAAGGAGCCGATCATGCAGGGTACGACCCGAACTCTCCGTCTCACCGCCGCGACCGCCGCGGCCCTCGTTCTCATGACGGGCGCCGCCCAGGCCCGCCCGCTCGCGATCAACACGGGCCAGGCCGAGTCGTCGCAGGGCGGCGTCGTCTACTCCGGCACCTACCGGCCGGCCACCTCCGCGGCGAGCGTGTCGCCGGCGAACAACGTGGCGCTCGCGAAGGGCGCGGCAGCGGCCCGTGTGACGCTCGCGCCGGATCGCGTCGACCGCATCGGTACCGGCCCGCAGATCACGCCGCAGGGCAACGTCCCCGACCGCGTCGACCAGGTCGGCACGGCCCAGCAGCACCAGGCGCTGGCGCCGGTGGGCCCCGCGGGCACCATCGTCGTCCACACGACGTCCACCAAGGGCGGCTTCGACTGGACGGCCGCCGCGATCGGCGCCGCCACGGCCCTCCTGATCGCCCTGATCGTCGGCGGTGCCGGGATGACCTTCCGCGGCCGCCGCAACGTCGCACTCTCCTCCTAGCGAGGCCATGCCACACCAGGCGGGCGGGCTCGGCTCACGAGCCCGCCCGCTTCGTGTGGTCCCGGTCGACGGCTTCGGTGCTGGTACATTCAGGCCGCCGATGGCGAAGGACAAATCGGGACGGACGAGCGCGGGCATCCTTCTGTGGCGACTCCGGGGCGGGACGCTCGAGGTGCTTCTGGCGCACAACGGCGGGCCGTTCTGGGCCAGGAAGGACCATGGCCACTGGACGATCCCCAAGGGCGAGGTCGAGCCCGGCGAGGAGGTGGCCGCGGTCGCGCGGCGCGAGTTCGCCGAGGAGACCGGTCACCAGGTGCCGGACGGCCCCCAGATCGAGCTCGGCGAGATCCGCCAGAAGTCGGGCAAGGTGGTGCTCGGCTGGGCGGTCGAGGGCGATCTCGACCCGGCGACGGCGGTCAGCAACACGTTCGAGATGGAGTGGCCGCCGCGGTCGGGCCGGATCGGCGTGTTCCCCGAGATCGACCGGGTCGAGTGGTTCGGCATGGACGAGGCCCGGACGCGGCTGAAGGCGGCGCAGGTGCCGTTCCTCGAGCGGCTCGAGGCGGCGCTCCTCGAACAGGTGGGGGAGGGGTCATGAACGAGCAGGAGATGGTGGGGCGGGCGCAGGCGGCGCTCGCGCGAAACGGCGTCGAGGATCGGGTGGAGGCAGCCGCGATCTTCCTGCCGCGCGGGCACTTCGGAAGCGCGTTCGCCGGCGGATTCATCGGTGACGAGCTGGTCGGCGGCGGGGTCGGGGCGGCCGGTGGTGCGCTGGCCGGGATGAAGGCCCACGACGCCGCCGCGCCCACACCCGAGCGCTGCATGGTCGCGGTCACCGCGGGCAAGGTGTACGGCTTCGACACCGAGCGCGGGAAGGGCGGCCGGGCCCCGACCCGGGCGGTGTTCGCCGTCGCCCGGGAATCGCTCGACGTGAAGGTGCACCAGCGGTTCAACGTGCGCGTGCTCGAGCTCATCACCGGCGATGGCGCGGCGATCGAGCTCGAGGGGCCGAGGCTGCCCGGGTTTCATTCCGGCTCGGTGATCGACGCCCTGCGCGGCTGACGACCGCCCGATCTGGCGGCCGGCGGGGATCGTTGCCTTCGGCACCGTCCAACCCCGCGCGTGAGGAGCGACAGATGGAATTCTCGGCCGAAAGCGATATCGCCCGGTCTCCCGACGAGGTGTTCGACCGCATGGCGGACGCCCGCAACGAGCCGGCCTGGAACACGCAGGTCTCGAAGTCGGACCTCGTCTCCGGCGGAGAGGTGGGCCCCGGAGCGAAGTTTGTCACCGTGAACCGTGGCAAGCCGTACGACGCCACGATCACGACGTACGAGCGGCCGGGGCGCGTCGTCTTCGAGGTCACCGGCAAGCCGCTCGACATCACCGCCTCCTTCACGATCAGCCCGCGCGGCGAGGGCGCGCACGTCGAGAGCAGGTTCGACTTCCGCCCGAAGGGCTCGATGAAGCTGATGTTCCCGCTCATGCAGTCGGCAATCCGCAAGGACATCGCCAGGCAGTCGGAGAGCTTCAAGCGGTTCTGCGAGTCCGACTGAGGCCGGTCCAGATCGGGGGACTGTCCCCGATCCTCGGGGACAGTCCCCATCTTGCCTAGATCACGTCGAGCACCGGCATGGCCGGGTCGGCGCGGATGCAGCTCGCCAGGAAGAACGCCGCGCCGACGTCGCCGGTCCAGAGCGAGTAGCGCCCCCGCCCGTGCTCTGCCCGGGCCCGTTCGACCTGGCGCGCCGCGTGCATCGCGAACGCGCGGGCGCGCGCGAGCCAGCGCTCGTCCCCGGTGCGGTCGAGCAGCTTCAGGAAGGCGTAGCCGTTCCCCGCCGTGCCATGGCACAGACCGGGCCCCTTGGCGAGCGGCCCCGCCCGCCAGGTGAGCTCGCCGCCGGCGACGAGCAGCTCGCTGAGCTCGGCATTCCCGCGCGCGATCGGCGCGAACGAGGAGACGATGCCGGGAGAGCCGTGGCACCACTGGGTGCGGGTCGTCGCGGTCACCGAGCTCGGGTCGTCGGTCGGCTGCCACTGGGCCAGATCGCCGTCGCGGATGACGTACCGGCGCAGCGTCTCGAGCGACCGGCGCTCGAGCTCGCCCCGCCGCTCCGCGTCCAGCAGGTCGCCCCGGGCAAGGACGTGGACGTTGCCGGCGAAGCCGTGGCCGGGGCCGATGTAGCGGCGCCGCGTGCCGTACATGTCCTGCAGCCAGAGCCCGTCCTGCCACTCGTCCCAGAGCCAGCCGGCCGATTCGCGCCACGCGGCGGCAAGCCGCCCGTCGCCGGTCTTCTCGTACATCAGCTGGGCGGCCAGCGCCGTGCCCGGCGACCCCCACATGAGCTCGCGCGTGGGGTTCCTGACGTTCGCGCGGACACCCGCGAGCAGGCGCTCGACGTGCTCCGGAGCGGGCGCCAGCCGCTGGGCGACGAGCAGGACTCCCGACTCCCCGGCGAGCAGCGACGGCACCGGCCGGCCGCCGGTCAGCTCGGGCACGTCGGGTTTCGCCAGGTAGCGGTCGGGCAGGGTCGCAGCGACGTCGGGCCAGGAGCGCGTGAGCGTCGCGAACCCGCCCCGCGCGAGCGCGTCGAGCGCCCAGATCACGCCGCTCGCGCCCAGGTAGATCCCCACCGGCGAGGGCAGCTCGCCGCCCTCCTCGTCGAGCGGGTGCGCCGGCCAGAGCGTGTCGGGATCGAACGCGTTCTCGGCGTCGGCGCAGATGGCGGCGATCGCGTCCCGCGCGGCCGTCTCGCTCCAGTCGCCGCCCGCGAGCGCTTCGTGTGACGGGGCGTGGAAGAGCTCGGCAGGCATCGCCGCCAGGGTATCCATAACGATCCCGGGACGGCCCTACGGGACTGGCTGGGTGAGCGCCGCCGGCTTGCCTGGATCGTCTTCGCGGCGTGCAGTCGTCGCACGCCAGTCTGTGGCTGCGGCCGGACGCCTCGGACGCGCCGCCTCGGGCCTAGGAGATCGCCCGCACGAGCGCAGCCCGGTCGGCCGGCGGACCGTGGGTCGGCAGGACGACCTCGACCGGCAGGTCGAGGAGCGGCCGCAGGGTCGCCAGCACCTCGCCGAGCGTCACGTCGCGGAGCCACGTCACCGGGATCTCGAGGCCCTCGCCGCGGTCGACCAGGGTGTCGCCCAGGACGAGGGCCCGCCGGCTCTCGATCCACAGCACCAGGTCGTTCGGCTCGAGGCCGAGGAACGCCTGCACGTCGCCCGCCGGCCGGTCGCCGGCGGCGAACACGGTCCCGGGCGTCGGGTTCTCATCCCCCTCGTCGGGGGGCGGGACGAAGATCGGCGCGCCCAGACGCTCGGAAACCCGGCGGGCGTCGCGCTCGTGCCACGGGCAGGTGAGGACGATCGCCGTCTCGCGGCCGGCAGTGAGCTCGTCGACGTCACCGGGCACGGCCAGCGGGTCGATCAAGAGCAGGCGGGCGCCCGTGTCGATCGCGAAGCAGGCCACGTCGGGCCCCCACCCGTCCGGCCCGCCGTCGTCCTCCGACCAGCTCGGGTGGCGCGCCTCCCAGCGCCAGATCCCCTCCCGCACCTGGTCCATCCCTAGCCGAGCAGCTCCTTGATGGCGGGGTCGTCGCGGATCGCCGCGACGTCGGAGTCCTCGACCGCCAGCCGCCGCAGCTGGGCCGAGCGCTCGATCGCCGAGCGCAAATGCTCGACGGCATCCTCCCGGCGGCCGGCCAGGCTCTCGCAGCAGGCCAGGTTGTAGAGCAGCGCGGGATACTCGGGGTTGGCGTCCACCACGGGGCGGGCCGCGTCGGCCGCCTCGGCGTACTTGCCCTCCTGGTAGAGCGGCGCGATCGGCGCCCACAGCTCCCAGCCGTCCGGCTCGTACGCCTGCCCCGGCGTCCCGCCGAGCGCGAGGATGGTCGTGCCCGCCTCCTCGGCGAACGCGGTTCGTTTCACGCCCGGAGGCACGAACACGAACGTCCCTGTCGGGGCGTCGACCTGGTCGCCGTCGACCTCGAAGCGGGCCCGGCCCGTGTGGACGAGGTAGAGCTCCTCGTCCTCACCCTCCTCGTCGTGCTCGTTCAGGATGCGGTCGCCGGACTCGTGGCCGGTCCACGTGTTGACGCCGAAGGACGTGATCTGGAAGTGGTGCCGGACCGGTCTCCAGGGCTGACGGCCGTCGGTGATCTCGTCGATCTGGTCGATGTGCGCCAGGGCGTATCCGCTGCTCATTGGTGGGCCTCCCGGGGTGGAGTTCGGGGCCGGAGGAGCGGGGTTGACGGTAGCGACCGGAGGGACGGGCTGCGCCGGTCGGGCTGCAGCTCTACCCCGCGTCGTCGAGCTTCGCGACAGCGCGGAACTCGGCGACGTCGTTCGTGCGCGGAAACGCCTCGTCCGGGACCGGGACGCCGAGCATCGCGCAGAGCGGCTCCCACCCGTCGGCGGGCCGCCATTCCACCAGGCGATCGGGCGCGACGGCTGCCCGCACCTGGGCGTTGTGGCGCTCGTACGCGGCCTGCACGGCGGCCGGGTTCGGCCACTCCGGGCAGAACCGGCGGGCGAGCGTCCGGCCCATCTCCCGGATCCGGGCGATCTCGGGGTCGTCGGACGGCCTGGTGAGCGCGACAGCGACGGTCTTCTCGACGCTGCCCCACCAATGCGCGGCGCTCGCGCGCTGCGAGAGCAGGACCGGCGCGGTCGGATTGGCGGCGGCGAGCTCGCGCCAGAACGCGCTCGCCGGCCAGTCGACGGCGGCGACGTAGCCGCCGAGGAGCATGTCCCAGTCGGGCGCCTGTCCTTCTGCCGCGGCCTTCCATGCGGCCGCCGCGCCGGGCCTCTCCGAGACCTCGAGCATGTGGTAGCAGCGCCCGCCGGTAAGGCGTTCGAGGGCGAGCTTGAGCGAGTTCGTCCCGGTCCGCGGGAGGCCGGCGCCGACGATCCGTAGCACGGGCCGATCCTATGCGCTCGCCCGGGCGGGGATGCTCGGCAAGCGGATCGTCGTCCTCATGGGGTGAGGCCGTTCCGCCACGCCCGGGCCAGACTCGAGTCGTGGCCTCGACCTCGACTGCCGCCACGACGCAGATGCCGGCCGCCCACTCGCGCGCCGCGCGGCGGCTGGTGCTGCCGCTTGCCCTGGCGCAGTTCATCTGCAGCTTCGCCGGCTCGAACATGAACGTGATGATCAGCGACATCAGCCACGACCTGAAGACGACGGTGCAGGGCGTGCAGATCACGATCACGCTGTTCCTGGTGATCATGGCGGTGCTGATGATCCCGTGCAGCAAGCTCACCGACCGGTGGGGCCGTAAGCGCTGCTTCATGCTCGGCCTCGCGCTCTACGGGGTCGGAGCGCTGCTGAGCGCCGTCGCGCCGGCGCTTCCGCTGCTCATCCTGGGCAACTCGGTGTTCGAGGGTGTCGGCACCGCGCTCCTGATCCCGCCGGTCTACATCCTGGCGACGATCTGGTTCCGCGACCTGACGTCGCGCGCGTGGGCGTTCGGGGCGATCAGCGGCATGGGCGGCGTCGGCTCGGCGGCGGGCCCGCTGATCGGCGGCGTGATCACGACGGGGATCAGCTGGCGGGCCGCGTTCATCTTCCAGGCCGCGATCATCGTGCTGATCATCCTGCTGAGCCGCGACATGACCGACCCGCTCCCCGCCGAGCCCGATCAGCCGTTCGACCTGATCGGCGCAGTGCTGTCGGCGGTGGGCATGTTCTGCATCGTGCTCGGCGTCCTCTGCGCGGGCACGCACAACCTGCTGATGCTCGTGCTGCTGGCCGTCGGGGCGGCGTTCCTGGCCGGCTTCTTCCTCTTCATCCGGGCGCGGGAGCGGGCCGGCAAGGTCGCGCTCCTCTCCACCGATCTCTTCCGCAACCGGACGTGCAACCTGGCGCTCGTCACCCAGAACGTGCAGTGGCTCATGCTGATGGGGACGTCGTTCGTCGTGTCCGTGTTCCTGCAGGAGGTGAAGGGGTACAGCGCCATCCGCACGGGCGTCGTGTTCACCTCCGCCACGATCGGCGTCCTGCTCTCGTCATTTGGCGCCCAGCGGTTCGCCAAGCGGCGCAAGCAGCGGACGCTCATCGTGGCCGGCTTCGTCCTCGTCATCGCCGGGATCGGCCTCCTGCTCGTTCTGGCGCCGATCACGAAGAACATCCTGTCGTTCGTGCCCAGCCTGTTCCTGATCGGGTTCGGCACGGGCCTGATGCTGACGCCGTCGGTGAACGTCGTCCAGTCGAGCTTCAGCGAGGATCAGCAGGGCGAGATCTCCGGGCTCTCGCGCAGCGTGTCGAACCTGGGATCGTCGTTCGGCACCGCCATCGCCGGCACGATCCTGATCTCCGTCGTCGCCACCGGGAACCGCTCGTACGCGATCGCGCTCGCGTCGCTCGCGGTCATCGGGCTGATCGGGCTCGCCGCCGCGCTCAAGCTGCCGCAGGACGCCGGCAAGGCGGCGCCGACGGCGTCGGAGATCGAGGCCGGTCTCCGCCCCGGCTGAGGAGTGTGCCGGGGCGGATCCGTGCCGCGGCGACCTAGACGGCGCCGCCTGTGTCGCCACCCGTATCGCCGCTGCGCCCGCGGTGGAGGCCGCAGCTGGGATGGCCGGCGGGATTGGCGTGCACGCCGTTGTGCGCGCAGCGCTGCTTCGCCGGCCCGGAATCGCCGGGGTGGTGCGCCGATGCGTACGCGGCCGGTGCGGCGGTCATCGCCGCGCCGAGGCTGAGCATCAGAACGAGACGTCTTGCGGACATGTGGGCCTGTCCTTTCGAGGTGGGCTTGCGCAGCTACTGACCCGCGAGCGCGCCCGAACCTGCGCCGCATATGCCAAGTTCCCCCGGCCGGGGGAGCCAACGTCGCTCAAAGACGCCGCAGGTACCTTCGGGCGATGCGCACGCCCGGGGCGACCGGACAGCGGGCACCCCTCGAACGCCGCCGCAGGCGGGCGCGCCGGCGCCGGGTCCGGCGCGTTGCGCTCGTGATCGTCGTCGTCCTGCTCTCGCCGGCGGTCTACTCGTACGCCACGACGATGATGCAGCCGTCGAGCCTGCCGCTGTGGCCGCGCAGCGTCGAGTGGCTGCGCGCGCACCATGGCAACTGGCTCGTCGACGAGGTCGAGCACTACTACTACACGTGGCAGGCGCCGGACCCGGGCGGGCCGCAGCTGAAGACGCTCCCGACCGTCGGCGTCGACACGCCGCCCCCGGGAGCCACGACCGCCCGCCGCACGGCCGCGTCGTACGCACCGCCGCCGATCCCGCCGGTCTTCGCCACCCCGCTGCCGGGCGAGGGAATCTGGCGCGGCACCGGCCCGGTCGTCCGCGGCCGTCCGCCGGTGCTCGTGACCACCTTCCGGTCGGAGGTGGCCTATCCGCGGATCGTCGCCTACGTCGCCTGGTTCGACCACACCCGCACGGCGCTCGCCTGGTACCCGGGCCGCTACGAGCCGCCGAACGCCCCGGTGCGCGGGCCGATGTCGATCCCGTTCGGCGAGCGCTGGCGCCTCTACGCGACCTTCAACGGCGGCTTCGTCTACACGGACGGCAACAACGGCTCGTCGATCGGCGGACGCCGGTACGAGCCGCTGACGGACGGCCTGGCGACGTTGATCGCCTACCGCGACGGGCGGGTCGACGTGCGCACCTGGCACGGCGGGCCGGTGGCCGGGCCGAACATCGCGTTTGCCCGCCAGAGCCTGCCGCTCATCGTCGACCACGGCCGCCTCAACCCGGCGCTGAACGACAGCTCGCAGTGGGGGTTCACGCTCGGGAACGCGGTCCGCGTGTGGCGCACCGGCGCGGGCATCGACCGGCACGGCAACGTGATCTACGCCGCGGCCGACTTCCAGACCGTCACCACACTCGCGCAGATCCTCAAGCGGGCCGGCGCCGTTCGGGCGATGCAGCTCGACATCAACCCGGAGTGGCCGACGCTCATCACCTACACCCACCACCACGGCCTCGATCCGGTGCGGGTCGTGCCCAACTACCAGCAGCCCCCGACCCGCTACCTCGTGCCCGACGACCGCGACTTCTTCGCCGTCTACCGGCGGCTGCCGGGATCGGTCACCGTGCCGTTTCGCTGACCCAGCGCACCACGATCGCCTCGGCGCCGGGGATCGGCAGGCCCGCCGCCTCGGCCTCGACCGCGTCGAGCGCCGTTCGCGGCAGCCTGCCCCACGTCTCGATGCTGACGACGTCGTGGGCCCGCCGCCACACGCCGCGCACCTCGCCGTCCACCAGGACTGCGCCGGGCCACACGCGCGGCGTCCACAGCTCGAGCCGCCGGGCGGCGTCGGGGACGAGCAGCGCCCGGTCGTCGCCGTGGAGCAGGGAGAAGGCGTCGCCGCTCGGCAGCAGGCGGGCGGGTGCGGGCGGCCGGGGATCGGCGCGGAAGCCCGGCTCGTCGGCGGCCAGGATCGCGGCGTCGCCGAGCGGCGTTCGCACCGTTGCGAGCTCGGGGCCGAGGCCGGCGAACGCGGTGCCGCCGGCCCGCTTCGAGATCCCCGCCCACTTCGCGAACGCGACCGGCGTCGTCGGGCCGTAGACATGCAGGTAGCGCCGGGCCAGCTCGAGCTGGGCGGCGTGCGGATCGACATCCGGAGGCGGCACCGTCCAGACCACCGGCCGGCGGGCGCCGTCCCAGCGGATCGCGACGGTGCCCGTGGTCGTGGCGTAGCGCAGCGAGCCGGGGTGAACGTCCAGCGCCGCGCCGGCGTCGTCGTAGCCCATCGCCTCGCCGCCCAGGTACGTGCGCAGGCGCTCCGCAGCGGCCTCCGCGCGGGCGACCTGCTTCTCGGTGTCGGGCCAGCGGCCGAGCGTGAACACGGCCATGTCGGCCGCCGGCACCACGTAGGTCTGGTAGCGCGGCCCCCACACCTGGACGAACGCCGGATCCTCCCAGGCCATCGGCCCGATGCCGTCGACGCGCGCGTGCAGCGAGAGCACCGCGGCCCGCGGCATGCTGTCCTGCAGGCCCGCCCAGGCGGCCCGGCGCAGCGACTCCGGGCCGAACGGCAGGCGCTCGTCCAGGGCGCCGGCCCGGCGGCGGAACGCGAGAATCTGGTCGCGGGTGAGCGCCAGGGGCGAGGTCATCCCCCGAGCGTACCCGGCCGAGCTAGCCTGTCCCGCCATGGCCATCGCCCGATCGACGAGGACCGCCGACGACGAGCGGGTGCGCGTCACGACGCTCGCGTTCGAGGATGGCGACGAGACCGGCGATCACCGCCACGAGTACGACTATCTCGTCGTCCCGGTGACCGGCGGGACGTTCACCGTGATCGAGCGCGACGGCTCGACCCGCGAGCTCGTGCAGGAGGCCGGCGCGCCCTACCTGGGCAGGGCCGGCACCGAGCACAACGTCATCAATGCGAGCGGCCGAGCTGCCACGTTCGTGGAGATCGAGCTGAAGGGCTGACCCGCGTCGTGCGGGCCGCGCCGAGCGCACCGCAGCGACCGTCGGGCCCGTAGAACCCGCGCCCGTCGAGGCCCGGGCCGGTCAGCGACGGCCGGTTGGCGCCGCCGCCGGGCGGATACGCGGTGTCGAACCACTGCGTGAAGAACCGGGTCAGGCGCGTCTGGCACGCGCTCGTCTTCACCGGCAGGAAGCGGCGGAAGCCGGCCTCGAGCTGCGGCTCGGTGATGCTCGACCCGCCGTAGGTGCGCTGGATCCCCTCGAGCGCGCCGACGAAGCGATGGTGCCCGAGGATCTGGCGCAGGGCCACGTAGGCGATCGCCGGGCGCAGATACGTGGACGAGCCCGAGAAGAGCGTGAACGTCTGCGGGTTCGACGGCGCCACCGTCCAGAAGCCGTCGGCCTGGGCATAGATGCCGTCGAAGTCGTTCACGATCTGCTTCTGGAAGGCCGCCCGGCCCGCGGGAGTCCCGGGCCCGCCCGCGGCCTTCTGGGCCAGCCGGGCGTCGTACAGGATCTCCGACACCGTCGCCATGCCCTCCTTGAAGAACGTCATCCGGTAGCCGTCCTCGGTGACGTTGTCGCCCCACCACTGGTGCATGTTCTCGTGGTAGAGCGTGTCGGTGTCGATGAAGCCGCCGGAGAAGGCGATCATCGACTCCATCTCCTCCTCGAAGCCGGCCGACGGCGTCCCGATGACAACCCCGTCCGACGGAAACGGGTACGGCCCCGTGAAGCGGCTCTCGAACCTGGTGATGTCCGGCTGCTGCCGCATGATCGCGAGATTCGTCTTGCGCTGGGCCATGGGGATGGCGAGGTCCTGCGCGCGGTAGAAGGGCATGCCGTCGACGATCTGCCGCGTCAGGCTGTAGCGGCCCACGCTGTCCTCGACCAGGTAGCTCGGAAT
>Ga0075426_10001387_pt1 | contig 17191 bp, 13 predicted proteins | sample SoiMethybrSBSTD5_FD_75304 | JGI IMG/M metagenome (GOLD analysis project Ga0075426, IMG submission 75304) | Bulk soil microbial communities from a Populus tree surrounding site in Tennessee, USA - Soil MetaG P. TD hybrid SBSTD5 | ecosystem: Environmental > Terrestrial > Soil > Tree plantation... | reverse complement strand
GAATTCCGCTGCATGCCTCCGCGATTACCCAAGGGCCGGACGGAACCCATATCGTACGGTTTTCTAAGATGGCAGGCACCCGCGACAGCCCCAGGGCTGCGACCGCAAAGTGAGCGGTGAAATCCTGCAGCGGACCGATTATCGATTCCCCGAAGGGAACGGCAAAAAACAGGAATGCCAGTGGAAACCACAGGGCGCGTACGACGGAGGTTCCAAAGACGGTCCAGACCAAGACAAAGAGGATCCCCACCAGTGCAAATTGTTGCACTATTCGGATGTCGCCCGATGCCGCCAGCAACCAAACGCCGGATAATACCAGCAGGAGGGGGAGCCCCCAATAATTAGGCTTCGGCCGCATCCAAGCTACCCGCTGGCGTCGGACCCATATCAAGTACAGGGCCATCGGTACGATCAAAAATCCGTGGGAAAAAGTGCGACTGGAATACCATGTCTTACCAATAGACTCCGCTGTTTGCCAGAACAACAGTAAGATCGCGGCGAAGAGAGCCCCGATCAGGATCCCAGGTTTACGCCAGCCGGAGAGCGAGGGAACGGTAAGAGCAGGTGACGAGGAAACGATGGCGCGGGTTTCGTCACCCGAATTGGTACTCAGATGGGGCACTGATCTAAGCAATGAAGACATGGCGCCTTCGGGCTGTCAAGTCCCGTATTGGGAGCACGTTTCTTGCCATTTTGGGCAGGAAAGCTACGATGTGCATGCGTTCTTCGAATCTCTGCGAGTTCTCAGCCCGAGGGGAGGTCACGGTGCTGCCTGCCTTCAAGAACGCAAAGCAGGCCTAACGGATATCTGCTAATATCAGCCCCTTCAGCCGCTCCAGCTGCAGCTTCAGTCAAGGATGTTGAGAGGGTACCTAGATTATCTTCGGGAGTCCCCGAAACGCTTGTACCGCAGGCCGGTGGCGTGCGATGCCTCCGCAGTGCCCAATTGGCTTCTGATCAGTGTCCTTGCGTTTTGTGCCGCCCTGCCCTATCTGAACACCCTAGGGAATGAATTCGTCTACGACGACAGCGTTCAGGTGCTGGAAAACCCGTACATCCAGAATCTCAGGTATATACCGAAAATCTTTACCACTAGCGCCTGGTCATTCACCGGCCAGGGCCCCTCGAACTATTACCGGCCAATGATGTCCTTTGGCTATCTTCTCTGCTACGAGGTGTTCGGGCGCTCCGCCTTAGGCTTTCACCTGGTTAACGTCCTTTTGCACGTCGCCGTAGTGGCCTTTGTCTTTCTGCTCACCATACAGCTTCTCCAGAGTCGGTCACTTGCCTTCTGGGCGGCAGCTTTGTTCGCACTGCATCCTGTTCATACAGAATCCGTAGCCTGGATTGGTGCAGTAACCGACTTAGAGCTCACCGTTTTCTACCTGCTCACGTTCTTCTTCTTTTTACGAACCGCGAGGCCCGCAGGCGGAATTGACCGACGCATGCAGATTGCGATGCTTATCAGTTTTGGGCTAGCGGCAATTTCAAAGGAACAGGCGCTCACTCTTCCGCTGCTGGCGACCATTTACGAGCACTTCTTCCGCCCTGATCGGACGCAAACGACCTGGTCACAAAAGCTTGCCCGTTACGATCTGCTGTGGATTGCCGCCGCTGCCTACATGGTATTGCGGATTCGCCTTCTGGGGGCCTTTGCCCCGTTTTCACAGTTCTCCGGCATTACCAAGACTCAAATCGTCCTTTCCGCTATTGCTTTGCTCGGACATTATTTTTGGAAACTTCTGATCCCAGCTCACCTGTGCGCATTCTATGTATTTCATAAGAGCGTTGGCCTTTGGGATTGGCGAGTGCTGGCTGGCCTAGCAGCTCTCCTCGTCTTCACCGCCCTGTTTATGGCGCTCTGGAACCGGGCTCGGACAATGGCATTCGGGCTGGTGTGGCTTGTGCTGACACTTATCCCCGTTTTGAATGCGAAGTGGGTGGGAGCAAACGTATTTGCCGAACGTTATCTTTATCTGCCATCGGTAGGCTTTTCCTGGCTGGTGGCCTGGGCAGGATTGCAACTTTGGGGATCAACCGAAAAACATCTGCCGATTTTGCGAAAGGCGTTCGTCGCCGGCTTGGGTCTGGTTGCGGTACTTTGCTCCGCACGCATTATCACCCGCAACGCCGACTGGCATGACAACCTTACTTTGTATGAACGTACGCTGGCCGCCTCCCCGGACGCTCACTTGATTCGCATCGATCTTGGGGCGATCTATGATCGCATGGGCGACGCCGGTGATGCTGAGCGTGAATGGAAAGAGGTCCTCCAGTCTCATCCTGACGACGCTGTCGTCCTTTCTGATTTGGGAATGCTGTACGCGCGGCAGAAGTTGTACTCGTTAGGTGCGGACTACCTCCAACGCGCGATTAAGGCGGACCCCCACTATCCTGATGCGCACATAAAGCTCGGCTTTGTTTACCTTGATTCGGGAGAATTAGACGAGGCGGCGACCGAGTTTCACACGTCCATTAAAATGGCTCCCATGAACATCTCCGGGTATGCCGGCTTGGCCTATTTTTCCTGGAAAAAAGGAAAAATCCTCGATGCAGAAGAGCAACTAAACATGGCTGAGGCTATCAATCCGTCGGACCCGAGGGTGTACTTTGCCAGGGCGCAAGTCTTTGCTGGCACGGGCCGGGAGCATGAAGCGCGGCAAGAGTACGAGAAGGCTCTGCGCCTGGATCCAGAGAATGCTGAAGCAAGAGCTGGACTCCAAGAACTCGACTCTGGGCGGCATCCCTAAGTAAAATCAGATAGAAACCATTACCTGACCGAGTTTAAAAAACAAAAATACCGAGGGACCTTTCGGTACCCTCGGTGGTGTGTTTGAGGTGCAATGTTCTGTGACAGGCTACCGATTGAGCCCGAACTTCCGCCGCAGCAAGCCGCCAATCAGTACCAGCCCTGATCCCAACAAAGCAAGGCCTCCTGGTTCGGGTACCTTGTGTTCGGGTGTACTTGTGATCAGACCTGCATTCGTAAATGGTGTGGCGAATACATCGCCGGGGTGCGTGCACCCACTGCTACCTCCTGTCCCATTCTTGCAGTCAAACCCGATTACAAACGAACCGGAGGCGGCGCCACTCTCGTCTATGGAGAACGGGGTCCCCGACGAAAGATTGCCAGGAAGCGCAAAGGCGTATAGGGTAAAGCTGCTAGGAGCGGCGAAACCAGCTGTTACGTCGGCCGCCGACCAGTTCGTAAACGACTCTGAAGCCTGGCCCGCACCTGGCTCAACCAAACCGAGCTGCGTATACGCATCCTGGCCAGCGATCATTGTGCCCGTAGCGGAGCCCAAACCGTAAGTACCAGTAGTGGCGGCTGGGCAAGCAGACTGGATTGTACAATCGGCGAAGCTGATTGACGGCACACCGTCGCCATTGTAAACGCCTACAATGATTAGGAGAGGATCCTGAGTTGTAAAGTTCTGCCCCACCACACCTACACAAAAAGAATCTGTGTTGCCGATAATGTTGGGATCCCCACCCGCTGGGGCGAGACAACCGGCTTGCCCGATGAAAAGCTGCGGATCGACTGTAGCACCAGCAAAAGAACTAGCTAGTGCAACTGTCAAGACGAGGAATGTTACAGCGGCAAAGAGCTTAACTTTCGCCATATGCACCTCAGAAGTGGCTTTTGGAATTTAAATCGTGGGCCCGAGCGCGCTAATACTCGCCAGAACATAAGCAATCGTGATTCCAGCCGGCTCAAGCAAATGCGTAATACATCTTCCGTGTTATCAACCAGTTAATGCCATTTCTGAAAGCTGTGGAAAAAAACTCCCTTAGCAACTGCAATCGTTTGTACATTTAGCAAACTTTGCTGCAGATAAACGCTTCGCTTATCGCGGCAAGATACTCGTACCAAAAGATTAAAGCTTCCCAATCCTACCCCGGGAGGCACGCTGCAAAGTGCTAGAAACACCCGGAAGGACACTGTCCCTCCACGGATGTTGCGTACGCCGGTAAGCAAGCCGACCCAGTCCCACGGTTATCTTACCCACCCTAGTTACCGCCGGTAAGCTTCTCAGCAGGGGGCTGAAATGGTGCTCTTTGCTAGCCGAAAAGTGTCGAGGCATTTTCCCGTGGGATTGCGGTTCTTGGGCGCACTTGCTTTGGTCTTGGTCGGCATGCACGTGGCCTTCGGCGAATCTGGGACCGCGATAGCGAGTGGGAGGGCCGCGGCTGAGCAGTTGACCTTACAATTGGCTAGTTTGCACCGTCAGTACATTGCGGCGGGTCCCAGCGAGGGGGCACAGGCTCTGAATCGCTTACAGGCTGTGGCACAGATGCGCGAAACACTCCTGTCTGCCCTCATGGAAAGCGATCCCGGAGCGGTGTTGCGGGTAGCTGTGCCCGCGAGCCTGCGGGCCGGCCTGCCCGCAGCCGTACAGAGATCCGTCGAGCAGAGCGTGCAACTCGAGGGCAAGCTGGAGGTCATCTACCAGGACTCGCACACCTCTGCCCGCCTGCGCCACTTCCTGGTTACCGGCGCACAACGCGTGGAGCTGAAGTTTGCACAAAATCCCCCCACCCACCTGCTGACCGGCGCCATCGTGCGGGTGCAAGGGGTGCAGCTGGAGCAGAAGGTCGCCGTGGCGTCCGGAACCAGCAGCACCAGCCTACAGACCGTCTCCAATGCGCCTATGCCCAACGCCATGGGAGCGCAGAACACGCTGGTCGTCCTGGTCAACTTCCAGAGCAACACCGCCCAGCCCTATACAGCTAGCTATGCCAGCGACGAGACTTTTGTAAAGAACAGCAACTTTTACCTTGAGAACTCCTTCGGCCAAACCTGGTTCACCGGGGATGTAGTGGGCTGGTATACGCTCCCCATCAGCAGCACCTGCGATTACGGCACGATTGCGAGCGCTGCCAACCAGGCGGCGACCGCCGCAGGGGTCAATCTTTCTTCCTATCAGCGCTTCGTTTATGCCTTCCCTTCCACCAGCTGCGGCTGGTGGGGCACAGCCTATGTTGGGGGCACGCAAGCCTGGGTCGATGGTGCTTATCGCCTGGCCGTTCTATCGCACGAGCTCGGACACCTGCTGGGACTCTATCACTCGCATTCCTTCGGCTGTCGGCCCAGTGTCGATTCAGGGACCTGCTCGACCAGTGAGTACGGCGACACCCTGGACATGATGGGTAATCCGAGCAACTTCGAGGGCGGCCACTTCAACGCCTTCCAGAAGGAGCGCCTGGGCTGGCTCAACTACGGCAGCTCACCCCCTATTCTGACCGTTCAGTCCAATGGCACCTACATCATCACGCCCTATGAGGCGCAGGATGGAACGGCCAAGGCCCTGAAGATCGCACAAACCACCAACTCCAGTGGGCAGACAACGTGGATGTATGTCGAGGATCGCCAGGCTATGGGCTTCGACAGCTTCCTTTCGACGTATAGCGAGATCACCAATGGGGTGGTGCTGCACCTGGGCACCGACGCAAGCCCCAATAGCAGCGACCTGCTGGATCTGACCCCGGCAACTACGTCCTGGATGGATGTCGCCTTAGACACAGGCCTGAACTTCACGGATCCGGTCTCGGGGGCGACGATCAGCACCGTATCCGTGAGCAGCACCGGGGCCACGGTGTCGGTGAGTCTGGGCAGCGGCGGAGGGGCAACCTGCACCCACGCCAACCCGACGGTCTCGCTCTCCCCTTCGCAGAGCGCCTGGGTCACAGCGGGAACGATGGTGCCCTTCACGGTTGCGGTGAAAAACAACGACAGGTCCGCCTGCAGCACCTCGACGTTCAGCGTAGCCGGCATCGCGCCCACCGGCTGGAGCGCTGCCTTGACTTCACCCGCGCTGAGCCTCAGCCCGGGAGGGAGCGCGTCTACGACCTTGCAGGTTGCCTCGCCAACCGGCACCGCCGACGGCTTCTACACGGTCGTAGCTAGCGCTACCAACACCGGAGCGCCGACCTACACCGCTTCCGGTTCCGCTACCTACGTGATAGGAACGGCTCCTGTCTCCACTCTTACCGTGACAACGAACCAGGTGAGCTACCTGCCCGGCCAGACGGTGAACATTACGGCCAAGGACCTCTCCGGCACCTCGCCGTTGTCGGGAGCCAGCATTACCGTCACCATCACCAAACCCAACGGCTCGCAGGTAACGCTCAGCAGCACGACCGGCAGCAATGGTGTCGCCACCACCAGCTATAAACTGAAGCACAGGGATCCGGCGGGGACCTACACCGTCGGCGCGTCCACCAGCGGATCCGGTAATGCGGCCACTGTGGGTGCAACGACCAGCTTCACTGTGCAATAGAGAACTTAATACGGGGAGCGCAAGCCGGCCTCGAGGTTTGAAGCCGGCTTTCTTATTGCTGCTTAGGGCAACGAGGATTGTGGTTTGACTATTTTGAAACGAGCTTGCGGCAGATCAAGCTCCCCTTGCCTACAAGCCCCGAGACTAACCTCAACAGGCTTGTCGGTTCGGGAATGAGGGGTGGTTCGGTGGTTGATGCGCCATGCACACCCATCCCTCTCAACCCTTCGAGGCTACCTTGCAGGTCTCACGGAACCATGCACTGAGAACTGTGCAACCCTGAGGCCAATCCAAGACCCCTTAACAGTGCGAGATTTTGTCCTTTGGTGTCAGCTATTTGATGAGTCTACCGGTTCCAAAATCATAGTCGAGACCGCAAATGCTCGCTGTTGATGCGCACTTATGTGGATTAAATACCCGCAAAATGTTTGACATAATGACCATTGTTTAAGTATCAATCGAGGCTGGCATCGTTGCTGTAGTGATTGGAGGGGCGTGTGGAGGGTTCACGGGACGAAAATAGACTAGCAATTTTGGGTGCGGGCAAAATGGGCGGCATTCTGATGCAAGCATTCCTTCAGAGTGGGATTTTCAGCGGAAAAACTCTGTTCGCCACGGTAGCGCACGAGGAGCGATCAAAGGCGGTGTCACGCCAGTTTGGGGTTACCGCCCTAACCGATAATCGCGCGGCGGCCCGGGAGGCAGACATCCTCCTGATCTGCGTGAAACCGCAGGTACTAGGTGGCGTTCTCGAAGAAATTCGTGCGGAGTTAGGGCCCCAAAAGCTGATAATTTCGGTGGCAGCTTCGGTCCCTACCAGCTACATGGAAGACAGGCTGCCCGCCAAGGTCCCTGTGGTTCGAGCGATGCCCAATACACCGGCGATGGTGGGAGCGGGCATCACGGCGATCTGTGGCGGGTCGTCGGCGACTGCCGCTCACCTTCAGATTGCCTCCCGCCTGTTTAACACAGTCGGCAAGACCGTCACCGTGGACGAAAAGCATATGGATGCGGTAACGGGACTCTCGGCCAGCGGCCCCGCCTTCATCTACATAATTTTGGAGTCACTGGCGGAAGCAGGCGTAAAGGTGGGCTTGCCGCGCGACCTGGCGACCTTGTTAGCCGCGCAAACGACGCTAGGTGCTTCGCAAGTAGTATTGGAAACCGGAAACCACCCTGCACTCTTGAAGGACGCAGTCACAACTCCGGCGGGATGCACCATTGACGGCATTTTGGAATTGGAAGAGGGCAAGCTCCGAGTCACGCTGATCAAAGCAGTAGTGAAAGCTACCCAGCGAGCGCGCGAGCTGCTGTTTTCGTGAGCTCCGCTCATCAATGGCGCAAGAGGTGTCTTATGCTGGTCAGGATGCTCATACTGCCTTGGAAACCTTCCCCCAGTTCAAATATCCAAATCAGCAATAGAAATTCACGCAACGCAGGGCTCGGTCTTGTCCGTTCTAGCCACTCGGCAAAAATGTTTGGCAGCCTCGAACGGGCAAGCAGTGCTACAGCGGCGACCCCCAGCAAAATCGAGGCGATTACGTCGATCGGATAGTGTCCCCCCAAGTAAATCCGCGGAACGGAAACGAGAGCTAAGACCAGCAACGTCAAAGCTGCGGTGAGTCTGCGGTTGAAGCTCCAGAAACCTACCGCGACGCTGAAATAAACTAGTGTCGCGTGACTCGGGAAAGAATTGAGAGTGCCTTCGTTCCAGAAGTATGGCGGGTAAAGGTCTCGGAAGCTGGGATTCCGTCCCGGTGCGGGCCAGCGGATCCAAGGCCTTATCAGAAGCGTAAAGACGACTGTTACCGCGATTGCGATTACCACCTGAACAAGTCGTTGCCGCCTCCAAGACCTCTCCTCATCGTCTTGAGCCCAAAACCAATAGAAGCAGGCAGCAAAGATCCACGTGCTTACCAGGTGATTGGACACTAGGAACTCGAAGAAACTGTCGATGGTTGCGCTATGGGGGACGATGTGAAAGAGCACTTGCAGCAGGCGGTAATTCCACCCGGCGAACCAAGGCACATTGGTTGGTGCTAGGCCGATTTAGTCCCTCCCCTACAGCAGGTTTATCTCGAAGCGACGCACACTCCCGCGAGTGTACCTGGGCGGTCAGACCCAAGAAAACTCCGGGCCAGCATCGGCTCAGTATTTCGCGTTGAAAACAGATAGTACAACCTCGCCGGAGGCAGTTACCGGCCACTCTCCCGCAGTGATTGGCAGCCGGCCACGGCCCTTTCCTATCCTTTCCCGTGTGTCGCTCTACGAACCCGAAGAAGCGGTTCAAGCAGCGCGTCGATACGCACGTATGAGGCAAAAGCCTTAACACGGCGGCGCCCACTTAATCCAGGTAAATAATCCTGCGGTAAAGGATCTATCGGGCTCCGATCACATTCCTGCATTGTATAGAGGACAAGCCTTAGGGCAGGACCTTTCAACTAGAGAGTAATCCACAGGTTCGCTCTCAGGTCAGCGGGTTTTCACAGGCAGTTACCTGAAATCCCATATTAGACAGCACTTAGAAAAAGACTCCGCCAGCCGGCAGAGTTTTCACTCAATCATTCCCGCCAATTTCATTAAGTCCAATCAGGCCGCCAACCTGAGCTGGGCAGCAATGTTGCAATAACAACGCTGCCATTAGTCCAAATGCACAAAGCCAAGGAGTACGGTGGCACCTGAAGCACCAAAGCGCGTTTCCTCAGTTTTCTTTGATCCTCACCGGATAACCTGCGTAACGTATCGAAAGTCCCTGTCCTCCCGGTGGGCTTTGCCCCAGCCGGACGTTACGTTCCAGGTACGCCCGCTTCGACTTACATTTCTATAGGAGCAGAAATCATGAACAACGCCCCCACGTTCGGAATGCCGTCTGCACAGCGAGCCTACTCACCTACTACCAGCGGTTTGGGAAATTCACCAGCAGCGCGCTTAAGAAAGGTCGTAGTAGTGGCCGCTCTCATGTTTGCGCTGGCCAGTGTGGGCGCCGCACAAAGCACATCTGCGGCCAGCAGTTCAGGCGACCGCACGAGAGCAGAAGCGCTAACCACGCAGCTCCTGTCTTTACAGCAGCAGATTCAGGCAGCTCCTGGAGCGAGCCGTTCACAGCTCCGGGACCAGCTCAACGCAGTCGCCGCCGCCCGGCACAACGTACTCGCGAGACTGATGGACACTGACCCCAAAACTGTAGAGAGGCTCGCGATCCCTGCCAGCCTCCGCATTGGTCTACCGCTCGCTGCCCAGGCTGCGTTGGAACGTGAGGTGCAGTTAGAAGGTAAGCTGGAAGTGGTTTACGAAGACTCTCCACAACAGTCGAAATTGAGGCATTTCCTTGACGTTGGCGGTCAGCGCCTCGAGCTCCGTTTTGGACAACACCCCCCAACGCACCTGCTAACGGGCGCCATTGTGCACGTCCATGGAGTGCAAATAGAGCAAAAGGTAGCCGTTGCTTCAGGCACGAGCAGCACGAGCTTAGCGACCGTGGCTGCCGCTCCGCTGCCGAGCACGTTCGGTGACCAGAAAACGCTTGTAATCCTAGTTAATTTTCAAAACAACACCAGCCAGCCGTATACCCCCACGTTTGCCCACGACATGACATTCACTACCACCAGCAACTTCGATATGGAGAATTCGTACGGCCAGACGTGGCTCACTGGCAATGTCGCCGGCTGGTACACCATCCCCACCAATTCCACCTGTGATTATCCGCTGATCGGAACATTGGCTAACCAAGCTGCCACCGCAGCGGGAGTTAACGTTTCAGCTTATTCTCACCTGGTATACGGGTTTCCAGCTGCCAGTTGCGGCTGGTGGGGCGTCAGTTTTGTAGGGGGCAACCAGTCCTGGGTTACGGGCAATTATGCACTGGCGGTGGTAGCCCATGAGATGGGACACCAATTCGGCTTGTATCATTCCCACTCCTTGAACTGTTTACCTAACATTGTTAGCGGAACCTGCACTACGGTTGAATACGGCGACACACTGGATATGATGGGAAATCCACGAAATTTTGCGGGAGGCGACTTCAATGCCTTCCAGAAGGAGCGGCTGGGATGGTTGAACTACGGCAGTTCACCTTCCATTATGACCGTTCAATCTAATGGCACCTACACGATCGGGCCTTATGAAGCCCAGGACGGTACTGCCAAAGCATTGAAGATCTTCAAATCGAAAGATCCCACGACCGGAGCGACAACCTGGTATTACGTGGAGTATCGTCAGGCAGCCGGCTTCGACAGCTTTCTTTCCAGCTACACCAACATCACGCATGGTGTCATCGTCCGCTTAGGCACGGACTCCGACGCCAATAGCAGCGACCTCCTAGATTTGACCCCGACACTCTCGTCATGGATGGCGGTCGGTCTCGATGCGGGCCTGACTTTTACCGATCCCAGCACGGGAACTTCGATCAAAACGGTTTCCGCGGACAGCAGCTCAGCTACGGTATCTGTCACTCTAAACTCATCTTCCTCCACCTGCACGCATGCTATGCCAACGCTCGCGATTTCACCGTCGCAGAGCACATCTGTGGCCGCGGGAGCAACGGTGGCCTATACAGTTTCTCTGAAAAATAACGACAGCTCTGCCTGCAGCGCTTCGATGTTCACGCTAAGCCCGAGTGTGCCTAGCGGGTGGGTCGACTCCCTGAGCAACTCGAGTCTAACGCTGGGCCCAGGTGCGAGTGCGTCGAGCACGTTGCAGGTGTCCTCTCCCATTGGCATAACCAGCGGGCTCTACAAAGTCGGGTCCACGGCCTCGAATACGTCTGCAACGAGCTACCAGGCCTCGGCATCGGCAACCTACGTGATTGGGACGACGACGACCTCAGCTCTCGCTCTGCGGGTCACAACTCCCCTTTCGACCTACACACTGGGTCAGCAATCTGTGGCTTGGGTCACCGCCAAGGTATCCTCGGGCCAGTCCGCAATTGTAGGCGCCAACGTGGTCATTACGGTCGTAGACCCGCGTGGCTCGGTTACGACGTTCAAAGGTACGACAAAGAGCTGGGGTGGCTGGCAGATCGGATATAAGCTGCCCGCGACAGCCCTGCTCGGCACGTACCAGGTCCAGGCCACTGCCAGTTACAGGGGCGCCTCCGCCAAGGCTGCTAGCGTTTTTACCGTCAAGTAGGGCCTAAGGGGAGCAGTTGCTAGATCTAAAACCGGCCTCACTCGCGAGGCCGGTTTGCTCGTGGCGTGGTTACGCCAACCTGTAATTCGTTTGACACTCACCAGCCGGACCTTAAGCGTAAGGGCTGCAAAATGTGAGTGAATGTGCATTACCGAAAAACGCCGAACGGGCGCACGGGCGGGGGCGTGATTCGGCCGCAGTACCGCGCAGCCGATATTTATCGGGCTTATAGAAATTGTCCTGTTGCCGAATCGCGCTGCTGGTTAGGATTGCCAGAGCCCGCATAGGGAAGCCGCAATTCTTCATGGCGTAGAACAGGCTACGATAGCTGATGCCCAGCAGTTTCGCCGCCTTTTTCCGGTTGCCCAAAGCTTCGACCAAGGCTTCTGCGATGACTTGCCGGTAAAACAAGCGCTGCATTTGAGCCGACAGTTGCTTGTAATTGCCAATAATCGTGGCGCTCGCGGGAGGACCGTTATCTCGTGTGATAGTGACTTCTAGCCGCATCGCATCCGCCTTAGTCACTAGCGTCGACGTAATCTCCGTCTCAGCGCCAGACCGATCCCGAACAGGCCGGAAAGCATCAAGCCCATGGAGGCCGGTTCCGGCACGAATCGGGAGTTTGCGATATCAGCCAATCCGTTGTCTGTGAAACCGAAATAAAGAATGTTGAAATCGGGGTCGGTATTCACAGGCCCGAACAAAGTCGTACTATCTCCCCCCTCTGTTGAGGGAATACCCAATGCGAAAAAATTCAGGGAATGGGGACCCGTGTTGCAGCTGTCGGGGCTGATTTCATTGCCGCAGGAGAGCGCATTGACACCAGTAAAGTCTGATGGCGGATGGGAAAAAATTTGACTGAGGCTGTTGATGATTTCTCCACTCTGATTTTCGAAGTTGCACTGCTGTCCACTTTCCACAGCGGAGCAGAAGCCGGCGTGGAAAGGATCAAAGGAAGTAACGGGGCTCGCCGTCAAATGTCAGGATTAAACCCGGTTCGACGATGGCCACGCCGGGATCGGCATAATCATATCCTTTGCGAATAATTCCGCCGGGGTCAATGCTGCTGGCCAGGGCAGAAGCCGAGAAAAGAAGCACAAAAGCGGCAAGCGTCAGTCCGTTCTGACGTTTCATGGGGAGATCCTCCTTAAACTGCAAGAGCGAGCAGAGCCGACAAGCCGTCGGCACAAATGCGAGCAAACGGCTGGCCACAGAGCCACTTAGCACGATTCTCTTTTTCCCTCTGAAGCTCAATCATTTGCAACGCGCAGCCTCGCAAGTCACAGCCACGAGGCGCAGAAACTGCAATTTCTTGCTACAACCGGCGCAGATGTTTGCAGCTCCGGGAGATTGCGCCGGCCACCAGACGCGATAGAAACACAAAAAGGGCAGGCTCGCGATTGCGAGCCTGCCGATGGGCCAACGATGAGGGTTGGACAAGCTTACGCGGGTTTGCGTCTACGCCGGAGTATTGCTCCTAGTCCCAGAAGTCCAGAACCGAGAAGAGCCAAGCCGGCGGGCTCCGGAACTTTGAAGCTCGCTCCGTCGCTGATTGTGCTGCCGTCGTTGAGGTCACTGAAAAACGCCAGGTTCAGTGCAGGTCCGCCCGTCGTAGACGGAGCCACCAGCGTGAAAGGTGTGGGCTCAGTCAGAATTACGACATTGGGCGGATCTGGCGGAACAGGCGGGTCAGAAATAAAGGTCAGGGTAAACGAATCGCTTGTGAGTGGAGCAAGGACCAGAACATCGCTCAAAGAAGCGGGCGTACCTGGCTCCAGCCACTCAACGATCGTTGTTGTGCCACCTAGGGTAAAACCTGTGGCGGTGCAGGTGAAGGTTTCGTCGACAGGACTTGTCTCTGTCAAGTTAACCGTACCCGAGGTTGGGCAGTCGGTCGCGAAGCTCATCGCGCCCACAAGCAGTACCACTGAAACAATTACAAGAAGTTTCTTCATCCATTGCCCTCCTGTTTAGCCCCGAGAGAAGAGGCGCGTTTTTTCGCCGTCCCAAGCGGATAGCCCCAAGCCGGCGATCCCTGTCTTGCTAGCTTGCTACCTTCCCGCCACTTTCTTGCGCAAGAAGGCACCGATGGAAAGGAGCCCTACACCTAACATTGCGAGCGAGGCCGGTTCCGCAGTTGTTGGCGGATCGGGCGCGTTCACGGGATTGACTTGGCCGGAAAGAATTGATGCCCAAATGGTCCGACCGGCGGGTTCACCGACCAGGCTGTAAATGGGTTTCCCCTTGCTGGGGTTCTGAATGTTGAACAAGAGTTCGAGCTGAAGCACGCCGTCGTGTGCGAAGTCGCCGGCCCACTGCCCGGAAAAGTTGGTCAAATTGATAAAGAGAGCATTATTGACGCTCCCACCAGTTGTATTGGTTTCGACGATCTGTTCGAGCTGCAGGTCGGCTGTGAGCAATGATCCATTCTTGCCGTACTCGAACAATATTGGGCCGCCGCTCTGAGTAAGGTCGAAGGTGCACGAGCTTCCGCTGGTGTTGGCGCAACCGCCGGCTTGGGAACCAGTGATGGTAGTGCCATTTTGGATAATGGCAACCGGCTGCAACTTTTGCGTGGCAAAGAGTCCCGTTCCCGATCCCTTATCCGTAATAATGCTTGACGTGTTCCCTAAATGGAGAGTGAAGTCTCCCGGCGCGGTCATATAGAACTGAAAGGCGCCTGAAGGGCTGTAAGGGGGCCCATAGATATTAATCTGATCTATGGTGTCCAAAGAGGTGGCACCCGCAGCGCTAACGAGCAGGGTGAGAATGGCCAGGGCAGACAAACGGAGGAGGTACTTTCTCATTTGCTTCGCCTTTTGGTCGAGAATACTTGCCACCCCGATTCCGGAGCTTGCGTCCTCTTATGCAGTTCAATTGCCGAAGACCTGTGGATTTCTTAAGGATATTATCCTTGTAAACTATTGTCGTACAATGACTTGTGTGGGGACTTCAACCGGGAACTCTGGTCACACTTAAAATGGTCAAAAGCTTTGCACATTAGTTACGTCTGGCTGCAGCCCGTAATCAAAAGCTAAAGATCCGATGGGCAGAGCGTCTGACAATCATCGTGTGGACTCCGGCGGTTTCCCCACGGCTTAGACCGGGAAAATTATGCCAAGGAATCGCCTTCCTTTCTTGCCGCGTCCCTGACCCCATTCGGGAATTGAGTACGCCTCTCATGATCGCTGCCACCGTAACCGTGTTCGTTGGCTTCCTTCTACCGAGTTGGTCTGTGCACCGTCGCCCTGCTACCTTGATCCATAATGTTCGGTATTGTGAACAATTGTCCCCCAATTCTGTTGGGCCACGTGTGGCTACGTAGGTTGCGATGCACCCCGGGGACGTTTGAAAGCAACAACTTGTTGGCTTTGTTTCGTATTTTCCAACCTCCTGACTGGTCCTGTTGTCATCGTTCATTTTCAGGCGATACCGTTGAGCCCGGCTCCTCTCCTCGGTGCTCGCTTAATGTTTCGAGGCCTATTAGTGGAGACCTGGTCGTTGACTTCATGCTGCCCTTGCAATCGTCATGCTTCGACTGATACGCTGATCGGAGCAGGCACGTATTCACCCTTTCTCTCTCGCTGCAGTCGTTCAAGGTAAACAATCATGCGGTGGAACTTCCGATCATTCGCAGTTCCGTAGCGAATAATTGTGCTAAGACTGTCGCCCGGTGGAATCGGCTCACCAACTGCATTTGGCGACGCAAGCTGATCCTCGCTGTGAGCGGTAACAGACGACTTCGGTGAGAGCTCTGAATTATCCGGTAGGGTGTCCTTCCTTTCATTGACCTGGCGATCCATGAGCAATTGCCTCAATTTTGCTCTTGCGTTTGCGACAAGCACTTTGCTTTCAAATGAGATCAAAGGGGGGGCTTGCCGCTGCTGAAATATTTCCCATCGGAGTGCCCGGCGTTTTTTCAATAAGCACACAGCGAGTTCTTCGACGCAGTGAGCTTCGAGGTACCCTACGGGTTCGAAGTGGTCATACACGCCTTTAAGAACCCGTTCAACCAGGCTGCGTTCTTCCACAGAGGCTGCAAGCAAGATTTGCTCGGCAAGCAACCCGTGCTTTAAAGCGTTGAACCGAACGGCAGCTTTTCCCCGCGACGTCTTAGGCCCAGTGGACTTTTGGGCGTTGCGGCGATTGGCCTCGATTTTCCGTTGCGACACCTTCTGTAATACGGTTCCATGTTGGGCCTGAATTCCCGTTTCGGACTTGCCTTCCCATTTACCCTGTTCCGACGTCTGTTGTCGGGTGCCTTGCTGGTCGTCAGTAGACTTACAGCAATGGTCGTGCATTTGCGACCTCCATAAGGGGGAAGGAGTTTTAGGAAAGGGGAGTTAACTAGCGCGTGAGATGCAATTCTATGCATTAAGGATTCAGACGGATTCATCAGTATTGTCTCGGCGTAGGAAATCTTGAAAGGTACGCAGCCGTGAGTACGGCTGTCTCATCGCCGTTTGGTAGAGATTGGACTTCGGGCACCTGGCCACTAGCAGGTAGAAAGACCGAGCTACTCGGCGCCGCAAAATGCCTAACCCGGCTAAATTGTAACTAGCTGAATCTAAAGTGATTGGATGGCAAGACTGCTAACATCTGTATTAATTCCTCATCTTTCCTTCTCTTCCCCTGGCAGTAGCCAGTTAACCGACTTGCCAAACCGGCCACGGATGGACCAGGCGAGAAGCTTGACCTGATCGCACGACAAGCTGCACATGGGAAGGGCGTCACTCGATTAATGATTTTGGTAATGGACGTTGCGCGACCGTTTGGCTAGCACCGGGCCTCAAACCTGCGTGTTGGAATGAGGATCTCGATCCAGCACGGCTATTCCAGGGAAAATCTGATCATTGGCCTCGATAACAGCTTGGATACGGGCAATGATAAACTTCCAGCCAAAGATCTTCCTCGGAGTGATGACCCAGTCGAGGTCCGCCTGCTGCTGGACCTGCCCAGAGTAAGAATGCTGTTACGGCTAGCGCGGGTTGCCAGGCCCGAAGTGTAAGCGATTGCCCGCGCCGGGACGCGGCTAGAGAATTGTGGCAGCCTTAAGCTGGATATCTCCCAACCACGCCCTGCGGACATACTCCGAGGACCGATAGGAAACTTGCCTAAGGTAAATGTTTTCTGCTCCAGCGATGGTTTCGCCACTGTGGAAGACGTAGGGGAAAGTGCAACAATCCGGGTAATTTGACCTGATCTTGCTTGCCAGTTGTGCCTGAATTTTACCGCAGCTTTGGATGTGGTCAGAAATAAGCCTTTTGTGACACCTGGCAGAATGACTTTACCCGGGAGCAAAGAATGGAAGCTGGAGGCATTTACCGTGCTTAGCGGCGCCAGTGCTCCGCTGACCACGGTAAGCAGCACGTCGGTGGGCTGATAGGTTATGGTGAAATGCTCGTTGGAATTGATGGGAAGGCCATTGACCGTGGAGAAGGTGCCAGTCTCAGAACTAAAGTTCATAACCTTGAACGTGCTGCCAACCGTTGGCACAAAGCCATTGATTAGGCTGATATTGAGAGTCCCGTTCAGACTGGCGGTAGACGGGTTCAGCTGATCGAACTTGGTGCCCGCGGTTGTGCCACCGATCGATACATCGAGGATTCCGGTGGAATTCTGCGTGTATGCTCCTGTATCCTTAAGTATCCCAGTCACAGTCGCGGAATCCCCCGGAGTTACTGTCCCACTCGATACGACGTTCCCAGTTATAGTTCCCTTTCCAAACAGATTGCCCCCTTGAAGACCTAGCACTCCCGAAGCGTTAAGAGTGCCATCATCCG